>Ga0247757_10000126_pt1 | contig 61994 bp, 66 predicted proteins | sample UWRJL126311R4_FD_180929 | JGI IMG/M metagenome (GOLD analysis project Ga0247757, IMG submission 180929) | Plant litter microbial communities from Arlington Agricultural Research Station in Wisconsin, United States - UWRJ-L126-311R-4 | ecosystem: Environmental > Terrestrial > Plant litter >... | reverse complement strand
CGTGGAGGGTGCTGTGGCCGTGCAAGGCGACGCAAGGCAACGCAACCGTGGCTTCGGCGTCGGGAGACTCACGACAGGTACGCAACAGTGAGGGCAGGATCGTGGTTGAAGTGATCCGACTCTATGAAGCGCTCAAGCAGATTCCAACTCATCTGGGACTGCTCATTGGGGCGTTATGGGAGGGAACGAAAGCATGCGGACCATCGGACGGCTCGAAAAGGGTGCTCGCAGCGCTTTCGCAGTGCGGCAGGAGCAGGGTTGCTGGGGGAAGGTGCGAAACGCTTGGCGGGCAAGCGCGATCCTCAGTACCGCCTCCATCACATGGAGCGGAACTCGTCCCGCCGTCAGCCACAGCTTTTCGTCGCGACATGCTTTCAATGGCTGCAGCGCATATACGAGCCGTGGCCATGGCCTTGCTCTACCCATCACCTTGTCCTGTGAGGGTGTCATTTACTCAGCGGACGGGTCTTCCCTTGGCGCATGGCCGTCCGTGATCACTCGTCCGGCCAATCAGCGCCGTGGAATGCTGACTATGTCCATTCACTCTCTGCCGGCACGGCATCTCGAAGCTGCCGGTTTATCAAGTTCTTTCCTTGCCTACCCTCGCTCATTAGCAATCCACAGCTGTAGGCTACTTCATCCGGCCATGGAGCACTCTTTAGAAACGGAGATTTTGGTGAGAGGGTATCAAGGTTATAAACAAGAGCAACGCTGGCACAAGGTGACCCACCATCGCACTGACTGCAACGCTCCTCTTAAAACCCCTTCTACCTCCTCTGCTTCAGTACTACCTGGATTCTGGACCCCATCATGTCAAAAACACGCAACATAGTCGTTGTAGGTGCTTCCATCGCTGGCCTCTCGGCAGCTCATTACATCGCAAAGCACCTTCTCCGCCTCAAAAACTCCAATGAACCGTCCACAAAGCTTCACTTGTATGTCATAAGCCCATCTTCCGACTTCTACTTTCGCATTGCTGCTCCCCGCGTTGCCACTTCGACATCCCGCATGGCTGCCGAAAACATCTTCTCTCCTTTAGCAGAGGCCTTCAAAGATTATAAACAGGACGACTTCACGTGGATCCAAGCCTCTGCTACTGGTCTGGATCCTGGTTCAAGGGCCATATCATATAAGAAGAAGGATGGAAGCGAGGGGAAACTCGAGTATCACGCCTTAATTGTAGCAACAGGAAGCTCCACATACCATCCAGCTTTCTCCATGTCAAATGACAAGGAAGCCACTATGAATGCCATTAAGAAGATGAATGTACAGGTTGAAGCTGCAAAGTCCATTGTGATCGTCGGTGGAGGCCCCACAGCCGTTGAAACAGCAGGGGAGTTGGGTGAGCATCTCAACGGGAAGCCAGGTTGGTTCAGCACTCCACCACCAAAAGTGGACATCACGCTCGTCACATCCGCAGACCGGTTGATGCCTACGTTACGCCCTTCCATTTCCAAAGATGCAGAGATTCAGCTAAAAAACCTCGGTGTCAACGTACGCTACAACGCTCGCGTAGCCAATGCCCAAGAGAATGAAGACAGCACAACAACCGTCACCCTAGCGAACGATGAGAAGCTTTCTGCAGATCTTTACATCCCCGCATACGGCGTCCAGCCCAATTCCTCTTGGCTCCCCCCTCATCTCCTCAATGACCACGGCTATCTTCAGACCAATACGCAAACATTGCGCGTTGATGGTGCTGGTCCGCGCGTCTATGCCATCGGCGATATATCCTCTGCGTCGCGGAACAGTAGTTTCGATATCATGATGATGAGCCCTGTGCTCTTCACCAACCTTAAACGCGACTTGCTGTCTTTCCATCCCCAGCACCCAAATCGTCCAGCGCCTGGAAAGGACCGTAACTTTGTTTTAGAGACCAGGGCGGTAATGATTGCACCAGTGGGAAGCGGAGGAGGTGTTGGCGAGGTATTTGGGTGGAGGGTTCCCCGGCTGATAGCACGGTTGATCAAGGGAAGAGACTATTTGGTGGGAATGAGCGTAGGCCCGATAGTCACTGGATCGCGGGTGGTTGGAAAAGAAATTAAGTGGACAAAGGAGGAGATGGTCCAAGGTTAGCAAGGAGTCCCTTGCGCGGCTTAATGGCGCCGCATCGCATTGCATCGGTGATTTAAATCTGAGGCAAGGCCTCATGCATACTAACTGGAGAGTAGGCGGCTGTGACAAAGTAGCCGGTTTTGATTGTTAGATAGTGATTTCAATACAAAGGGGTACAAAGGGGTTAAACTAGTCCCCAATCCTTAAGAACATAAGACGGTCAATGTGCATGCCCCGACGGGCCTGAAGCATCTATATCCTCCACCGGCTCGATCTTGACATCTACCTTCTTGGATCTATCCCCCATATCTTGTGGCTCCAGGCTCCCTGTTTCAGAACTAACCTGCGCGGGAAGCGGTTCAAATGCAGCATTGCGAAGGCGCTTTCTGTCAACACGGCGTCTCCATGGTTTGTGTAGCAGCACGCTAAGCCCTCCGAAGACAACGAATGCACCGCAAATAGCTCCGCCTGTTGTCCGTCAGCGCCTGGTTACTAGTTTTACAAACCTGCTTACCAACGATATCCCAGCTCTCACCCAATCGCTCTACGCCATCCCAGAACCTCCCTTCGGGCTCTGCAACATTGAGAGCAAGGTTCAGGAACTGCACCACTCCGATGACCGTGGCCACAATAACGGTAATGACTGTGAGCACTATGCTGTAGTAGCAAATGGCAATGGGATCTCTCGCAAGTTGCGTGCTCGTATACAGACTCATCATCAACGCGCCATCTGTCGTATCGAGCAAGCACATGCCCACAGTGAACAGCAGCGGAAACAACAAAATTAACCAGATGGTCGTTCCCTTAGCTGCCTGGATAGACGAAATGCCTAGAATAGCAATCTCGGACGACGTATCAAAGCCCAGGCCGAACAACACCCCCAGAGGATACATTTTCCAGGGGCGATCGATGAGCTTGAACAGACGCTGCAGAATAGGGAACAAGCACCCTCCTCCCTGGATCTTGAATTCTTCATGCTCACTACCCGGCGCACTTGCTATCAGCTTCTTCATCTGTACCACCAACTTCCACAGGATATACAGGTTCATGATGCCCAACAGCAGCAAGAAAGCAGCAGAGACGGACGTCCCAATAATGCCACCGACGCGCGAGAAGTTGTCGAATTTGGAAGACACGGCAGCAGCGGTACCGGCGACCACGAGCGACGTGATGACGACAATGGTGGAGTGGCCGAGCGAGAAAAACATACCAACTGTAACGGGACGCTGGCCGGATGCGATGAGGCGCCGGGTCATAAGATCGATGGCGGAGATGTGGTCGGCATCGAGGGCATGCCGGAGACCGAGCGTCCAGGAGAGAATTGCGGTGGAAATAAGGGGTGTGTGGAAATGCTAGCTCTGTTAACTATAGGCTAGTAAAGGGTAGGGGATGGTGCTACCAAGACTATTCCTACCGCAGTCCAGACAAGAAGATTGACGATGATGAGCGTTACGATAATAGCCAGGGCGGAAAAGGGCAGTCGTCGCAAGTAGGGAACACGTGAGTGGTACAGAGACGCTTTGTTGGACCAGCTCTTGAATAGCGATGCGTCTGCCGTCTCGAGATCTCGGCTCCTCGATGGATGAGACGGTGGGTCCTCCATTTCACTTGCATTCAACGACTGAGCAAAGGAACGAGGTAGGGGAGAGAAGGGTAAAAGGTAGGCCAAAGTTCACTCAAGCTTCGCACTATACAATGATGGGAGGAAAGAAAAAACCGCCGGCGGGGCACACACAGAGTTGTGAAAGCACCGAACTGTCACCTAGTGGGGTTTAACTAGCTTCAAGGCGCTAAAAATCGAATTTATCATTTGGCGGGGTAGCTTCATGATGCGCCCATGACAGCTGGCCATCACAAAGTTGGACTTCGATGTGCGCTTATTGAAAAGAAATGATGTGCAGCGACACAGTCACCCAGAGTTGTACATATATTTAGAGCTTAGTGAAACAAAGCGAGGCGTTCGTGCCTCCGAATCCAAAGCTGTTAGAGAGCGCTACCTTAATTTCGTGTTGTTGCGCCGAATGTGCAACATAATTGCAGTCAAAATGCTCCGGGGGATCGCCGGGGTTGAAGAGATTTAGGGTCGGTGGGAGTATGTTCTGCATTCGTTAGCAGTGTTCACGGCTGTACTAGAAGAATGTCGGTTCACCTCATGTAGAGCAAGAATTGTGAAGATTGCCTCAACACTTCCAGCAGCGCCTAAAAGATGTCCAATTGCACCCTTGGTGCTACTGATGTTGATATCTGACGGCTTATCCTTTCCTTCGTGGCCTAGGAGTAACTCTCTAATGGCTCTATTTTCAGCAGCGTCTCCGAGAGGTGTACTGGTAGCGTGTGCATTGACGTAGTCAACAAAGCTCGGCTTAATGCATGCGTGCCGAAGGGCGTGCTTCATTGCAAGGCGTGGGCCTTGACCGTCTTCACGTGGTGCAGTCATATGGTATGCATCGCTTGACAGGCCGTAGCCTGCGACCTGGGCATATATCTTCGCTCCTCGTCGTTTAGCATGCTCAAGTTCCTACACCAATTAGTGACCGACACTAAGCATGTCCAGGCATACGCAGAAAAAGCAGGAACAAACCTCGATTACGACTACACCTGCTCCTTCTCCTATTACGAAGCCGGCTCTGTCTTTGTCAAAAGGACGACTCGCCTGGCTTGGCTTATCGTTCCAATCTATAGCCAGGCTTCTGGCTCTTGCGAAACCTGATATTGCAAGTGGGTGAATGCAAGACTCTGCTCCACCGGCAATCATCACGTCTGCGTCTCCAAACTGGATTAACCTTGCTGCATCACCAATGCTGTGCGCGCCAGTGGTGCAAGCCGTAGTCGCAGCATGGTTTGGTCCCTATAGTGGTTTTAGAAGGAGTTTTTGTCCGCCAGATAATTTAATATACCTTAAAGCCATAGCGCATGGAGACATGACCAGCCGCTAAATTGATCAACAGTCGAGGGACGAAGAGGGGTGAGACTTTCCGATAGCCCTGCGAGAGTCAGTCGATGAAGCATGCCGGTGAATAGCTCACATACACCTTTCTCATAAGCTATTGTAGTTTCATACACATCATCGAGACTTCCAATTCCGGACCCCATATACACACCCTGCGAACAATCAGCTTGGGAGTGGCAGGTAAACAGAAGGACTAAGCCCCTACCGTCGCTTCGAGTTCTTCTTCTGTTTTCGGTTTCCAGCCGGCATCATCCAATGCCTGCTCGGATGCAATCATAGCATACTGTGCAAAGCGCGCCATCCTGCGCTCGTCCTATTTCCGGTTAGCTTTGGTAATGATTTGCAGGCAATACACATGCCCCAGGGCTCAACCACTCCTTCGCATTCCACAGTCCATCTTCCTTTCTGCCCTCAGGTACAATGCCTGCAACCTGACTCGGCAGTGCTGCAAACTGCGGGCTCCTTTCTTTGATGGAGAGAATGCCGCATTGGCCTTCGATCAGACGTTTCCATGTTCGGCGTACGCCTTGAAGCAATTAGCGGCTGGATGTAAACGAAGGACAATATCCACCAACCTACACCCAAAGGCGTCACTAAGCCCAGGCCGGTCACTACCACCTTCCGCATGGCATTTTCTAATGGGATGGTGATGGGATGAGAAACGAGACAGGACGTTTCAGTTGACGCCACGTTCCAGCCACTTGCGGCGTAGCGTCTGTGCACTCGCCTTCTTGTGTGTGCTTCTTCATGAGAATCCCTGACCGCGCACGCAGGCCTCGCGAAAAGATCGAATGCTGCAGAGGTTGCGCCAGCGATCGGGGCTCGGTCCAGGTTCGGCCTATCCTTGCTGCGGAAACCCGAGCAAGCCAATAACAAACCCTTTGCGTGTGTACACCGCCACCGGAATCAAACTAGGGAGACATTTGCATTTGCGTGACCTTACAGCACAAACCTCTCTACAAGACCAACCGTAAACGACCACATGCATGCGAGCAGGCTAAGATGCCGAAGTGGGGTGTAGCTATGCCACATGAGCATCCCGGGGAGTTTAAAAAGCCCAATGCCACGCCTGATCGCAGTCTCTCGGGTTGAATCAAGCACTCAAATATACCCTCTTAATCACCAACATCGAACACAATGTCTGAAAAATTCGATGGAATATGCAGACAAGCAGTCGAACCTGGACCTGAGCGTCTCCTGGCAGGAATGGCCCTTGCTGCTGCCGGTGCTGGAACAGATGGTAGGCCAGTCCTCCATCCATCTTTCCTGTTCGTTTCTCTCCGCAGACAACTGCCGTTGTTCTCCGCAGTCTTGCAACCTGAAAAAGGCCCGATTCCGGCAACCCCCACTCCCACTGAAGAATCTATAAAGATTCTAGCTTAGTTTTGTAGCAGGGCACTGACTAAGCCATAGGTGAACATTCATCAAAAGAAGACTTCCTTGCAGCGTATGGCACCTTCACGCTCGATCCATCATCCCCTCCGGTCACCACGAAGACCCCTATGTGGTTTGCTTCCATGACCAAGGTGGTGACATCCATAGCAGTCCTGCAATGCATTGACCGTGGTCTCTTTGATCTCGATTCGGCTGCTGACGTGGAGAGATTGGTGCCTGAATGGAGCAACCCCAAAATTATTACCGCATTTGAGAATGGGGAGCCTGTATTGAGAGATGCGAAATCAAAGATTACCGCAGGAAGATTGATCGCTCATACAAGTGGTCTTTCGTATGATTTCCACCCTGGATTACTTTTACAATGGCGGAAGTGGCGAGGGGAATCTCCTCGAGCTTTCCGCGGTAAGATAACCGAGGCCTTCGCGCATCCACTATTATTTGAGCCCGGTGAGGGATGGAGCTATGGGCCCGGCCATGATGTCGCTGGGCTCATGGTTGCAAGAGCCAACAATTGCACGTTGGAAGAGTACATGCGTAAGAACATCTTCCATGTATTGGGAATGGAGGACACTTCTTTTCGAGCCCGCACTCACAATAAAATCGTCGATCGAATAATGCCCATGACAAGTCGACCATCTCCTGATCTACCCCTCAGCAGTGAGAATGCGTCACTGAATCGTACTCGTGATCTTTTACTGGATCCTGCAGACGATTTCGGCGGTGGGGGATTATTCAGTACGGCTGAAGACTTTCTTAAGCTTTTGAAGTCGATCCTGCGTAACGATGGTCGGATTCTCAAAAAGGAGACTGTGGAAACGCTATTCAGTTCAACAATGTCGCCGGCATCTCAAGCTATGTTAAATGAGACTCTAGCGATCCCTCCAATGGCAGCGGCGATGATTCCTGGTGAGAGTCCTTTAGTGGGAAATCCTGGCCCTGGAGAGTGGACCCATGGCCTTTTGGGTTTGATTGGCCTGACGAGTAAGGAGGACTCTTTGCAAGCACCATGGACACAGTGGGGAGGCGCACCTAATCTGAAGTGGTGGATCAGTAAGGCAGGCGGCACGTGCGGAGTCTTCGCAACGCAACTGAGCCCTCCAGGCGAGAAAAAGCACCAACCGGTTGTTCATCTCTTTCAAAAAGAAATGTCACAAAGATACAAATAAGGCTGAAGGACCGAATCAGATTAGCATCACCTGTTCTCCATCACTGGTGCACCACGACATCATTTTATTAGATATCGCCAGTCATGGTTCGGCTTACCTTCCAAACTGTCCTGATTTCTATCATCAAGTGTACCTTTCGAATACGATTGTGAGCATCTAGATATATTTGTACTATGTAGCCAAGACTTCGATCTTGTACGGAGGCAGAATCGTTCAATCCAGTGACAGAAATTTTTGAAAAAGTGTGTACGAGTGTTCAATGATTCTGCGTGTCTGCTGAGAAGTCTATACAGAACTGACGCTGGCCACTGCCACACTAGCGTTAGTTCTGTATAGATTTCTCAGCAAGCACACAGAATCAACACTCTTACACACTTTTCCAATGGAGATATCTGGTTTTTTCCTGAATACTTGCGATGACTAGGTCATCTTCACGCGCCCATATGTGGCATTTGCATATCACTAAACCGAATAAATAGTTATAGTGCCGATTCTGATGGAACAACAAAACGCAACTGCCCTTCTGCTAACAAGGGGAGAAAATAGTGATTATTCTCACTCCTCTTTTCAGGTTGCATATTCATAAACTTAGAGTTACTGTAGTAAAAAGTTGCTATGCCCGGGGACTTTTGACTTCTTTTTGGGGGTTTTCTGTCACCGCTTTTGGAGTTACTTGCACCTAACGTACCGAGTCCACCCCCTGCAGCCCGGCTCGCTCGCCAATGTAGTTCCCATGCAAAGCCCTAGTAAGACTAATCAAGCAGCGACCACAACGTCGCTGCAGGCGCGGTCCACTCTCTCATTCGCTGCACTGCATTGGGGCGCTCGCCTCGCAGGTTTGGCATGACCACCGACAGAGCGAAGGTGGCAGGCTTAGCCTACACAGTAGCTTACATACAGTATCAAGTTGCAATAAAAATACGCGTCTGCGTGTGGTACGTGATTAGGTTGGCGGCGGGCGGCTTTTCATACCCTCGTACGCTTCGCCGACCGCAAGTAAACCATTTGCGTGAAATGATACGGATTGGTCGCCGCAAGAAGGCAATTGAGTAACCGCTAAGAGCAGCATACAGATCCATCAAGTATCTGCAGCATTTATGCTGCGAGTTGCGAAGTCGATTGGTCGCCATGACCTGCCTAACGCATTTATTACTTTCTTTGGGAATGTGAGACGCGCACAAACAATTCAGCCTAATGCTTTGCTAGCGGGGCTCTACTCCGCGCAGAGCATAGGAGGGCAGCTCCACCACATTTACAACTCTTTCTTTACACCATTCCCGACCACGCATGGATGCATAGAGGATTTCCAGCAAATTGTGGATTTGTACTAACCACACAATACTCTCCGAATTTTTTCATAATTTTGAGAGAAAAAATGTGACAAGGCTGAGCTCTAGATATCGTGGCTTCGGCCATGGCACCTAGTTCGTTCACTATAGGATTTAAGGAACCCAACTTTCCCTTGCTACGGCTGCACATCCAACTCCATTCAGCGTAGTCACTTTAGGACGTGCATAATCGATACTATCATCTGCTGCAACGCCAGCGATGAGCCACTCAAGCCGTAATCTATTGGTTTGGCATATCCCAGAAGACACATTGCATGCTTACCGCCCAGCTTCTTTGAGCGCGAGCCCCTGTCGGGTTGCATGAGATGTGCATGCAGCTCATGTGCAAATGCGGGCAGTTGACATGCCTATGGCGGTTGTATGCTATGCGAGCCATAAGTCGAACCAATGTATAAGGCAGAGAGGCACTCTGCTCTGCCGGTGTTATGCCTTTAACTGAGCCATAAGGACAGAACATATGCCATGGCGTACTTATCCAGGAACCATATTGGCACGTACAATTACGCAACCGTTGGGTACGAGTGTGAGCCGGCTCAACAAGCTGCACACCCAGTCCGTTATGAGGAAGATCTCAATGGACTAGATGATACGAGACGGCTATTGAAATACGCCACCGAAGCAAATGAAAGCGGCTCGACGCTTACTGGGCATAATGCGAAGCCTCGTAATAAGATATCGCGGCACCGGTCGAAAAGAAAAGGCATCAAATCAGGCGTCAGTGGCTTGACTCTCTTCATATTCGTCGCTGGATATCTCGTTCTTGGTGCCCTGCTCGCCGGACTCTACACATGGTCACGAAACCACCGCGGCTTGGCCAAGAATCGAGAAAATTGGCACTACATATTCAAATATGCACCTACAGCCGGTACTTTGACCCCACACAGTACGATGAGGCCAAGCTAACTGTTTGAACCAGTACTCACCATATTTGCTGCGTTTTGGGCGCAGGTTGAATATGCTACGAAGCAGTCCGCACCTTGGGATGCCATGGCACGAGGTTGGACTCCCGCCAAACATAGCCTGCTAGTTGATTACACCTCGATACCGGCGTTGAAGGCGCTCTCAAGGGCGTGGCAGGCTAGGCATTACAGCGTGATACTGGGAATCATGGGGTCTCTGCTGTTCAAAGCACTCATTGTTGTCTCTACTGGCCTCTTGGTTGCGCAAAACATAGGGTTTCCGACGCAATCTTCTGTCCCATCCAAGGCATTCAGTGTACCGAGCGATTTTGTGGATACTCACGTCGATATGCTGCCATACCTAAATGTCAAGAGGTGGAATGACACGGAATCAGCGTTTCCTCTGGGAGCCACCAGGGATCAGGCATATCAACCGTTCTCAGTGCCCCTTTCCGTCACCCTGGGTAAGTAAACCTGACTGTCTATTCATCAGGTCTGACATCTTCAAAGCACAGCCTGCATTCAGTGCCGTAGTGGATGTCTTCTCGAGTAGTCTAGACTGCGAAGCTGCCGTCGGGAGCTTTCACGATGGCACTGGAGAGGCAGTTGCAAAAAGCTGCTCATCGACATGGTCTTCGAGATCACAACAGTTGGATCCAGGAAATTATCTGTTAATGCAGACAACATCATGCCTAAGCAGCGATGCCGAGGATAGACAGCGTTTTCTGATATGTGCCATGGGGATACAGATGAGATTTGACCCAAACAAGCTCGGGAACTTTGGCTCGGCTGGCTGTGGGCCTCGCTGCTTAATTTTTGCAGATCCTATGACGTGCCTCTTGTGTACGCCTAAGTATGCGATACAGTCTGCGAACTTGACTATGGAAGGGGATAGGGTCACTAGCATCCACCCATTGCCCAGCGCTCCAAGCAGACAGATTCCTGGTCTTTCTGCCAGTCAAATGGGAGTCGGTGTCTTCCAAGCTCTGGGCGCAACGCCTCCGGTAAATTTTCTGGGCTATGGCGATGCTGGTATTTCGCTTCTCTATGGGAATAACGCGTTCGAATCACTCCTCAATCAGGTGCATGAAGTTAAAAACTTCACGGAGCTGCTTGATGTTAACAATCTGAGTAACGCTTCAAATAGAACGTTCTCACAGCTGGCTGCCCAGGTCGCTCGTCTGCACTATACTTCACTATCAAACACCAGTGAGATAGTAGTACAGTATGAGTCCCTGGAGGATCGAATAACAGTCCACGACACTACTTTCTTCATAATGGAAGCCATGCTGGGCATGCTTACGATCGTGGCGGGTCTCCTACACATCGTAACGCGGACAAAGCACTGGACTCCGACAACTCTGCTAGACATCGCCAATGTTCTGGCTAGGAGCCCTATGATGATAACGAAAACCACGCGGGCTGAACTTTCCCTACTGCTTGTGAGCACAGCTACCGACGGTTCGCCACCGTCTCGACAGATCAGCATACAAGTCGATGCGGCAGGAGATGCTGAAGATGAAGTTGATCAATTGACGGCACAGCAAGACTACCGAATATCCAGCAAGACCTGGACACCATTTGCAGTATCTTTTGTTGGATCTTTCATGACTTTTACCATGCTGACTGTGCTCATCGCGGCCCTCGGCGGTCTCCTTGCACTATCCGAAAAAAACCAAGGGATAATCAATGTAGCTGATGCAAACTCAGCAAAGCACTACGCTTGGACAATCTTACCGGCATCCGTCCTCAGCCTCGTGGCAGCCACCTTAGTCACACAAGACAAAATAGCACAGGCTCTTCACCCCTATTATCTGATGAGCGATCGTTGCTCTCGAGACAAAGTGGGGTCATTGAGCTTGCCCGATCTACGTCGCTTGTTAGCACCGCAAAGACTGTATTTCGCCATTCGAGAGGGGCACTTTGCCCTCATTGCATCTACACTCGCCGTTATCACTGCTGCATTTCCGAAGATCGTGGTTAGTGGCCTATTCAAGTGAGTGGGAACCATTATTTCATTTGAGACGTGGTAATTAGCTAACGAGCACGAAGTGTGAACATGGCCCTTGTAAAACAATCCGGCGTCGAGGTCTCGGTCGCCGGGTGGTTCAACGCAACTCTAGTGAATGCATATGAGTTTCCAATTGCAAGCTTCCCAGACCCACTGGCGACCACACGCATCATCTATCTAAATGAAAGTTTCCCCCAGTGGACTTATGCTGAACTTGCCCTAGCTGAGATTAGTGATATAGATATGAGTAAGGTTAAGCTGAATAACTCAGCAGCCCTGCAAATGTCGTTAGAAGTGCCTGCGCTCCGGGCAGTGCTCAATTGCACAACGCATCCCTACCTAACTACGGGTCTGGGAGATGTCACACTCCTTTCGCAGCGCTACTTTCAGGTCAACATAACATGGCCAGAGACTTGCGGTGGCTTCAACTGGACTAATGCTGTATGGACTTATAAAGACGATGTATTGAGTACACAATGGGCCTGGGACCCTTTGACTCCGGGCGTCATGGCATATTGGGCATGGGGGGATGATTCGCAGAGCACCTCATGTCCAAGAGCCATCGCGCTGTTCGGCGAGATCGACGTCCATGGAAAGGCCTCGGAGCTCACAATATTGACGTGCAATCCCTATGTGGAAAAGTTACAGGTGCAAGCAACCTTCGAGGTCCCATCCTTCAATCTTACCACAGCCCGCGGTGCGAACCTGCCAGTGAGGCCACTTGAAGACACGACGGAGTTCTTTAGCAACGACTCATATTTCAGCCTCATGTTCGGGTCTCAAGGTACCTATACCAATGTCTTCGATCATGTTCTCATATCAGTCAACCTGACTACGCCCTCACCACTCGCTGCATCGGATGGCTTCTTCCAGGCTCTATTTCAAGGCATAGATGCCGTTGCAGATCCGCACGAGCTATTAGGGCTAGCGAATTCTAGGAAATTGACCGATGCAATGGAGCATCTATACCGCATCATCATGGCCCAGACCTTGAACACCATTCAAACCCGCCGCGTTCCCGCAACATCCTCTGCCGTAGCTACGGTCCCGCAATTGCAGCCTGGGACTATAGAAGACGCAACTGTGAGCCGTTTGTTTCAAAGCCCAATAGCGACCTACATCTTGATCGGGCTGCTCTCTGCTCTGTTCATCTGTGTAGTCGTCTGCTATTTTACATTCAAAGGCAGAGACTTGCTATACGAGAGCCCGGAGAGCATTGCGGCAAAGGCCAGGCTACTAGCTGGTTCTCACCTAGCGGATTTGCTGAGTAGCCAAGATGATGTTGGGTCGGGAGGGGTTTCAGGCTCCGAAGAAGTGCTAGAACGCCTAGAGGTACGTCTCAAATGGTGGCAAGACCACAATTCCGGGAAGAGGAGATTCGGCATCGACATTGATGACGTTTACGACGAGAAATAAATATTTGAGAACTGAAGTATCCATTTTCATGACTACATCGTGTTAGAGACGGCTATAATCAATTCTCCATGTCTGTTCTGAGTGTGGCTCAGATCTAGAGATAAAGCATGTTGACTCCAAAGCACCCATATGGGCGATTGCCTGTCGCCCGCCCACACGATGGATGGTTTAGGCTTTTGAATCTTGAGCCTGGCGGCTGGGAACAATGACTATCTCGTTACAACAAAAACATAAAGATACTCGACACTCTTTCCAGTCACTATTGAGAGCATCAATCAGCATATGATCACAAGTCAGATGCTCATGCATAAAGCGCGCCGCTGCTAATTTCCGCCTGGTCAACTCAAGAGTAATGTACCAACAAACGTTGCTGAGCTTAAGGTCCCTGACAGGTAAGTGGATAAGATCCTCGATCCAATTCCTTCTCTCAAAAGTTCTGATATCCTTACATCACCGGTCAGAAACCTGCATGTCCATCTCGACATGAATTCTGTATCAACAGCCCTCATTCAAATCCTGCCACTCTATTAGGACTGCTTCTGTCCTTATCCTCTATCAGTATTCGAACACTCCAGTATCCCGATTTCATCAACTTAGTAGGAGGACTGCGTCAGACATGCACTGACAAGAACATTTGACCAGCCTTAGGCTGTAAGCTGTAATGCAATGCGAATACAGGGGCGCAGTATATGTATAAAGAAAGTCATACAGTGCATATAAGGTCATAGTAGAACGCCTAGAGTCCTGAAAGATCGACTGGTAACAATTTACCCTTTGGTATAGTTTGCAAAAGCGAGCGATGTGCGCTCTACGCATACTAGAAGGCTAAAGCGAAACTCAAAGCAAACAGTGAATGCAGAACGAGGGACTGATGTGAATGGGAAGAAAGGGCAAAAGTAAGGTTACTTAGGATGGTATGCACTCTTTTGGAAATGGCTGCAACCAAATTTCTGCATCACCGTGGCGCGAGGTATACGGGCGGGTAAGATTGCGAGCCTGAATGGCATTACCCACTTTGGATTCTGTACGCTAGCTACATAGCAATATCAGACTCTTTAAGGTTGTCTCAACATTCAATGCAAAGCCCACGCGTCGACAGTCTATATTTGCCGCGAAAGCAATCCTTGGAAAGCTATCCTTGCATGCATAATGACCTGACAAGTCTGTTGCTTAAGCTCCTGCTATAAAGCCAAGCAGTCGAGATATCTGAGCCCTTAAAGTTTGAAGAAGAAGACGAATGAATTTTGCATAACAGACCTGGTCTACTGCTGTCCATGTGACCAAAGAAAAAACATCCTTCGTATCAAGTAAGAAAAATCCTCTCAGAGTGGTATCTACATTTATCGAAACTAAGAGATGTGCCGCAATTAAGCCTCGTAATTCCATTTTTTGGGACCGGCCGGTAGACCCCCTCCATTTGGCGGACCTCTCAGTGGTTGCGAGCTGCCTGGAGGTGGTGCCGGACGAATGGGTAATGACATTATGTTCTGACCGCTCGCAGAGCTGGATGTACGGGACGGATATGCTGGACGTGGGGGAACCGCAGCCGAGCCATTGGAATCAGAGTATTTGTGCTCGCCCCTATGCGGTGGTGATCGCTCGCGGAGCTTTTCTCGCACTGCTGAGGTTGGTGCTGATGGAGCAAGATGTGACTTGCGCTTGTTGTGCTCGATCATGCTGACTGCCCATGCCTCGAGGTCTACAGGGGTGCGTTTTGCAGCCTGAAGGAATGCATCATGGTCCTGCAAATTATTAGCAGAGACAAGGTTTGGTGGAGGAAAAGACTTACATAGAGCTCCTTGGGAGTCGGTCGCTCTGCCGGATCCTTCATCAAGCACTTTGCAATCATGTCTTCCAAAATAGGAGGGAAAGCGTCGCTCTTGGGAAGTTTTGGAGCAGGTTCTAGGACGATCTGCTGAAGAAGGTCAAGAATGCCTTGGGGTCCACCAGGTCCATCGCCGTCGTCGTCACTGCCACCGAAGGGGAACTTGCCGATAGCTAGCTCCATCAAAGTGAGACCGACACTCCAAACATCAGATTTCACTGTGTACGGTGAGCCCTGTATCCGCTCAGGTGCCATGTATGTTCCGGTCCCGACAAAGGTTTCTGCTATTGAGCCTTCCAGTTCGCCGGAAACGCCAAAATCGCACAGTTTGATCTGTCCCTTGGAGTTTACCAGAATATTAGATGGCTTAAGGTCGCGATGCATGATTTTGTGCGTCGAGTAGAGATAGGTGAGCCCTCCTAAGACGGCCTCTGATATCTTTCCTAGGACATCGACACGTACGGGTCCAAACGTCTTGGAAACCCAGTCAAGAGACCTATGCAAGGGTTAGCTCGTACCGTGTGGATGTGAAAGCCGACGTACCCCACATCCATATACTCCATGCACATTATGACGTCCCCTGTGTCGTTCTGGAAGGCGCCATAAAAGGCTACAATGTACTCGGAGTTGCATTCATGCATGATGCGCAGCTCGCGCACGATACGTTTCCGCACCTCATTCTTTGCCTCGACGTGTATGATCTACATTGTCCGACCGTCAGTCTTAGGCCTTGTACGGGAGAATATCACACACCTTTCTTGCCATGGTCACCTTGGTAGCAGCATGTTGCACCTTGCTCACGGTGCCACCGTTTCCTGAGCCGAGCTCGCGGACGACGACCAAGTCTTCTGCCTTCAGATCCAGCCGAAACTCGACACCAATCTCCAGCGTGTCAGCACGATTGTCGTCCTGTCCAAGACTCCCAGGCACCTGCGAGTCTCCTGCGGAGGGCGCGGGCTTTGGTGGGGGCGCATTAAGGGCGAGACCCTTAACATTCTTCCTCTTCATCGTCTTCATCCTGAAAGCCGAGTCAGTCATTGTGGCGGCTGGAAGTGAGGGCTGAGAGCGGCGGGGAGAAGGAGGTGTAGGGCGGTATGCACAGAGGGCACTGGTGAGTGTTTTGGAGGAAATGCGAGAGTCCCGATGGGTCGCCAATCACGGTGGAAAGTGGATAAAAGGAGGGTGAGGGCGTTTATTGGATTGACGCTTTCGGGTACGTGCTTGAGCGAGGCCGAGAGGCAAATGCGACAGCGTGACACGGGCAGCAGGACGGCCGGGTAGGTATGTAGTGAGGTGAAGGACAGGCCTGGCGGGAGGATGGTCAGTAGTGGGGCGGCTGGTGGGGGAGCAACGCGCAGCTTGTAGCGGCGGCGCAAACTAAACGGCCTTTTAGATCGCAGGGAAGCAACAGCAGGAGCAGGAGCAAAGGGGCACGCGCGAGGGCAGACGCTGGGCGTGTTATGTATAAGAGACGGCGGCGCCGTTTATTCTCGCGCCTTGCCTGCGAGGTTTCAGTTTTCGCAGGGCCTTGCTTCATCTTGCGTCTAGCGCTGGCGTGTAAGCCTCTCGTGTTTGCCCGACGCAGCGCGTATACGGCTGCGGAGGGACGGCCTGCATCCCTCTGGTGGGCTGTCTTTGCACGGCTACAGGAACATGCCATGTATATATAGACACACAGGCGTTGACAGCGGGCCCACCCGATTATAGGCAGCGCTCATGGCGCGCAGTCGAGTAGCAGGCGGCGAGTTGCAAAAGCACGAGGCCGTGATTTGATTCTGTCGCGCTGGAACCTTTGACGAGCAGTGCATAGTGCATAGTCAGTAACGGTCGGCCACGTGACCAGAGCAGCGCTCGCACCGCCACACGCTGTCCCGTGACCTTCCCCAGCGCCTTTTGTTCGGCGTTGGAGATCGAACCAAGACGGTAGGGGTGAAAGAGGTGTGGCGCAGGCCGCTAGTCCCAATTCGCTTAGCGATGCGGCTTGAACAATCTCAGCGACCGCGACCCTCGCAAGTTCCCATTCAAACGCGCCCTCGACGCTGTCGCTGCCTTGCTCGCCCTCCCCGTTTTCCGCCCCGAGAGCGCGTCTTAACAACTATAAAGCACGCTCTTGACCCTTCGGTCCACGCTTTCAACTCAGTCCCCATCCCTTCGCGCTTTCTCCTTTGTCTCCACAGCTCTCTCCATCATGGCTGAGTACTTCGACACGGTCGCCGACGTCGGCAGCGAGGAGGAGGATGGGGATTTCAATGGCGAAGCCGCTGGAGCTCGTCCATCCAACGGGGCCAACGGCATAGACGACTCCAGCGAGGAGGAGGATGACGACGATGAGGAACAGTTGCGCAAGGTATGTCATTGTTTGTGCGCAACCCAAGCTAAATCGCTGACACTACAAAGGAAGGCGCTGGTTTCATCGCCGATGAAGACGACGAAGAAGAGGAAATCAGCCGCAAAGAGCGCCGCCGTCGTCGAAAGAGGAAAAACAGGGAGGAGGACGAGGAGCTCGATGAAGACGACTTGGATATCATTGGTGTAGAGGTGGAGCGGCCTGAGGCAAAGCAGGTATGCCTACTTGTTCACAGCCTTCCCTACACGGCACTGACGAGTACAGAACAAGTTCAAACGCCTGAAGCAAAAGCAAGGCCAGACGTCGCGTCTGGATCGCTCCAGAGGCGTCGAAGAAATATTTTCTGATGATGAAGAGGGCGAGGACGACCTGGGCCCCCCTCGCACTGGTGGCCTTGACGAGTTCGCTGATTTTATCGAAGAAGACCAGTTTGAAGATGAAATAGAGGAGGACGACCGCGAGGTTGGACAGCCGGGAGTTGCTGGCATTACAAAAGCTCTACAGTTCTCTGGTTTAGATGAGGGTGCTGAGGAAGACTATCGGGCGGCTTTCGGCGACGGCACAGATTACGACTGGGCGTTGGAGCTACAGGAGCAGGCCGACGCGGAAGAGGAAGGCGAGGGTCGCGAGCTCCAACTCAAGGATGTCTTCGAACCTTCACAGCTAAAAGAGCGTATGCTCACCGATGAGGACAATCGTATTCGCGAGATCGATATTCCCGAACGACTGCAGCTAGCACGGAAACCTTTCCCCGAACTTGAGCTCACAGACGAGGACATGGAAGCAAGGCTTAACGAGGAGGCCGCCTGGATCACCAAGCTCATCTGGCCGAAGAAGCCTTTGGATGGCTACTTCGAAGTTCCCTTCCGCAAAGCCGTACGCAAGGTGCTCGAATTTCTCAACATTGAAAACTACGAGGTTCCTTTCATTTTCAATCACAGGAAAGACTATTTGATTCATGCACCAGCCGACACACAGGACGATGCTGATAATCCGGCTCCTACAGACATTCGCCCGGAGCGTCTCCTTAACCAAGTTGAACTCTGGGACGTTTTCGAGCTGGATCTCAAATTCCGGGCTTTTACTGAGAAGCGAGACGCATTGCAAAAGCATTATGCTAACCTCCGAGCCGTCTTTCCCGACATTCAAGATCCAGTCATAGAGGACCTGGTAGAAAAAGCGGTTACCATTGAGGAAATTCAAGAACTACAAGACTACTTGCATTTTCGGTACTCTTCAGAAATGAATGAAGTACGTCAAGAAACCGCCAATGGTAACCAAAAACGCGCAAACAACTCTCGCAACTTCTATGATAAACTCCGCGGGGGCAGTACGATTCAATTTGTACATGCCATTGGTATCACCCCCGACGATTTTGCAAAGAGGGCAGAAGGGTCCATGTTAGGAGGCCATTACATTGAGGACCAGCAAGCGGCGCCATTGGAATTTGCACAGCAGATTGCCAAACCTCCCGAGTCTGACGTGGCTTTACTTCGGTCTGCGAAGCTGCTGTACACGCAAGAGCTTCAAACGAATCCTCGGTTGCGGAGATTTGTGAGGGGCAATTTCTACCAGGATGCGCTCATTGACTGCATTCGAACGGAAAAGGGCACGCGCAAGATTACAGAAGACCATGCTTATTACGAATTCAAGTACTTACGCAAACAGACATTCCTTGATCTCCACGGGCGCCCGGAACTGTTCCTGAAGATGCTAAAGGCGGAAGAGGAAGGCCTCATCAATGTGAGAATAAGCATGCGCAGCTGGGAGGATTTCAAACGGAGATTACACAATCACATCGTCTCCGATAATGTCAGCGAGGTATCAGAACAGTGGAATGCCTTGCGTAAAGAGATGCTTGATGTTGCTCTCGACAAGCTGCACACCATCATTGCCAGTGGAGTGAAAGAGACTCTTCGAGCACGGTGCGAGGACGAGTTGGCAAGCCGTGCGCGAGAGAACTATTACAACAAGTTAGATCAAGCTCCTTATAAACCACGGGGCTCGGAGCTTGGCTCAGTACCCAACGTGCTTTGCCTTTCTAATGGAAAAGGCCAGCGAGGCGACGCGATTATGTGGGCATACCTTGAGCAAGATGGCCGAGTGCTTGAGAACGGCAAGCTGGCAGAGTTTCGACTTGGTAACCGGGAACGAAACATCCCAGACGGCAAAGACATTGAAACCTTCGTAGAGATTTGCAACAGGCGCAAGCCAGATGTAATCGGTATCAGTGGCTTCTCGGTCGAGACAAGACGACTATACAAGGACCTTCAGGAGATTATCAACCAATACGACCTAAGAGGATCTCAGTACGAAGACTCCGAAGGAAGAGAAAAGAGCGACCTGTTGGATGTTATCATGGTCAACGACGAAGTTGCACGCCTCTATTATAATAGTGCTCGTGCAGCAAATGACTTCCCCAAATACCCGCCCCTCACAAGGTATTGCGTTGCACTTGGCCGGTATCTACAGAATCCACTGGCCGAATATGCCTCTCTTGGAAAAGACATCGTGACATTGCCCTTCGTACAGAATCAGACTTTAGTACCGCAGGAAAAGCTTCTGGATCGTCTGGAAAGCGCCATGGTAGATATGGTCAACCTTGTCGGCATCAATCTACCTGACTCATACGACGATCCTTACATGTCAAAACTTCTCCCATATGTCTGTGGTCTGGGTCCGCGAAAAGCTGATCGACTTGTCAAGGCGATCCAGGCCAACGGCGATGAGATTCTGTCACGCTATGATCTGGCTGGTGTTTCGGAACAAGAGAATCGTGATCTCAAGCCAGCCATGGGTCCAAACGTGTTCAAGAACTGTGCCAGTTTCCTCTGGTTGCCGTACGATTCAAGCGAGGAAACCTCTGACTATCTAGACAACACTCGCGTCCATCCTGAAGACTATGACCTAGCCCGCAAAATGGTCGCTGATGCAATGAATCTGGATGAAGAGGACATTAAAGCTGAGATTGACGAAGGCGGACAAAGCGCTGTGATACGGAGAATGGTTCGTGAAGAACAGACCGATCTAATCCACGACCTTGATCTTGAAGGCTATGCGAGGGATATTGAGAGGAAGCTTGGTAATCGCAAGCGTGCCACCTTAGAAACTATCCGCGCAGAATTGTCAGAGCCCTATGAAGAAATCCGACAGATGTACGCTCTAATGACATCTGAAGAGATATTTACGATGTTAACAGGAGAGACTAAAGAGTCTCTTGACGAAGGCATGGTTATCCCCGTTCAGATCAAGCGTACATTCCCGGATCACATTGAAGTCAGGCTCGAATGTGGTGTGGAAGGCGGTGTTTCCGAATCAGAGTTCCCAGAAGGTGTCGGTAGTGGTCGACAAGCGCCCCGCGACGTTTTCCAGCCACATCAGACAGTACGAGCCAAAATTCTGTTCCTCAATCGGAAGACACTTGCGGCGCAGCTTTCACTGCGTGAAGACATCATCCGTCAACCTAACAGGCGCCAAATGAACCGTATCCCCGGCGAGTGGGACGAGCAACAAGAGGACGAGGACAGAAAAGCTGCGGAGCGGGAGAAGGAAGTCGCATCCGGCCGACCGAACCGTGTAGTAAACCACCCTCTCTTCTTCTCCTTCAATTCTGCTCAAGCAGAGGAATATCTTGGTAGTAAGGAGCCTGGTGAGGTAGTGATCCGACCATCCTCAAAGGGTTTCGACCATCTTGCCGTCACTTGGAAGGTTTCAGACAACTCCTTTCAGCATATCGATGTCCTCGAAATGAACAAAGCCAGCGAGTACTCCGTTGGGAAGCAACTGCGTATTGGAAAACATGTCTATTCTGATCTGGACGAGTTGATAGTCAACCACGTTGAAGCCATGGCAGCTAAGGTCACGGAGCTCATGAAGGACGAACGTTTCCAAAAAGGCACCAAGGAAGACACAGGCAAGTATTTCTCTTTCCCCTTGCCGTTCGCTGCACTAACTCTCAACAGAACTCTGGCTCAAGAACTACTGCGAAGCCAACCCCACTCGTTCGATGTATGCCTTCTGTAGCATCCCTAAACATCCTGGGTACTTCTGGCTCTGCTTCCAAGCAGGAAAAGATGGAAAGACGGGTGGGTGGCCTGTCAAAGTGATCCCGAATGCTTTTGAGATGCAGAAACATGTGTATCCCGATATGACAGCGTTGAAAAATGGGTTCAAAATGCTGTTCTCTGCTAAGATGGCAGGCGCCGGTCAGCGACCTGCGACTACGGCAATTCCAAGGCGGTAAAGGGATATGGCCTGGAGTCGGGACTCATGAGTCGTGAAGGGGAGTGTATGCATTTCTGTTGCGTGTGTATTTATAGGATATTATTAGTCGGGCAGCCAAAGGCTAGCTGCACACCACATTTATGGGGAAAAGGGTAGCGTTGAATTCGGGTTGGATTGCTTCGGTCTGTCCGCTCCTGTTTATCTGCAAGAGGTTGGCATTTCCAGAGTTTTACTGAAGCCATTTAGTCAACTGGATATGAGCATGATTCCGCTATCGGAGCACAGCATTAGTGAATACACATGCCCCAGTCGCCAACGCCAAAAAACATGTACAAAGTGGTATGTCTCGACCCAAAATGTCGTCAAAACGCATAGCTCCGTGATCCATGATGCCGCAGTCCTGCGCGGGCCTCCAGGGTAACGGGTCGTCCCCCACAGGGGGCTAGCGGAGAACCATGCCAACCCCATAATGCGCATACCCTCCTGCCCTTCTGACGGCCATCTCCACCTACTTGCTTGAAATCTATCGGCGTCACGTTCCCGCGTTTCGCTCTGCTCGCTAAGGACACGAATCATGACTCCATCTATTCTCCGCTGCCCACCTTCGGGAGAGTATGGCGGCCCCAAGGGTACGCGATTGGCCGCCTCTTTTCTCGCGACCGTGCGGACCTCGCAGTTTGGCGTGGTGGTCGCGAACTCGAGATGGAGATATAAAAGAGGAGGCGCCCACTTCCTTTGGAGATGTCTGACTGAGCCCGAACACTCGGACGACCTGGAAATTGCTTCTACATCTTCAAGGCGTGGAGTTTGCGACACCGATTGAAAAAAGCAAGCAGTGATCACGTGAGTGGATCCCGTCTCGAGGTTTCTGCATGTGTGTGTGTGTTTGTGCAGGGGTAGATCCGTGTGTGCTGTGTAGGCTTATAGTCGAGGTCCAGCTAGACAAGTACGCCGACATCCACCGCTATCTATCATTGCCTCGAGCTCTCGATACCTGAAATATGGGCCAGTATCATGTGCTGTGGTACTGCGGGACCTGTGGGGATGGTCCTCAGGCCGAGATAGTAGTTGGCTGCCCCCTATGTGGCCATCTCCGAGATAATTGCTGCAAAACTGAAAGACTTGGAGTCTTCGAGAAGTCGAATCCTTCACCCGTTATCAATCGTGTCAACGTTTCCCCTCAGCCGATTGCATTCTGTAACCCTGAAGTTAGATCAATCGAAGAGGAACGAACACCGAACAAGCTTGGTGCTGAAAGTGAGTTGTCAGTCATACACTTGGTAGCAAAAAAGGTCACCTCTTCCACGAGCGACTCTGTGCACCCTGTGCCAGCAAAAGACCATACTACATCACCTACACTAGAAATTCCTCACCAAGATACAAGAAGGCGCAAGGCAGAACTACTAGCACAACGAATTTTGGACGGAATACATCTGGACCTGGATGTTGATGCGAAAATAGTTACATGCACTCGTAAAGGGCAAGCCAACAGCAAAAGAGCAGGCCAAGCTCCTGGTAAGAGACAAGAAGAATCTTCCTCGTCTACAGGACAAAGTAACTCAAATCCTGGGTCAAAAAGAAGGCACGAAGGTGAGCGTGGTGAGGAGGATGACGAGCGCAAAGATGATAAAAAGCCCCGACGTACCCAGGATTTGAAACCAGATGGACGGAAAGCTCGTCTCCTTGCATGCCCTTTCTTCAAAGGGGATCGTCACGGGTACAACCGTGAATCGTGCCGGAAAGGATATCCTAATATATGGCGGCTGAAGTAAGATTGTCTGCCCTCATATGGGACGCCTAACTTACAAAGCTAGGGAACATATATACCGAGCTCATGTAGGGTGCCTGACCTGCAGGAAAAAGTTTCGAGAGATGGGAGATTTGCGAGTACATCAAGAACAACCTTGTGCTAGAACACCTGGAAGACCTGAAGTTATTATTGATGGGCAGAAGGTGGCAGATTTGAAGTCCCGGAAAGATACTGGAAAATCAACGGAAGAGTATTGGCGCTGGATGTTCCGGATAATATTCCCCGAAGCAGTTTCTGTCCCATCGCCTTGTAAGTCCTTCTCATAGTCGCCAGGAAGACCACTAAACGTTTTTAGACAATGACGTTGATGATGGAGAAGATGTGGTGTTTGGAAATGCCGGCTTTGACCTCAGTAGCCCGCATTCGCATCTCGCTTTAACGAGAGCAATCGGAAATCATCTTGGACGCGGAATCGAGCAACTCATAACACAAGACGGTAGTTCGGCCCGGATTGGGATATTTGAATCGATTCAATCTCATCTCAGCGAAATAATCTCTCAGAGTGTGCGTGGAGGAATCAGGGACCTACAGATTCCCTTTTCAATCCCGGATGCATCCGGAACTGAACAAGGTTACGACGGGCACGGGGTAAGGCAGCAAATAATCGGCAACGACTTTGCGTCTCTCGACATGTCCCCAGGTACTTGGGAAATGTCCTCGCTTGGAGTACCCAATGACCACACGCCAACGTACCCCAACCTGGCAGACTTTGGTCTGCACATGGACCTCTCACAAGCCGATTATGAGGCCTGGTATTGGGCATTGCTAAATACCGATAGACCAGCAGACAGTGCACATATTCCAGATGAGGTTCAAAACAGTTGCGATGGAATGCAAGTTCAGCCCACGGAACTGGCGACGCAAACAGAAGATGGCATTCGTGTTGCCAATGCATCTCGGCTAGAAACCGATTACGAAACGGGAAAAATGCCTGCTCCTGATCCTTTATCGACGTCGGATGCACACACGCTCTTTCCTGGCTTCCACCCTCCGTTTAATGAAGAAGGCGAATGATACTCGAATCCAAAAGGTGGCAGGCCCTCGCTTGGGGGTGCTTTTTAGCAAATACGAGAAACGACTCGATGACATCAAGGCATATTTCGTTTGTCTTTCCTACTCACCCTCGTTATTCCACTGATTTTTGGGTGCCGGGATCAGACTCGATCAACGCATCATGCAAATACACTCCTCTACGATCATTGTCTTCCCTAGAATGGAACCTCGACTTTCTCATGCTACTTTTTTCCCAAATCAAGGCAGGTGAGCTTACTACTCTCGCCTTCACTTTCACTCGCACGGCTCATTTCCTCTCGACGGTAGCGCACAGTGCCAGTCATTATGATAGCTAGCACGGGCATCAGAACTTGTCTTGATCGGTAGGAGGGTGCGTGACGGTAAACTTAAGGAAGTCAAATCGACGGGTCGATCAGCAAGTGACTGCCCATCACTTGCAAAACTCACGATCTTTTTTTTCCCTGCGGTGAAGATATGCTTTAGCTAGGAAGCCGTTCGCGTTCTGGAGAATCTCTCTGGCCAACAGCAATTCGGAGACAAGTTGAACGGGAGGGGGGCGGCTTCCCGTAGTCCAGCGCAACCCAAAAGAAGCAGTTTTCAATGGAGAATCAATGAATGGATTTCTTTTGTGCATGTCCCCTCAGAGAGTACGTATACAAGAATGTGTAGAAATGAAAAAACCGATTAGCCCGTTTAAAAAAACCCCCCATTCCTCCTTTAGCTTCGACCCCACGCAGACACCTGGGAGCTGCCAACGCCTGATTCATGCATGGGATTCTCAAAATTCCGAGTTTGATATTCGATTGATATGGCGCGCCCCGACAACTGGTAGATCCCGCCTGCTAAATCGTGTCACATCGTCATTCCGTTCATTCATTTCAAGGGGTTTCTTGAAGCCAAAAGAGGACAAAAAGAATAAGAATATGTGATTGGTGTTACGATTTCCATTCGTAGCGCAATAACGATGATCGTTTTTTTTTTCTCTCTCTTTCCGTGCCATGTTTTCAGCACAGTCAGCCATCGTGCAGCGGAAGCACCGGTACCGGGTTCTCCCTTCGTTGTCCGGCTCAAGAAGTACAGACCCGCGCGGGTCGAGTAGGATGTTCCCCCCCACCTCTCTCGGCCTGTCTCACATCAATGCGTCGGCGAGTTCCTCCGTCCAGTCACCAACACTCATCCTCTTCTCCGGGTCCAAGACGAGCACCTTTGCAAACCACTTCTTGACGTTGAAACCAAGAGCCCGGCTCAGACCGCCCATCCGCAACACGCTGCGCACGCCGTTCTGGCCCAGCGAAACGTAGTCTAGGGGCTCGCCCGCCTTCATGATCTCGCGCTTGAGGGCGCTGTTCGGTGCTATGCGCTCGTACGGCGATACTCCCGTGACCAGCACCAGAAGCATCATGGCCAGCGCCCAGAGGTCGTTGGTAGGGGTGGACAGGGTTGAAGCACCAGCTGCAGTGAGCTGGATCGGATCGATGAAATCCCACGTTGCGCCGCCCACGGGGGATCTCTGTCCTGAGACCATGGACTTGGAGATGATCATCGAAGCGGAGAAGTCAGCGAATACAGGGCGGGGTTCGTAGGTCGAAGGATCCGTTGACATGAGGATGTTGGAAGGCTTGAGGTCGCCGTGCACACATGACTTGTCGTGCAACCAAGCGAGCCCTTCAAGGAGACTGCGCGCGATGTAGGGGAAAAAGTCGGCGAGCATAGCGCCGCGATCTGATTCGTCTCGTGTGTTGAGATCTTTCACGATGAAAGATTCGAGAGTCGTGGGTAGATAACCCATGACGATTGCGTTGTTGCGCGTGTCCTGACCATAGTAAGGAACAAGGAAACGCTCTGCGGATGGGAAGCGCGAAAGGTAGGATAGAATGCGGGATTCTTCGGCAAGAACGCGATGGGCGGTGCGTTCGTAGGGCACTTTGATGGCGTAGGCAGAGGGAACAGGGGGATAAGGTTTGGGCATATTGGAATCGCGAGAGCGAATGGGTGTGAGAGGAAGCGTCGTCTCCGGAGGTGGAGTAAGTAATGCGTTCGACATCGTGAGTGTGTCGTGTAGGGCCGCCGTAGGGTTGGCGAGGTATACAGTGCTCCAGGTACCAGTGCCGACTACCTTTTGGGCGCCAGAGTTGTCAAGACCAATTTCATAGTCGGATATCCATACGGGGAATTGCCTTGGTTCGATGCTTCCGGGTTTTTCGATCTCGTCCGGTGACATTGTGGATGGCGTGTTCCCGCGACGCAGACTATCCATATCTTCCAGGAGACTGGAAGACGAGGTCGAGCTTGACTTGGAATGGCTCCTCCTGGTCGGTGTGGAAGGTGGCGTGTACGTCCTCCCTTGAAGCCTTGGTCGAAGGTAGGCGTCCATGCTGTGCTTTTCTCCTGTCGTAGGTCTTGCAGGTAGAGTTGAACTATCCGAACTGTAGACAGCCAACTCAGGTCCTGGTAGCAAGAACGACGGCAACGATGCTGCTGCTGGCGATGATGACGAAGCCTTCTCTTCTACTGTTGCGCGCGTGGTCAGCAGCGAGATATAAGAGTGCTGCCCCGTTGATGTCGTGCATGCACGACGGTCGGTCTCCGCGGTGTCCGTGCCGGAAGGAAGAGTATGCACGCGGATGCGGATGCGTAGCAAGATCTCGCCTATCAAATTTACCCAGTTGGGTTCAAAAAATTTGCACAAGACAAAGCACTGTTCCGGTGATTGTCGTGAGGTATTGGTGGCGAGTAGTTACAACGATAGGGGCTTTAGTTAGACGTTGACACACCAGAGACTTGAAAAGTGTAGGAGGTGAGATGCGACGGTGGCGCACAGGCACTCTCAGCTCCAACTGGAGTGCGTCGGATGTCCTCAAACAGTGACAGCTGATCTCAAAACGGCGTTGAAATGGGTCAGAAAACTGACAGTCTGTGAGCTCAGGCCAGGGCCAGAATCCAGAAATGCAACCTCGACAGGCAGAAGCCCGATAGCCGAGCCAGAAAAATCCCGATATAAGGCAAATGACAAAGGCGATTGGATAGAAAGTAGTATGCGAACAGAGGTAATGGTGCGGGCTAGAAATGGAGGCTCCAGGGCAACAGGGCAAGATGCAGACGGCTAGATGCTCGCGTGGAGGCACCAAGCGGTAATAAATACTGGCGTGGCCATGGCCGCTTCCCCTGCGCGTGGCATCCAGACAACTTCGGATGGGAGCGGGCGTGTCCGGCAAGCGACGACTGTGGCTGGCGTCGTCGTTCGTCGACGGTTAATGATAGTCGATGGTGGTCGCTTGCACCGTCTGGTCACAGGGCACGAGGCAGCATCGCCAGTGGCAAGGCCGACGATGATGAAGGAGCAGCGCACCCGCGGCAGGCGACAGGTGTGCTGTGTGCGATGAACCGGAGTCCAGATAGGCAACGCAAACCATGGGGGGAATTGGACTGTGGTTTCTGAGGGACGACGAGCTCCGATCACAACGTCGACCACGCCAACGTGGGCCTACGACTGGTGCGCGAGGTCCGCAGCCCTACCGGCTCCATGGCCCATGATAGCCGCCCGCTGCCTTGCATCAGGAGTCGCCTCCCCCAAGCCCCCCCAGGCCTTGGCTTCTCCGTCGCTTGACGGCCTTCGGGAACTTCTCAGACCCCCCAGAGGAGGACAGAGGAGGACCTGTCCGCCCGTCGCAGCGCCACATCCCCGTCGCGTGCGCTGCTGGCCGTCCATCAATGTCTGGGGAGAGCTGAGGCCAGCACGCAAACCCCACGGCCATCGAACCACCCAAGCCACCGCCTCCTACATAGGCCTCTTACATATTGTAGGAAACTGCTCCTGCCAGGCCGTCAACTCAGATCGCCTCTACCGCTTCGCTCGCTAGTACTTCTTTCACACAGCGCGCTGGAGTTGCCGTCTGGGTGAGGGTGGGTCACACCACCAAATATGCTTCACAGCACCAACAAAAACTGCACGTTCCTGCTTTGCACGCAGCTCAATTCGTCTGTCTACACAGCCACATGTCCCCATTCATCTAACCTCCGCTGCTTTGTACTCCCCCACAGTACAGATGCACCCACCCTTCGGCACGGCAATACCCACGCCATGCAGTGCAGTGCAGCCCAGTGCAGCCCAGCACCTGCCTGCCTGCCTGTCTGTTCAACCCCATAAAAGCCCAGCACCCAAAAGTGTGACGCCAGGTACTCTTTGACAAAAGAAAGCAAAAAAAGGGACAACCCGCGAAAAAGTGCACAAGTGGAAAAGATTACATAGTGTCGTCCGCTGTTCGCAGCTGACTTTTCGACCAAGGACGAATACAAAGCTGGAGTGAGAACGCCGCCGTTCATGACCGGGCCCAGAGATTCCATGCGAGCCGACCGTTCGTGGAATTAAGTATACTGCAGGATAAGTATGCACACGCGAACTCGGAGAGTTCGTCTAAAACTTCCCCGAGGAACGGTCATACATCTCAATGATCCGCTCATTCGAGAGAGATGCCCGCTCCCCTTCCTGGCGTCAGTGTTCGTAACCCGCTCCTCGCTGCCATGGGCTTGAATTGTTGGCCGACCTGTACTGTGCCTCGTTCCTCAGGCTGCCTGCTCGCCCGTATCCTGTCGAGGGTACCGACGGCACTGGGCTGGAACTCTTGTAGTAAGACGGCGGCACCGCCGCGGGAACAGACGTTTGCGACGAGTATGGCGAAGGGCCGGTGGGGTGAACCGGACTTCGCGGAGGTGCGGTCTGGTAATGTTCCGTGAATCCGCCCTCCTTGTTAGCAAGCTGCTGCCGGTGTTCAGCCGAGCTGATGGATGCACCATCGTCGTCGTCGTCAATGCGAGCATGAGTACCCTTGCCTTCACCGCGAGCCGTAGCACCAAGAGCATCAAGCTCCGTGGTGAGTTGCGTTTGCGATTTAATGAACGACCCACGGTCGTCACGCATCGGCTGATAGCGTGTGTCAGGGTTCTTGGTGAACAAGGCGAAGCCAGATGAGACGAGCACCATCAACAGGAGGACGAGCGCGAAAGCAGCATTGTACACGAAGAAGACAACACCCATGACACCAGTCACGATAGCCTACACACGTTAGCTTCGACGCAAGAAACACCTTCAAGGAACGCTTACCGGTTGCTTGAAGATCTCGGTGAAAAAAAGAAGGAAGATGGCGCCCAGAAAATTAATAGCTGCAATAGCAATATTAAACCCATTTGTCTTCTTGTCCATATACGGACGCAGCACACACACGCCCACCAACAATCCCAGCTCTATCAGGAGGAGGGCAATGGCCTGAGCTTTCATGCTGCCCTGTGCAAAGCCGACGAACATGGCTTTGATCAGAATATAGAGTAGCCATGGGATGATGAAGTAGTACATGGCTGCTTTGAACTGCACATACAAGAAGCCCCACTTATTGAGAGCCACAGGGTCTGAATACAGGATGTAGGCAGGGTTCTTGTGCATGGCAATCGAACGTTGAGCGATGCGGACAACCTTGGATGAGGCCCATGCCAGGATAGCTATCATGGTAACCAGGGTAAAGATTGCAAGAACAACCTCACCAGCAGAATCTCGCTGTGTCAGTTCCCAAAAGCAGAGGACCATCATCTGGGGGAACCCAATGAGAATGACACGGAAGAGGATTCCCTTGAGCACTGTCTGCCAACCATTCCGGAAGTCGGTAAATTGGTCATTCTTCATTTTGCCGGCCTTGACGAGTGCTTCGCAGATATATTTGAAGGCAATCACGCCAACGACGACGAAGATGACGAAGATGACGAAGAAAGTGTAGCCGGTAAAGAAGATGTTGGTCGTTTCGATCCGAGCCTTGAAACCGACACGTTCGATACCGTGCAAGACAATACGGTTCGCATGCTGAGAATTGTTCGAGTCAGCGTTGCTACGAGAAGCTATAGCTTTCAGGGCATTGTTAGCGGCATAGACTGCACGCTTGGTCATAGGAAGCGCAGCAAGCGAGCGCTTCATCTTCTTTTGGACCTCGACAGAGATGAATGACAGCTGAGAGAGGTAGGTAGTGGGTGTGCCACCGGTGGCGCGCTGGTACCAGGTAGCCAATCTCTGCAGGAAACCGACGCGGATTATACCCATAGTCCACTGGAAGTTCTGCGTCCAGGCAGCGACAATTGGCGGCAGCGGGGCGGAACACATGCCGAGAAAGGCTTGTGCCTGAAAGTAGCCGAAAAGCGACATGGCGTTGGCGGCGACGTGGGCAGCTGTGTTCGAATGCCCCAGTCCAGACGTGATGGCGGATGCAACCAGGCCGATACCCGCAATGACGGCTGTGACCCAAGCCACAGCCTTTTGGTCGACGGAATGACCGTTGGACAGCTCCGCCTCGACACAGGCAAGCGGTTCGTCAGTGCCCTGGTCACGAATGTTGATACGCACAACAGCGTCGAGGTCGGGAATCGTATAAGCAATGCCTGTGGCATGTTAGCTCAGTGTGTACGAATGGATTGGTGAGTGTGCACACATACCTGGAATGCTGCTCATGACATCGGGTGGAATATCGAGGTTCGATTTAATCTTGATGTTACCGGCATTCATGGGGCATAGACCCTCGATGTTGTTCTTCGCGTCGCACGGATTTAGGTTTTGCTTCATGGCAGAGTAGCCATACACGAGGAGCTCCAGCTCGGCATCGACCTTGGCGGATATGGTAGTGACGAACTGGATATCGAAGCCCAAGCTGCGGTTGTTGGGCGTGAAGGCGACATTGAAGAGCGTGGCCGAGATGCTGGAGTTGGCCTGGCACGGGTTCAGAGATTTGGATTCGATTATGCGTTCTTTGGCGGCGGAAGCAAGCGGAAGGGCGCTCGCTGCCAGGAGCAGCAGAGCCTTGGAGAACGAGGGGAACATGGCGGGAGAAGCGGTGGGATATTACGGAGCGGATGCGTGGGCGTACTCGGGGCGAGCACGAGAAAGAGGGTCGGCCAAACCAGCGGCTGCGAGCGTCTCTGGTAGCGAACGGACGGAGGAGCGAGGCGGCTCTTGAAGGCGAGGGCGGAGAGCGCGGGCGGGGTTGGGCGGGCGGGAGTCGTGGATGGGAGCGAACGAGTGGCAGGTCGAGTGACGAAAGGCGGTGGTAGGGAGAGTGATGTTGTGTTGGAAACCGGGCAGGAGCGCGGCGGGAGAAGGCGGGCCCGGGGCAGGCGCTAAAGAAGGGGTTGAATGGGTAAACGACCGTGGCGGGCGCGATCAGCGGACCTCCAGCTTTCCACTGTAGCGCAGCCCAAAGACGAGGAGCGAAGACGAGTGTTTGTGGGCACGAGCACGCGGGCGTGAGGGAGCAGGCCTGAGGATTAAGAGCGACGGGGTGGGTTTTGCTGCGGGATCCTGGCGGGTCTCACTGAAAGGGGTTCGAGACGGGCACAGTCACATGTAGTGCTAAATCCGTACGCGTGGGCCTGTCGATGCGCTGCGGGAGAGGAGTATGCCTGCGAGCGGCTGTCAAGATACACGGTAGTGGCGGCGACGCGGGCGAGGAATCTCTTTCGCTCTTTGTCCAGCGAAGACGGCTGCTAAAAACAGGCGCAGGGCTGCCTCGCAGCGTCGTAGCTGAGAGCTGCATGGAACGATGGCTGGTGTTGGCGAACCGCATCCGGACGCCATGCCCCCCCCGCCAGGCCTTTGCTCCGCCACAGTGCACGCAGCGTCCTGCCAGGCACAGAGCATCCAATTTCGCTGCGTCAGCCCCGAGCGCCCACTCACAGCGGCCCCAGCCCATTCCCAGCCTATGGCAGCCCCGTGGCAGCTCCATGGCAGCCCGGGCCAGCCGTACGCCGCTCCTCCACACTGCGCTCTCGTCGAGCTGGACCGAAGTAGCCTCGTGGCGCCAATACCAGCTCGGCTGCCGTCTGCTGCTCAGTCAACATGATAACCCGCGTGTGCGTGTGCGTGTGCCGTGCCTGAGGCGCACCTGGTTTGGGAGGCTGCCACTCCCCCATCCGTGCTGCCACACAAGCCTGTCGTTTTCTTTGCGTCTGCGACTTGGCGCGACATGGACGTCTCATCGGCGCCGTGGCCGGCAAACCAGCCGCGTCACTGCTGCGAACAGGAACTGACCGCTCGGAGCCGCAAGCCCCCAATTCGTTTCTTCGTGCGACGGCTGCGACGGCTGCGACGGCCGCGACGGCGTCATAGATGATGGAGAAGGTGTCAAGTGGCACAGGTCCAAGTGGCACAGGCCCAGGTGTAGAGTCACGTGCCCCGACCTATGCATGTCCGTTGCTCCTGCCACTTCATTTTGCGTTCCACCGACATGTCTCACAGTTGCTGCCCCGGGAGAAGAGAAAAGGTCCGGTTGGCGCCCCACCATATCCGCTCGTCGTCGCCGCAGTGCACTTGGGCTCTTCTCCTGCCCGTTCATTTGTCCAAGACGCACTCGACACCGCCATCTCGCTCTAGTGTTTCTATCGCGGTGAACATCCTCATTTCAATCCCCTTCCTCCTTTCCCCCACTCGTCGACCCGAAACAGAGCCGCTCGCAATTATTCGAGCCATCGGCAAGACCTACTGTGCACCTCCGAGGCCTGCGCGTCCGTCTGGCCCGCTGGCCATCTACGGCCACTTCTGACCTTCGTGGGGAATAACCTGCGGAGATCGGGTTGCGCGTCTGCCTCAGCACCCCATGTAGACGGCCAGTATAGCTTACTGTGTTCCGATCCCCTTGCACCTCCTGGCTACGCCGTCTTATACACAGTGTAAGAAGCACTGCGCCGTAAGCGACTCGTTCTGCAATCACGGTGCACCTCCGTCGAACCTGCGGCTATCCCGGCACCCACCTCTCGCTGTCAACTGATCTCCTGACCGTCAACACATACTCTTCAACCTACCCTACATATTTTCCTTCGTTGATGGGATAGCCTGCCAACGAAGGGTCCTTTTCACTCTTATGAACATGAATTATTAACTACGACACCTGGCCGCAGTGAAACCCGTTGAGTAATCAATCCTAGCTCGAGGCCATCTGAACCAACTTACCATAACTTACCATAAAACCGAGGTCTAAATCATGTGCAAAAATACATGCAATTCTGAAAATACGTCTAAAGTCCGACCGAGCAGCCTCGACCTTTTCGACTTTTTTTTTTTGAATTTGAATTTTTATGCGTTTGTAAGAAGATCCTTCGCGGTGTAAACTCGGGTTTGCGTCATGTGCTACCGAGACCTTTACTAAGATCTATCTACCAACCAATACGACGCAAAGGATGCGTCGGATAGATCCCCTTCCAGGACTAGACACCCCCAAGTCCCCGACTGAGTATTCCATCCATCTTCAGGTTCTTAATTTTCCCAAGCCTAGGGACCCATGTGTGATTGGCCGGCATTCCCCGTCCCTTCTCCCAGCGTTGCCCTGATGCGGAAGCTCACACATACCATTCTGCAGTTGTAACGCGATGCCTTTTGTTATCTAACATAGCAGGATGATGCATCTAAGTTGATTTCTATCTGCAGTTGGCATCATTAGTGTTCGTATCGCTCCCCATGGGTGCTCCACCTGGCCCAATCTTGTAAGTGACACTGGTTACACTGTGGCTCAAGCCGGCATAGCGCATCGGCCAATGCAGCCGGGGGTTTACATCTAATCAGCCTTGCATATTGGTAATTCACGACGTCATGCTTGTGTTCGTCGCTAAGCTCTGATCTGGGCGCATTATTGCATCAAGCGGTGGGTTCGATGCTTCTTGGGGATGGCATGCAGTTATGCTGCGGGTACGAAATGCCAAAATTTTCAAATATATAAAGTTCACGGTCTCGTACATAGTCTTCTTCGCTACACAAACACCTCCAGCTCTGCTCTAATACACCGCCTTCTCTACACCTAATTGGATATTGTCGCCACCCAACAAAATGCCATCTTTCACTGTCTTTAAAGGCTCCGAGAGCGGGAAGATTGTCAAATCTCAGACCACTAAGGACGACCTGAAGAACGATGAGGTCCTCGTCAAAGTAACAGCTTCCGGCCTCTGCGGTACGGACGAGCACTACAAGGATACCGATATGGTGCTCGGCCATGAGGGTGCTGGTGTCGTTGAAGCCACTGGTCCCAACGTTACACAGCTCAAGAAGGGCGACCGTGTCGGCTGGGGCTACGAGCACGACTCTTGTGGGCACTGTGAGCTGTGTCTGACTGGCAGGGAACAGTACTGCCCCGAATCCAAGCTTTACGGCCTGGCGGATTTGGATCAAGGCAGCTTCGCTAGCCACGCTGTCTGGAGAGAGGCCTTCCTTTTCAAGATCCCAGATTCCATGAGCGATGCCGATGCTGCCCCCCTTATGTGTGGTGGAGCTACTGTTTTCAATGGCCTCTATGGTGTCCATCACTCAAGCCGCGTAGGGGTCTTGGGTGTCGGTGGATTGGGACACTTGGCAATCCAGTTTGCGGCCAAAGCAGGGAACGATGTCGTCGTTCTGTCCGGGACGGACAGCAAGAAGGATGAGGCTATGAGTCTGGGCGCTACCGAGTTTATTGCGACCAAGGGCAAGAAGGAGCTCAAGATCAGCAGACCAATCGATATACTTTTGGTCACCACAAGTGTCATGCCTGAATGGGACACTCTTCTGCCCATCCTAGCGCCGACTGCCACTATTGTTCCTCTTACCGTCTCGCAAGGCAACTTCTCCATTCCTCAGATGCCACTCATCCTCAAGGGCATCACCGTCCAGGGTGTGGCCGTTGCCGCTCGTGCGGTTCATCGTCAGATGCTGGCCTTTGCCGCACTACATAACATCAAACCCATTATCCAGGAATTTCCCATGACAGAAGATGGTATCACCGAGGCTATGGACACGCTCCGAAACGGAAAGATGAGGTATAGGGGAGTGTTGATTCCTCAGTAAGTTCAAAATGAGGCGTTGGTGGTTTTCGCGGGAAACATGTAAACGGTATGATAGCGATTGAGTTAGTCGTGAGGCCATAGAGGCTCTCTATTGAATAGAAACGAATCCTTATTAGAATGCATACACATGCCTTGTGCAACACTCATCGTCATCGTATCCATGAAATAATCTCTTCTGGTTCGGAACCACCATGCACAGATGTGGGACGGCGAGAGATGTCAATACACTAAACCATAGCCCTTAATGTTTTATGATAAGTACATGTAGTGCGGCAGCCAAAGCGAGAAATTCAGCACAATTCTCACCAATGAAATGGCCGACAGCCGGATATGTGTCGTTGGAACCACAGCCGCAAAAAGAAAAGAAGGCCGTGGAACTAAAAGTATAGATGCTGACTTCCGAAGGAAACAACATTTTATGCGTTGCGACAGAGACTGATTTGATCTGCTTCCATGAAACAAAAGGGAAGATATACTACTGCTATTGCTTGATCGATGTTCGTCGCTGTCGATTTTTGGCCATCTCTTCGCATTACTTGAGAGTGTATTCTAAAAACAACATTCAAATAATGAAGAGGAGCTCATTCAACACTAAATAACCCACAGAAAATACTGAACTGAAACCGTTGAGAACTAACCAACACGCTACAAGGTGTTCACTTTAACGCTGTTCATACATATGCTCAGGTCTACACGAACGTTGCCACACCCCGAGAGAAATAGCTATCTATGTGACCTTTTCTATATATACCTGTTCACGTTGTGGGCGAATTAAAGGAAACGAAAACAAAGTATCAGACACTAAGTGGGTAGGTAAATTTGATTGTACTCTCAGCATTATTATTGATAGACACTAAGGCGTGGCGAGCAAGGCCATCTATCCAAATCATGCTACAGTGTTGTGTCACATGGTCTGGTGTGCTGGACATCCAAATACTACAAGCATTTATACTGCCATGATATACCTGCTAGTATACTGAGTTCTGTAAGGCTGTAAAGGCACTAAATACTAGCAATCCGTCCAACCACAAGTCAACTTCTTTGGCACAGCCGATCAGAGAAACGTCCACCCTCCTCGCTCCAACTCAAAATCGCCCATGACTCCATAATGGTCAGTGACCCATTCTTCTTGGCCAAACTGTCTGAGCGCTTCCTTGGTTTCGTCGTCGACCTTCACCCCAACACCTATCCGTTGGAACTGCTTTGGAATGAGAGCGCCTGCGATCAAAATCTTGTCCATGCGACAACATCCGAATCTATCGCGCACAGACTGTGGTACCTGGTAGCCCCACGTATATCCGTCGTCACTGTCCTCCTGGCCTCCAAGTTCGAGATAGACATCTCTGAGGTCATTGTCAGAGTGTAGGGTGCGATCGAAAGGTTGGATGGCGTTGAGGTCGCCTGCTAGGATGCCGGATACCACAGCAGGATCATGCAGATAAAAGGCTGCGGCCTGAAGCTGGGAAGGTCGGACGGGGGGGTCCGCCACAAGAGACTCCAAATGCACGTTGCACAGCCTCAGCAACTCCCCTTCCCCAGTCAGTGAGATGTCGACAAACAGGCCGTCGCGGTCCATCCCACTGATCCAAGGAACGCGGAAGACGCTCTCGATGGCTAACCGATTATCCACAAGCGTCGTCGTGCCATAGTATGACCCCGTCCAATTTCGTACATCGAGGTCGGTGACTAAAAAGCGCTCCTGCACCCAGGGCGTGTCCTTGATCTGTTGCAAGTCCGAATGGGTCATTTCCTGTAGGAATATAATCATGGGCGTCCGAGGCAGGCTTAGCCCGGCCAGATCGGAGAGATGGTCGAGAGCTGCGCTCATACGATCTTTGGCAAACGCAATTTGCATGTCGATATTCCATGATATCACACGCAGCGTATCCCAGTTGATCTGCCGGCGGGACGAAGGTCTAGACGATGAACTTGATGACGATACCCATGAAGAACCATTATAATAGTTGAATGGCTGGGGGCGCGGCTTGTAGACGTTCTGCTGGCTATCACAGAAGGTTTTTGGACCGGTTTTAGGGCTGCTCATATTGGCTAGATGTCAAGAAGTATGCATGCGCTTGGTGAGTCCACGGAGATAACCACAGCAGACTGAAGAGGCTGTAGTGATAAGCCTTAGCATAGCGAAGGCAGCAGCACTGGGGTGTGTTGGCACAAATGGGAGATAAGTTGAGGATATTAGACAAGGATTGGTTAGCTATTTCTTTTTATGCTATATTAATTCCAGAAGCAATGGCTCTGGTGTGTTCTTATCAGAACGTATAATGTATCTAGGGAGCGTTATAAACAGTACTAAACTAGATGTCGATGAGGGGTGAAGTCACGTGATGCGACAGGGAACCCTTGCTCAACTTCGTGCCTCGCGTCCTAAGTTTCGCGACTGTTAACTTGAGCTTCGACGCCCAAACAGACGTCGCCCACCACAGCTGCCACCTTGCCAGCTAGGCCCTTCTCCATCACTTTACATGCACGTTTGAACAGGTGCTAACACACTTTGTGATCGTGTTCCACGAGAGCATTCGCCATGGGCTCTCGACTCCACAATGCCCCCATCGTGCTGGATAATGGCAGCGGCACTATTCGAGCTGGTTTCGCAGGGCAGGATGTGCCAAAATGCTTCTTTCCCTCATTTGTAGGCCGGCCGAAACATATACGGACAATGGCAGGCGCCCTCGAAGGCGACGTGTTCATAGGACCTCAAGCACAACAGTATAGGGGGCTCTTTAAGATCAACTACCCACTGGAGCATGGCATAGTCACTGATTGGGACGACATGGAGAGGATATGGCAATATGTGTATACGGAAGAATTGAAGACTGTCAGCGAGGATGTGAGTTTCCAAGGCATCACGCAGCAGGCCCACAAGCGTCAGGCAACAACAGCGTGCTAACCAACACCCTACCTTTCAGCACCCTGTACTGCTTACTGAACCGCCGCTGAACCCTCGAGAGAATCGCGACACGGCGGCGCAGATCCTATTCGAGACCTTCAACGTCCCTGCTTTGTACGCCTCGGTCCAAGCCGTTCTCTCGCTGTACGCGTCAGGAAAAACAACTGGCATTGTCTTAGATTGCGGAGATGGTGTGTCGCATGCAGTGCCCGTGTTCCAAGGTTTCGCCATACCGAACAGCATCAGACGGATCGACGTAGCTGGGAGGGACGTCACTGAGCACCTGCAGCAGTTGCTTCGAAAAAGCGGAAGGGTGTTCCACACAAGCGCAGAGAAGGAAACGGTCAGAGAGATCAAGGAGAAAACAGGATATGTGGCGCTCGACCCCGCAAAGGAAGAGAAGGAATGGTCGGGTGCAGCGCGATCGGACAACAAGAGCATAGAGTACACTCTGCCAGATGGACAGAAACTCAAGGTGAGCCGGCATGCTGTGTAACATGTCGCCATCGACTAAGAATATTAGATCGGCGCAGAACGATTTCGGGCCCCGGAGATTCTTTTCAACCCGGAGCTAATCGGCTTGGAATACCCTGGCGTGCATCAAATTGTAGTCGAGGCCATCCAGCGAACCGACATGGATCTCCGCAAGTCACTCTATGGCAACATTGTACTCTCTGGCGGGTCTACGTTAACCAAAGGATTCGGCAACAGACTTTTACACGAGGTCCAACGGCTGGCAGTGAAGGATATGCGAATTAAGATCCTAGCACCTCCGGAGCGAATATACACTACGTGGACGGGTGGCAGCATTCTAGCCGGTTTGAGCACATTTAAAAAGGTAGGAAGTGGCATCATCAGCTGGTTGTATGATGCGAAGCTGACCTGAGCGGCAGATGTGGGTCGAGAAGGATGAATGGCAGGAGAATCCAGACATCATCCACACCAAATTTGCATAGAGGAGGCGTTGCAGACTGCGAGGCTGCGATTTGTCCCCCTTAGCCTTCTCCGCATGCTGGCCTCCGACTTCGACAGGCTAGTAGATTCTGGGGACGGACGCATGACGCTCGGGCGCGATTTTAGTCATGGATTCGGATTTGCGCTCCCGATGACCAAACACGATCTAGGAACCCCGTGTTCTGGGACGGGGCGGAAGCTCAGGGGATCTACGTGGTCAGCGAACTCCTGAGGCTGGCGGGAGTGCTACGAGGTAGTTTATTTCCCCGCATTTTGTTGGCCCCACTGGAGGCTCCATGTATATGATTCTGTTACTTAAGTATTCTCACACCGCGCATTCGCATAGCATAGCGGCGGCAGGGACAGGAGGTTGTAGTGCATGGATGGCGTTTGCTTTGGGCCGAGGGAAAATAGCCTAGGGAGTTGGAGCATAATCATGATGACCCCGTCATTGTCCGATGGAGTCGGAGCGAGCACAGGCAGCTTGTTTGTGCACGTGTAGGCGTGCGGGCCAGGTAGACGGTGAAGAATGCAAGAATCCCAGTCGACTTTTATCGAAAAGGAGACAGTGCCAAGGATCGTGAGGTCTTTCGTCGGCCGCGTGGTGACTCCAGGGGGCGCGTCATGTGCAGGGCACTCGGACGCCGACAGTCTCAGCTCGACTCAATGTCAGGAGGTACAGAGACGGTGGCTGTAGACAACATACGAGCCAGTGCCCCCGGGCGCCAATGGCGGGCAATGGAAATGGGGTGCTTTGGAATGTGTAATAGGTACATTGGGGTCATGGTTGGATGGGCAGCGGGGAGCCAACGCCAACACACACAACACAGGCACAAACACAACGGGGCGCGATGACGCGACCGCAATTGACGAGAGGTATTGCGAGCCTGACGTTGCAGATGGCGCCGCATGGCGAAATAGCGAACAGCAAATTTTCAGCGAGTTTCTGTTACCCCCAGGAAACCACGGCCGACCAGTCGCGTCGCCGGGCCGCCGTCAGGTGCTCGGCCTGTCTCCCAGCCTGGGCCGCACTATTACGCTATGGAATCGCGGCCAAGGCCGCGCCGACGACCAGCGCTCTGGACAGACAACTTTGCCTTCAGCACGCATGATCACGGCACTGCCGTTAACTGCAAAGTGCTGGTTGCTGGGGCCGCCCCCGTGCCTGCGCCTGCTCCGGGTGAAAATTCTTGGGGTTATGGGAGGGGGTTACATATATAAGGCCTGGGGCGCTGGCCTCACCACGGAGAGCTACACACATTGCATTGAATCGCCCTTCCATCGACGACCCATCCAGTAGCCCTCTTCGTCCGTCTTAAGACCCCCAGCCCAAAGACAATCTCCAAACAACTCCTCAGCAATCACCCCGACTCCTCGCAATGGCCTCCTACCACATCACCGAGCCGCACCCTTCCGTCCCCTCCTCCAATGTCTACTACTCTGGACGAGGCGGTGCCGGTAACGCAACCCGTGTGAACCCCCAGACCATCACTGCTGGCGCAGATGCCACCGGCCCAGCATCCCGCATCAAGCTCTCTCCTCCCCCATCCAACGCCTTCTTCGCTAGCGGCCGCGGTGGAGCCGGCAACATGCACCGCGAGAAGGAGCGTGCCATGTTCTCCTTCGACGAGGAGCTCGCCCAGCAGGAGCGTCTCCGCGAGAATGCTGCCCCCGTCTATCACATCGGCCGTGGCGGTGCCGGTAACCTCTTTGGTACCGAGGAGCGCAAGAAGACCAGCCGCCAGAACTCTGCCTCTTCTAACATGAGCTCCGACTCCGAACGCCGCGTCCGTGGCAGCATCGAAGGTGCCTGGCAAAAGGTCTCCAGGCAGTTCTCGCGCGGCTAGACGAGCCACTCCCACCTCTGCCTACCACTCTTCCTATCTTTCTTTCTATCCCGGGACAGCATTCGAGCATTTACGAGCATGGCGTCTGGGACTGTTTTACTACCAACACGATTACGACCACCCAAACCAACCAAAAAGTTCTTGTTTACTACCAATTCTGATGAACCGTTAACGACGGAATAAAAAAAATTCTACAACCATCGAGGGGTTTTTCCAGGCTATCCACTGTACAAGACTAGGCATCAAAAAGAAGCAAAGTTTGATGATACCCGGTCGGGATTGACCAGCGATTTGCTTCCTCGGGAGAGGGCACGACAGCTTAAATGTTGTTTTTATTTGCTTACCATCACACAACCAGCGGCGATCACGGAACGGAGGATGATACCCCAAGTTTTCTGCCGGCGAGGGCTTTGACGGGCTGTGTTCGCACACCGTCTTCATAATTTCATGTAAATGTTTTACTTTTGTACGGGGTTTATTGTCCGAGGGGATTATGAGCATCCCAAGGTAGAGCGGACTAGGTGCTAAGGTTTTTGCTACATGGCGGATATATAGTCACTTTTACGATCCTGGGGAACAATTGAGTCCTATTTTCCACTCTCACACTCGCGAAACCCACGATCCATCTTTGCACGCAAAAATTCTGCTGGCACCGCGCCATTTTGTCGCCAGAATTTTCACAAGTGAATGTAGAGTTCACCACCAGAGAGTTACTATGAATAGCGTCCTGGGTCTTTTCATTTCTTTCCCCACATGCTGCACCACGCCGAATCATACGGCTGCAGGCTGCAAGGTTCCGCACCATCACTGGGCCGGTGCCTGGCTTTAGCGCCCAGCCGATCGTGGAGTGTCCGATGGCGCGCATGCAGCCGCTGCTCGCACGTGCCTCGTTTGTTCTCCCCTTTTTTTTTTTTCCCTCGAAGCTGTTCGCAGATCCTTTTGCCACGCACGTTTTTGCTTTCTTGCTTTACAATATGATTGCGTCGGAGAAAAAAAAATCGAGGACGTGCGCGTGCAGCTTGGGGTGGATCGGAGATTTGCACATGTGCGTGTGATGGGACGAATGACGTCAGGTAGTGTAGCGTGGGATGCCACAACGGAAATACGTACCGGTAGACGCCAGAGGCGCTGGGCCTGAATAATTTTATTTTTTTTGGCGTGCGGGCCGTTGGGGGCGTCCCACCCAAGGCCTTGTGGATAGTTCTTCCTGAACCTGAGAATAGAGTAATACATTCTATTGAACTAAGTGCACACCATCAAAATCTATCTGTACATCTCGGTTGGCAATGCTTTAAACATGGGCCAGCACAGTCCGATTGGCCTCCATATTAAGTTTCCAGAGCAAGCAGTCATGTCTAGGCAGACCCGGCGCTCAGCTGCTTTCCTTTCACGTTGACCCACTTGATTCCCAATGCGAAAAAAGTTGCTAGGGCGCACAAGCCAGCAGCAAGATAAAAGGGGTCCAGGATCGCTCTGTTGTAGCTTACCAATACCCCATGCAGCATTTCTGGTGGTACCGCTGCATGTAACCTTGCGGTGCCTGCCGCTAGTAATGCTGGAACATTTGCTGCGGGAGCATTTCTGGCAAGCTGCTTCAAGAGTTGCTCGTTGAAGATTGTTTGGGAGAGCGCTACAAAAAAAGCACTGCCAAACATCTGGAAAAAAGTCACAATGGCTATGCCGACGGGGGTATCTTCGGCGCTGAGAACTGCTTGGATTGCGACGAGAGGGCCTGTGATAAAGAAGCCTGATCCCAGTCCAAAGACGATTTGGTAACCAATCTGTGCGCCCACGTTAGCAATGTCTTGTGCCTACAGCGGCTAGTATACTCCACGTACCCATTGGGCACTTCCTGTATCCAGACTCCATGTTGTGAATAAACCACTGCCAATACACTGCAATATGGTTCCGGCGAGGATCCAGGGGTTGTAGTAACCCAGAACAGTTATCAGAACACCGGACCTAATGTTTGATAAAGCGTCAGTTCACATCAAGTATCGTCTTAAAATTGACTCACATAGTCGAGGCAATAATGTTAGCAACCAGAGCTGGGAGCATGTTGACACCAGACTGAACGGGCGAGACGCCTTTGATAGCTTGGAACCATTCCGGCACCCACGTACCAAGCATGACACTAGCTCCCATGGCAGTCATTGCACAGAGAGCAGCACACAACACTGAGCGCTGCATGAGTAAAGGAGGGGGGATCATGGCTTCTTTCCCCACGTGTCGCTCCCAGAACCCAAATCCAATGACAAGGACGCTACCTCCAACAAGGAGTCCAATGATACGTCCTGAATTCCAAGGATAGGTTAGGCCGCTCCATTGGAGAGCCATTAGAAGCATCACGACAGCCGGAATGAAAAGACCAGCTCCGATGAGATCGAGGCGCGCTATCTTGACCTCGAGAGGATCATACTGTGCTTTCCGGATTGGAGGATGAACTAAGTATCAGCACATGATTAGTATCGGTCATGATTGTGTTCTCATCAGAGGGTAACTCACATGTCAGGAGTAGCACGAGCGCTGTCACAGCTCCGATGGGCAGGTTAATGTAGAATACCCATCTCCATGAGACATGCTGCGTGAAGGCTCCTCCCAGGATCGGCCCTATGACCAGTGCGGTTCCAAACATGCTCATGATGATGCCCGTGTACATGGCTCGCAGGCGTACATTGACGGCAGCAGCCAAGATAGAGAGCGTGCCACTCATAAGACCCGCAGCACCCATACCAGCTATTGCCCGCCCAATGATGAGCATATTGGACGAAGTCGCTGCTCCCGATATCGCCGAGCCAATTTCAAAGAGTAGGAGGAAAGCCATGAAAGTCCACTTGTAAAGTTAGCCGATATCACATTCATCTTTCAACGTATTGTTTTACCTTGAGAGAAAAATTGGTGTAGAGCTTCCCACTTAGCGGCTGGAGGGAGCACACCGCTAACAGGTATGCACTGACGTACCATCCAATATCGGCTGTGGAGTGAAATCTTTCCGTGATTTCTGGTATCGCGGTGTTGAGAATAGACATATCGAGCGCCATGAGGAAACATGCGAGGCTTAGACCAAAGGTAAGGAGTTGTAGTTTCACTCCAGACATGAACTGGCCCTCGTTCTCTGCATCGGTCTTGTCATTTTCCTTGGAAACATCCTCAAGAGAAAGAGTCTTTCCTGGAGATGCAGCAACTTCCTGCTCCGCACAAGCTGGCTCTTCTTTTGTTTCGGCGCTCATCAGTACAGGCTATACGTGCGATTCGAATTGCCTAAAATGGATATGTTCTCCTTTTCAAACCTGCGGATGGAGGTCGCGCTAGAAAACGAGTAACAATGAGATAACAGCGCGAGTGATTAGTATATCAAAAAGACATTTGAATTATATTGAGTATTATAGCTAGGTATACAGGGGGGGTTCATTGAGGCCAAATGTTCGTCCGGCTGTGAAAATTGTACTACTAAGGCGGGCAGGATCAACAAACTCACCAACACCGATATCTGGCATAGGGGAAGACGCTCCATTGGTGCAAGCAAAAACAAGGAAGTGTATCGAACGTTCAATCCCCTGAGGTGCATTGTACGGATGATTGTGGAGCAATGTTTTGTTCCGACGCCCTGATGCATAGCGGATGTCGGGGCGTGGAGATGCCGTTTGCCCGTCGGCATCGGGCACACACAATTGTCCCGCCCCCGTTCGGATTCTGTGCATCATCCTTTTGACACCCGACTCTGTCTCCCTTTCCCTACAACTTTATCTCCTGTCCCGACGGTAGTTTGGTTCGCCGTTCCTGCTCACTGTAATCATTTCGTGTCTTTGTTGGTTTGAACATGTCATTGGATGATGCGCGAAAGCGGAAAGCATGTCAATCGTGTACTAAAGCAAAAGCTAAATGCTCGCCGTTTGAGGACAGGCTTGATTTGTGTTATCGATGCCAAAGGCTAAAGAAGGAATGTGTCTTCGATGAGTCAGTCAGAAAAAGGGGGCCTAAAAACCGGTCGTAAGTATGACAAGCAGTTGTGATTTGGGCTAAGTTGTTAAACTGAATCAATCTCACTAATATCAATGAATAGTCGGATAAGGCAGCTAGAGCAACGCGTGGGGACTCTCATTGACTTGCTGGCAACTAATGGGCAGACTAATAATAATCTTGACCTAACCAAAGCATCCGATTGCCCTGCTACAGTGCCAAGCAATGATGCGGAGCCCGCTCAGGTGAACGACTCTACCCGACCGTCTGCTCCCTATGTCACACCAGTACATACACCAGTAGTAAGTACCTATTATCCTTCTATCACTATTGTTAGCGATACATCCTTTGATATGATCGAGGGATTGAGGACTCGAACATGTTTGCCCACTTGTTTCTGTATGGTCGATTGAATTATACAGGAACGCCAATCCCAGCCATTCAAAGCCTTTGACCCCGTAGAAGCTGGACTCATTGAACAAAGGTCTTCCGAGTCCTGTCTACAAGAGTTTAAGGACGCTTTTGCAATCTCTTTTCCATTTGTCGTCATACCACATAACGTCGATGCAAAAACTCTGCGCGAAACTCAGCCGTTTCTTTTTCATGCTGTTCTCCTTGTTACCAGCTACAAAAACATAGGTCTGCAGAAGACACTTGCAGATGAGTTCAAAGAGCAGATATCATTGCGTATCATAAAGTACTCTCACAAAGGGTTGGAATTGTTACAGGCTGTCTTACTCTACACTGCATGGTGTGTGTTTCTATTGAATTCCGCTGATCTACGCTGAATATACTGATGCGGTATAGGTATCATTTCTTTTACAACCCCATCGAACAACAGATGGCGATCATGCTACAGTTATGTGTGGCGATGGTACAAGACCTTGGGTTATCGCGGAATCCACGAGGAAAAGCTCGTAAAATCATTTTGGGAGAATATGGACATAGGCCCACTCATGAGCAGTCACTCGCCGAGAAAAGAGCATTTCTTGGGACATATTACCTCACGGCCGCGTAAGTCAATGCTCCACGCGCGGTACTGGCTCTTGCGGAAACGAAAGTCGGCGATAAGATAACAGGCACCACTATTAGAAGGCCCTTCTAGTGCATTGCTTCCCTTTTCCACTCGATCTAAAGATCCCCCGAGGGCCTTCACTAGAGGAAGTTATACCGACTTTTTCGTTTCCATGAGAGACTCAGTTCCTATCATACTCCAGGCCCCTGTAGACTCTCATTTCCTTGTAAACATAATTTTATCTTCGAAATTGCTGACTTGCAAACAGTTTCTCTCAGGCAGGAGGAAGACGCGGAACTCTAAGTCATACCCGCTATATGACCCAATGCTGCCAACAACTGGCAGAACGACAAGAATATGCATCTGATTCTTTAGTTACACCTTTGGTGAATATGGCCGAACTCATGTGCAGAATCAATGACTACTTCTCTTATGATGACATAGATAATGCAGAAGTCAAAGGAGAGTCGCTGATTCAGCTATCTACCGTGAGCTTTCAGAGCGAACTAGATCGCCTGGTAGAATCCATACCAGCACCCCTCAAGGATCGCTATGGTGCGTTTGAATGAATATGTTTAAGACGAGTTTGCTAAATTTTGTGTCTAGTAAGTCTCCAGCTTAATATCTGCCTCATCAACATGTGGATTTACGAATGTGCTGTTCACACCTCACTTTGGAACTCTTCCCCCAAAAATACCACGGTTCCCATATCGGCTATAAGACTACGTCTTCTACGTCGTTGCTTGAATGCTATGAAGTCGTATCTTAGCACCGTCAACGCTATCCAACAGTCTTCGTTTCACCATCTATCCTTTCCGGCCTGGTCGGGGTGGTGCTACGCCGCTGTCTTAGCATGTAAACTCGTGTTCCTCGAGGAAAACGAGCGCGAAAACAAAACTGAGATCGATCCTACTGTTACTGAAATCCACAGATTGGTCATGGATGAATCTTTGCGCTCTTTACCAAAGGATCCTTGTTCGCTCCCAGTAGAAACTGTACCATCTACGTGGAATCCGGTCTCGGTGGCGAAAGAGGCCGATGTATTGAATCTCTTTAGTCAAATGTACAAAAGGATGGAGTTTACACTACCAGAGAATATAGACGAATTGAAGGGTGAGCACTGCCACGCCGATCCTCTGACGCGAATTTCGTTTTTTCAACGAAATCTCCTCCATAGCTTCACCAAACGGATGAACGAGCATATTGCAAAGTCATCAAACTCAACCAAGACTAGCGACTCGGACAATAATGCAATGCGGACTTCACAGGGAGAGCAGTGGATCGCACCGCAGACTCAGTATGCCCGCCAAAGGCTTACGGCGGTGCCCATACCGCTTATGCAGAATCTCCATTTCAACACAATCGACTTCGACAGCATAGCCCCGCCAGACGTGTCAATGAGCCAAGATGATTCATTTGCTGATTGGCTGTGGAATACAGCGATGGATGATTTCACGATCCCGCCCATATAATGAGAGATGTTTTGCCACAGAAATTAGGATGCTATAACGCTGAACATGTACGATAGAGCCGCAAGTTAAAGATATACTGTTCGCATTCTGATACTCATTGAACAACGACTGGTATGGAATTAGGTATCCGCTATATTGGGCGGCGAACTTCCGGACGGATAAGTGGCGGTTCCTTCAGTGCAAGGATACCTTGTTCATAAAAGTTTCTAGTCTTGAATCACCAGTTTTCATTATGATGATTTTAGCCCATTGGGGGGGTTTTCATGACACCGTTACACCTTGCCATGCCAACTAACAAATTTGTCCACCAAAAATTCCTCGATCCCCCATTTCCCATTCTGGCGACCGAAACCACTTCCCTTCACTCCTCCCTGACTCGCCGTTGGGCTTGTATACACACTAATACTGTTCACGTGAACCTGTCCGTACTCTAGCTCACGCGCCATCTTCAATGCTCTTTCCATGTTAGTAGACCAAATCGTCGCATTAAGGCCGTATGCCGACTGGTTGGCAAGCTGTACAGCAGCCTCGTCGGAAGGTACAATATATAGAGATGCCGACGGGCCAAATGTCTCTTCGTCGACAATGCGAGACTCCTTGGGGTTGAGGACGATGGTAGGCTTGAGAGAAACAGAAGATGAAGAAACACCACCGAGCAGGAATTTCTCGCCAGCCTTTTCGGCATCTTGAATGACGTCGTTAGCATGTTTCCCAATACTCTCGCTGACGGCCGATCCGGCGTGACTTCCAGCATTTTCCATGGCATTGACGAGCAACTGCTGGAATCGGTTTGCGACGGCTTCATGGACAATGATTCGCTCCGTCGAAAAGCATATTTGCCCGTGGTGCAGGACTGCACCCAGGGCGCACAGCTTGGCCGCCTCTTCCAAGTCGGCGTCGTCGAGAACAATTGCAGGACATTTGCCCCCAAGTTCGAGTAGCACGGGCTTCAGGTGCTTCGCCGCCAGTTGCGCAACAATGCGTCCTACAGCCGCACTACCAATGAATTCCACCTTCCTTATCGCCTCGTGGGCAATCAGATCCTCAGTCACCTTCGCCGCATCCTCTCTTCTCGTCTGAATTTGATTCAGCACACCCTTGGGCACACCGCTTTCGACAAACGCCTGCGTAATCATGAAATGTGTGCGAGGGCTCAACTCGCTCGCTTTAAAGACAACAGTGCACCCCGCAGCAATGGCACTTGCGACTCCCCTCGTGGCCAGAATCAATGCCGCGTTCCATGGAGCGATACACAGCACGGGCCCCACTGGCTCCTTGAATACAAAGCCCATGGCACCCGGCTTCTCCAGCTGCGGGATCGTGCCATTCACGCTACTTATAACGGCCGCTATCTCCTTGAGGTACCGCACAGCGAGATCGACATTTTGCTTTGCCCACCCTTCTTCACAGGACGTTTCTAGTTGCTGATACTTGATGAACTCCGTGGCATGCTGCTCATAGTAGGCAGCTACTCGCAGGATGAGGTCTCGGCGCGATATGTGGTTAGTTGAGCGCCACAGTTTAAAAGCTGTGAAAGCAGATTCGGCAGCCTGGAGTGCTTCTTTGGAGGAGGCTGAGGACGCTTGGTGAACTGTGTTGCCTGTGGTTGATTGGGTGACGGCAAAGATAGTACTTGACTCTGTGGGGAAGGTTTGGCCGTTAATCCACAGGGGTACGATGTATCCAGATTCGGACGACATAACAAGGGCTATGAGAGTGCACGCAAGGGATTTTCAAACCAAAACGGGTGCAGGACAAAAAGATTGGACGCTGGAGACCTTGTCTTCTTCGTGGCGGCCTTACTATTGTGCAAAGCCGCCTCGACCCATCGGTACGTAATATCGGGGACATGACGGCGAGCGCTTGAGCGGGGTCATGGGGCGTCAGTGGGCGAACCAGATGCATTTGCAGCCGCGGAGGTGTAGGAGAGGAGAGGATGCTCGGCAGTTCGCACACGATGGCCTAACGCGGCGGTAGCGGCTGGTACCTACTGCTCCAGCCACTTCGAGCAGGCTACGTACAACATCATTGGAAGGAGATCGAGTCTAATAACCTGCGCAATCACTTTGCAGAAACTTTATGGCTGCACTCGAGTTCAGCTCAGCTTCTATCTACTGTACTCTTGTGACGACTTGGGGAAATTCCGAGGCAAGAACAATCTGTCCGGTTGAATGAATGCAGTTCCTGGGAAGCGCACTACTGCGTCCAGAATGAACAAACTAAACACAGAATGCTACCTTCCAAAACAACTCCATCCTGATTGTTGCAATTGCTGACCCAAGCGCAGGCATGTTCGGAATGCCGACGTTGTTACAAGCTAGGACTTGAACCAATACTTTACCATCTGAACAGCATGAGATTCGGGTTCAGGACAATGGGTAGTAGGAAATGGCTGACAACGACACAAGTGAGAGGCCAGATGGGAGTGAAGAAGCTGATGCGCCACCAATGCGGCGCACCAACGCCCAGGTAAATCATCATGGCGGTCGTGAAAATGCAGAACGTAAAGGTGCCCCGGAATCGTCTGATGACGCGCGGAATCTCTTGGAAGAAAGGCACATGTTCCATTTCCTTCGCAGTAGCACCCCAGGTCATGTTAATGCCAAAGAAATGACTGAGGAGCGCTTGCGAAACATGGAGAGAAACACCACCTAGAAAGATGACTAGTAATGGTATCCACTTGAGGTTTTCCCAGAGGTTGTCCAAAAGGGATCCTTCCTTGATACGGTAGCGAAATATGGCCAGCGAAAGATTGCCCGAAGCTGTGAAAACCACAATAATGGAGAAATAGACCTTGAAGGACTCAAGGTAGTAGTGATCAAGCCATCCATTGAACCAACCGGTAAGGAAATAGTTGGCAAAAGTAAAGATCCATGCTGAGCCTAAGGCATAATACGTACCGATGTACGCTATAATGGTGAGTTTCGATGCGAGCGGCATACCCGAAGTAATGAAGCGGATAAATAGCTTATTAAAGGGTCCTCGTGTGAACCAGAGCTTGAATGGATTGAATATAAGCTCATTGCAACCGTAAGCATACCTTGAAAGATACTCAGCAAGCAAGACAAAGAAGACTCGTTCCACAAGGTGACATACTTCTCCCAGCGGTTCAGCTCGTCATAAACACTCAATGAGACCCCTTCTTTGAAGCCTTTGCCTTGGTATGCTCCTAGTCGTACAATATAACCACTAGCTTGGAGGCGTAAAGCCATGTCGAAATCTTCAGAGACGGTTTCTTCGGACCAGTACTTCTCGCAATCGTCAAACTCGCAGTGATATCCAATTTCTTGTATAGCGGACCATCGCAAAACAGCGTTGTGGCCTACAAAAGGTGCAACGTCGCCATTGGCTACTGCAAATTGAATCTGCGTATAGATCAAGTTGGTGAAGAACGTAATTCCCCTTTCAAAGAAATTATCTGTCACGTTCATGACACCCGAGAGGTACTGAATAATAGCCACAGAAGGAGATTGTTCCATCTCACTAACGGCCTCGAGCAAACAGTCTTGGGGAACTCGAGTATCCGAATCAACTAGAAGAATATAATCTCCGATGCGGATATTTCCATTACCCCAGGCCCTCCCTTTCTGATCGAGAAGAAATTTCCGGAAAGCTTCAACGTAGACTGCGTTCTCATCGAGTTGGTTCCATGATTCGCCTCGCTCGATATTCTCCAATGCAGCCTCGATGGTTGTGCTAACCCACATAGCGTAATTCATATTGGATGCCTTCTTGAATTTTCCTCGGCGATTGAATATGTGTCGTTGCTGGTTCTGGCCGTCTGGATTGTGAGATGGGCGAGCTACCCAGCCAATGTCATTATCGTCATAGTATTGCTGTCTTTCTAAAGCCTGGGAGTCGTCAAGGACCTGCATGCCATCATCATTGATAAAAATATTTGCCGTTCCGCCTTGCATCTCGTAAGTTGCAATAGCTGCCTTGAGGGAGCGAATAGTAGGATCGATGACCGCTTTTAAACCCTCTTTGTAAACAGGAAGCTGAATTGTCACGTGCGGAAGAGTTTTGCGACAGAGACGAGCAGGAGGTTGGCCAGAATAGAATTTCGTGTTTTTGGAGACCTGTCCTGTAGGGCCAATCATCTGAGCGACGTTACCTACCATAGCTTGGAAGAAGAACAATGCCAGCCACAGCTGCGGTAGGATGCATGCTGTGAAAGCCAGCCTGATCCATCCACCATCGGTAGCTATTTCAATAGCTACTTGCCTCCAGCCGCTCCCTATAGCAGTGCAGACACCTATCAAGGTCAAGGCCGTGAGGAAAGCCTGTAGTATTGCGACTGGACGTGCGTTACTCACGGCATCCTCTTCATGTAAGCCCTCCCATTTGTACGAAATATCGTCAGGGCTCAGTAATTCGAGTGATGGATGCGGGCCCTCAAACTTTATCATCATGTCATACAAGGTCTCTTGCAGATATGTGGCACGCTCTAGGAGCCTGTCCGCTTGGTCTTCCCAGACCACTAGGTACTGTTTTGAGGTAACGAAAGCAGCGCATTGCCGTTTTTGACAATACGGGAGTGCCTGGAGATCAGGTACCACCTGGAGCCGGAGACCTTCACAGATTTGTATGTAGTTTGTTGCTGCATGTCTCAGCAAAAACTGCGTAACCCTGTTGTTGATCGTCATTGCAATCTAGATGGTAGTCAGCCCAAGATTGGCTTTATGCACACAGCGTATACCGACATACTTTGAAATTCAGTAGGCCAACCATTTGACAAAAGTGGGAGCCATCATTGGTCAATGATTCAGGACATGCAACGTATTCGAGTCTGTTCCTTCTCACAAACACGCCTTCTCCTGGACCTTTTGTTGTCCATCTTCTATCCTCTTGTATCGTGCAGAGGGTAGTGGCTAAGACTTCAGACTTCGCCTCAGATGATACTGACGAAGAAGCAGGAGTGGAACTTGGCCTGGAAGCCGGAACTGAGGCATCGTTACTTAAAGAGGAACTAGGTCTCTGGCCATTGTCGGCATGGCCTAGGCTTATCATAATGGTCGGAGTGGCGTGTTGCGCACGGATTCGCTTCTAAAGAGGTGAAAGTCTACATAGTTTCGTCAGAATCATCCCCTTGCTTCCATGCCCTCAACTCCATCACAAGGCGCTCACCTCACACAAGGAATGGCGTTCGAGAAACTGTAGATGGCCAAGGATTGTTAACCAGCGAGACGGGATGTTCAAGCAATGAGTAGAATGTGACGATAATGGTTGGGAAAGCACAAATGTGTAACACCGGCGGGTTGGCAAGGGCAGGCGTAAGATGAAAATATCTTTTCCGCTCTCGGGAGGTTTATGTTGAAAGTAAAGCCAGACATATCGATGGAATTATAGATGTCAAGTGCAGGGGCGAGACGATGCGACGTGCTGGGACACGACCAATGCAGAAGCAACCGGAAAGCCCCAGTGCGGCTTCCTACTTATTGAATTGTGGGTAATCATGCAATAGCTCCCCATTCATTCGGACACGAACTTCTTCAATGACCCCAGGGCCCGGCCACACAGTAATCAAACGTTGTGGGTATGGTGTTCAAATAACGGCCTGAGCCCCGATCCTGATATACCCAATGCGCCAAGAAAATATACCCACGTACCAGGAACCCAATGACGCCGTCTCGCGATAAAGAAGGCTAGCGTTTGAAGAGCCATCGCCTTAGTCGGCAAGCCTGCGTCAATTAGTTATCGTGAACCGGGGTAAGAGGATATTGTCCAACCTGTAGCTGACGAGCGTGTCGACACGGTGATTGCTGGTGCTGAAGCTTCGCAGTTGCACCTTTTCACCATTCTTAATTTCTTTTGCATCGCTGTCGCCCCATTCCAGTGGAACTTCCGAGTCCGCGTCTGCGTAAACCAGAACGTTGAAAGTGCAGTTACCGTCGAGCATTGGCAAAAAAGTCACTGACGCTGTAATTTGCCGAAAAATAGACTGAATCTCTGCTTGGATTTCTGAATCGTTCTTTTCCTCTGGTGCGTCGCTTCCCCTGGACCATGCCCGTCAGCTCCTGCACTCATGCACTTCGGATGAAGTAGGATCTTACTCCAGGGCGGTGTTCTCCTTGTCGCTCGTCTTTTTCGATGTTTTGGACCTCGTATTTTTGCCGAAAATCTGAACCTGTCGAGCTTCAGTACATGAAGCAAACGTCTTTCATCTCAGCTCACATCAAATTGCCATCGCTCGACGTGCTCGCCTGTCTCTTTACTTGTAATGACCACTACAAGTTTTGAAATTTTTCCGCCATACATCCACTCTTTGAGCTGTGACATGATTTTCTTAATGTAAGCCTTGACCTGATCGTCGGCTGTAACCATCATAGTTAGACCATATTTCTTAACACTTGGTACTGCATCAGCCGATGGGATCTGAACATGTGTGGTTTGGATACCCACGCGGTAAAGTCTTCAGCTGGATAGACGCCTCGCTGAAACCTGCTGCTTATCAGTGGCCACTCGGGGTGCTGCACCAGTTTCAGCTGCTCACAAAATGGTATTGATTGAGTATTCAAACTACTCATAGTCAGAACAAACAACTTTCAATGACGACGAGAATGTTGTGCGGCTCACAAATTCATTGACTATCTTAGAAGAGCCTGTTGTGTTCCTTAGCCTGAGTTGCGCGAATACTCTGTACGACGTACCCTTTAACGCGAGCTTGTGCACTTTGGACGAGTCTTTATTGGAGGTCGATTTAGACTTTGACGCAGTCCTGGGTTGAGACATGACGATGCGTGGACGCGGTGGGGTGTGAGTGAGCAGCAGTCTTTCTCAGCGGAGCAGTGTTTATGTGCACGGGTTGGCGGGGTAACGTAAGGCAGATGAGGGCTGAAACACAAACACGATCGCGCTTGGCTGGGTGGATGCGAGGATCTAGGAAAAAATGTAGACGCTCTATGAAGCCGTCACAGCACTCTTGCGGAGACGTGGTGCTGTTCATGAAGGTGGACCTCCAGGCGGCGCATGGTCACGGCACGTATTGTAAATTTAACGGGTTATACAGTTATAGCCCTCGGCTAGGTAGAAACGGTGCGTTGTGTATCGACCGCGGTACGTATTTTACAGGGGCTTGATCGGGGGACGAAGCAGCGACCACTGAACTTTTCTGCGAACTCCACGCCATCTCTCATCGCAGCAACAGCCCATGCGATCATGCGTCCGCCTCGCGAGCAGCCGACTGCAGAGCTGGCAGGCGCGCACCCTACGCCTTCATAATGCATATTCCTCCATAGTTCCCATAGTCTCCAGGCCCCTTCCCCAGAAGCTGCTGAGTGTGCCTTTAGCTGCACGTAGCTATGCGCAGGCCTTCCGACCGCAATCCGATCTCGAGAAACGCATCGCCGAGATACCCATTGAGCGTTACCGCAACTTCTGCATCGTCGCACACGTCGACCATGGCAAGAGTACACTGTCGGACCGTCTGCTGGAGCTCACGGGCACAATTGCTCCTGGTGGGAACAAGCAGATCCTGGACAAACTCGACGTCGAGCGCGAACGAGGCATCACCGTAAAGGCCCAGACATGTACTATGCTGTACAACTACAAGGGGCAGGACTACCTACTGCACCTCGTCGATACCCCAGGTCACGTTGACTTCCGTGCTGAGGTGTCGCGCAGTTATGCCAGCTGCGGCGGCGCCCTGCTCCTTGTCGACGCCAGCCAGGGCGTGCAAGCCCAGACCGTCGCCAACTTCTATCTTGCCTTCTCACAGGGCCTAACACTAGTGCCTGTTTTGAACAAGGTTGACCTTCCCCATGCCGATCCGCCACGCGTTTTGGAGCAGATGCAAGAGACCTTTGAGCTAGACCCGGATGCGGCCGTGCTGGTCTCAGCGAAGACGGGCAAAAACGTCGAGGCGCTCCTCCCGACTGTTGTCGAGCAGATCCCGCCACCCCTGGGCGACATCAACGCGCCTTTGCGCTTGCTCCTGGTGGACTCGTGGTACGATGTATACAAGGGTGTTGTTCTGCTTGTGCGCATTTTCGATGGCCAGGTTAAGCCGGGAGACACCCTGCGCTCCTTCGCAACGGGGCTGAAGTACATCGTAGGAGAAGTCGGCATTATGTATCCAGACCAGACACCACAGACCGTGCTGCGTGCCGGCCAGGTCGGCTACATCCATTTCAATCCCGGCATGAAGCGATCTCAGGAGGCCAAGGTTGGAGATACATACACCACGCTTGGCTCTGAAAAGCATGTGGAGCCGCTTCCCGGATTTGAGGAACCCAAGAGCATGGTCTTTGTGGCTGCCTTCCCCACAGATCAGGATAAGCACGAATTCCTCGAAGATAGCATTAATCAGATCATCCTAAACGATCGCAGTGTCACACTCCAGAAAGAGTCATCAGATGCGCTTGGAGCCGGCTGGCGGTTGGGCTTCCTCGGTACATTGCACTGTTCTGTTTTCGAGGACCGCTTGCGTCAAGAACATGGCGCGAACATTATTATCACGCCGCCTTCCGTGCCATTCAAGGTCGTGTACAAAGACGGCACGGAGTCTATCATCACTAACCCAAATGATTTCCCAGACCAAGATCAGGCGCACTTCAAGATCGCCGAGGTTCACGAGCCGTATGTCCTGACCACCATTGCACTACCGGAAGAATACCTGGGTGAAGTTATTAAGCTTTGCGAGGCAAATCGTGGTCAGCAGAAAGAACTTACCTTCTTCACGGCTACTCAGGTTATCTTAAAGTATGATATACCGTTGTCTCACTTAGTAGACGATTTCTTTGGCAAATTGAAAGGCGCAACCAAAGGCTACGCTTCCCTCGATTATGAGGATTCCGGCTTCCACCGCTCTTCCATCGTCAAGCTGAATCTGCTCGTCAATGGTGCTCCTGTCGACGCTGTATCTCGGGTTCTGCATACCAGTCAAGTTGATCGCGTAGGCCGCCAATGGGTAGACAAATTCAAGGAGTATGTTGATCGCCAGATGTTCGAAGTGATCATCCAAGCAGCTGTTGGGCGACGCATCGTTGCGCGCGCGACTATCAAACCATTTAGGAAGGATGTGCTTGCTAAGCTACACGCCAGCGATCTCAGTCGTCGGAGAAAATTGCTCGAAAAGCAGAAAGAGGGAAGGAAGAAGCTGAGGGCCGTGGGCAGCGTCGTCATCGAACAGGAAGCGTTCCAGAAGTTTTTGGCAAAATAGGAATTCAAACAAATCTCTACTCCCTGTGCTGTACCCATCGAAATTGTGAATGAAACTCATTGATTGTTGGCACTGTTCTTTCAAGCACAAAGCGTTTGTTCTTGCCAAAGTCTTGCTCGCCCTCCATACTTACCTCATTAGGCAGCCCGAATATTTAAGATCGAATCGTCTTCATGCAGAAGGCGTTAGCTGTAAAGCGTATTCCTATAGTGACGCCTCGAGGCAGTCAATGCGCGGTAACAGTCAATGCGCACCCCGCGAAAAAACACCTCAGCATAACTGCGCCACGCAACTGCACATCAGACGCACGTTCAAAACTGAATCTGCACCCTATTGGTTAGGAGAACCGAGGATGCCTAAATATCTGGCTGCGATCTAATCTTAGGCTCTGCCTGGCATACCCCATAGGCAGCCGGCCCAGCTGAACCAGAGCTAGCTAGTACCAAGAAACCGATACTCGCAGCAAAGGAGTCAAGTTACGTCGTATATGTGACTAGTGAAATTCATCATAACAGTCATTCCAAATGTTGCCGCCACTTCCTGAATTCAAAGAAGGTGTGCAATCTTGTACTACCACGACAATTGAAACTATTTAGTTAACTTGCATAGCTTCAACCATTGGTGAGTAGATCGGGGTGGGGGCGTCGGATATTCTAAATGTCGGGTCGGCATCTTGCATGGCAAAGACCCTGTTCAGCTGGGCTCCAGCTCACTCCAGCAAAACAATGTCCGAATTAAATTAAAAGGCCCCTTTAACCGCTGCTCAATATTATCCTACCCATCATTCATTGTCGATGAAGGAAAATGGGCCTGTGCACTATAGGACTCTTGCGTACTTCTTGTGGATGATTGGTTTAGGAACAACCACAACACGATAGACCTCAGTTCTGGACCCGAGTAGCTCGGGGTCTCAGTATTCTGTATACCTGCGCTAAACTCCAACAAGTTCTGGACAGCCATGACCCATCGCTTTTTAGGCTTCATTCGACGCCCAGACGTATACATCTCATCGAAATGCGAGTTCTCACGGTTTCAAATCTTGAAGTACGATACCCATTCCATGCCTGCAAATTAAGCGTTCCAAATCATCAAGTTAACCAATTCAAAGATCATGGCATGGACGCCAACAGCAATCAGCGTTGCATTCACACTCGGTAGATACCTGATACGATACTACAAGCGCAAGCGAATGGGCTGGGACGACATTCTCAACGGTATCGCGGTCCTCTTTCTTCTCGGTTTCCTCGGGACCTGGCAAATTATCGGACCACCGTTATACCAGCAGCAGCTTTTCCAACAAGGTCTGACATCTACAAAGCCACCTGCTATCGACTCGCACACAATCTTGAGCGTTGGTATGGCCAACTCGCTGCTCTTCTGGTGCACCATCTACTGTGTTAAAGCGAGCTTTCTAGCGTTATATTGGATCGTCTTCAATGTCTCCGACCGGTTTCGAATTGCTTGGTGGCTTGTCACGATATATACCGTTGTTGCTTTCTTGATCACATTTGTCATGACTTTCCGGAAATGTGGCTCTCCGAAGGATTTCTTAGACGAGAGTAAGTCACAAATTTATATCCAATCTATGACTACCGCTCGCTCATAATCATCAGGTTCATGCGCAAAGATAAGCGCCTCAACGACACTACAGATACTAATCACATGGTGTGTGCTAGATGTGGTGGGTGATGTACTGAGTAAGCTTCCGCCTAGCATATTCCCCTCGTCGAATGTTCTGACAGTCAGAACAGTGATGGCACTACCCTTTGCAATGATCAGACACACAAGTTTCAATACGGCGAAAAAGATCGGGTTGGCTCTCATATTCGGGCTCGTGCTCATCAACATCATCTTCGACGTTCTTCGAACAGCTTTCACCGTTAACCGAGAATTATTACGCTTCCCCTTTGAGAACAATACCTGGTGTCATCTGCAGATCACTACCGCCGTTATTGTGTGCGCATTACCATGTTATGGAGCACTTCTGCCGCACAGGAAGAGGCCGTCTTCGCTAGTGCTTCAAGTCCAAGACTGAAGTGAAAAGAATTTGGATAGCCGTCCCATGGATTATTTGAGTTATTGGAATGTATCCGGCGCTCTTAGTATGATACTTTTAGTGCTTCTGGTTTTTTAGAGTGTAACGATATTTGTATCCGAACAAAAAGGCCGATCATATACAAGCACTGCAGTCAAGGCTTATATTCATACAATATTTGGCTCGCCGTATCGTCTTTTCGGTATGTTGCTCCCTATCCTATAATGAGCTTTTGAATGGGGGAGATGAGGAAGAAAAATGTGTGTAGGAGACTATTTATTTGTGAAATGCGAAAACGAAGACAATGAAACTCGACCACCGATAGTAAAAGTGGAGAAAACCTACCCAGGTGACTAGTTAAGTGTGCTATGGACTTACCACCTTTTTAGCCCGGAGGTGTCAAAGGTATCTTTCGGGTGCTACGAGATACTGCTCTCAGATCATTATGATGGAAATATTAAGCTAACCAAGAACTCTTTAACCGGCATCTCGATGTTCAAGGCTGTTCATGAAGCCATTATATTTATTCCCGGGTTAAGGAAGCTGGATATTCTAACACATGTGTTGGAAGAAATCATACATGCTTATCGAACGGAATTTGTAGCTGTGTTTCTGATGCCCGCTGAGCTGGTGGGTTGGGTTTTATATTATCCTTTCTGATTCAAGAACAAGCTTTGAAAAATGAAGAGCTTGGGAGGCAACCACATGAATCGCATTTTTTACCCAGGCACACAGGCGAACGCTGGAAAGATTCAGTCATGATACGTCAAACTCAGAGGCGGGGACTAGGATCAAGCATTGGAGCCATTAATGGCAACCAGTGGAAGCGAAGACTGGAAGAGGAAGGCACAGAAGGGGCAAGAAAACATAGATATGCCAATCATGTTGATGGAGGAGAGCAAACAGAGGGTGACGGGTCGTCGGCCGGCACTGGGACCTGATCGATTAGAAACCCCAGAGTAGTCAAACCGTACACGTCACGCTTTAGTTTGAGAGACAAGAGCTTGAGCGACTGGTAAAACATGCAGTGAGCCTTGCCCTTAGATGGAAAGGATCGCCTAGGTAGTTCTTGGCTGATTGGTGGATGAGGTAGACCTGATCATCTCGGATCGCAAGGAACGATCCACAGATGGTGACGAGCTTTCTTACGGTTTTCGTCGATGCTAAAATCTGGCTTGATAATCCGCACAAGCTACCCATCTCAGGCAGGCGAAGCGGGCGGTATGCAACAGTGGCAGTGGAAAGCAGGAGCCGGCATATCTCCGGCTTTCTCGCCGTAAGCTGCTAGATCTGATTCACCATTTGATCGTACAGCTCGTGCACGCCTGGAGGCACTTCTTCCGCCACCTGCAAAGGGTCCCAGCTCTCGGGCCTCCCGAGCTCCTGGACCACGAGAGCGACCTAAAGAAATGTGCCGTTCGATATAGGGATCAGGGGCGGTGGGAGGAAGCCGAAAAGCTGGAGGTGCAAGTGATAGAGACGAGCTCGAGGGTGCTTGGGGAGGAGCATCCGGACACGCTGACCAGCATGAACAATCTGGTGTTCACTTTGGCACAGATTCCAATAATCAATTCAATGTTGAGCTTCTGATTGTTCTTAATTGAATTTTGGCGAAACGCTGATTGATATTGACTTGATTGATGCTGTTTTAGAGTATAATTATAAGCAGCTAGGGCCGTGTCACATGATGGGTTCTCGCTATATAAGAGCATCAAACATGTCTTCTACATATAGACTTCTACACAAAACTCCAATAGATACAATTCTTCACATCTCCCACTTCCTTACAATAATTGATTGAAGATTGATTGATTGATCGATGTAGAGGAGTAAGGGTACATAAGATTTTTATTATTATACGCATTAAGAGGGTGTAAAAGCGCGTAGAATAGCTGACATCACAGTGATCTTCTAGGATATAATGGTAGTATAGTAGCTTAATAGAGTTCTAGAAGGTTGCAAGCAGCTAATGGCTACTTACCGAGGCACGGAGAGTAGTTAAACCGTCTGGTCACACCGCCAAGATGCACCCCACCGAAGCTAGTCGCGCACGTTCAGTACACCAAACCCTTACATCCCCTACAGCATGCAGGAACGTTCAACTTTATCCGAAATTTCTGAAAAGCGCGCTAAAAATGGCGAACTATCAACTAGCCAGCGTCAACTCATCATCGACATGGCGTCGCGCGGTGTAAAACACCGAGAGATCGCGGACATGGCAAAGTGTTCGCGATCCGCAGTACTGCGCACCGTTCGGAGGTGGAAACAAAACAAAACAACAACGTCTCTACAGCGTTCTGGCAGGCCTAATATTGCGTCTCCACAAGTCGAGAAGGCTATCATTCAAACAGTGCGGGAAAATCCAAAGCTTACTTATAGAGAAATAGCAGAACTTGCTACTCCATATACTACTACCCAAAAGCCCCCTTCACGCACCTTTCTGTTTTATACACTTAGAAAAGAAGGACTACATAACCCTTCAACGCGACCCAAGGCTCAATAGGTGTTCTTCCTGAGCTTCCCGTCCATTTAGTAGAACACTTCGAATACTCCGTCCCTGGCTACAGCTTGAACCCTACAAGATGGATAGCAGGGTTCATTCTTAAAATCCCTTGCCTGCTCCTCTAGCCACCCTCCCTTGGCTGTCAGCATTGCTCCCTGTTCTGGACCTGACCTCCAGTCTCTCATTCGGACCGATAATGATTCTATCTTCTTCTCCAAACAGCACACCATTGCGAGCAAGAACTTCTCTAACGGCTTGGCCTACATCGTCCGAAAGATGCCGCACGCTTTCCCCAATGCCACTGCTTGCGACAGGGCTCCCGGTAACCATATCCTGCTCGTCTGGATGCGAAACAAAGAAATCGTTGTTGCCGACGCGACTAGAGTAGCTGAGCGATGAGGATCGGCGCGTGGATGTGTGCGACGGAAGACGTAGGGGTGGAGGCGCAAGCTTTGAGTCTGTCCAGTTAGGATCGGAGTGTGCAGAATGGCTAGAGTTAAGAGAAGTTAAGCTATCCGTGCCCTCATTAATGAGATCACCCTGTGTCTTCGGTCTGCTATATGTGCTCACCGCTGTGGTACCTGTAGTGACAGAATTATTTCGGTGCCTGTTATGGGTACTAGGGCGATAGTTCTCAGTCCGTGAGTTAGGCAAGTTGCGAGCTTGATCACTGCGTGGATTGTTTGATGATAACACGGTGTGCCCAAGGTCCTCCCATCCACTTGGTGTTGTATTCCGCCCGGCCGTGCCTCCGTTGCTTCCCTTCTCCTTACTGCCGCTGCCATTCAACGTTGACCCGCTTGAGCCCATGTACCTCCGATGCCAATCCGAGCGCTCATAGTCAAA
>Ga0247757_10000125_pt1 | contig 62225 bp, 51 predicted proteins | sample UWRJL126311R4_FD_180929 | JGI IMG/M metagenome (GOLD analysis project Ga0247757, IMG submission 180929) | Plant litter microbial communities from Arlington Agricultural Research Station in Wisconsin, United States - UWRJ-L126-311R-4 | ecosystem: Environmental > Terrestrial > Plant litter >... | reverse complement strand
AAACTGCACGCAAGGAACGATTGCAGAGAGAGGCGGAAAAGATTAGGGAGGAGCTCGTTAGGCGTGAAAGAGAGTTGCAAGAGTTAGACGAAGACTAACCTGAATATCATTAAGAACGGGATGGAAACTCGGTCCAAGATAGTGGGTCAGCATGCGGTCCTTCTTGGGATGGATATCTCTGTAATTATTTGTGGCATATGGGAAGGGGCCTCTGTTTTGTACGACTCTACGACTGAAGATCGTCTGTTCAGTTTATTTGGCGATACTTACGAACTTTGCGGTCTGTTTTTGAGGTGTCCTATAGCATGGCGTTGGATTTGGCTGGAAAACATTTTTCTCAACACTGTTTGCGTTATCTCACGCTCCATACCCGCCAGGTTTTTTTTAAGGCACCAAGCTGGATTGCTTAGGACTATGTCCAAATCACAAACTTTTCAAAACCAATCATCGATCTTTACATTTTTAATGGATCCGTCTCCACCGTCTTCTATGCTTCACCTTGATCAGAATCAAAGAAATGGCTTGGCTATGCTTGGCGTCTAGGGCTAGGGCATCCTTACGGACTCATGCATCCGCTGCACCTCGACCATCAGGCTTTCCTGGTCGGCAGACGTTAATCCACTAAACACATTAGAAGTGCAGACGAGTTCACGAATATGCTTCTGCAGTATTAGTCATTTTCAAGATTTACTTCGACAGTTGCCTTGGTAGTCACTGCGGCTAATCATAATTGCCGCCGGTTGGTGCAAGAACTGGTGAAGTTTTGACTTAGCACAGTACCCACCAGACCTCCCCCTCTCTCTTAGTGCAGGAGAGGTATTACGACTGTCTTGCAGAGATTGGTTGTTTTAGGTTTTTTCCAGGGTTCCATGAATTATTGCACCAACTAACCCGCTGCCACCGCTTAAAATTCTCCTACACCGGATATCTAGGCATCAAAACCAACTGCGAGCTAAATTGAGGGTCCGGTCTTGGGACTTTGGGTATGGGGTAAGTTCATTAACGAATCCGGGGTACGGCGGCAGTTGAGTGCAGATCAAAAACGTGTGCCATGGGTAGAGTTAAAGGTTTGGCGATATAAATTTGATATCCCCTTGGCTTCAACACAGCAGTCATCTGTCAGCGAACGTTTCGAACCATCGTCACATCTCAAAATGCGCGGTCTCTTCTCTTCAGCATGCCTCGTCCTGGCATCAGTGTCAGCCGTGCTTGCAGCCAATTCTCCAGGTTGTGGTAAAGCAAAGACGATTACCAACAATAAGCAATACTCAGTCCAAATCAACGGCAAGAACCGTAACTACTTCGTCAATGTCCCGGATAACTATGACCAGAACAGACCGTACCGTATTGTATACGAGTGGCACCAGCTCGGTGGCTCTGCTCAAAAGATTGTCAACGGCGAGGACCCGAACCGCGGCGGCGCCCTCCCATACTATGGACTGAAAGCCATTTCAAACAACTCGGCCATATTTGTGGTTCCTGACGGTTTGAACGCTGGTTGGGGTAACCAGAATGGAGAGGATGTCTCCTTCTTCGACCAGCTTGTCAAGACAGTGGAATCTGACCTGTGCGTCAACACCGCCCTTCGCTTCTCCACTGGTTTCTCCTACGGCGGTGCAATGTCTTTTGCTCTTGCCTGCGCTCGCCCCGATATGATCCGAGCCGTGGCCGTCATCTCAGGTGCACAACTCAGCGGTTGCTCTGGTGGTACTCAGCCCGTCGCCTACTACGGCCAGCACGGCACCTCCGACAGCGTTCTCAACGTCTCGCAAGGGCGCGCTCTCCGCGACAAGTTCGTCGCCAACAACGGCTGCCAGAAGCCCGGCTCAGAGCCCCAGCCTAACGGCGGCAACAGTGTCAAGACGGTGTACCAGGGTTGCAAGACCGGCTTCCCGTTGACATGGGTTATTCATAACGGGGACCACAACCCCAGCCAGGTCAACCAGGGAAGCTCGACACCCTTCGCACCCGGCAATTCCTGGGAATTCTTCACGCAATTCTCGTAGGCTTGTGGGGAATGCCTTCGAAGATCTTTCGGATTTGAAAATCGGCAAGTGTGGTTAGCGATAGTGGTGAAACATTAGCATAAGGCCAAGCTGTATATATGAAATGCCAAGGTACTCCACTCGTACTAATCAGCCTCTTACATCTGCTCGTTGTGGGTGACGTGGCTTGACAGGGAGTTTGTTACTTATTCCCGTGAATGTTCTATGATTTTGGAATAACTTTGATGCGCAGAATTGGCTTTGATGGGTTTACCCCAACCTGCCACGCGAACGATGCATAGGAGATTACCTAACCACATAACGTCACACAGCATTTTTGTACAATTTATGAACTGCCGAGGCTGCTCGATGCATACAAAAATAGACACGTATATACCACATCAATCCATGCCGTTCAAACTTCTTGGCTCAGCTGATTCCCAGCTGAACTATACACAAGGTTTCCGGTTGTAAAATAATAAGCGTTAACCCAGCGTTGTTTTAAACTTTCGAAAGCTTTTCGTGTGCTGGGGGGATTTACCCGACTGCATTTTAGGTGCAACCGTACGGCCTTTCGAATGAGATGCTGGGCTGACAGCAGGGATTATTCTATCCAGATCCTACGTACTAGGTCTAGCAAGTGCCACGCTTGGAACGTACCTATCATCCGTGGGCTGAAAGAATGGTCGCTAGTGGGCTCACTGGGTATCTAAAACGGTAGCATATGTGGTAATTGGGCGTGTTCCTGATGACGAGGGGCTATTGTGACTGGTATTCATTTTGTCTTTTAAAAAAAAACCACCTACTAGTGAAATAGTGGGTGGGTGAGGCTGCGCATGGCAATCCCTTTGAGTCTTCTGGAAAATGCATTTCTTAAGATGATTACGAATTTTGAGCAGACTTTAGTCGTCACCGAAAATGTGGGTGCCGTTTTAGTTTTATGAAAGACGGACGGGAAAATCGCTCCACTAAAAGGTCATTATAGTAACGTAATACTATTCGATAGAAGTTCATGATTTCTGACCAATAAACAACTGTGCATTCCGTATGCGAAGTCCGTATCTTGAAAAGGTGATTTGCGGTTCGGTAGGTGGCTAGTGGTTCTTCGGTTTACTGGTACTATGCAATCAAAGTACATATTTTATACCCTTCGCACCAGCAGTTGAGCAAGATACAATGATAAAAGGATGGTTTTTTTCCCTTCATATATATGAGAACTGTCTCTTATGCCTGTCTTCACAACTGAGCAAATTTGCGAAGTCCGGATGTACTGGTGAGTAAGCCCGCTCGCTAAGGAACGTCCGTCGCGTGGTACTATGCTCGGGTTACCATCAGCATCAGCATTCTTAGAAAGACTGCCCGGAAAGGAAAAATGATAAATCCTTGTGCGGTCTTTTGTAAATTTCATGTATGAGGGTTTCGGAGCCCACAATGCGGTGGCACCATCAGCATGTCCGATTTGCAAAGTGTTGCTCGACTTTGCGAATATAAGTCTGAGTGATTTGCGATTTAGATGGCAGTAGTTCCATTCTTTTGCTTATTCGTGCTCTTTTCTTGTCGCTCTTTCTTGTACTGGGACACAGCTGTGAGCTTTGCATTCCTTCTATCGTTCGTTCATCGTCATTCTTTTAGTTGATCGTTATCTTGCTTGCCTTATTTGTTTTTTGTTTCCTGAAATTTACTAAGCTTAAATTTTGAATCATGCATATATCGAAACGCGATGCTACGGTCATTGGGTTACTATTCGTTATAAACGTTAATTCACTACCTACAACAGACTTGACCACTTCGAGCTTACTTTCGAAGCGTGCTTTCAGTTATGACGCCGAAAACTGTGGGAAAATTTACGGGGGTATGACAGCACAGAAGTGGCTTGACCAAAGCTGGCCCATGGTCGAGAAGCTGGCAACGGCAGGCCAGGACGGCCTTGACAAAGTGCGAAAAGTTCTCGAGAACCAAGCCGGCATCACAAAAGAGCAGGAAACCGGTATTGAAGAAGGAGAATGGGAGAAACTCGGGCCTCTGTACAGCGTGCTCTTTGGAAAGATTGAGAAAGAGGACCCGAACACGGGAAAGGCCGATCCAAAGTTTGCCGCTGAGGCGAAAGAACATATCGAGCGGATAAAGATCATGAGCAAGGCCTTAGGGCGTTTGAAAGTGTTTGACGGGAAAAGAAAGCCAAACATCAAGCTCCACTGCGACGATGATTGGCTCAAGGACAAGAATCCCACCACGAAGAAGGCTTACGACGGGAAAACGGAGCTTAAGACAGGATATAAGTGGCTCTTCAACACAGATGCCGGCGCCTGGAAACAATATCCCAACCCTGGAAGGCCGTGTGTAGGCGAAAGGGCCGCTGTGACCTTTACTGGAAAGCTGAACCAGAAACACCCCGAGTCGTACGTATCGTTATGCAATCGGCGAGGATTGGATCGCTAACACTTGTCAGTATGACCATTTGTCCTGCGTACTTTAAGATCCAGGCGACCCTTCAAGAAAAGAACCAGCCTCATCTTTGGGAGCTTGATCCTGAGAACCTTCCCAAACGGTACTGGAATATGAAGGATAACAAGGAAGATGACTTCCACATGGCTGCCTTTGGTCGTAAGATTTCCATGAAGTTATTTCACGAGCTCATGCACACCAATGTATTCTGGGATACGCCTCGTCTCCACTTTGACGATATGAAGGTCGATGGTAACGTTGCTTACAATTTCGACCGGGCAGCCGCCCTTGCGGAGCAAAACCCGACCATGGCCGCACGTAACATAGACACGATTGTCTATTGGAGCCTGGGCAACTACTTCAAGAAGTACAATTGGGCGACGGGCTATGCAAGACTTCCCGAAATAACGGAGAATGAGCCTGCTACTGAGACCGAAGGTGCTGGATCGAAGAACGAAAAGAGGATTCCGAAAGGGGGACGAGGAGGCGGCGGCGGAGGAGGCTCAGGGGGGTCGAGGCCTACGAAATCTCAGGCACCTCCTCCACCTCCACCCACTACACAAGCTCCGCCACCGCCGCCACCACCACCTCCTACTAGCCAGGCTCCGCCTCCACCACCCCCATCTTCAAGCCAAGCTCCACCTCCACCTCCACCATCAAGCAGCCAAAAACCCTCTTCAAGCCAAGCCCTGACTTCATCTGTTGTGACACCCTCATCCATTCAGACATCTGTATCAGTTTCCGCTCAGGCTTCCCTTACAACCCTTGCATCTAGTTCTCATATTACTACTTCACACTCAGCATCCTGCTCTGGAACCCTATGTCCTACGACGGCAACTGGAACACATAGCAACACGTGTACCGGCACCCTCTGCACCGAGACTAGTTCCGTCTCTTCTTCCACAGTCTCTGGTCGGGAAGAAATTGTGACTGATGTTCCAGAACCAATCTCTGCGGGCGACATGAGCAACAGTCAAGCGAGCAAGTTCGAGGCTGGGATCTTGGCTTGGGAGGCAGCGGGAGGACTCGCGCTATGGAATATGGCGATGCCAGGAACGATGGGTGCAGGCCTTGGGGAGCCAGGGGCAACAGATGTCAGCGGTGGTGATCCGGAGCCCACCGAGGTAGGAACTGTGGGTCCAAGTGACGGGATGAGTATGCCAACGGGAGTGCCAGAAAACAATGGTACGTGGACTGCGAGAAGTGTTAGGGGAAGCGATGTGGTGAATACCAAGCAAGCGCTGGAGTGGAAAAGAGGATGGCTGAGGTACATCTTCTGAGGAGTGGTAATTCGCTGGGTGTACTCCCTTTGATAGGGATGTAGTAAGAGACTTATATCTCAAGGGATATTGTGTTGTACAATATTTATATTACAAGGACGCGTCTGATGATCAAAACAAGTTCAAGCCTAACGTCCAGAGTATCCACTTAGCATATCTACTGTACAGCAAGATTGCTTGGGATGATCAAGTGTTTCTTGACTGATAACTACGATACGTAGCACTCTCAACATTGTGTTTTTGTTTGGCGACTGCCTGGCTATCATTTAAAGGCATTTTATCCGAAGCTTCGGGCTTGTTTTATGTGATAGAAGCATGGTAAGGAGGTACATATGTGCAGGCTACCTTGCTAAAGTTCACCGAAAGTTGAAACAGTATGCTGACAAATCCTGGCTCGGCAAAGAAAAGTACCTGACTCGCCAACACGGTCAAGCCCAATAACATCACACTACACTCCAACATTCAACGGTTGTTGCAGCTTGGTTCGATTCTAGGCTTCAGCGATCAATTCACGCGTCCGAATCATCGTTCACTGCAACGTGTATGAAGCAGATGGCGAGCTCCTTTAGTTCAGCATCTCGGCATAGACGATGAACGACAACCGGATATAAGTTCTTGTAAATACTGGGGATTCGCAGGTTACTAACTTGAGTACGACTAGGCCACTGACTAGCACGTGGAGCTTAGTTTTTGCCGCGGCTACTGCCCCGTCGATGCGTGCCCTGGTCGAACTTGGCCGCCATTGCTGTCTTTGCCCCATCATGACGTCGTTAATCGCAATTGTGAATTTCATCACTGATTACCAACCTATTCGAAATGGCAAACCGGAAGAGCCGGGTGCGTGGTATATAGTTCCTCTAGCTTAGTTGTCTAGAACAAACAAGTCAATTTCAAATTCTGCATTCATCTTCATAAGAATCCCCTTCAGAATAGCAGTTCACGAAGTTTTACGACAATGACACTACCGCGTTATGAAACCGAGCATAAAGATGCCTCGCCATTGGGAAAGCCTCTCAAATTTGAGTTCTCTAAAAGAACTGCGCAAAATCGGTTCCTAAAGGGTGCGATGACAGAACGTCTGTCATCTTGGGACCCAAAGAACCTGGAGGCTCGCGGCATTCCTTCCAAGAATCTCATCAATGTCTATCGACGATGGGGCGAAGGGGAATTTGGTGTTATTCTCACGGGAAACATCATGATGGAGTACGACCATCTTGAAGCTGCTGGCAATCCTATTATCCCACGTGGTTCGGCGTATAAGGGCGAGAGATTTGAGCGATTTAAGGAACTTGCTATGGAGTCAAAGAAACACGGATCACTCATTATTGGGCAGATGAGCCATCCGGGTCGACAGGTCGCAGGGAACATTCAAAAGGAACCCATTTCTGCATCTGACGTGCAGCTGGAGGGCAATATCATGGGTATGACGTTCGCCAAACCACGCGCTGCTACCGAAGAGGATATCAAGAATTTTATCGAAGGTTTTGCGCACTCAGCTGAGTACATGGAGAAGGCTGGGTACGATGGTATTCAGTTACACGGTGCTCACGGATACCTGCTCGCACAGTTCTTGTCGCCTACTACCAATCGTCGAACTGACCGGTACGGAGGGTCCCTTGAGAATCGTGCACGACTGATCATGGAAATCGGACAAGAAGTGCGCCGCCGTACATCATCGAATTTCATCTTAGGAGTTAAGCTCAACTCGGTGGAGTTTCAAGAGAAGGGGTTCGATACACAGGAAGCGGCCACTCTCTGCAAACTGCTCGAAGAGAACAGCTTCGATTTTGTAGAGCTTTCCGGTGGTACTTATGAGAAACTTGCATTTGGCCACCAACGCGAGTCGACCAAAAAGCGAGAGGCCTTTTTCCTTGAGTTTGCCGAAAAGATCACGCCATCACTATCCAAGACGAAAGCGTACGTTACAGGCGGATTTAAGAGCGCGTCTGCCATGGTTGAGGCATTAAGCATAGTGGACGGTATAGGTCTGGCTCGACCGATATGCCTTGAGCCTAAACTCCCCAAGCAGATGCTTGCGGGTGAGGTTCATGCAGCTATTAACCAACTAACGGACGACAATGACTTCGGTATAACGAATGTTGCGGCCGGTACGCAGATTCGACAGCTTGGTAAAGATCGGCAGCCGATTGACCTCAGTGACGAAAAGAACTTCGAAGCATTTGAGAAGGATATGGGGACATGGAGTCAGGGCCTCCAAGAGGATAAAAAAGGAACGAAGTACGGATATGTTGATATTGAGAGTGTACCGGCGGTTCCTTATGGCAGTGCTGCACCTGCATCTTAGGTAGATGGCATGTTGGGCGCTTAACACATTGTAGACTATCTAAACTTAGAGGAATAGAAATGACGAGCATTTTACCATGCGGCCTTATTATAGATGAACATGCAGTGAATGTTTTGAGATTGGAAGGCGGGGAGGAAGGTGACTAAGCAGCCCCCGCTCTTGGCAATGACTCAATTCTTAGGACAGTGTTTGTACATATTATTGTGATGTGCTTCTCACTACACTTATCGAGTCGACATACTGTGTACAGTCGTTGATCACTAAAATGAGTGTCCAGACTCCCACAGCGGAAAAGCCGCTTCCTGATTTTGACATCGTCTCAAGCTATCGCTCAATCTTGACCGGAGATCCAGAGCTCACTATGCCTGTCGCAGCAATCGAGGCCCTCGTAGAAGCCATTGCGCACAGCTCAGTGGTGAGTTGTTCTGAGAGAATACATCTTGAAAGCTTCCATTCACTGTGCTCTTTTCCAGTCTACTGTTGCAGAGACCCTTGCGCTGCTCGAACATCACACCGCGAAACTCAAAGCTTCAATAGCCAACCCCATCTCGCTCTCAGCCGGAACGGACCTCTTCCAGCGGTACCTCGTCACAACTCTGAATAGGCCAGCTGCTTTAAATCTTGCGCCAGATGATGACTTCAGGGCGATCCGAAACCACTTGCTGTCCAATGGGAGGTTGTTTGTAGATAGGGCAAAGCAGAGTAGAGAAAAGATTGCTAGTTTCGGGAAACATTTCATTCGAGATGGCGCTACGGTACTTACAAATGGCGGATCAAGAGTTGTCGGTGCACTGCTGAGGCGGGCAGCCGAGTCGAGCACGATCCGATTCAAGGTTGTCTACGTGCTGTCAGGGTCTAAGTCCTCAGATTCGTCAGAAGGGAACCGAATTGTCTCTGATTTACGGGCGCACAATGTCCCAGTTGCTACAATACCCGACTCGGCTGTCGCATACTCGCTTGGAAAGGTTGACATGGTCATCGTTGGCGCCGAAGGTGTCGTGGAAAATGGCGGTATAATATCGAGGTTAGGCACGTACCAAATGGGTCTCTTAGCTAAGAGCAAGGGTAAGCCATTCTATGTCGTAGCTGAGAGCCACAAGTTTGTTCGCTTGTTTCCTCTGAGCCAATTCGATTTGCCTATTGAGCAAAGAGTACTCGACTTTCAGGTTGCCGACAACCCTAAACCGGGGCTTGACGCCACAAAAAGTCTTCAGGATGAAGGAATTGCTGATATGGGTACCGCTAAAATAAAATGCTCGGGTCTAAATGCGGATGATGCTGTTGATTTCACGGTAAGTCTAAGCGCTATCAACCATGTCGATGGCTAGCTAATATGTGCGCAGCCGCCTGATCTGATTTCTGGTATCATAACAGAGTCAGGTGTCCTAACACCCTCTGCGGTGTCAGAAGAGCTAATCAAGATTTGGTTCTGATTCGTTCCAACACAATTTTACTTTGGACGCCACTCTATACCCAACAAAGCAAAAGCTGGTTGTCACATTAGCCATTAGTAAAGGCTCGCTCCAGTGCGTTGCTGTATCGAATAGGTCGGAAATTGAAGCAGCCCGGGTTGAATTTTGAGGAAGAGCTTCAGTGTGCACACCAGATGTGCGATGTGTTGAGATGCCATCGAAAGGTTACGCGACTGCACAACAAGAGGTTTGGTGGCCATCCTGGCGGTAAATCAGCCAGTCGCTTTGATTGGTTACAGTGGTTAGTAACCATTGTTGAAGAACCCGACGCCGTGCCGGAAAATATGAGGTGTACTTCGACTTCAGGCGACTATAACTCAGCGCGCATATCGAGCTTTGCTATATTTCTTTATAAGTCGTGTACTATAGCTAATTTTGAACATTTGGGTTACCTTCTACTTCTAAATTACATTTGCATCGTTGTCTCCGCGCCTGGTTTGCAGTGAGCCTCCCTTTGTAGCGTAACAGACTTTCTTCCCCACAGCACCACCGTCAAGCTTTTACCGCTCCTAATACTCGCAACAGGGTCTTATCCGAGCCTCAGAGCCTCTCTCCGACTGCTAGAAAGTCATCATCAGCCTTGTGTCTGCTGTGGCGCGCAATCCCACGCGGGGTCGCCACGCCGATTGGTACCTCCAGCATCGAACCCGCCTCTCTGAAGAACGAAGAACCGGGATATAAGCGACACCTGTCAAAAGCCTTGGCGCTATACAAAACACTACACAACTCTAGTTTTTTTTGCATGTAACATTATTCTGTATTGAAATAATACAAATTAAGATTGTAGATTCCATACAAAGAAGATCGCGAGATTTTCTAGTGGTAAGCCCTCAGCACTTTGTAAGATGCCCGGTGAGGTATCTCGCTTATATCCTAGTTCTTCGTTCTTCGGAGAGCCCGCAATCAGCTTATGACACAGCCATCGTACAACTCAGATGCGGTCCAATGCATAACTATGCCTACTTTAATAGCTTTTGTAATATGGAGACATACCATCATGTCGCCCTCAAGCTCTGAAACCCGCCGGTGACATCGGATGCCCTTACTATAGTGCGTGGCGAGATCGATCAGGATGCCTACTCGCTCGATGGCACAACTCATTACCGCTTACAGAAACTAGCTAATACCGCCCAGAAATCTTTCGTTGAGTGGACGCTTCTTCTTGATGTAAACCAGCTCCTATTTAAGCAGAACAATGAAAGTAACTGTCGCAAGTCCGCTAAGTCCGTCAAGGTCGGGGAGGCAAAAATGATGAGCTATACCGAGATTGTCAAGGCTCAAGCGAAGCGCGATGCGAGGGAGGCAGCAGTGCAGAACAGGTGTGAAACGCAAAGGTTCTTCAACGGTGCTAGCAAAGGCGAAGAGAACATGGAAAACCGAGGCGGAGGTTGCCGGAGACGAAATTGAAACTATGGGACTCAAGATTACTACTCTATGCTTAGTCTGTAGTACAGAATTACTTATCGGTTACCACTCCCCCGCTCAACTTACCACTCCTTTATTTAACTTACTACTCCTTTATTTAACTTACTACTCCTTTATTTAACTTACTACTCCTTTATTTAACTTACTACTCCTTTATTTAACTTACTACTCCTTTATTTAACTTACTACTCCTTTATTTAACTCACTACTCTCTTACTTAACTTACTACTCCCTCGCTCAGCTTACCACTCCCTCACTCAATGTAGTTTCCTTGAAAGAGTAACCCTCCGCTGACAGTAACCGGTCCGCGGAATTCGGAGCCGCTCTGGGTGATACTTAGAACTCCTTTCCCCCGTGTATCTCCATCTCCTTCTCTAACACTCTGCCATGAAGCCTCATCTACTACCCTGGCGATTTCTGGCCTCGCCAACTCCTTCGTCCACCGCCGAAGCTCACCAGCAACGGCGGTGAACCCAGCATCGTACTCTCTCTCAAACTTCGTCATATCCATGTGGTTGCTTCGTATCCCTATCAGAATGTAGCCGGGCAGGACGGCGGAGTGGGCCGGAACAACCTGGACAGACAGGATGAGTATGTATTCACGCCGTGCACATTGTCCAACTTACAATACCAATACCAGCTAAGGGCAACTCCTCGTAGAAGCAAGTGATCTCGATTGGTGCGAGCCCCTGCTGGCCACGTGCCCTAATCATAGTGTGAAAACTGTTCTGAACCCGTTCGAGCACTTCTGATTCGCTCTTGAGTACACCGAGGATTTCAGCATTTGTCTGCTTCAGCACGCCGATAGCCTTGGCTAGGCCTTCCGCCCAATGCGCCAGACCAGAACCGTGGTGTGGAGTGCCGAGGAACGCGACTCCCCGGGTGCAGTCGAGGACCTGTTTGATGTGTTTTTCTGGCCGTTGCTGTGCTGTTGCTAGAGCCTAAACCATCCAGTTAGAGCTTGCATTCCGGGTCTAGTGTAAGGTAAGCACGCACATCCCCACACACGAGACCTCCTAAGCTATGGCACACGAAAATAATCGGACGACCGTTCTGCTAAAGTGAGTTGGTGTTCTAAGAAATACTTTGCGAAAGCTTACTGTGTCATCATCCTCCCTGTAGGTCGCAACAGCAGCTAACAGGTTCATTGCGTGGTTTCCAATCCTGTTCTTCGACACCACGCCTCGCCAGTCAGCTACATAGGCATCGTATCCGAATGTGAGCACGCGAGCATTAGGCACTTTCGACGGCAGCAGAGTCTCGGGCCACGGGCGGGTTGCACCCTTCGCCTTCCACGTCTTCTCTCGGTCTCCAGTGAGGCCATGTATGAAAATAATACTGTTCAAAGAAGAGTCAGCTCTTCGTAGATTCAAGTGAGGTATGGAATGACTGGTTGACGGAGCCACTTACTCGACTATACTATCCTCCCTGTCGTATAGGAGTTTGATTCCTGATGGAAACGTCTTCTTCTTCGACGCGGCCAATGTTACCGAGCTTGAGACACTCTCGATGTCGCCAACAGATGGCTTCTTGGAGGCCCACGGCCACTTCATCTCAAGCGTGCCGACCGCGTTCGATAAACCCCGACGATGACTGTAGAATCCGCTTTAGGCGAGAGAGATGGTGAAAATGCGAGGCAGATATACAACAGCGCGTGGGTTTAGCCGCTCAGTCTCAGCCTTTGCTGCAACGTCGAGCATCGCCGCATCTCCTGTCTCTTGTTCGGTCAGCAGAGAGAACAGTCTTATTTCCCTTAGGAATACGCGGTCCTGCAGATGGTCTTTGCATGTCTTTCGGAACCTTGGGCGGGCAGAATGGATACAACCCTGTCTTAGACCAGCCAGCCTTAGTATTTCGTGGCGTAAGCGCCTGCTCGCGGGCGCGACTATAGGGGCTATAAAATGCTGCTTCCTGACGGTATTCGCTTCTCATCGATATAGCTTTTCAACTTACTCCCGGGCGGTTTTGTACAGCCCAGGAATGATTAGAGCGCCAGCCTCATGCTACACCTGCAACCCCACCGAGAACCGTCGCGCTACGACGACGCGCAGATCCGCCAGGAGGGCTCGCTCTTTACCGCTACCCATGTTAGCGGCGGATCCCTCTTCCAGGGCAACTTCGTCGGCTTCACCATAAGTAAGCGCGTGCTGCCAGTAGCTAGCTTTAGCTTTCATGCTCACCGCGCGCAGACTCCCCCGCCGCCGCCCGGCCCGACTACACAGGCCAGTTCGCCTACTCCTCGCTCGCCCCCGTCAAGGCATTCGTCGCCCGCGACACCCTGCACAACCAGATCCACACGCAGCTCGACCCTGATACGTCAGTCGCGAGCACCCGCACGCTCGTGGTGTGGGGACTCGGCGGGGCCGGGAAGACGCAGCTGGTGCTCAACTACGTGCAGCGGCGCCGCGACAAGTACAAGGCCACGTTCTGGATAGAGGCGGGCCGGAAGGAGTCGCTGGAGCGCGACATCATCCAACTCTATCGGACGCTGTTCGAATTGACAGCCGCCCCTGACTCTGCGATAGTCGGGATCGAAGATGCGTTAATAGGCGTGAAGAGCTGGTTCTCTGGGCGGGAAGGGCCATGGCTGATGGTGTTCGACGGCGCAGATGTCATTGAGGATGATAAGGCCAGCGGATACATTGACATCCGGCACTTTATCCCAAACGCGGCGGGTCTACGTGTCATCGTCATGAGCCGAAGCAGCACGGCGGGAGATATGACGCAGCTGGAGGGGGTTCAGGTGGGCGAGATGGAGGAGGCGCAGGCGATCGATCTGTTCAACCACTACTCCCGGCTTTCGCCCGACGATTCGGGGATTAGAGATGAGGTTAAAGCTATTGTCTGGGAGCTCGGGTGTCTAGCGCTCGCAGTCACTCTAGCAGCGGCATACGTAGGGGCGACCCCATGGCTGCAGTCCGACGTCAAGGGATACCTTCCAGAATATCGACAGCGGCGCGGCGAGCTGCTGAAGCGGAAGCCGGAGAGCCTGGTGCACCAGTACAGCGAGAGCGTGCTTACGACATGGGAAACGTCGTATCAAGTAATGTCTGAGCAGTGTCCCGGGGCATCAGCACTTATGACAATACTGTCGTGCTTGAGCTTCGACGACATCTTCCTCGGACTATTCAGCATCAACGGACAGGTGGAAGATGCGAGGCGCACAGACTACGAAGTCGACGAAAATAACGCAAGCTGGAGACGCCTTATCTCTCCAGAGCAGTGGTTAGATGAGCACGGGATCAAAGAGTGCTTCCGGGTGCTGCGGAAGTACTCGCTGGTGCAGTGGAAAGCAGACCAGCAAAGCTACGCGATGCACAAGCTGGTGCACGCATGGGGTTTCGATCGGCTGACACGAGAGGAACAGCGCAAGATTAGCTGGGCGGCGTTCAGACTTATTCTAGAGGCTATAAGAAGCAACACAGCGCCGGAGGGCAAGCTGCGGGTGGTACCGCATGTGATGGCGAACTTTGCAGCGCTAGGCGGCGGAGATGGAGGATGGAAGGGAGTTACAGAAGGCTTGTTAGACAACTTAGAGGAAGTAGGCTTGTTCCTCAACAACGTTGGGAAATGGACGGAAGGGCATGCAGTGCAAGAAATTGTGCTAGATAAGAGGCAGCGGATTCTCGGGGAGGAGTATCCAGATACCATCTCGGCGATGAACAACCTCGCCAACACACTCAGAAACCAAGGTCAACTGGATAAGGCAGCTGAGATGCAGAAGGAGGTGCTAGAGAAGACACGGCGGATTCTCGGGGAGGAGCATCCAAACACCATCTCAGCGATGAGCAATCTCGCTATTACAATTGCATACCAAGGCCAGCTGGACGAGGCAGATAAGACGAAGGAGGTACTGGAGAAGAGGCAGCGAATTCTCGGGGAGGAGCGACCAGACACTATCTCGGCGATGAACAACCTCTCCACCACACTTGGAAACCAAGGCCAACTAGATAAGGCAGCGGAGATGTTTAGGGAGGTGCTGGAGAAGATACGACGGATTCTCGGGGAGGAGGATCCAAATACCATCTTAGCGATGCACAACCTCGCTGTTATACTCGGAAACCAAGGCCATCCGGATAAGGCAGCGGAGATGTTAAAGGAGGTGCTAGAGAAGATGCAGCGGATCCTCGGGGAGGAGCATCCAAATACCATCTCGGCGATGAACAACCTCGCCAACACACTCACATACCAAGGCCAGCTAGATAAGGCAGCTGAGATGCAGAAGGAGGTGCTAGAGAAGAGGCGGCAGATCCTCGGGGAGGAGCATCCAAACACCATCTCGGCGATGAGCAATCTCGCTATTACACTTGCAGATCAAGGCCAGCTGGACGAGGCAGCGGAGATGAAGAAGGAGGTATTAGAGAAGAGGCGGCGGATTCTCGGGGAGGAGCATCCAGATACCATCTCGGCGATAAGTAATCTCGCTATCACACTCAGAGACCAAGGACGGCTGGATAAGGCAGCGGAGATGTTTAAGGAGGTGCTGGAGAAGATACGACGGATTCTCGGGGAGGAGCATCCAAATACCATCTTGACGATGAACAACCTCGCCAACACACTTACAGGCCAAGGCCAGCTGGACGAGGCAGCTAAGATGAAGAAGGAGGTGCTGGAGAAGAGGCAGCGAATTCTCGGGGAGGAGCATCCAGATACCGTCTCGGCGATGAGCAATCTCGCTGTTACACTTGCAGATCAAGGCCAGCTGGACGAGGCAGCGGAGATGAAGAAGGAGGTATTAGAGAAGAGGCGGCGGATTCTCGGGGAGGAGCATCCAGATACCATCTCAGCGATGAGCAATCTCGCTATTACACTCGGAGACCAAGGCCGGCTAGACAAGGCAGTAGAGATGTTTAGGGAGGTGCTAGAGAAGAGGCGACGGATTCTCGGGGAGGAGCATCCTTCCACCATCTCGGCGATGAGCAATCTTGCTGTCACACTCGGAGACCAAGGCCGGCTGGACAAGGCAGCGGAGATATTAAAGGAGGTGCTAGAGAAGAGGCGACGGATCCTCGGGGAGGAGCATCCAGACACTATTACAGCAATAAATAACCTCGCTACCGCACTCAAAGACCAAGGCCGGCTAGACAAGGTAGCAGAGATATTGAGGGAGGTACTAGAGAAGAGGCGGCAGATTCTCGGGGAGGAGCATCCAAACACCATCTCGGCGATGAGCAATCTCGCTATTACACTTGCAGATCAAGGCCAGCTGGACGAGGCAGCGGAGATGTCAAAGGAGGTGCTAGAGAAGAGGCGACGGATCCTCGGGGAGGAGCATCCTTCCACCATCTCGGCGATGAGCAATCTTGCTGTCACACTCAGAGACCAAGGCCGGCTGGACAAGGCGGCGGAGATATTAAAGGAGGTGCTAGAGAAGAGGCGACGGATCCTCGGGGAGGAGCATCCTCATACCAAGATAACCGCACAGAATCTTAACATAGTAGCGCAACGCCAAAGCAAGCAGCAAAGCTCGGCCCGTAGAAAAGCTCAGCTGTCCAAGTTTCTTTGTTTTAGATAGCGCCTATAACCCAATCAGCTTCCTTATTACCTCTATTTCTAGTACGTGAAGTAGAGAATTGAGTAAGACGTTGACAACTTGTGCCCGCCACCCCTAAGTGATATTATTTATAACAACGTGACGTCGTACAAGTATACAGAAGGTGGTTTCTTATATGCGTACCGTAATAGCAAGCGCCAAAAGGGCTGTTCTAAGTTAGATATAATTCGCTTATGTTGTGAAATCATTTTCATCCCTGAGCATCTCTAGCCTCCACAGATTCGGGTTTAACACGCTACATAAGCGAGCCGCATTAGACACGACAGGATACACGTGGACTAGAGCAGTCTGATAAGCTCTACAAGGTAGCGAAACGCCGAATAATTACCAGAGCGGATCATATAATATTACTACTATGTCCGCTTCCAGGCCTGTAGCTTGCTGGATATACTGCCCTCTATAGCGGATATTTAATTTCACAACGGTTGTATACAGCACATATCTCGAGTTGCTGTTAGATGTAATAGATGTGCTTGAAGAGTCTTCAGTTTACATTTAAGCGTGTGACAGTAGACGGTGGCCTTGTTGTGTGGGAAACAATGCCGCAGCGACACATAGTGCAGAGAGCAATTCACTTAATACACGATCAAAGTTAACTTAACTCTAGCATAAGAGATATAGCCTAGTACTAAATCCTATCTAGTATTAATCTATAAATAACTCGACCGAAAAAATTCTTGCTGGCAGACTATAGGTTGATCGGAAGTCAAGGTATCTGTGTTCCCTTCCGGGGCGCAGAGGTTTCCGTCATACAGGGGGGAGGCTAGAACGGCATTTTTGTCAAGAGAGGCCAAAACCGCTTGCCTGCCAACGAGAAAAAATATGAAGGACCTCGAAGCCATTGAAAGGGTTATATCAGCTGGTGGGAGTGAAAAGGAAACGTGATGGTATAATGTTGGTATCCTGTGAAATCCATAAGTTGATCATTTGACATCGGCTCTTAGAAATAGACACCAGCTATTGTTATAAGCACAATAGAGACCAAAGAAATGTTTATACGGATTGCGCTTTCATTGAGTCAGCTACGAGGTGAGTCGAGGCACTCTGGTCGCCCAGCCGAGACTAACATATTAAGGGAAACCCTAAATTTTAGAGTAAAACTATATGAATATCGGCACTAGCGCGTCCAGTTATTGCTGAGGAGTGTTACTTTTAATCCCAGTCATTAAATAACTCTTCTAGCACCCGTAATTCCAGCTCATAGGACCTTCGTAATCCCAGGCCATACGACCTTCGTAACCCCAGCCCATACGGCCTATCCTAGCGCATACCACCTTCGTAATCCCAGCCCATACCACATTCGTAATCCCAGCGCATACCACCGTCGCAATCCAGAAAACGGCCAGGTGGAGGAATTATCTTTACTTTCTTGCATTCCACATGCATGTCTGTGGAATGAATCCTGAAGTCTTTATGATTTTTCAAGATTCGATCAGCGCTCTCGCCATTTTCGGAAAGCAGCAGCCAGCGGTTCTCGATATGTTTGATGATATCCTCTGGCAGATCCTTTATTGCTTCAGATGGTCCACAGCGGTTCTCGATATGTTTGATGATACCCTCTGGCAGATGCTTTATTGCTTCAGATGGTCCATAGCGGTTCTCGATATGTTTGATGGTATCCTCTGGCAGATCCTTTATTGCTTCAGGTGGTCCACTTTTGCCTAGGTGACACATGCCTGCTGCAAAGTCAATGAGAAACTTCTCGGCAGGGGTATGATAAGACACATAGTCTCGTAGCCACAAGAAAGCTGCCGCTGATGGTATGATCTGAGTGCGCTCTTGTAGCAACTTAGCGTACCAACCGCGATAAGCCCCGACAAGCTTGGACTGGAAATCGGGAAGTTCAAATTCATGGCCTAGATGCCAAGCCTTGGAGAAATTGATCGATGCATCAGTGCAAGGCTCGAACAACCTATTGAACACAGCACCCTCGTTCCCATTTATCCTGTCTAGAATACCTAAATGCAAAAAATCGAACGTGACCTGGGCGGTCTTTAGATCAACGTAGGGTAAACACGAACCGTCTTCAAGCCTCAGGTGAAGATACGGGTAGGACTTCCATACTTTTTCGTGTACATGAATAGTTTCCTCATTGTCACCCTGACCAACCTTAATGGAGATATCTTTATCGCTTCCCGGCGACCTAGGAATCTCGTCAGTCTCTCTCTTTGCTGCTTCGGGTCTGTTTTTCTCTACGTACCCTAGATCAGCGCTCGCGCGAGAACTTGGGCGCGGATCAAGAGCACTTTTTAAGTATCCAAGCATTTTGGATCAGTGACAGAACTCTAATGATGTCGTGGTAATCAAAAATATGTTGAAAGATTCTGGGAGTGTAGATCAGTTTCTTGTCAGCGGTGTGATATTTAAAGATTCACAGAAAATGGAATTACAATGAAGGACTATGTGAAAGCTACATTGTCACATGTAGAAGAAAAAATGCAAAAACTCATGAGTGTCATGGACAATGCCATCTAAGCTAACAGCTTATGCCGGGGGAACGGCGAGTAGGTGCCAGCTAGGATATGGCTATGGAATCGAAGTCTGATACATGATGCGCCAGTAGTTTCTATGCGATACTATCAGATCTAAGGTCCTTAATGGGCGACTTCATCTTTTCCCAACACATACATTTTAGTTGTTTTCATGAACAAGCTGGAACTGACGGAGTCCAAAATTCGCAATGTACCCATACATGTTCTATTACCTATCTATAATACATTAGATATATTGCTTAATACCATAAGCTCGGATTCTTAAGAGCGGATGTTGTACTAAATATATTCAAGAAAGAGCATTGCAGGCTGCCTGCCATAGTGATAGACGAACGCTAAACCAAAAACAGAACCGTGCCACGCTTCCTCAACCGCGCAACTGCGACCACACATCAACCTAGTCAACAAGCCAGGCTCGAGAAGCGCCTGTTCATCACGCGCGGCGCTATGTTTCTACTGAAGCTCCGCGGGGTAATTCCTCGCGCATTATCTCCCACAACTTCAGCAGGATGTGCTTCTCATTGGGCTCCGACATCAAATCTGCTGCGCGGCCATTGGCAGACGCGAAGTCAACACAACCGGCCGCGAAAGTCTTCTGGAGGCCTCCATCAACGAACTCCCTCTGAACAGCCTGGCTCTCACCTTCCGAGATATATTTTGGATGAATCTCAGTCTAGCCCTGCTAAAGAAAATGGAAATCACGAAGGGGAACCGGAACGCCAGTATGTCCAGGTTGTCATCAATCGATATCGACCTGTGGTATTCGCCCTTTCGGCATCCGTCTGTTTTTATGCATTGTTTTCCTATCTTGAAGCCAAAAAGGAACTACAGCCACCAGTGTCCACATTGTTAAGCAAATGGGAAATGCCACGGCGACAAACCCCTCCAACCCCTACAGAGGTAGTGACAAGAGCGTTTAGCAACCTGAGCCCGATTCAACAAGTCAGCTGGGAAATAATCTCAACGAACGCTGTCATACACGCCTCTAAGTTTGTTATACCGACTTATTGGCAAAAGCTTTGGCATGTGCCGGTAACAAACCGAAATTACACGATTCTTACTTCAGCCTTTGTTCATGCCGGTCCGCTACACTTTTTCTTTAACAGCTACGTCTGCTATCAATTTTTGCCATTAGTTGGACACGGGCCAATGTTCCAAGGAGATCCGTACCATGTGCTTTCCTTCTACCTATCAGCTGCAGTCATTTCTGGGGCAGGCCAACATCTTTCATCTTTGTTTAAACGAGCCATTGCTCGCGGCGATTTCCTAGCAAGCTCAGGTGGTGCCAGTGGTGCACTTTTCGCTGTTTTCAGCTCCTTCTGTATGCAGTATCCAACCGCGGAAGTCGGGATTCTCTTCATCCCTTTCCATTTCGAAGCACAGTATTTTCTACCTGCCGTCATGCTCTTCGATGCTGTGGGTATGGTCCGAAGGTACAAATTTGTGTCTCTCGGTCACGGCGTAAGTTATACCCATGACAGGAATCAGACAAATTCTTACTCATGGTTTACAGGCCCATCTAATGGGAGCTACTTTTGGCATCGCCTACTCTTTGTTCAATGGTCAAGGCAATCTATGGAGACCTACAGTGGACTTTTGGAAACGACTTTTGCAGGCTCCAAAATCCTGAGTTATCGTTCTACGATGTGTGAATAGATGGACATGGAATATTCTCTTGTGTAATAATATACAGGTCATTGTATAAGAGGGTAGCATCGGTCAGTTCTATGTATAACAAAGCACTCATTGCAAATTTCCAGCTTCAATGCATGTCAACAACCAAAAGATTACTAGTTTCTATTCGTTATTCCAAAAAGGGCTAACCATAATCGTTGACCATAATCAACATGCCGATTTTGATCATCAATACTGCAGTTAGTGACCGTACCAGCTGTACCCCCTTCAGTAAGGGTCCGATCCGCTAAACGGCCAACCCCTTACCAAAACTTGCTGAAGATTCTGCCGAGCCAGCTCATAGAAGGTTTCTTGCACGCTCGTGGCCTGTGATACATCCATGGGCCGTCCTGAGCGAGCTCCAGCGAATCCCTTGCATTCATCAAACCCTTGTGCATGTCCACTGTGCTCACTGTTTTGTAGTCTCCCTTGCTCATGCGCCCATGTTCAACTTCACGGAAGGTCTCCAGAAGGACCGTATCAGCTTTAGTTGCAGGCTGGCAGTCGATAACGTGTTCACGGTTGTTATCTGAATGTTCGCCATGGACGCATGTAATGTTTGGAAGGTAAAGGCGATGCATAGTGTTCTATATTGTGTATGTTCAAGTGTGGTGTTGTGTTCAAGTGTTGTGTTCAAGTGTTGTGTTCAAGTGTTGTGTTCAAGTGTTGTGTTCAAGTGTTGTGTTCAAGTGTTGTGTTCAAGTGTTGTGTTCAAGTGTTGTGTTCAAGTGTGGTGTTCAAGTGTGGTGTTATAGTATGGTGTTCAAGCGTGGTGTTTTGGTGTGGTGTGGTATTCTAGTGTAGTGCGGCGTGGAAGTTTTATATGTGAGTTGAATTCTCGATAGTAGAGTATTTAAAACACTTTATAAGGTTTTGACAGAACCCATTTTCCGAATCACGGTTCACGTATCAAACATTGTGTTTTCATGTCCAATGATGTTGCATGGTTCCATTGCGTTGAGCAACAAAACTTGTTTCGGTACCAAACTTGTTTACACTATAGAGGCAACGTAGCTTCACTTCGAGCAAATATTTTACGTCTTATCTGTCAGTACCCGTATGACGGGAGCCATTGGATTCGTTTTGATTATATTTGGTGCACATAAAACCAATTTTTTTACGATTGTCTTAAGAACTCACGAGCATAAAAAATATATAGACTTAAATCTAATAAACACAGATACTCTATAGCGACAACAAAACATGCTAACTGTTTACCATAGATAAGGAGGCCGTACCGGACATGCTGTTATCAGGTAACCGTAGACTTAAACAGGACTCAATACGAAAATGCCGCATATGTTGGTGGGGCAGATTTCTCTTACAATTCCATGTGCTTCTATTGCTAATTTATTCTGAGTTTGAAAAGTCCAGTTGAGCAATAAGGAAAGCTCTGTTGCCCAGCATAAATTTAGGTCACGTGAGATACTGGAACACGGTGCGGACACATTGGTGAAAGAGAAAATGCGGGGTTCAAAAACAGTCACGAGGCCGATCTTTACTGCCGCATCAGCAGTCTGAATGTCCGATTGCGCTTATTTTAAGAGGCCGCCCGCTGCTCAGTAATCGTCAGCTCCAGCCTCATTTCCGACTATCTGTCCATTATTTACATCGCCCTGACGCCTGAAGTGTCCCATGAACATAAATCAAAAAGATCACAATTCCAATGGTTATGGTGTTTTTAGACGTAATCCAACTGTTTCTTGTCCCCGACTTCAACAAAAGAAGCCAGGATAGTATTGCTGGCAGAATTTGTCATGCCACGCTGCAGTATATTGTTCATCTTGAGGGTCTTGCAGAATTTCGTGTTTCTGAGAAAATCCAAGATGGACAGCTGTGGCTGTTTCTATGTGAGTAATTCGAGCCTTTCCGAATTTCGTGCTGATGAGAATCCAGTTTGGAACACCTCCGAAAACCACGAGAAATTCCTCGATGAGAGCCTGGGTGTTGGTTTGCTAATTCCATTTTTGCGAAAGCCTCCACGAGTTTATAGCTTTGCCGATATGCCACCTGCCCTTCTGGAGGGAAGCTCAGATATTTTAATCGAGCTTTACGAATTCGAATCCGCGCTATCTGATGAAGATCTCAAGCTTTTCAAGGAGCAGTGGAGGCATGCACGCCTACATACATCTGTTTGCGCAGTGAATGATGCCCAGGAACTTCCTAGCTTTCTGGGACTGCTCTCTACTGCAGGTATTTCAGCTTCAGCAGACCAAAAGCTTGATGTTGGTACTCTGAAGTATGATCTTCGCAGGAAGATGCTTAACCTAGATCATGTAATTGCAGATGCTGAGTCGCAAACACTTGAATCGAACCCACCAGCGACAACGCCTGAACTCTTGTGTATTGATACCCGCCTCTATGGAAAAAGATCCTTCGATGAATCTGAGGTGGGAAACAAGGCTTATCCGAATGGGTTGTCCTTTCGACCAATGAATTCGATAGACCAGTCTAGCTGGTTTCCCTATGACGAGCCTGATGAAATTGACGAATCGTCCCCAGAGGCACAGAAATTCATGGCAATCGTTACTATCTATTTCGCCAAAGACTTCGATGAAGCAGATCCCAATATTACTACAATTGCAAAAGAATTCTCAATTCAACCTGGACTTGAGAGGCTTTACTGGTGCAGGGATGATACTGATATGCGGATTGTACGGTTTATTGCAGGTAAGTGGCATTCGATCACCGACCAGATCGATTTTCTTACAATTTATAGCATGGGAGGAAGAGAAGAACTTCCGAGACTTTGAGTCATTAGTACTTGGCGGAAAGTCCGCTCTCAAGGATCGTGCCTATATTGAGCACGATCCGAAATTCACACCCTTTCCCACTGGTTGGAACCCTGATTGGGATGATGGTTCAATCGTAGAGGCATTGACTTTTGGTTTCCCGCATGTTCTCACAAAGTATGAGAGAGCTGGTTTCCTCTGGTATCTGCATAGATTCTTGGGGTAAGTCATCAATAAGTATGAATAGCTTTGATACTGACTTGAGAAGTAAAATGATGCCTGAGTCGTCTGAATTGGGCGAGGTCACTGTGGTCAATCCTGAGGGTCCGTACTGGTTCCCTGTGGACCCTCAGGACGGGTGCCTTGTCTTCTTGCGATGGAACGGGTTGGCCCACCGCAAGGCTTGGTTTCAGAACTTTATGGCACATCACTATTCCATCACCGGGCATCTGGTGCATGTACTGGCACTCGCATCGCCAAACATAAATTCCACGACCGTCGTCATGCACAGTGTCGACAACTATAAATACTTCTTTGAGGCGAAACGTTGAAGCCGACCTGGACTATAGGGTTCCAGCGTCGGCATGTTCTTGAGACTATTATCAGCCAATTACGAATTAAGATTTCGTCATATTGAATGAAATCTACAATGAAATGGGAAGAACACCATGTCTTGTTATAGGGTTCGTCAATTCTAGTTCTTTGGATGTTTACAGGCACTGCGAGATATCACTGTTGGGGACTTTTACGACAGCGTCTGTCATTTCTGCTGTTCAGATCTTATTATTTACAAAATTTTCAATCTTTAGAGATATGCTTCTAGTAGGACCAGAATTACTCTGTATACCTATTAGCCCAGACGATAATTACACTTCTTTACTTTAATCACTTCAAACAATTTCATTTGAACATGATGATGAGCAATTCTTAAGTTTGCCGCAAGCGATAAGTATATTCAGATTTATATATCTACAATAGAAGGGAAGCACTCTTGTGTCTGCGTGCCTGACTGGGCAAACTACAAACCACCAATGTTTACCTACAAGGCACGAGCGTGGCGGCGAGCCTTGGCGGAGCTGCCAGTCTCAGTCTTCAACCAGGAGATGAACTGTTGGACGGTGAACTCCTCGGGAAGGGTGGACCCAGAGTTGCCGCCAGAAACGGTCGTAGCGGTAGCAGAGGGAGCAGCCGAGGTGCTGGTGACACGCACGAGCGTGGTTGGCGTGGCGCTGAACGCAGGAGCAGAGGAAGCTGGGGCGGAGGAAACAGCCGGAGCGGAGGAGGCGACAGGAGTAGCAGAGCTGCTAGGACCGCTTCCGGATCCAGAGCCGGAGCCGGAGCCGGAGCCACCGACAGTGAAGTCAATGCACGACTCGTAGGTCTGGTCGACCTCGCGAGAGTCCCACCAAAACTGGAGGACACAGTCACCAGCGGTGGCGCACTTGCTGCCGAGGTCAGAGGGGATGGTGATGTCGAAATTCTTCTCGTCGGCCTTGGGGCCAGTAGCAGTAGAGGCGTAGGACGTGAAAGTTTTAAGGGGCGAGCCAATCATAGCACCGGACTTGGTGTCGATGATAGACATGTTGGCAACACCGGTGTGGGGAGCGGCAATGTTGAACTTGATGGGAACGGTCTCGCCCGCAGTGTAAGTCTGCACGTTGGCCTTATTGTCCTCGAACTTCATGCCCTTGCATGTCCAGAGGTTGCAGTCAGCAGCATCGAAGTCGGATTGAGATGCCGCCATCTGCTGAGCCGTCTGAACGTTGCCATTGATGTCGGAGCTCCACATGCTGAACACTTGCTGACCGCAAGCAGCCTTGAGAGCATCACCGGGCTTACGGGGAGCTGGAGAAACAAGGTAACCGTGACCGGCGACAGTGGTAGCCAGGGCAGCAAGGCCGAAAGCGGTAGCGAAGGACTTCATAGTGACAGAAAGGTCTGATTTGTAGAGGTGTTTGGTGAAAGGAGTGCGGAAGCCTAGCTTCAGTTCGATTCAAAGAACGATAAAAGAATGAGTGACTGGAGAACGAATGTAAGGTCTCAGACCTGAGAGCACAAGAAGCTGCTGCGACGAAGTAGACCGGAATGTGGATGAAGAACCACACAGCAGAGATGACAGTGCGCCTATATACTCTGGTGTTTAGGCGCCATGCCTATGCCCCTCGAGTGGGACCTGTCATTAAACGTGTGAAACAGGTCCTATCGTTCAAAGAACTCTTGTGGCGTGGTTCATGGCAAACGCCGACAATGCATGCAGCTTGATGCTGAGCCTAGAAAGATTAAGCCACCAATCGTGTACGCGCTGCGGCGTAAGACGAAAGCTTGGAGAGCCGACCACGCGAGAGCGAGCCAGAGCCGCATCCGCAACAGCGGCAAGCCCTGCATCGAGAATTCGCTAGCTGGATTGCGGCCTGTAAGCGAGCGTTTTAAACCAAAGCGAACCGCCGAGGACCTGGATTGAAACCAGCCGTGGGATGTAGGGCGGTTTCATGTTTATCGAAATCATGCGGACCTGGACGGTGGAAACATCGGTCTTGCGCTCAGAGACCTCACGCACACGGCTAAGCCGTATTACAGGAGCGTAGAATGCGTCAGAATCTATCGAGCGGATGAAAATTGGGTCGATGGAATGAAATGATACTGAAGCGCATGGATTGTTGTGGGCCTCGGAAGACAGCGGATGGGAAGACGCTATACTTCGTTGGTTGCTCTATGAACTTCTTGCTCGTTGAATTCTCATTCCATCGTAAGCACACCCATCCCAGCATACGTATCATGCATCGGACACTCTCCAAACCAGTCGTTCACTGCTTGCCTCTTTCCTTCGTAGCGCATCCATCGCCGCCTGCGCCCTTTCCAATAGCGTCTCTCCTTCAATGATTTTCTGTGCATTGGGCTCCACGACTCTCTCACTCAACATCGTGAACATGATGTCTGGTTGGAGGTGATATTTGAAGAATTCGTTCTGCTTTAATTAGTATTTGATACGCCACTTATTGTACCAGCCATGGCCACTTACATCGAGATAAAAATGCGTCCTCACGCCAATAACCTCAACGCCATCCCCCCAGTTCGCTACCTTTTCGGCATCCATCTCATATATCGGTTCCTCAGTCTCGCTTGAGTCCCTGATGATGACCGGTAGCAGGATAGCCACCTTCGAGCCGCACTTAGCAATCTTTGACAATGGTTCGACGCTTCCCTTTTGGCTGCCTATGCAATCCAGAATCCTCGGGATTCCAGGCTTAGCGCCAGTAAGAGACTGCGCGGCGCCCGTATTCAGGATAGACGATACGACATGCGGATCATTGTAGTCGAACAGCCACTTTGCACCGAGACATTTCAGCTTCCGATGGTTCTTCTTAGATGCCACAGCAATGAGGTTGGTGTAACCGTAGTACTGTAGAATTTGCAGGGCATACTGGCCGACCGACGATGCACCTCCCCAGATGAGAATTGCCTCCTTAGCATCCTTTGGCACGTAATTTTCTGGCTTGGGCCACGGAGTCTCAATGTCCAGATCGGTGGTGATGGTGTGGAATACCGTTACGAAGTTGTTTGGTAGTGTCACTGCCTCGGCCATTGTGAACCCTTCGGGCAGCTACACGGCAATCAGCGCTCAACTCTCCCTCGTCTAGTTGGAACCAAGGCCCTTACTAACCTTTGCGAATAGCCACTCGTTCGCCGTACAAAACTCTTGATGCGCCTTCTCCTTTCGGCTCCGCCACGCGAAACCAAACACCTTGTCTCCGACGGCTAGTCTTTGGACATCGGGTCCAACCTCCACCACCGTTCCCGCCGTGCCATCACCCAGTACCTGTGGATGTGTCACGAGCAAGCCACCGTCGTTTTGGTGCAGATCTAAAGGCGTGGAGGCCGTCCATTCGACTCGCACACGGACTTCGTCTCCCTCTGGCTTAGCTGTTGGGACTTGGAGAATCTCGAGTGGCTTCTTGAGGCCGACAGTGGCAACCGCCGCGTGTGTTGTCATACTTGCTGACCGGTTTATACAATTACTATATTCTCGTTTTCGTGGTGAGATGTTGTACTGTCTTTGACGCTGTCAGGAGCGATGTCACAGTAGTCAAAGCGATGAGCAGAACCTGAGTATGCCCACAACTTCCGCCTCCTACACGCATTTATAGCTACACCTCTCCCTTCTTCTCATTATAAATGGGGTTTTTGCTTACTCGAACAATGAACGATTTACGACGCTAGCGAATAGTACCTATTTCAGTAAAGATCGTCGCGATGGCGGCGGGGTATAAAAGATAATAATGCTGAGGTGGTGGGGTACGCTTGCGCCAGCACGGCGAAATTGTTAGCCCCGAAGGTCATTCCTTATAGGCCCGCCTTGACTGGTACCAACGCAGTCGGTGTGACTTGCAAAGGCAATCGTTTGTGAAACGACTTGGACGACATGAACAGACAATTTCGTAGGGCTCCAACGCTATGTATTGGGCTAGTGGAAGTAAACACGTTCATTGGACGCCGGCGCTTGCTCCACTTAACTTCGTACATCCACATGAGCTGACTGATCATTTTGCGGTTAAGGAAAGCTACTCAGGTCCATCTAGTCCATCCGTATGAAGCCATGAACAACTATGGAAAATCGTGTCATTAACAATACGACATAGACTTTTTTGACTACATTGCCTCTGCACTCCACCGGGATGCCGATAATCAGCAGTCCTACAAGCTAAAGGTAGAATGGACCATATAAAGAAACATTGTCGATCGCCTGAATCGTCGAACTTTCAGACTTGCCCTCGTACCTTCACCCCGGTCTTAATCCACATACATATCATACGTAATGCCATGTCGTGGCTTGTCTAGCTCATACCATGTGACACCCGCTTGACGATACTCATTCACAGGCTTCATCAAGAACTGGGCGACTCTGTTCTTCGCGCAGTTGATATTCTGCCACCACCATGTGCTGTTTCCATTCTTGGATATCGAAAGCTCACCCACAAATTCTACAGGCTCTGGGTAGTGGTTCCAGGTAGTGGACCATTGATTGAAGGAGTCATCAGGCACAGAGCTGATATTGATGACATAGGGGTAGTAATCTGTGACATTCCATGCAGCCCACGGCGAACCATCCATGGCCAGCGTGAAACCGAAGCGGCATTTAGTTGCTGGGTTTATAGGGACATCAAAGGACATCAGGGTCCAGGTCTATAGAGAAAATCAGTTGCCATAGAATACGAAAGGGCAAGAGAGTAGGCTGACGTTGGGCTCTATTTTGAAATATTTTTGCGTGCCCAAGGGGGTATCGGGTTGATTCCTGTCAACGGGCACAATAAGGTGAGGATAGTTCCGTGAGATGAGTTGCTCTGCCAGAGTCAGGCCAATTAGGGCTGCGAAGAAAAAGAATGCTCGCATGGTGGAAGTTTGGAGTGAGTTGGTGCTGGAAAATGAAGCTGTTGTTGTTGGCTTATTATAGTGTCCTTTATACGCTCCCACAAGGTCTCAGGCATCGAGCCATACCTTCTTGGTGGTATAGCGCCCTTGCATTTGCTGCCTGTCGTGCATACCATGATCACAACATATGTACTGTAATACCGGCAAGATTAGTTGGCTTCTTAGATACAATCGACTGGTTGAGGAAATTGTACTATCCTCAGTAGAAATGAATTATCGAAAGTGCAAAGTACATATGAGTGTTGCAGAACGCCATGCGCCTGGCAAAACAGGAAGGCGTGGACAGTTCGTGATACATGTATTATTGGTTCAAGCGAATTACAGAACTGTCAATAACGTGGGTTGGATCCCGAATGCAGCCGTCTGAATGATTCTTGTGGTCATGCATAGACGCTGTCTACGATCCGTGCTTTTGTTGCTCAAAAAGCTAGCACAATATACTTAGCTAGAGTGATGAGGTGACGAAGCTCTTGGTTGGCCAAACAACTCCAAGAAGCGGTGAGGCCGATAGCCATTGAGGTTCGAATTCCATCAGAGGGGTATCCACGGTGGCTTGATTATTCGAGATCTCTAGGGCCGATAGCCTGTTTGCGGGTGCAATTGAAGAGCAACGGCCAAGCGCTGTCCAATTGATTTCCGAGCCTCGGCAAACTGCGTCATACCAAGCAGCGACCTGGCTCTTTGCTAACCTCCATGTTATCAACAACGCGCGCACGATGGTACCATCCTCCCTGATGCGACCCGCCTTCGGGCGATTTCCTCCAAAACTCGTGTTTTCGCCGGTGCGGTCTGACCGTCGTGCCCTTCATCTTACGCCACCCTGGCTCCTGGAAGACTACATCCCACGATACCACCTCGTCTCGTCCGCCGACGCGGCAAGAAAACGGTCGCTAGCGTACGCGCATCTTCGAGAATGCAACCTATGCCCCAGAAAATGCGGAGTCAATCGATACGAGAAGACGGGCGTGTGTCTCATAGGGGCTGAGACGGTGAAAGTGAACACCATCGCCCCGCATTTTGGTGAAGAGCCATGTTTCCAAGGCCATTCGGGCTCAGGCTCCGTATTCTTTAGCGGATGTAACCTGCGCTGCGTTTTCTGCCAGAACCATGACATTGCACACCAGCGTAATGGCTTCGACCTAACGCCCGAACAGCTCGCTGAGTGGTACATGAAGCTCCAAGAGGTGGGACGTTGCCACAACATCAATCTTGTTACGCCCGAACACGTGGTCCCGCAAGTGGTGCTCTCCATTCTTCATGCGCGAGAGCTTGGCTTGAATCTTCCCATAATATACAACACGTCGTCGTTTGACTCGCTCGAGAGCCTGGACCTGCTGGATGGCCTGGTCGATATCTACCTGCCCGATTTCAAGGTGTGGAATGATAAAACAAGCAGGAGGCTGCTGAAGGCGGATAATTACACTGCAACGGCTATGGAGAGCATCAAGGCCATGCATGCGCAGGTGGGCGACCTCTGCTTCACGGCCGATGGCATTGCGAAGAAGGGCGTGTTGGTGCGGCACCTTGTTATGCCGAACCACGAGGAAGAAGGCAAGGAGATCATGCGATGGCTTGCAGATCATGTATCGAAGGACTTGATGGTGCATATCATGGAACAGTACTTCCCACGTGCCCATGTTGGAAAGCCGCGACGCGGTGACAAGGAGTCAAAAGCAGACCAGCCCAACGAGGTTCGGTATGGCGACATCAACCGCGCTGTGCAGCTGAGTGAAGTGGATGCAGTCATGCAAACAGCACGAGAAGCGGGTTTGTGGCGCTTCGTCGAAGCAGCGAAGCACGGCGGCTTCAACATCTGAGCAGCCGCGACCGAGTCACTCTTGCCTCACCCACTTACCCACCTGGCTCGACAAGTTGGAGGCATTTCTCCTTCCCACCGCCTACTATCCACAGGTTATCTACTTCTTCACACCATCGCACCCATTTTTTTCGGCAATGTCAGATACTACTTCCCATCCATCCACCGATCTAGCCACGGATATCGCCAAAGAAATCGAGGCGGCCGTGCGCTCCCTGAGAGAAGAACGCGATACTTGGCAGAGAGTGGCAAAGTCATACCAAGCCGCCTTCAAAGCTCAGACGGCGCGCTTGCTTGAACTACATAATATTTGTGTGGCCACACAAGCCGAGCTGGAGAATGAGCGTAGCTTGCGTGGACATAGACGAGAGGGATCGCAGTTGTCGCTGCGTAGTGGCGGCCGGCACAGTGTAGATGGTACTAGGGAAGAGAACGACGACGCATCCTTCGGCACCGCAACCATCCCTGACTCCAGCCAGGTTGATCCATCTTTGCAGCAGAGCAAGTGTTTCCATCAAGTCGAGCAGTTCACCCAACAGCGCGACTACGGTACCGCTCTTAAGGAAGTCGACTCTTTATTGCGTGGCCCATTACCAGCTCGAGCTCGAGTGGAAGGATTGCTGCTCAAGAGCAACATCATGCGAAAATCGGATTGGCTATATGATGCCTTGGCTTCCTGTAGCGAAGCCCTTGAGTTATGTGATCACCTAGGAGAACTGCATTCCTATCTACCTAGAATTCAGTATCAAAGAGGTCTCTGTTACTACCAGCTCCACATGATACGTCAGGCACGGGATGCTTTTGGTAAAGTTGGCCAGGATGACAGCATCCTGCATTCCAAAGCAACCGAGCTCCATGATGCGTGTGCTGGTTTACTTCAAGAGGGGCGTCGATCTGCTTTCGAGTCTCATCGCACATCTACGGAAAGTTTGCTGAGCCAAGCTTACGAGGGTCGGGCTGAGGTAACTCCTCTCCTCTACTGGGTCCTAAATTCTTACCAGGACAGTCGAAATGGCGTCGCACGAGCGCACACTTCCGCATCCATGTACCTAAAGCAAACCGCTTCTCCCTACCTCAATGTTGGATCACCCCGAGGTCACGATCATGCGGGACAAATTAACGACGAATGATACCAGAGCTATGGATTTCATAGAGCAGTAGGGCCGCTATTTTTGGCACTATGATTAGACGAGTATTGATGTCCATAAACATTAAAATTCAGAACGTAAAAATCCTTTGTCTACATGCCGCAAATTTCACCCTTCATGTCCTTTGTTTCTCCTCGTCTCACACTAAGCTGTTCCGTTCTGCCTAGAGTTTAGGTCGAAATGTAAACAAAGACAATTTTGAATTCTGCGCTCGAAGAACACCTTTTTTCTCATAGCCACTGCGATAGGCCGGATCATGTCTGGATATGGGGCGCCAGAACGTCAAAACCTAAGACCCAATAAGTCTGCTGAACATGACGATTCTGTCGCATCTGTTCGCAGTTCTTCTGCGCTACCTAGGACCCGAGTCCGTGAAGCAGTGGCATCCTTTTCCAGACAGCAGCCCCAAACAACCAAAGCAGTTTCTGCGCGCCCAGAAAGAATCCCAGAAGATCGGAAACGTCGATTTGAACCCAATGAGGGCAGTCCATCATCAGCACGTCTGAACCCACTCCCAAAAGGCTCGAGTCTTCTCCCAGAGCGGAAACGACCTTGGGAACTGGCCGAGGGGGAAACTGCTCCGGCTCCGCCGAGAGGATTTAGAAAACGGAATTTGCCGACATCTAGAGAAGGATTGAATAAAGTTGACGAGAGCAAAAAGGATGTGGTACAACAAGACCAAAGCTCTGACGGTCTGAAATGGTCCGCCACAATGGTACCAGACCCTCTAGAGAAACAGCCACAGTCGAAGCATGAAGAAAATAATCTACCGACACCAGAGCCATCTCTTGTAGATAAAACAGAGTGGCCTAGGACAGGAGAGCTATCACTGACCCCGACAGTAAACACTTTCGCAGACCCTTTTGCCGACCTTGGCCCAGATCGTCTCCCAGCGCATCTCACTCCCTTTGAATACGCACTCCAGCCCTTCCTACAACTCCGCCCTGACCTACAGGATTTCTTCATCCCCACCTCTCTAGTCCGGCCGTCTACTACCGAAGCTACACCTAGCTCCACAGCCACATCTAGCAACCTATCGCGCATAAACTCCATGGCACCAACTCCATCCCTCCCACCCGTTACCCGTACCCACAAATCCCTCCTAGACGCCGTCCGTATCACGCGTATCAACGCGCTCCTGGCCCGCTGCTCCGTCCTCTCGCAAACCACCTTGCTCCTGGAACAGCGCCCCTGGCGCACGCGCTCCGAATACCGCCGGTGGACCACCGTCCTTTTCCTCGCGCGCCAGGCCCTCGATCTCGTGGGCCAGCTCGGGGGAAGCGCCGGCTTCGCGGATAACGACGGGCTGAAGGCGCGGTGCTGGTACTGGATCGGGAGGGCGCATGGCGGAGAGAAGGATTGGGACGAGGCAGCGCAGGGGCTGGAGAGGGCGATTCTGTGGGGTGAAGGGGGGTTGATGCCTGCAGAAAAGGAGAGTGTGAGGTTGTTGTCGAGGAGTGCGATGAGGAGGGGGGAGGAGGCGGATAGGGAGAGGGAGGAGGGGCGGAGGTGGGAGAATGGGGAGTGGGAGAGGGGCAGGGATAGGGGATTTGAGAGGAAGAGGGCGCCTTGGGATCCGTATTTGGAGTGCGCTAGGGCGGAATGGAGGAATGAGAGGAGGAAGAGGGAGACGGGGTATGAGGTGGTTGAGTCGCTTGAGAGCGGAGAAGATAGTGAGATGGATGGCGAGGATGGAGAACCGTGGTTATGTCCGCCACGGTCGAAAGACGAACTGAGGTATATTGAAGTGGTTGGTGGTGTGCGATATCCGCTTCAGGAACTGGACCTTGAGGATTTTGAAGAGGAAGAAGATGACGAAAAGGGTGATGAGGCCTGGACCAGTGCTGTTGGGCCTTGATGATTTGAAAATGCGCGGCATAGACATGAAAGAGAACGAAGCCCGTCCTGGGATACGCAGCAAACAGCACCGAAGGAATGGGCCTGCCGGGAGTGCATCTTCGAAATGCATTTTTCATTTTCCTTGGATATCATAGCCAAACCCTTCATTTATTTACGTGGTGATGGTTTGGGCGGTGTTAAATTTAAGCATCTGCTGCCCATCATCAATTTTTCACGTCATCAAAGCTCCTTTAAGGAGATTTTTTCTGCGTTCATAGCATGTCCAGCCACCGAAGGGTCGGAAAAGGGCGAAGAGAATTGGGATATGATGAGTGGAGAGGGATTGAAGAAAATTTAGAAGTGGAATTTATTGGCGTCCCGTAAGCGCATATTCTCAGCTGAAGCAATACATCTTGCAGTACTAGTCTATTCAACATACAGTCACTGGACCGGCTAGTATACTGAAATCTGTGCAACCGCGCTGTGTTCTAAAACCATTATTAGTATATGACGATGTATCATTGAAACCAGGAGATATCCAGTGCTCAGGTAAAGCCGATGGCAGAAAACAGACGTTGGCGCAGGAGTTGGAAGGCGCCGGGTATAAAACTTCTGATGAGATTCTCTCGTCTCTGAATATCCTCGATGACCTTGTTTGAATTGCCAGTGGGCTCTGACGAAGCAGTCTGAAAAAATAGCTTCATGTCGGGCAGCCAGTGCACAGCCATTGGAATCTTCTCTTCGATTTGATGCAAGTCGGACTCGTCCCACTTTAATCTATGAATCAAGCGGCCTTGCAGCATCTTTCTGACACGAGGCGTCGCGAATTCGTTGTACGTCATCAGCGAGTCGACGGTGAACCCAGTAGGCAATGAGGCATCGAAGATAGCGGCAGGTCCGCCCGGAAGTATATCTGCGACGATTTCAAACAGGGGAAAGGACGGGAAGGCGCTCATGATGAGGGTGTTCTTATCGATGGCAAGGAGGCCATCTGGGTCGTCGACAACGGAAAAGCCATGCTCGGTGAGGAGTTGTTTGTCTGATTCCGAATAACTGGGGTCTTGGGCTAAGACACAAACACGTTGGGTGGACTGTCCGTACCGCTCAGGATGCTGCTCATATAAGTTGTCCAGGGCCTCAGCTATGCTCAGAGCTATGACATGCTGGCTGCAAGGTCGATACCTGTCGTCAGGACGCAATACATTGGGCGACAAGGTCCCAAGACCCATGGCTACGACTTTGCTGATACGGGGCGCGCTTGATTGCAGATGCTGGCTTGTGATTTGCAGGTGCAAAAGCGTCTTGGTCCTGCTGGCGCCAAAGACGTTCTTACACGCTTCCCAGTCCAGTTGCTTTTGGGGCAGCTGATCGTCCTGAGATGGATAAAATGAAGTCAAGCGTACAGGAGCACAAGCTTGGGAGGGGTCAAAGGCGTGATGAGGAGGGGCTATCAATCCGTCGTGGTGCCTGGTGCTGTTTGCCAGGTCAGGACCTCTACCATAGCCGTGGGCAGCTATCCTGAGGTAGCTGTTATACCAGTGGCCGGTATAGAGACGCAGGCCTGGATTAGGAGTATCGATCTCGCCGGTGAAGACATTACGGAGCCAGATTGGAGCTGCCTTTGGGTCTTTTACCGTGGCCAGGGAGAGGTTACGCGCACGCAGGTCTGCAGCATCTTTGGAGAGCTTCTCAACGAGGTCTCTGGTATAGATGGCGTTGAGACCGTGGGCGTGGAGAGCATCTTCAAGCGGTTGGAAGTCGTATTTTGTGGTCGATGCCATGCTACTAGAGGAGCAACATGGTGGACAGCAAACGGAAGGCCTTGTTAGTAATCGGCCTCCGCTCCAACTATTAGGTCATGTGATTTCTCGCTTATTGTCTTGGCAAAATACACCTGTAGAGTATTTAAACCCTAACATAGTGTGTACCAATACAATCATCGCGCTCAATTCTCAAGCGCTAAGAGGCCTTTGAAGCCTGCACAGGCACAAGCACGGGCATATGCAAGAAGTGCGAGTGATTGCCCGCTCGCCTAAGGAGCGACAGGCCGCTAGCAACCAATCAGCGCCCAAGCCAACCAGCGTACACCCGCCTTCCCGCATCCACCACCCCGACCACTTTCCGCCGCCGCCGCCCGCCGCCGACACAGATCCGCAGCGCCACAAAGAGACTGATCTACTCACCCAGCAGCAGTGTTGCCCTTTGCATCCATTTGTTGTATATTTTTACACGCCATGTCCGGTGTTAGTGGAGCAGCCGTACAGAGCGTCATCGAGCACCCAGTCCCGACTACAAGGATCCGGCATTACACATATGCCCAGGCTGCGGCTGCAGGCAACATCCTACTCTGCCTACCCCTCGAACTCCGGCAAGAGATTTATCTTCATGCCATAAGGCTCCACCAGCAATGCAAGTGCCACAAAGACCATGGAAAGATGATCTGGGCCGCCGACATTCGCGCTGAACGCCCATGCAATTGGCTGCCTCCCATTTGCTGCGTCAGCGACGACATGTTCCATGAGGCTCTGCCCGTGGCCTTGATGGAGGCTAATCTTGTCGTGGACAAGCCTTATACTGCATACAATCTGGCTTTCTTCCTCGCTGCTACAGAGACTCACTCTAGGATCCGCTCACTCACCTTTGGCACTCCTGCAAGCCTCGGACCCTCCTTCGCCGGTTCGCAACTGCTGACCAGCTGCTTCAATCTTCGTCATGTCACCCTCATTTTCGCCCAGAGCGACTTCGTGTTCGAGGAAATGAACCGCTGGGGAGGCTCGGGGCGTCTCGACAAGAAGGCTTTTACTGAGAACCACGCATTCCGCCAGCTCTTAGCGTTGAGACACATCCAGCGGGTAGACTTGCGCTGTCCTTTCTTCAGTGTGCGAGGCGTATCTGAGGGCGCCTATTCCACCTTCTTTGGTATCGCTCCATGGCTTAAGAAGAAGTTTTCGAGGCGAGGGCTCAAAGTCCAAATCGTATGTTCCAACGCTTTGGGTTGGAGCACCACCTGTCGACGCTGACGAATTGTAATTGCAGGTCCAGACGATCGAGGATGACAGGCTGTCCGACGAAGGACAAGACTTGTGCGGAAGCACGTAAAAGCATTCAAAGGTTTGTATGCTGGTATAGTTAGGCACTGTATAGTACATAAGCAAGTAGAGCACAGACATTGGCATGTGTTGCTGAAAAGCTTCCGGCGCCGCCAGGGAAGTGGCGCCGAGGAAGTCCGAGATTGTCCACCAATACGCCGATCCTGCCGCCATCATCGTTTTCAACTTAATCACATTGCCGATTGCGTCTAGACTCCACCGTGGTGGCCCCGCCAACATGTCCGCACCGCCTGATTCTCCCATATCTTGCCTCGCCTCGTTTCTTCTCTATGTTCTGAGTTCTGTGCTGGCTGAAAAGCCAAGTTACCACCCTCTTTTGCCAATGCTGAGTGCTGTGTTGTCGCGCGCGCATCCCAATGACTTCTGCCTCTAGGCCGCGCCAGTCTTTCTTCCCAAATGCCGATGCTGCTGTCCTCCAAACGAAATATTCCCCTCCGGCCACGCGCCCTACCGAGGTGGGGCCCATCTTCGACACTGAGAACGCGAATAAAGCCCTCGATACCTGGTCCATAGAGCGTACCAGCAATGTCTACCCTCAGCATACCGACATCTGGGCTCCCGTCCCGATTCCCGACAAGCACCCCACATTATGCCTCACCGAGCGTTACCTCGCTCCTGTCTTGACCCGCAACGAGCGCCTTCGCCTGACTATGCTGTTCTACTACACGCGGGGAGCTCTAAAAGATGATGAACTCGTTTCGCGGGTACAGGAGAAAGTTCACCTTGCTAGGGAGACGGTGGGATGGGAATTCGCCATTGCTGGCCTTTTGGATAACAACACATACACGCGCATGGTCACGGTAGGCCTTCCTCTAGCCGTGCTCCCGCGCCGCGAAAGTACATGCTCTCATACCGTCAATCAACCTCCAGGGGTAAGAAAAGATACAAGTCTCCTTGTCTCTAACCATGTTAACGCTCGCTAGACAGTCTTCTACTTGCCTAACATGATGGAGGATTGGCGATTCAAAGGCTCCCCTCACGTCGAGCTCGGAGGTCTACGTGCCTATGCCGGAGTACCACTGCGCTTCGAGACAGACTACGGCGCCACTATCGCATTAGGCTCTCTATGTGTCGCTTCCAACTTAGAGCAGCCGCCCCTTACCAAGTCGCAATTGTTGTCGTTGGCCCACCTTGGAGACTGGATAGTGGCCGATATAATTCAGAGCGCAAGAGGTCGCCGTCAGCGTGAGCGCAGGAGAATGGTGGAACTTCTATCTGAAGCACAGCAAAGGATTGATGGCAACGACGAATTCAAGGAGGTTGTGCGCAATATGTTGCGAGAAGTATATCCGGAGGTTGCCATCACTATTTACACGTCAACTGACGGCCTGATTCGATTGGAGGGGGGCACCGAGTTTCCTACTACAGAGCTCGAACATGGTCTCTGGGAGGATTGTGACTACTTTGATTATTTCGTTGACAACCTCAACCATGAAGCTCCAGTTGCCCCGAAACCTATTCGTGTCATCGCTGTTCGGTGCGCCAGCCAGCGCATTCCCACGTTTCTGGTGGCAAGCTCGAAAGATTTTCGAACTGTTTTTGATGACGTCGATTCGTGGTTCGTTCAAATGGCGGCGGCTATGCTGTGTCGTGGATGGCAGAACCACGCCCTCAAAGAAGCGTTAACCGTTAAAGAAAATTTCTTACGGGGCATCACGCACCAGCTACGTACTCCCATCCATGGTATCTTAGGCTCAGTTGAGCTTCTAGCTGAAGAATTGGGGATTGGTAATCTACAAAGTTCAACCCTAGAAGAAGTGGAAACGTCATCAAGGGACCTCGCTATTCACAAGAACCCAGCAACATACATCAAGACGATTAGAAGCTCTGCTCGGGAGCTCATCACCAGTGTCAATAGTCTGATCAATCTTAACCGATGGACAGACGTTGCACAAGCAGAACGTCTCATTGCAGCACACTGCATTAAAGATATCGAAACAGAGTTGGTAAAAGAGCTTTCCCAGGCTACTGCCCATTTACCGTCTACGAAGCCATCTATCTTCATTTATCATCAACTACCCTCGGGTTACCGTGACCTGACTATCGATTTGCGTCTCTTCGTAGATTGTATCTTGCCCCTTCTGATTAATGCTGTTCAGAATACCCCAGGGGGTATTGTCATCATTTTCATCTCCGTCACTGAAGATCGTGCCTCTCTTGTTGTCGATGTCAAAGACAATGGCCGAGGTATTAGTCCCGACGATCGAGAACGCATTTTTAATGCATACGAGAAAGTAGACTCTCATACGACATCTGCTGGACTAGGTTTGACTCTAGCCTGCAAATTGGCCTCTATAATGAATGGCTCGGTATGCCTGGTATCGTCGGACACAGGGAAAGGCTCGCATTTTAGAGCTTCTTTTACAGAACCCACACTTGTCGGCTCGTTTCCACCTGATCATGACGTAAACCACGCTGTCAAACAACCTAGATATATATTCAATATTTCGTCATCGTGCGATAGAACGTCACTTTGCCAACCTTTTAGCGAATATGTTCTCCACTTAGGCCATTCGGTATCAGTCAACTCGGATAGCTCCATTGTGGTCATGGAGTATTCAGCCAAAATATCCCAAGCCGATCCCTTTCCTCTACGACTCCATCTTGAAAAAGTGGGACTCTGTTTAGTACCGGACTCTGCAGCCGTATCTTTGTTTGAAACAGACGAACAAGTTCGGAGACACGAAAATATGATTTATGTGAAAGGTCCCTTTTCATCCAGTGTGCTTGAAGAAGCCTTGCGTCAGGTACACTCAATCTTGCAGGAACAGAAGCTTGTCGGCAGTGCACCGGTTGCACAGCTCCCTCACAGCGGACTAACGAAGCAAAACCAGCCTACAACAGGTATAGACACTTCAACCGAAAATATTACTGTATCATCCACTCAGAACATCGAGCTATCTATTCAGACATTACATATCGAAGCTTCCACGCTCGCTGCCGCTCCCCTTAGCGAAATTGTCGCCAATCCAATGACATTGATAGTGGATGACAATGCCGTAAATCTCCGCTTCCTCGAAATGTACTGCAGCCGGCGTAAAATCCCTTACTACACAGCGATGGATGGCCTTGAAGCGTTCCATACCTTTTCCCGCCACCAACTTTCTTTCTTTTCTTCAGAATGCTCTTCAACTCCCCGATCGCCAACCATGCAGCCTATTCGGCTCATTCTGATGGATCTTCAGATGCCTATCTGCGATGGTATATCTGCGACCGCGAAGATTCGGGCTTTGGAGAAAGAGAAGCGTTGGGACAAAGCGACGATCGTCATTGTCACGGGACAGGATTCGCCGTCTGACCGGATGGGGTCCCAGCAGGCTGGTGCAGATGCTTTTTTTGTGAAACCTGTTGGTCCCAAGGCTTTAGATCGCGGAATTAAATCATGGTTTCCGGATGCTAAAATCTAGTGCTTTTCGTTTATGCGGTGTTGGAAGAGAGAGCGCATGCTCTTGGCTTGCCACCTTGTATGCTATGTGTGGAAAGGCGACGCGTTGTCTGCGACGTCATGAAAGCATCGTATACGCAGCTGCCAAAGACGAGCCAAAGGATCTGACTTCTAATATCACATGAGGAAATCCTTAATTTTGTTAATGTGCGTCTGACGCCCCTTATCCCTAAATACTAGGGTATCGAAACGATAGATTAATTCAGAAAAGGGTTACAGGAATAGTGGAGAGTGGATTTCTTGATATAGATGAGTCAACGTCTTATCGTGAACCGGGACAGCTCATCGAAGCAGGAACATTACGTTTAGCGATGACACGTCTCACCCATGCATATGGACCCGAAGTTTTGGCTAATTCCTGACCATTTGGGCTGAAACTAAAGTATGAAGAGGTTTCTAGGCGAAACAGACACAGGGAGTGATCAGATGGCGTGGTATATGCAAGGCTTGGCTCTACACAACGTTATACAGTAACATAAATAAACAAGTGCTCATATTGTGCTAGCGAAGTGCACCATCTTGAAACGAAAGCAAGTGCGAAGTTTCATAGAGGGTCAATCATCTCTTTACAAAGTTAAAAAGTACAGGGGAGAGAGCAATGTTGTTCTCTTGGGTAAACGAAAGGGTTCGGGGGTATCAGCCCCCCGGTTAAAGACCCCAATCGATCTCTACCTTCCCTGCGCAGCACGTTTGGGAAACAGACCAACTACTACTGGAAATACCCACTTCTTTTCCTGTTCGATATTAGTTCCTGCTCTAAGGACAATCTTCTCGTTCCTCATGATTGCTGTGACACTCCTCTTGCGGTCCCTCATGACATGCACAATTTCTGGGTCCTCCGCAGCAGACACTATGTCCTGGAACTTCTTATTTGCCATCGGACCGTCGAAGATGCAAGAATAAATGCCGACGAGAACGATCAGGAAGGCGAAGGTATTAGCGAGAGCGTACGGGATGAATAGGCCGTGAGCCTTATAGGCGTAGCGGTTCACGGAGCTGGTAATGTTTGTGGGAACGAGTTTGGTTTGCCTGCAGAGAATATGCCTTAGACGTATCTCAACGCGGACGAGATGCTGGAATTTGGACTTACGTGAGCAGCGAGTTCCACATAAGCCCAACGCTAATGTTGAAGCTCAGCTCCTCGATCAAAACATCCAGCGTCCTGTTCCTGGCCAATGCTTTGTCCATCGGCCTCTGGTCGCTGAGCGATCCATTGCCTTCTGGTTTCTTGTATAGGCTTCGCTCCTCGTCCAAGTCGAAATAGGCGTCTAGATCCGAGCTCCCTAGCAAGCTCGTGCGCTGAATGGGTGATTGGAGTACGCCAAACTGTGCTGCACGAGAGGGGGTTGATGAGGGGGCGGAGTTGTTGAAGGCCGTGTTGACGTACCAGGAGAACTTTCCCGCTAACTGGTCGGCGAGACCCCACATAATGGCTGTGTATGCGTGCTGAGCCATGTTTGACACAGAAGAGGCCGTGTCCTGGGGGTAGAAGACTTGGTTGTGGACTTCATAAGATCGAGTTATATTCTGGAGGCCGTGGTCGCGTTCTATATGCAGATTGTACGTTGCGTTGTAGAGATTGCAGACCTGGTACTTTCGCTCTGTGGTCTTCGTACCAGATTCATTTATGAACGTTCGGAGAAAGGTCATCCATAGCTCGTTAGTAGCATTCGAAGGCGTCTGAAGTCGGGGTTTAGACATGGCGACCAGGCTGCCGGTTTCGTTGTAGCTTGGAACGAAGCTGTAGTAAGTGCAGTTAGTCTCTATAACAACGTCATCACCCTCTTTCATTTCTTGCCTTAAGAATTGATTCGTTAGTTCAATCGTTGACGCGTTGGCATCAGAACATTGCACGGTGGGTGCAAAGAAGTCGATGTTGTGGGACGTGTTTGTGGGAGGCAGCTTGATGGGCAGTATTTCCCCAAGAGATGCAGTGGATGCTGCGATAAGCGAAACTATGGTCAGCGGCCCCGTGAAGATTCGACTCGTATCGTCCACAAACTGCGTAGTTCCTGGCCGAGCTGGTGGTGAATAAGCGTATTTTGAAGCGACGCTCATGCTGCCATTTAGACTCTGGTAAACGAAAAGGGTAGCAGGCGTGAAAAAAGGCGGCAGGAGAAGACCCCTAGGTTCGATCAGTCCTATTCAAGGCGTACCATATTCAGCAGAACGAGGTAGCATACCATGCAAACGCGGCCATTATGGACCCGATACGTAACTTTCGTAGCATCTCCAGGTCTAGAAGCGATAGCACCGATGTGTCGGCCCCGAAAGCTGCATTCAGTCCATCGACTGTCATCTCTTTCCTTTTCACGGTGCGCCAGAGCCATTGGGTAAGGCTAGTCCATACACTAGCCCTTAAGCAGATCTGCGACAGGAAAGAGAATGCGGTACTGAATCTACAGGACCGTCAGTTGTCACTTAGTATATACTATAGATCAATGATTGGCACCTAATTTTCTCTTCCTGCGCATCCGAATTGCCTACTACCCGTCCACTCAAACTTGGGTAAAAAATGCAGTGCGCGAGACTCATAGCGAGACCTATGACGAAGAAGACAACCATTAAAAGAGGTGATTTCCAGCGATGAATATGACGATATTCCCAACCTTTTTGGGAAGGTGGAAGACTCAATGGCTCGACGACTGCTGACAAGGCTGTTCCATCCGGAGGAATTGCTGGCGATGTTGATACACTGGCTGCCTCAACCGCCACAATAGCAGTCTTTAACAATTCCCCATCGTTGTTAGAGGGCGTGTTGCCTACGATCACATTTTCCAAGCAATTTTGGGCTGTCTCCATCCGCAATGCTGATAATTGCAACGTCTCGGGAGAGATGGCAAGACTAACCTAACTGCACTCCCATCATATATGTGTAATGGTTGGGTTCACACTATCGTTTAGTCTGGGGCGAAGCGGCACGAAAATAGGACCCATTTCCGGTAAGAATATCGAGCCCTATCTTGGTGTCTCAGCCCCAACTACTTACCGTAATGCTCAAGCAAAGGAATTACCGCTAAAACTAGGCGCTCCGCCACCGCCTCAAAATCACGCTTTATAACCTAGAATACGTTCCGACCCTTTCCAGGTCTCCAAATTGACAATATTTTTTTAACGGTAGTTACTTTTCGAGAAATTTGTAAATGACTAACACTATTAGGTAGGCGCCATCATTTGATCGGCTTAATAAGTCGCGACAACCACAGTATCGCGCATTCTCCTCTGCGTAATCAGAAGGGTTTATTTATGAGAACACAGAGCAGCTTTAGGGCAGACTATACATGGACTCAGATGATATCATGCCAAGGTATGGAAAGCTTTCGAAGGGGACTCGTTGCCTATTATGTTTTCAAAGTAGGCGTTCAGAAAAATTCCGCTCCTCAAAAAAGAAAGAAAGAAAGAAAATTACTTGTATTAATCGCACTTCCTGGGTTGCACTGAAATATCACACTACCCTGAAATATACATCATGTACAGAAATTCGTCGATTCAGGACTGGAAACACCCTGAAACCCCGAAATTTTCCTCACCGGAGTCATGCCAGTCCGAACCTCCGATAACATTTTCATCGCCTTATCACAGTATGTGCAATACCAACGAGAGACCTCATCATAACCTAGATTTTCAATGCAATTCCAATGGAAAAACTTGAACGGGCATTGGTTGAAACCGCATTCCGCGAATTCACCCTCCCTCCACTGCTCTGGCGCTTCGGCTTGACAATAACAGAATTTGCCATCAAACTCCGTAAAATTACCAAGCTTCAGTGCCTTGAGAGAACTACATGGAAGGACTCCGCTTTTGAGTGGGTCAACACAGCCACAGTGTGGCCTATGGTACGGGCAGTCCAGCATGCCTGAGTTCCTGAACGGGCAAGGCGTGACATTGTGGTAGGATGACCCGCACAAATCAAACACGTCTAGATAAGCCGGGCGTGCAAGACCTTCGAGGCTCAACACAGTGTTGAACTTCTTCCAATCTTCATGACGGCCGATTGTAGTAATTAGAAGTGAGGTATGGTCTTCTAGCGCGCTCTCCTTCGGCATCAGCGTTATAACGTGAGGTAATGCTACCTTTAGTATCTCTTTCTTGGCTACCTGTAATTGGGTACTTTCATGTTCAAGTGATCGAGATGACAGAAATGTTAGGTTTGATGAACGGAACTTTTCATCATCTAGATCGTCTTCATTTTTAACATGAGCCTCGTTCGCCTGCGTAGCTGATGCGAAAGTTGAGATAGGTGAAAGAGCACCTCCAGAAATGTCCTGCTGAACATCTGATATGTCGATTGATGACGGAGACGTTAGCAGCTTCATCTTGTCTGCATGCTTGGATGAATTTCCATCGACAGAGGAGACATGTGATTCAGACTTCTCAGCCACCCGTCTAGCCTTGCGCTGAGCCTCACGGATCTGCTTCTTCTTCTTCCGTGTGGCGATAGAAGCTTGATTTTGGGTAGAACCTTCGAATCCGTTGGTCTGTTCAGTAAATCCGAAGTTGTCATTCTCGATTGATAGAGTATTACCCGGCTTTTTGAAGTTAGTTTGGCATGCATGAATGAAATGGGGGGGTATATACCTCCGCATCTCTCTCTCGGCTCCCACAGACCTGAGCTTCTTTCTTATCCATAGGTCTGTCCGTCTCCTGGGTTTTAACGGAAGTAAGTTCATGTTGGGAATATACCCCACTTCCAGTCGTCAGCCGTCCATCATTAGCATCCAAACGTAGAAATTCGTTAGCGCCTATGACAGCTTTAGGCAGGTGCTTAGCGTTCCATTTATGCGTAAGAGATGTATCTAAAGACCCAGATTCCCGAGTTCCTTTGCTGTTGGCAACGATTCTCAGCGATGGTAGCCGCTTGGAGGAGATACTAGGCTCCTTTTTGGCTTTATGCGTTAGATCAGACCTAATGGATACCACGCCATGCCATTTTCCATTGTTTGCTACTTGTCTGTGGTTTAGATCAAGGTGTCTCCGGTCTGCATCAGAGCTGCGCACAGGTGTAGCGCTCGCAGATTTCTTCGGTGTTTCAACATGAGCTTGTGTCTGATCTTCTTCGACAACAGTCAGACTTCCAGAGGTCATAGATTCTCGTCGGGGTAGCGGAAGCTTTTGGCCTGTTTTCCAGTCTCTATCCGAATATCTTGCTTCAACCTTATTAAAGCTAGCACGATGGGTAAATCTCAAATATGCGGTTTTACGCATTTTGACCTCCAAATCATCCCTTCTGACCAGAATTAAGTCTTCGACAATAAGAGCTTTGAGCTGAGGGACAAGGGCGCTCAAGCCATTTGGGGCCTTGATCTTTTGGCCTCGGGTTCTGACAATTTGTTGTTGCAACTCGGTGATCCGAAAGACATCCAGGATGCGACTAAGTTCAGCCTCGAAATTAATGTGCGCACACTTGATATCTGTGCCTTTGGTGTGTGCAAAACCGCTAAACTCCTGTAGTCTAGCGTCCGCTTTATAACAATGAGCGTTATAACTCAGGTGTTTCACGATCTCATTGACCTCTTCCTGATTCCTTGGGCAGTAGTCGTCGCCTAGAGGAACAGCGGGATGGAGAACGGAATCAACGAATATAATTTCTTCCTGCGTGATGACTGCTGTTCTACCAGTTTCTTTGGTCCGCCTTTTGTGCTCCTTTTTGGCCTTCTTTATTTTTACAGCTGGTGAGCTGGATGCGTCCGATGAGGGGTTGGTGAATATACTATCTCTGGACGAAGTTCGCTCTCCACAGGTGTCTTCCTCAGGTAAGATAGACCTATCTTGGTTACAGTATTCGTATATACTGTAAATCTGCTCACACATTTGGTGATGCCGCTTGTAATGTGCTTCTTCAGTAGTGCTGCATGCAGCGCACATGTGACCGCGACCGCGCATGAACATGAATTGGTGGAAGCGATGGCAGGGCTCCGCGTGAGCTCCAAAGCAGGTGTTCTTCGCAGCCGGGTGAGCGAGGGGCCGTTTACAAAATCCACAATGGTGCTCTGTTCATAATCAGTATGATAAAAAACAAGTCCAGGAACAGAGAAGAGCCCTAAGACTCGGATTGGAGAGCCCTGCGACTGCTTATGGCCTATACTTACTCAAAGCTTCTCCTTCCTCCCACTTAAAAACACTATCCTTGGCCATGGTTGCTGCGGGACCAACTGGTAATGGCGTTTACAACAAGGGGAATCGATGGGAGATCGTGGTTTTCAGCGTTATTGGGCCGATGTTACGGGTTCAAGTTCAGGCGGGCAGTATAGTTTAAAAACTACGGGTAGCTGCAGTTGTTTACGAGAAGCTACATTGTTTTTAAAAACATGGCTATCTTGGCACTTAGGAACATGATGCATTTTTCCAACATGTGGAAGTGACAGCTGTAGTGCAGCATACTGATTGCCTAAGGAGCGTCACTCGACGAAGCGGCACGCGAGGAGTGGCCTCGGGTCTGTTATTTGAGTAAACAAACGGCTATAAGATACCTTAGATTTATCGAAGTGACTGGGAAACACTAGAAAAAAAACAGGGAAACGAGAAGAAGCAGTCTGTTTACCACAACATTAATACACAAAACTAACTCTTAGTCACCTCAGCGAGGCCGTTACCAAAGCAACTTTGAAAACATTGATAATGATGACATATGAGCGCATTGTTATTGATATTGGGAACCACAGTCTACGCATCTCGGACCAGCCGGGCGCTAGCCCAAACATACGGGTAGTTGCGCTGGTACCAGTTCACGCTACTATACGTTAGTCAGATACTCGATGTCGTTCACCCATCGCACTCACAAAGTCTTGCGTCCCGCAATACGGCTGTGCGTAGCCCACGACCCGCCTAACACGACGTTGTGCTTACCATCAAAGAAATCAGCTACAAAGTGTCAGCTTAATCCTTCTATGAGTAAGGAAATAAAACATGCCTGTATAGCCTGGATAAAGCGGCATGGGCTCAAAACCATCATGTTCCTCGAGTACGGTACTAGTCCATTCCCACGCTCCACCCAGGTCTGATTGTCCACAGAGATTTCCGCCTTTTTCAACAACTGAAATCGGGTGCCAGTGTTGGAAAGCGGTGTTGGTTCCCTCCAAGTCGACGAAGAGAGAGTTTGGCTCCAGACCGGATGCTGTGCTGATCACACCATTAGACAAAGATTGGGATGGTGGGGACTCTGCTACCCCATTGTTGATCAGATGACTGTGTAGTTATCAGCATTAAATTACGTGATTGAAATTTGGATATACTGACCTGTTGACGGCTGGAATTGTATGACCAAGAGCCTCATCAAACTTCTGCATTTTGCCACGTTCAACAGAATTGTAGAGGCATCGAACTTCTTCCATCGTTGGAATGCGCCCGCCCATCCATCGAGCGCAGCCAGCCAACTCATCGTATGAAGCAACAACCGCCCAGTGTAATGCATACTGTAGCGGTACAGCTCCGAATACCGTGCGAATATACCTTCCTTCCATCGCTTTGTGGGTACTCTCAATCTCTCCATTCGTACAGCCGTTCGTATGACCGTTGATTATACCATTCTGGCCATCGACCTTTATCGTCGATATAGGGGCTTCGCACCAGGATGCGGGAATTGAAGTCTGCCCCGTCCTGGCGAGGTACTCGGCATACTCACCGTTAGTAATTGGCCGAGCCTTTGCCTTGAAGGCTTTGACGTAGAGTGCACGAGGTGGCTTTTCACTATCCCACCCAAAGTACCTCTGTTTTCTGGCTTCATTGTCTGGATCTTTGAGACCGGTCGAAATTCGTGATTCAGGAATGGAAAACCATTCATTCTCAACAGCCAGAGCTTCGGACTGTTGGGCCAGAGCCTCGAAATCAGGCTTTACGACTCCCGGTGGTGGTAGAACCCTCTCGCTCTGAACCAGCATATACAAAAGGGTCTCCAAATGCATTGCTTCGTGTTCAAATGCTAACCAAAGAGCGCGAGACACGCGGTAGTTGTTTTCAGCGGCTCCAGAAGCGTACGATTCGTTCGTTCTCTCCCGGACAGATTCCTGAAAGCGCAATATCGCCTCGAGCGGTGGCCAAGTGTCAGGAATCTCGCTGTGATCATGGCATAAATCTGGATTGTCAACATCTGGGTCGATGCCCCTTTCGAAAATCTTCTGGAAGTACGCAGGCTCTGTGGGCTTTCCCTGAGACGCCCGTGTCAAATGGATATCAAGAAATGTTGGTATATGTCCAAGGTAAAATATGCAAGCATTTCGCAATTTGATAGGTTTTGACAAAAGTTCATCCTGAGGAATCATCTGGCGCGTAACCGAGTCCCAAGCAGCCCAGAGTTCCTGCCATTCTTTAATCGATGGAACGGGCCCTGCGGCATACATCTGAGGCTTAGTTGGGAAGAAGAACACAGGCTTGGATACAAAATGAAGACCTGTGCAAGTGTCAGCTATATGTATCAAAGCACCCCCAGATACGCTCTTTACTTACCATAGTCTCCACCGGAATTACTGAATACTGTATTCGAAACCAGACCTGCTTCGTTCCAAAGATGTTGGATCTCATCAGCACTGAACTTCCAGCTTTCCTCAATGCGAATGCGTTCCCCTTTCTGAAGCTCGACGTCATCAACAACGACATCTCTGAGAGGTGATACAAATGCACGGTGGTATCCAGAGTCCTCGACGTATTCTCCGAAAGCATCCCATTCATCGGCGTTGAATATATCAGCCCCCATGATGCGATTAGCGTGTTTTAAGCCATTAAGCGTGAACTCTCGAGTGACACCTTCGCTATCATTGTAGGCTCCTACAGTTTCGTAATATCAGCGTTCAGTTCTTTTTTTCAGACGCAAAATTACTCACGAAACACTCGTTCGGGGTCTTTGCAAGAATCGATGCCAATCAACATGGTGTCGCCAGGCTGAAGAGCGTCACGAAATCCGGTCAGGAACATAGGCACTTCAGCGCGGTTGAAATTGCCTAAGCTGGAGCCTAGCCAGAGGATAGTCTTGGGCTTTGCGCTGATCTTGGGGGACTTCAACCACTTAAGAGCATGATCATACGTCCCATACAGCCCATATAACTTGATATGCTTGTAACCTTCACATGAGAGTTAGTATTTCAAAAATGATACGTGCATCTGACAAAGGCCATGCGGGTTATCGACTCTTAAAAGGTTTCACATACCAGCTGGTATCTCGGCAAATGTTCGCTCCAATTCTGGCAAAGAGAGATCGACGGCGTAATACTCAACACTCTTGTTAAGACGCTCGATTGCTTGCAAGAGTATGTTCACTTTGCGCAAATTACTGCAACGAATATCAGTACCGGCCGCACGGCGCATTTCTTCATCATCATGCGGACGGGCTCCTACCCGCTCCCCAGCTCAACTACCACTGATCCAGGTTTAATTCTCTCGGCAATTTGCATAGCATAAGTTTTAAGGACCTCAATCTCAGCATTTGTAAGATAGTATTCATCCAAGTAGGTAATCTTTTCGAAGAGTCGGAGGCCGGCTTCGTCATATAGTAACATTGTCGGCAGTGTTTTCTCCCCGCCCGCTCGTAGGCCATTTTTGATATCCTTCAAGATACCAAACTCAGTCTCACCGGTTCTAATGTCGATAATGTCGGTGGTCGTCTTGAAAGGCATTTTTTCACAAGCCGTTGTCTTGATCTTTCGCAATGGGGTGGATTCAGCATCCCAAGAGGCTCGTATAAAAACCATTGAAACGTGCTGCCAAGTAGGCAATATATGGCTCACTTAGTAAGGGGGTGGAGGCGCCAGACGGCTCTCAAATGGTATAGCGTACGGTGGCGGACGGGTACTGTAGACCTGCAGTAGGTGACAAGGAACGGATCCTCTAAGACAGTAGGGCGAATCAAGCTTAGATCACGGGGCAAATCAAGCGGCCTCAAATACTCACGACTGGGGATGGTACGACAAAAGCGCTTACTCCGGCGTGTGTGATTGCTCATCATCCCCACTCGACCCTTCACAAGCCCCATCGCTTGGCTTCCACGGAGAACGAATAACTACGAGGGGCAGTTGCTCCCCACTTAGAGCTCGGCCCCTTTGAAGAAATGTGTCTTAGAAGGGCATAGTCTGGAGGAAAAGACGCCGCAACGATGACGTTAATGATATGTCGGAAGTGTCATGCAGCAATTTGTTTAACATGAGTCGTCACTAAACATCAAATGGGCAACACGAAGGTAATGAGACGAAAACGAGCTGGGAGAAAGGCCTATGCAAGGGCAGCTTGATACACGGCTAACAAGGGCCAGCACAAAGCTTTGATGCATTTCCAGATGCAACTGACCAGCAACGGCGAAGAAGACTCTGCGGGGATTAGGAATCAGGAGTGTTGTGAGTGGCCCCGGGTTTGACACATGTAATCGAGCCAGCATCCGGCAGGGGGCAGGGACAGGCAAATTCGCGCAAGTCCGTCCTGTTGTGTGTGTTTAACTAGAGAAGACGCGGGGTAAACGCGAGAAGCGGCATGGCCGCATCAGCACGCGGTTTGCCAAGTCAGCAAATTCTGCGATCGGAAGCCTTTACAGCTGTGCCCGGCTCTCTGTTCCGCCACGCGTACGTGATGTGTGTGTTGATAGATCTCGATCAGTGATCGCGGAGTGTTGTCAAAATCGGATTACTAAGTAGATTCCGCTGAGAACAGACTAGCTGGATATCTGGCCTGATCTTGTCTGCCGAGTCCACCACCGTCTCCCCTCACCCCCCCAGGGCGTCAGCTGTGGTCCCGTGTGGCTTTACAACCCGATCCAAAGCAGGACCCTTCTGCAGCCCGGTGACGCCAATAAGCGGCCTAGCCCTTATTAAGCAATATGATTCCGTTAACAGTGCTTACTCTGTTAAAAGAAAGGAGCAGATACCTGCTCGGCTACGGCGGGATCACAGCAATGCTCTGAATGGCTCTCTGTATTTGCTCAAGTGTCTTCACGTCCATCGTGGAGATTGTATTTGTTACAGCAGTGAAAAATTGTATATTTGGTCTGCTCGGGCCCCGAAGCCCGAAGACATTTCTTTCCATGTGGTATTGGCTTGCTACCCATGCAAGCGCAAAGGCCCATCCTATGGTTACTCATTTCGGGGGTAGTTATTGTTTGGCTAACAGGAGCAAGCACATCAACCGTTTAGACCAAAGTACCGGGTAAAGCTGGCAATAATGAACACCCGACGCAGCTTGTCGCGGCCGAGAAATTATATCTGCACTCATCGTGCCGGACCGGGTCCTGCAGGCATCAGAGTAGCTTCTTGTACTGATTCGCGCTTTAGCCTGCCCGTCTTTTGCAGCATGATGCCTCTTCAAAGACTGCTTGGCGTCGTCTTGTGCCTGCCTCTTTGTTCTCCATTTTCTCTTCCTAATTCGAACAAGGGAACTGTAGCCCCCAAGCAAACCGATCACGTTCAAGATCGTTCCAAATTCCTTAGGTCTACTTTGTATTCAGCCACAGCATCAGGCCTAGATCGTGTGTGGACGGCTCCAGGACCTATGCTCATTGTCAGCGGCCTTGCAACGCCACATTCTAGCCACGCGGGCATGTCAAAGAATCCTCGTGATGAGCTATATCATCTCATGTCCGCCTTGACCAAGCTTGGGGTCACCGAGTTGAGTTGAAAGAGTGATTGCTTTCACTTGGGGTAAGTCAGAACTTTCAGTTTTGGTCAGTGTTGGTATTTTCAAATGGTAATCAGAAGTACAATATTTAAGATTCTTTCAGTACACTTCAATTTTCATCCTTATCTCGTAACCCTGCTTGCGTAGCAATAAAGCCGTTTGCGTCGCACGACATCCGGAATGGAGTATCAGACACCATTTGCGAACTCTTCTCCAGTGCTTCCGCCATTGAGCTATTTCGACATTGTCAGTAGCCAAATACAATATACGCACGATATTAGCAACTGGAGTTCAACATTAAATGAATTACATTGCCAACAAAAATATCTGGACGGTTTGCTCTCCAAGACGGCTACGACGTTGAACGCATTACGGGACAGACAAACACGAACCGAACACGTTTTAACCGGCTTGCCTTTCCCAAGATCGAAGAGGAAAAAGATACAGCAAGACAAATGGAGGACGAATAAGACTATCAAAACATGTGAAAACGAAGAGCGGGTTATCATCAATTGCCTCCACACCTGCACTCACAACATTAAAGCATTGGAAGCTATGATGCAGTTGACAGCCCATGTGTTGACAACGACAGCGAAATATACCTCTATGAATGACGCAGCCGTATCTCCGTTCCAAAAAGAACGTGAACGCTCGCTTCCAAATGACGAGATTCCACCAGAAGCATGCGAGCTACAGCCAGCACCACCTAAAGCTACGTACGGACCATTCTCCCGACCTAGTCTAAGTCCTGAGGCCACCATGTTCCAGCCCAGCATCACAAATATCTCAGCTGTCGGTCAGCTTCCTCAAGAACTAGACAAACTTAGCATCACAGGATTGCCAACGTCGAAACACTTGCAGTTGGTGCAGGTGAGCGAACTTAAAAGGGCTAAATCGGTATGATCTGGAGCATATAACGGACTCTACGTGGCCATGGTGGGAATACGAATGTACTTGGCACGAGCCTGCGGGATGGATGGGCACCACACCACGATATCGCCAAAAGGCAAGTAGCTATTGCACCATGCGGGGTTCATTTTGCGAGATAGCACAGCACCACTTGTTAGACTAATAGATTTCTGTTGTTCAGCACCGAACTTACGGAGAATGCAAGTGACGCACAGATGTGACTGAAATATGTTGTGTCATAGCGGGGGCGCTTGGCCTTGCGGACACCCCCACTTTTTCTTCTCTCATGAGCTGTGAAGGCCGTTTTCCGTTAACCAACGCCAGGTTCCCGTCTCGACATCTGCCTTTACACCTACTCTACACGTCTAATTCAACATCTACATGGGAGTTCAACACCCCATGACCATCGCGATCACTTCGAAAACCCCTCTTCGCTCATATTGACTCCCTGCAACCGGCAGTTGCTCCGCGTCGTCGCTTCGCCCGGGCTCCACACCCGCGCCCACACTTCGTCGTTACGCGCATGCATATAGCGCCTTGAGCTCGGTCTAAAACCCGGCAGTCTTCTCGCTCACATTGTGCGACGCCAATTGACCCTCTTCTTTGTTTTGGATCACAACATCATGGAAGACGCTGGCAGCAGCACGAGTGCCGAGGGTAACCGCCTACGCGAGCGGCCTTCCGCAAAGCCACTGCAACTGCACAACTCGGACGATGCTAAACACAAAGTATTAGAACTCAATGAGCAGGAGAGCAAGGCCAGCAAGCAGAATGGCCAAAAGCGCACCTATGGCAGAACGCCAGACGGTACCGGTATGTGCAAAGGCCTCCCATACACAGATGGCGGCGAGGCGAGCGTGAGTAAAACATGACACTTTCACGGGTGCTAACATTATTGCCTTAGTTTTCATCGTGCCGCAAACCCATGACATGGTGTCTCAACTGCTTTCCCCTACGCAACCAAAGAACCTGTCCGACGTTGCAGTCCTTGCAGTTCTCGCCGGCCTGATCTTCACATTCTACGCACTGCCCAGAAGCGCCCGCCAACCAGTGTTCGCAGTCATTTTTCTTTTCTGGCGTGCTGCCTATAATGCGGGTATTGGCTGGTTACTGCATGTTCAATCCAATCAGAACCGCCTTGTCCTCTGGGCGAAAAACTCTCACATTTTCGAAGACCCTAAGTTGGGCAAGAACAAGTATCCCACCCTTTACAACTTGCTCAAACGCGAGATGGAAACCAAAATCCCCAAAGATTACAAGTTCGAAGAGACACCTCTCGAGTACAATACCTGGCTACTCTTTAGGCGTGTCGTAGACCTGATCCTCATGTGTGATTTCGTCTCGTACTGCCTCTTCGCTATGGCCTGCTTCAACCGGCCGCAAGAAAGCTGGGGGCTGTGGATTCTTCGTTGGGCCACGGGTATTCTGCTATTTCTGTTCAATCTGTGGGTCAAACTCGATGCTCATAGAGTGGTTAAGGATTACGCCTGGTACTGGGGGGACTTCTTCTACCTCATTGATCAACAACTCACTTTCGACGGTGTCTTTGAGATGGCCCCACATCCAATGTACTCAGTAGGATACGCTGGATACTACGGTATTTCCATGATGACTGCAAGCTACATGGTCTTGTTAATCTCGGTCGTCGCGCACGCCGCCCAATTTGCCTTCTTGACATTCGTGGAAAACCCGCATATCGACAAGACATACAACACACCACCGCCCAGAAAGCGCCCTCAATCTCAGATCCTTAATCGCGAAGAACGGCCGAACTCGCCCCATTCAGACGTTGGCTTTGCCGATGGTACGCCCATGGTCGATGCCAACGGGCCGCCGTCTCAGATACGCAACATCGTAGGTCCGCTAAATACTGACTTTCATCGCTCCATTGACGTAGGGATTTTCTTATTCATTTTCTATATGTTCTGCTTTGCCACCATGACGCCGAATACGTGGCCCGTCCGCGCATTCTTCCTTATCAATGCCTTCGTCTGGCGGCTTTGGTACGCGCTTGGGCTGGGTTACATTCTTGACCGACAATCTAAGAAGCAAAACTGGACCCGACACTTCATTAAGTACGGAGACAGCAAAGATGAAGCCTGGCGTCAATGGAAATATTTGTACCATCTCAGCATGACTTTGTGTCACGTCAGCTTCCTAGCTGCGGCCTGGAAAATGTACAACATTCCACCTGATTGGACTTATGGCTTGACGCTTCTGCGGCATGTTGTGGGAGTCAGTCTCGTTGCGCTACAGATCTGGACTGTTTCGAGTATCTACGAATCACTGGGCGAATTCGGCTGGTTCTGTGGCGATTTCTTTTTCGATCCGCCATCAAAGAACTTGACATACTCTGGCATCTACCGTTTCCTCAATAACCCGGAGCGTGTTCTGGGGCTCGCCGGCGTATGGGGAGTTGCGCTGATTACGTGGAGTGTGCCTATCTTCTATCTCGCTGGTGCTGCGCATCTCCTCAATCTCGCATTCTTACAATTTGTAGAGCGCCCTCATATGCAGAAGCTCTATGGAGAGAATCTTCGCCAGACGTCAGGTGTAAGCAAAACACTCAGACAAGCATTACCAAGCCCTGTTAGGAATTGGCAGTCAGCTGCAGATGAGTACCTGAACTCAACTGTTGAGTTTATTGAGGATCTCGTAGAGAGCTCAAGGCCTAAGCTCGCTGCAGGGGTTGATACGTTCTTTAAAGATACTACAGCACTGTTCAAATCTTACCCTGCCCGCATTTCCATTACCCGTTTGGCCCCCGAACTTGCGGGTGTCGATCCACGAAAGTACAAGATCGAGATTGAAGGCTCGCGTTTATCGCCATGGATGGAACTACAAAGAGGCGGCGGTCGAGAAGGAGAAATGGCGCGCACACCAGCGGAACGTACAAGTGAATTCAGGACGCTAATGCTTGAGTACGGAGCGCCCATCAAGGTGCGATGGCGCGCGCCATTGAATCATAGCAAAAAAGACTGGATTGGTCTTTACATGGTGGCTGACAATGCTTCGCGTGAAGTTACTCGGATAGGATCCAACGGACGCTGGATTGCTACCAACAAGGGCGTATACGATACCACTCGAGCAGAAGATGGAATTTTAGTGTCCGACCAGCTCTTTACCGCTTCAGAAACCACAGAAGAGGATGCGGCTTGCTACACTGGGGAAGTCGAATTTCGTGGAGACAAGCTCTGGTGGACCACTGGCGTCTTCGAATTCCGCTATCATCATAATGGCAAGCATGATGTATTGGCCATTTCGCAGGCTTTCGAGACGCGCATTTCACGATTTGATGAAGACGATGTCGAGCTTGATGCTAATGGTACGATCCTTGAGCCTGTTGAACGTGCACTATTGCCGCTCGTTCAGAACTGTTTCGACAGGGACCCCGAAATTGCACCGTCCACTGTTGAGGAGCCTTTCGGTAGCCTTGTTGAAAGAGATGGCAAGTTCGCTAGCAGGGTAGTTTTTGCTGTGCATCAGATGTAAGTTGCATACGAGTTGAGTGGGTGAAATTCCAGTACTAATGTGCCTTAGGTTCGGTATCGAATTTGCTCCTGAAGTCGTTCAAGCAGATGGCACCGTGCGGAATCTGGCATGGCGTATATGCAATGCCAAAAGGGTGCTCGTAAGTTTGCAAGCTACCCCAACATTCTTTCGATGCTTAATTGGGCTACAGGCTCCGTACAGTATGTCGAATGGCCGAGGTAGAAATACGCCTACATTACAGTAGTGGCGCCTGGCTGGGTCTTGCTTCGGCCCCGCCTTCTTTGGGCTCAACGATCTCTTTGTTCCATTCTCCCGGCATCAACTCCATTCCGTTCCAAACAAAATTGAACAACAGAACTTGCTGGCCCTAAGCCAGGATTAGCCACGTGAGGCACATCGGGCGACACATTAATGGGTGGTTTAGAAGCAAGGGTTACGCTGGAGGCTTCGTCGTATTACTATATCCCTTTTGCATCTAATTCACGGGTAGAGGTAAAAAGTATGGGCATTGAATGTGGTTAGTTCTGTATGGTGAGGCGGTTGTGGTTCATCAGTTTTGATGCTTTTATGTTCTTCATCTTTCGGATCTGCATAGAGGGTCACGTGAAATGATTATACAGTTGCATTAGGAGGCAGTATTCCTGGTGTTTCCCTTTTTTCTCAGTCTAATATATATCAACATATTGTAAGGATTTATGATGCCAATATAAATAGTAAGGGAAAGTCAGAATGGTTGGGCGTCAATACCACTGCCATTCCTGGTTCGTTGACGATCAGGTACCGTGGAGTGTGATGAGGCCGCCACGTTTAAGCCCGTGCTCTAATGCATAAAAAGGTAGGAAAGAAAGGTTCCTGCTTTCTTACTTATTCATACCGACCAAGTCCCCAGACCATCGCTGTCATATGCCGGCGACGGTTGCTCATATCTAATTAGATCCTAGTTTAGCGCTGAGCCAGTAACCTCGGCCCTGAACCGTCACGGCTGCCGAATCTCGACGCATCTTCTGGAACCACTGCGCCAGCGCCCCCTCACGACAGGATATATTCACCCTTTTCTTTTGCATTTTCCGGCGCCGTTCTTGTGTACACTTCCTTTATACGCTACCTGCATTGTAATACCACTTTCATACCTCATATCCGATACCGGGAGACACGTCCGATTCCAAACTGCACGCGCCACCGCGAGCTAGCGGATCCGCCCTGACGTCTGCGAGCCGAGAACGACGGTTACAATCGCAACAGGTGAGACGCTGCGCTACACACGTACGAAATTGGGAGATCCAGTCAGTCGTTTTTTGGATAGGCGAAAGTAAAGATGGGAAAGTCGTCGTCCAAGACGAGCGCAAAGGTGCTCCCGCTCATACCCCTGGGCCCTCCACTCGCCGTCCTGCCAGCCACTACGCTCAAGATCCCCATCACGAACCGCTCGGACATAGCCGCCATCCTCGCAAAGATCTATAGCATTTCGCCTACAGCGAAGCCAGATGCTGCCATCACCGTCGCCTGCGTGCCGCTGAACTCGCCAGCTGTATCGCCGATGGACGGGAAGCTATTGATCGAGGATGGAGATCAAAAGGCGAGCGATGTCATATATGAGACGGACCCCGTGAGCGCGACCAAAAAAGATATATTTGGGTATGCGTGCGTGGCGAAAGTTAGCGGGGTCCAAGGTCGGAGACAGGGCGACTTGAGCTTGGTGGTGGAGGGATTGGAGCGAGTAAGAGTCGTGGATGTCGTACAAGATAGACCATACTTCGAGGGAGAGCTGGAGGCTGTAGAAGAGTTTGGTAGGTCTATGCATCCTTTGTCCTGTCTGCTATCGCTAGAATAAGTTGAGATGAATACTGACTGTTGCAGTGGATGTGGCGAACCCCGAGCTCCTCGAGCAATTCAACCTACTCAAGCAACTATCGCGTGAACTCCTCGCTCTCGTTAGACTTTCCTCGATATTACCGCGCGCGCCCAGCGTTGCGCTTTCCCCTATTGTCGCAAGAAGATTAGAATTGTTTATCGCAAGGAAGGACCTCTCAGAAGCCGGCGCGCTGGCAGATTTCATGGCGAACGTGATAGATTGCACTCACGAGGAGAAGCTGCGCGTTCTGGCAGCCATCGACGTTAAAGAAAGAGTAGACCGCGTCACAGAAATATTGCAGCGCCAGATCGGCAGCATACAGGGCAGCACACGGATAACTATTACGAGCGCAATCGCACCCGTGCCGACAGGCAGCTTCGACATTGATCAGCTGCGGAGGTTACAACAAGAAGCATTGCAAAGACGGGGCAAGATGGGAGGACCAGTTATGCCGCCTGGATTCCCTGGTGGCCTCCCTGGTGGAGGTGCTAACGTAGGCGAGGAGGAATCGAGTGAGATTGATGAACTGAAAAAGAGGCTGCACGATGCCCAACTCTCACCTGAGGCGGATAAGGTTGCACAGCGAGAGTTGCAAAGATTACAGAAGATGAATCCAGCACAAGCAGAGTATCAGGTCTGCAGGAATTACCTCGAAAACCTTGCAGAGATCCCATGGACGAAAGCTACGGTTGATCAACTGGATGCGAAGACACTAGTCAAGGCGAAGAAGCAACTTGATGATGACCACTATGGTCTCGATAAGATCAAGAAGCGCTTATTAGAGTATCTCGCCGTGCTGAAGCTAAAGGAGCAGGCGAATAAGAGTATCGACGAACAAATTCAGGCACTAGCCGAGGCAGCGGAGTCCAAGGGCGATAATAATGATAAAGAACAAGAGACACCGGAAAAGCCAGCAAGAGAGCCTACAGTACATGAGCTGAAACTGCTCGAGAAGAAGCGCATGGTTGACAAGTCGCCCATCCTGCTGCTCGTTGGCCCTCCAGGTACTGGAAAGACGTCGCTTGCAAAGTCCATTGCTACAGCACTTGGTCGAAAGTTTAATCGTATCTCTTTGGGAGGTGTCCGTGATGAGGCTGAAATTCGTGGTCATCGGAGGACATATGTCGCCGCGATGCCTGGCCTCATTGTCAGCGGGCTGAAGAAGGTCGGCGTAGCCAATCCGGTATTCTTGCTGGATGAGATTGATAAGTTAGGCGTGTCAAACTACAACGGCGATCCAAGCGCAGCTATGCTTGAAGTTCTGGATCCAGAGCAGAACCACACATTCACAGATCACTACGTCAACATCCCAATCGATCTTTCTAAGGTTCTATTTATTGCAACAGCCAATTCACTGGACACCATCCCTCCACCACTCCTGGACCGTATGGAAACAATCCAGCTCTCAGGTTACACCACCTTAGAAAAGCGACATATTGCCGAAAGACATCTCATTCCAAAGCAAATCACAACCAATGGCCTCCACAGCGAGAATCTTTCAATACCAACTGATGTCCTGGATAAGATCATTACAGCCTACACGCGGGAATCTGGCGTGCGGAACCTGGAGCGCGAGATAGGATCCGTCTGCCGATCCAAAGCCGTCGAGTTCGCTACCGCGAAAGATACCGACAGGCTCGCAGACTATAACCCAACGGTCACAATCACCGACCTAGACGGTATGCTCGGCATCGAGCGCTTCACAGAAGAACTCACAGAACAGCACTCACGCCCTGGTGTCGTCACCGGCTTAGTTGCCTATTCGACAGGCGGCCAGGGCAGTATCCTCTTCATCGAGGTTGCCGACATGCCCGGTAGTGGGCGCGTGCAGCTCACCGGAAAGCTCGGCGACGTGCTCAAGGAGAGCGTCGAAGTCGCACTCAGCTGGGTAAAAGCCCACGCCTTCGAGCTGGGTCTCTGCGCCGCAGACGAAGATATCATGAAATCCCGTTCCATCCACGTTCACTGCCCCTCGGGCGCCATCCCCAAGGACGGCCCGTCAGCAGGCCTCGCGCATACCGTCGCACTGATCTCTCTATTCTCCGGTAAGCCGGTGCCTCCGACGCTCGCTATGACGGGAGAGGTCAGCCTCAGGGGCCGAGTGCTGCCTGTAGGTGGCATCAAGGAGAAGCTGATTGGCGCGCTGAGGGCGGGCGTCGAGAGAGTCCTGTTGCCTGAGGGGAATAAGAAGGATGTTCGCGATCTGCCTGAGGAGGTGCTTCAGGGGCTCAAGATTGAATTTGTGGGACATATTTGGGAGGCGCTCGGGTTGGTATGGCCCGAGAGGTGGGAGAGGAGTGCTAGTGGGTGGGAGAGTAGGCTGTAGAGAGTTGTAGTATGGGGATAGCTGTTTGTGTTGGGTACGAGTACCATAGCGTTGTACTTTGAGTACTTGCATTAGTATATCTTGTTTCGTTAAATAGCGTTATGGTATATACATTTGTATTCTCAGAAGCGTTTATGTTATATTTGCCACTATCCTGTTGTTCACGGACAGCTCCTTAGCAGTCGCTTCGTCTGCATTTCACGCTGGTTCTTCAACTGCAGTATATAACCACTCATGGCTGTCTTTCAGCACCAAGCCTAGTTGTTACAGTTCCTCCATGATTATGTTCCCCTCACCTCATAGCCAAGATATCACACATCCCAAGAAACAGCGACCAAAGCAGCAGGTTCCACCTCCCGCACACAGCCATCAACGTATCCACGACGCCGCTCCATGCCTCGGGTATAGGTAGCGCCAGTCCCAGACACACAGCGACGCTCACGAACGGCAGCGCATGCTGATACTTTGGTACATGGTGTTCGCCCTTCGCATCATCGACGTACTCATACGTGACACGTATGCTGGGATGCTTCTTCGAGAAAGCAGCGAGAGCGAGCAGTGCATCGACGGCGGGCTGTGGCAGCGAGCGCGCCAACGGATTGCGCACCGAGATGACGACGTCGCGCAGCCAGCGGCGTCTGTCCGGGGCGCAGTCGTACAGAAAGGGCGGGAAGCGCGTCGATGTGTACGCATTCGTCTCGTCGGAGGGCAGCTCGAAGCGCAGCGCGTTGTATTTCACCTCGAGGCCTGCCGTCTCGGCGTAGAGCTGGCGGCAGGTGTATTTGAGCTGGTTGAGCTCGGGGCCATTGCGTGTTTCGGCGAAGAGAGGTTTGTGGGGGGAGGGTTGGTGGTGGAGGACGGAGGTCGGTGTTGTGAGTGCGTATTCGACGATTTGGTTGCGTAGTTCGGCTGGGAGGGAGAGAAGAGGGCTTGGAGAGAGCGTCATGGCGAAGAGCTCCTAGTTGAATGCAGAGGTAGGTGTGCTCAATGTTTTTTTCTTTGTGTAGAAGTAACTTCGATCAACCAGACTGCATTCGTCATGCCCTCATTTTTCTCCTCACTTGCTTACAGGGCCTGGAAAAGCATCCCAGTTCGTCGCATCCCGCTTGGGTTGCATCTGTGCTGCGTTATGCCACCCCCGCACACGCCCCCGCGAGTCAGATAGATCGTATGATGCCTCAGCCAGCCAATCGTCCCCTAGCGCCCATGTGGAACGTTTCGCTGCATTCTACTTGTCGGCAGTCAGTCGCACACGATATGAGATGATTTATCATCAAGCCATACAAAACTTGCTTTCGCGCGACCTCGCGGCGCGATGGGCGATGCAAGTGAACGCGCTGGTCTGGCCTCGCATCGCCTAGTGCGGGAAGTATCGCGGCTTCCCCGCCTGCTTGCCACTTAGGGGGAACGCATGAACGGTGTGCCCCTCCTTCGCCTTTGCATGTTGCCACCTATTCTGAGTTTTCATGTGGCGTTCTCATAGTGTTCTCATGAGATGTTTTATATGGTGTTTTCATGAGATGTTCTATAAGATGTTCTACGTGTTCTATAGTTCTATGAGTTCTACAAGTTCTACTACTTTGTATACCCCCATGAGCTGCGATAGCTGCCAGGCAGCGTTCCTTCATGTTGAGTACGTACTTCGCGATATTGTCTTTTGTAGAGAGCTTAGCCCCATCCTCTAAGCCGTAGGCCCGTACGTCGGCATCTGTATTAGGGAGCCTAGTAGAGATTCTGCGTTTGAGCGTTCTCTAGATGTTCTTGATAGGGATTAAATTAGGTACAAAGGGCAAATTCAATTGAAGAATTCATCACGTGATACCAAGAGACGCTAAAATTCTGCCAAGAAGAACACCAAAATTACGTATACTGGTTACGCTCGACACTATCGTCAGTTCTTCTGCTACT
>Ga0247757_10000124_pt1 | contig 62433 bp, 56 predicted proteins | sample UWRJL126311R4_FD_180929 | JGI IMG/M metagenome (GOLD analysis project Ga0247757, IMG submission 180929) | Plant litter microbial communities from Arlington Agricultural Research Station in Wisconsin, United States - UWRJ-L126-311R-4 | ecosystem: Environmental > Terrestrial > Plant litter >... | reverse complement strand
AGGCACAAAGCCCACCAGGGCACAGGCGCGCTCTTTTCGCACGTCATTCATTTGGGGGGGGGGAGGGACGAAGGAAAGAGAGGAAGAAAGAAAGAAGGGAAAAAAAGCAAACGCAAACGGTAAAGGAAGCCGAGGCTAGGACACGGATGATGTTGTCGATGTGTCGATTTGTCGATGGGAGAGGGAGAGGCAGAGGTAGAGGGAGAGGAGAGAGAGATAGTGAGGCAAGCAACGGCCCCACATTTTGGATTCAAAACGCACGCTTGCACAACGCACAATGCTGCACGCACTCAACGCACGTTCTATTGCCTCTGATGCTGGGGCAGGAAAAAAAACTGCAAACTGCAAAGTCTCCCGCACCACACACAACACGAACTACAGTACGTCCCACGCTACTTCCTTCCTATCCTGGCCCTGGATGGAAGGGGAATTTTTGCCCCTTCGAATCGATTTGCAGCAAAGCAAAACGTGGGCCTGCACGGATTGAACGAACGGCAAAACGCACGAGGGTTTCCCTGCAGGACGAAAGACGATTCAGGAGGAGGAAGGGAAGGACAAGATGGTGACCATGGACGAATGGAATCGAGGGAAGCAATGCAGAGAAAGCAATTGCCCGTCCCTTTCGGACGCAGACATCCGCAGCACCCCCCATCGCGTTGAATCGTCGGATGGAATAGCAGTGAATGGGGCTCCTCACATCGCACGCCCTCCCTCTCCCCCTTTCCTCCCTCATCCTCACACATCTGGCTCGAGTAGTCCATGAAAAAAAAACAATGAAAAAAAGGGGACAGCCGAAAAGTTAGGAAAACAAAGGTCTGCATTGACGCGCGCCCTGACCGCCCGTCCCGCAGCACAACGAACCGTGCGCCCCCGCTTGCGCATGCCTCGCGTGTCCCCCTTCCCCTTCCCGCCGCGGGGGAAGCAAAAGACGCGACACACGCAAACGCAAATCGACGCCACCCGCAAATCGCCTTTTCCGTGTGCGGGAAAGGCCGTGTGAAACGCCCAAGGCCACAGAGAATACGGGAAGTAAAAAAAGAAAAACACAGAATGCAATTAAAACGGTCGGCAGGATTTGCAAGGCAAGGCAAGCAAGGCAAGCAATCCGTTCGTCATGCACGTGCTGGCTAGGCCGCGGGGGAAGCAGCGAGGGGTGGTTGCAGCAGAGCACTGCAAGCACTGCAAGCTTCACTTTTCAAGAAGAAAAGCCCAGGGAACAATGCGATGCAATGTGTGAGGAGCCAAGAAAAAGCGTGTCGTGGAGAAGAGAGAGACGAACATTGTGAACAGGGGTGGAGGAAGACAGCAGGGAACGAGCAGGGGCAGGTAATGCGGGGACTGGAGATGGGTGCTGGGGTTTATTGAAAGGGGCTTATTATTGGAGTGAGTCGAGGCCATTGAGGCATTTCAAGTCGGGTCGGTGGGTGCCGGAAGGGCGCGGGGGGCGGAGGAACGAGGCCATGCAGATGCATTGGCTGCGAGGGCGGACGGGCATTGGAGAAGACGGCGGGACAGGGGCGGAAACGCCGAGGGCTGGGTGGATGAGACAGGCACCCGTTGTTTTGTTTTTGCTTTTGATGGCCTCGCCTTGCCTTGCTGCGCTGTGCGGCTTCGATTCGGTTCATCTCGGCGCGACTCGACTCACGTCGAGGGCTGGGAAATGCTCGGATGCGGACTAACTCTGACCTGCCGATTGTGCAGATGTGGGAGGGCTAGGCCAGCAAACCAAGCGTAGATTTACGTTCACGTCTAGCTGCAGCACGGTATGGCATGCCATTGACGTGCTATGACAGCCGAAGCATCAGCATGAGCTTAAGGGTTTGACGATAAGGCGTCTGAGAAGCGATGCAATGGTACGCCTGGGGCGTAAACACGTGCCCCACTATCGACGGTACGCGCGTTTGTGAAAGGGCACACAATGTGGATTTCGGGTCCCGAGGAGGAATACCACAATCAAGATACATGGCTGCAGTGTACAGAATTGCACTGCGCTGCATATGTCTTGGCATCAGGTGTACGTAGGGGTTGTCACCCTGTATGCCGTGCCATGTCCGATATCGTTTACACGCGGCCTATGGGTGTGCTCGTTCTGGTAGGTAAGACGCATATCGCAAGGTCCCCTCTCTATGACATGGTGTAAGGGAATCGCGCGTTTAGCTTGGAGATAACGTACTATATCGAGAATACATATATGATAGGCGACATCCGTACTGTAAGGAGCAGTAAGAGCGAGCCGTGCCTGGTTCCATCGTAAAACAACATGAGCGGCGCATGTCTTGACTTGACCTTCTGGCACAATTGTAGCGAATACAGGGGCAAGGCGTATCATGTTGCACAACATACGCGCAGCTGCTTGGTCCAGAGCTCCGGCCGGTGAAGAAGTTTCCAGACAGTCGCACGGCAGGCGGGGAATTGCTTGAAGGGGTGAGTTGCAGGGTAAGCTGTGCATGCATGCAGTGGTGAGATGTGCATGTCGGACGGCGAGGCTCTAGGCTGCGTGTCCCGGGGGAGAAAGGAGTCATGGTCGTACAGCATGGCAGGAGAGACACGGCTCATGTGGCTTTGGCCCAAGATGCTGATGGCTGCCGTCACGGTGGAGGTGGCTTCGAGTGGGGCGGGAGACGTTGGCGAGGGGTGGAGCCGATCGCGTTGCACGGCATTAATCGGTGAGCAGCATGCGGGGGCTAGGTGCGTCAAGGCGGTGAATGGCTTACGCGCAGTACGTGGTAACATCAAGATGCTGACTTTCACGACGAAATTAGAGTGGCGGACGTAAGGTTGAAGTTTGCCAGGCACGAAGGAACATCCCCATGCACGGGGCACCTTGTGATGACGGCGCATTACTCGCAGACGCCTGTGTGAGGGCCCGTTCGTTTGCGCCGCACGTCCACCTCCGAGTGCGGAAGAATTGGAGCGGAGAACAGCGAGCGTACTAGTGGCACCTGCGCTCTGCCCTACCCGTGTACGTGCCGCGGCCCCAATCTCCCTCGTCGGGGACCAAGACAAAGTGGCTGCCGCATGCTGTCATTGCGCTCAACCATTACGTTGTTTCACAAAGCCGAGAGTATCCGCAACTTGTTGCTAGAGCAAATATATTTCTGCCTTGCTGAGTCCATCTCAAGGAGGTGATAAAGGGGCGTGCCGTCTGCTAGGTCTGTAATCTCGTTGCTTAGGTCAGGCATATTTTTCGATGATCTAGATTTTAATATGCACTACCCCCTCATTTCCCATATTGAACTCAATCGGAAGTCCACGGTTAGAGAAGACGAAATTTCTTAACATGCAACAAATAGGTTCTGATTCGCTGCCAATTCTTTCCGGAGGTGGCTGGCGAGCTGACGGCGACAGCAAGCATACGGTAGGTGGCATGATGAAGGCAAGGTCTCGCTTGTTTACGACGAAGGGAAACGAAACGGGTTCGCAGCTGTTCCATATGCAGTGTGATAATCTACGAGCGCGGGATGGATTTAGAGCGATCCTTTCTCCCAGGGCTGGCCATGGTAAACTGGTATCAGCAAGCCAGCACTCAGTGTTGGCGTAGGAGTGCGTCTCCTTACCCCTAGTCAACGTCTGTCGGCGCCGAGTGCGCGGTAACCGCTGAGGTATCACGAGGACACGCTCAAGCCTCTCGTCATTCCTGCCGTCGTGTTCGAATTCCTTCGTGGCTTGGGCATTGATAAGAGGCAGGGGTGTTTCTCCGTGGAGCGGATCATACGATGCCGTAGAGGAAATGGATATGCCTTTGCTAATGGTGGGGTTCGGCGTCAGTGTAATTGGTTGGCGGATGGAGCGTGTATTCGAGGTAAACGTGGCATCGTGGGAAGGCCTGCTCCCGCATGCGATCTTCAATCAACACGCCTCTGGGTCTCAGGGGTCCTGATAGTCTAACACTGGAAGGAAACGAGGCGGGAAGCCTGGGACGAGCGTAAGCGAAAGTGTCATGCAGCAGACAGCACGGCATCTATCTACAGTTAGCTCGAGGGACCAGATGGCCGCAATTCCATATCCATGCCGTCAGAATGCAGTCAGGTCATGTGCTGCCGGAAGCATTGGTGGATATGTGCAACTTGCACTGGTGTGCTGCTGCTGCTGCACGCATCGCATAGGCAAGGAGCATGGTCAATATCGCATAGTAAGCATGGCTTGGGGCTTTCGAATCAGTAAGGTGGTTGGGGACGCTGCTGTGGCCTCACCAAGGCTATTCATGCACCCCGCATTCGCCATACAAGGAGCTAGATCAACCGCCGGCCCATACTAAAGGTTCATGCTTCAGTTGGGGACTTGTCGTCCTCAGCTCTACCCGTGTGGACGGTGCCGAGACGCCATTTGGGGGGTCGGGGCTGCGGGAGCTGACCCTGTGGTTCTAAGGTTGCTTCGTCTCGGGCCACAGACGGAACGGGACGTCTCAATTGGCCGGGAAGAGGGTGGGTACATGTGCATGCTCCGTAGTAATCCGGCGCCGGGCCGACTGGGCTGGCAGCTGAGGCTGGAAGAAAGCCACACGTGACATTCACCATGCAGAGCTCGGAGCCGGGAGGATTGGGTGAGCAGAGACGTCTCCAGCAGCACGGTGAAAGAAGTCGTTGCGCCACGCGGATGGCCAGTAGGCGTCGATGCGGCTCTGCACTCTGCAGGTCACACAAGGTTTCGGGTCGGGCCATTTACTTCAATCGGCGGTACCAAAAGGCTCGAGACGAGCAAGTTGGCAGAGCGGTGTGGCATGGAATGAGAGCTGTGCGGGAAGCCAACGGAGAGTGATGTTGGGATGGGAGCGGACGTGTCTGGATTGTGGAATGGGCTTCAGGTGTTGAGGTGAGGAGCTGGCGAAGCAGCTGAGCAGCTGGAGTACCTGAACCCTGTGCACGGGCCGCCAAGGCTAAGTTCCGATGGCCGACTGCGACTGCTCGAAGTGGGCTGTGTGTGCTCAACGAGCTCAGAGCAGAGGCACCTCATCTTTTGCCGCCACCCTTCCCTCACGACCAACGGCGTTGCCCACATCTGTCCCGGAGATGGTGTGAGGGGACTCACTTACCCACGCACTTCGACCTAGCCAATACTCCCACCCCGCCCTCCGGCCGAGTAGAGGCCCGCCTCGCACACTCCTGCACACCCAAAAAATCAACGACCCGCCGCACCGACCATGGAGGGCGCCTTCACGCACATGGGCAACCACCTGGTGTCCGACTCAGCCGCTACCATCAATGCTGGCGCCGGCGACGACGAGAGTATCCTGGACGGCGACCTCTCGCGCGGCATGACAGCCTCCCGCCGTCGCCGCATGGACGACGAAGAGACAGACGTATACGACGATGACGACGATCTGGAGAGCATGGTGAGCATGCCCGTGGATGGTGCCAACGGCAAGACGGGCGTCAAGGCCGAGGAAGACGTTGAACTCCCAGCCCATGCATGCGCGTAAGTTTTATTAAGCAGCTCCTCTGGCATGCTCCGCTCACCATGACCAGATACTGTGGAATCCACAACGCCGGTAGCGTCGTCAAGTGTCTGGCATGCAGCAAGTGGTTCTGCAGCGCTCGCGGCAATACGTCGTCCTCACACATCATCAACCACCTCGTTCGCGCCCGTCATAAGGAAGTGCAGCTGCACCCACTCTCCTCGCTCGGAGACACCATCCTCGAATGCTACAACTGTGGCACTAAAAATGTCTTCCTGCTTGGTTTTATTCCTGCTAAGTCGGATACGGTCGTGGTCCTGCTCTGCCGTCAACCTTGTGCCGCCATGCCCTCACAAAAGGACATGAACTGGGACACATCGCGCTGGCAGCCGCTGATCGAGGACCGCTCTTTCTTGCCATGGCTCGTACCTCCACCTACCGACCAGGAGCAGCTCCGTGCTCGCCACCTTAGTCCACAGATGATTGCCAAGCTGGAAGAGCTGTGGAAGGACAATTCTGGTGCCACCATTGCTGATCTGGAGAAAGGTGCTGGCCAAGAAGAAGTCATTGCTAAAGTCTTACTCCGCTATGACGACGCTTTTCAGTACCAGAATGTCTTCGGACCGCTCGTTAAGATCGAGGCCGACTATGACCGGAAATTAAAGGAGTCACAGTCGCAGGACGGGCTGGTTGTGCGGTGGGACATGGCATTGAACAACAAACATACCGCCAGCTTTGTCTTGCCTAAGCTCGAGCTAGGCGATGTCAAGCTCGCCGTGGGAGATGAGATGCGCCTGAGATATACAGGAGAACTTCGTCCGCACTGGGAGGGCGTCGGCTATGTCATCAAGATCCCAAACAACCAGTCCGACGAAGTCACTATTGAACTCCGAACTAAAGGGGATCACAAATCCGTGCCTACAGAATGCACTCATAACTTCAGTGCTGATTATGTTTGGAAGGCTACTTCGTTCGACCGCATGCAGCACGCCATGAAGACCTTTGCTATCGATGAAATGAGTGTGTCTGGTTACATTTTCCACCGTCTTTTGGGTCACGAAGTTGCCTCTGCACCCATGAAGATCCAGCTTCCTCGCAAATTTAGTGTCCCTGGCTTACCCGAGTTGAATGCAAGCCAGATCAATGCAGTTAAGAGCGTGCTACAGAAACCACTAAGCCTGATCCAAGGACCGCCAGGTACTGGGAAGACCGTCACCTCTGCGACCATCATCTACCACCTATGCAAAATCAACGGTGGACCGGTTCTCGTCTGCGCTCCTTCCAACGTCGCCGTCGATCAACTGTGCGAGCGAATCCATCTGACTGGACTAAAGACAGTGCGTGTTACGGCTAAGTCAAGGGAGGATGTCGAATCTTCTGTCGATTTCTTGTCACTTCACGAGCAAGTTCGAATGAACGACACGAATGTTGAGCTCAACAAACTCAACCAGCTCAAAAACGATGTCGGAGAGCTTTCGAGTCAGGATGAGAAGAAGTTCAAGCAGCTCACCCGTGCTGCTGAGCGCGAAATACTCAACGCTGCCGATGTCATTTGCTGCACGTGCGTTGGTGCCGGCGATCCCCGCCTTTCTAAGATGAAGTTCCGGACCGTTTTAATCGATGAGTCCACTCAATCAGCAGAACCTGAATGCATGATTCCACTTGTCCTAGGCTGCAAGCAAGTTGTGTTGGTTGGCGACCACCAGCAGCTTGGACCTGTCATCATGAATAAGAAAGCTGCCACGGCTGGTCTCAATCAATCGCTTTTCGAGCGACTGGTCATCCTTGGCTGTTCTCCCATTCGACTTCAGGTGCAATATCGTATGCATCCTTGTTTGTCCGAGTTCCCATCCAATATGTTCTATGAAGGATCCTTGCAGAACGGCGTCACGATGCAGGACCGTATTCGGCGCGACGTAGATTTCCCTTGGCCTGTTGCTGATAATCCAATGATGTTCTGGTCTAATCTGGGTGCCGAAGAAATTTCCGCTTCCGGTACTTCATATCTGAACCGCACGGAAGCTCAGAATGTCGAGAAGATTGTCACTCGCTTCTTCAAAGCCGGCGTCCAACCCGGAGACATTGGCATCATCACCCCGTACGAAGGCCAGCGTAGCTACGTGGTCAGCTCAATGCAGGCGACGGGAAGTTTCAAAAAGGAGAACTATAAGGAAGTAGAAGTTGCCTCGGTTGATGCGTTCCAGGGACGAGAGAAAGATTTCATCATTCTTTCGTGCGTTCGTTCCAACGATCACCAAGGTATCGGTTTCCTAAGCGACCCTCGCCGTCTCAACGTAGCCCTCACTCGAGCCAAGTACGGCCTTGTTATTCTCGGAAACCCCAAGGTGCTTGCTAAGCATCCATTGTGGCATTATCTGCTCCTTCATTTCAAAGAACGTAACTGCCTTGTCGAAGGTCCATTGACCAATCTGCAAGTGTCTCTTCTCCAGTTCAGTCGTCCCAAGCAATCTTACCGTGGACCTCAACGCTACCAGATGGCCTACCAACACGCCAATGCTATGACTTCTGGTCGTCAAACCACTGGATGGAACGGAAACAAGCGGCAAGAATACAACGACAACGGTTCCATAGTTGGGTACATACCTGACGATGTTTCGTCTGTTCACAGTTCCGCTCTCGGAGGTGGCGGCATTAATGTTCCTTCCAACTATCCTCCAATGTTCTCCAATTTCCAGGAGAGCTGGCCGTTGCCTGGCCGGGGTGGTCCACACAAGGGGAAGAATGGCGCTCCCAGCATTGCAGGTGACTCGGTTGCTGCCAGCGAGATGACCGACACGAGGAGTAATCTTGCGGATGGTTCTGGAGGTATCAGTCTGACAGGATTGAGCCTGAATGACTACCACAAGCCAACATCTCTTAGTCAATCTGATCGTCTCAACCGCTTCGTCGAGTCAACTCGCCGCAATGAAAATGCCCCTCCTGGGTACGGCAACCGTGGGCTGCGCAGCGGACTTGGCGGCTTTGACGATGACGACGCTAGAAGCGTCTCTACGGCTTTCGCTAGCCAAATTGGCGGCCCGACAAACTACGACTGATTGTGACGACGTAGCTGCATCCAGCATCGTCCTGTTAGCATCAGAAACAGATAAGAGCTTTGCTCCTCTCGGATTACGCAGTGTAGCGTACGCCAGCCATGGTCGAGTAAGAAAGAGGGGCGCACTAGGCTCTTGGGCTCCCTCTCCATCGAGACACAACACAGATCTTATCACCAATCTTGTATCGACACCAGAACAGCCCGGGGATCCCTACTGGGGAGAAGGAGACTTCAGCTTCTTCCCCACTAGCTTGGTCAATGGGGCTCGACTCACAACATGGAAAAGAACTTTTTTCCTGTGAATCATGCCATGGATAAGAGGGATGACTTGTTGTCGCTAGCTCGCCCCTGCTTTGTTCGTCCATGTGCGAGCTGGATAAATTGGGAAGTTTGTTCGAGGATGGTGCATGTTTGGGGGAACAGAAGATGTGGTTGACGGGCTTTCCCATCATCCAAGTATGCTTCGCTGAAGCCGGTCGTTGAGTAAGCTCCCCTTCTGAGGGGCGTGGCTATGACTTGTCGTCTGTTTCTCAGTTTCTTCGCGTACGACGGAAGGGAATGTGCGGAAGCCTCTTCTTCTTTCCTTCTAAATACCGTGTTCTTCTTCGTTAGGAAAATAAAAAAATTAATTGCCTTAGTAGAAACATCCTGTGTGCTATCTTCATAGTTTACTTGTTTTGTGCTTGAGTATAAGAAGTGCTTTACATTCACGTGATTCTGCTTTGACGTTTACTGCTTTGAGGTGGAGGCTTTCTCCTAGGGAGAGAGCACCTTAAGGCTGGCCGCCGGCAGGAAGGGGATCAGTCAGTTTCTGCCATGCTTCAGATCTGGTACTAAGCCAACTTCCAACGTCAGCAACCATACGATCCATAGCGAGACTTGTCTAGTGGCATGTTTTATACAGGTTTATCTGTGTTGTTGGTTCGTCGATTGGATTTAATCCTACCATTTCACAAAACAACTTTAATAACAACTCAGGTAATTTGCACACAAACAGTTCAAAACTTGTCTCACGACTAAAAACAGCACAAAGAATCACATGCCCAAAAGCATCCTTTTTAACGACCGAGTATTCCTACAGAGCTTACGAGTTCATTTTCCATTTCCAAATCCGAGAATCCACATTTGTCCGTCCAATTACCGTTTTCGATACGCTCTCGTACCCTCATTTTTTATAGGCTCGATACAAACGCTTCAGCGCTTCCAGAACTTCAGAATGCTCGCGTGGTTGCGTTGGTTATCAGATTTCTGGACACTTTCCTCCGCATCTGGAAGACTCTGCTCGTCGCCCAATCTCGGATCGCGAAGAACAGCAGCGAAGAAGATGAGCACGGCAGACAAGCAAATACCGGTGATGCACAGCAGCCGCTGTACATGCTTATATACATCGATTGCAGCGTCGCGGCTCGGCGTGCCGGGAGGGTATTGAGCGATGAGAGTCAGAGGCTGCGAGTACCACAGCGCAGCTTCCGTGGAGTTTGCGATGCGCGAGTTGAATTCACCTGGAACGACTTGTGTCCATATCGCGCCAGAAACGGTATTTCCGAGAGCAGAACCGATATTGTAGCAGGCGAGGTAGATGCCTGTGATAACGGCGACGTGCTCGTGCTTGGTGGCGGCTTGGATGCTGGCTTGTGCTGGGTACGGGAAAAAGCCTCCTGCGATTCCGAGGACGACCTGGGCGCCGATGAGCCCATCGTGCGAAGAGGTACCGCCGCGGTAACGGATAAGTAGTCCGAAGGCTACCATGAAGAGACAGGTGCCGAACAATATAAATGGTTTCAGGCGGCGGACGCGGTAGACGACTAGGCCGAGAAGGATGCCTGCAATAACAGAGGAGAAGCTGTATAGCGAGGTGATACGCTGTGCAGATTTCAGGGACTCGTTGAAACCGACTAGGAGGACGGAGTAGAGGTAATCTCCCTGGCAGGTCCAGGCGAAGTTAAGGGTGAGGGCGATACCGAGAGCGCCCCATACAGAACGATCTTTGAACAGCTAGGATACAATGTTAGCTTTTCAAGGTAATTGACATATGACTCTGAGGCTTACATGGAACGGTATCATGGGATGTAGCGCCCTCTTCTCCCACCAAATCCAAAAAGGAACCGTCACGATACCAACAACTAGAGGCGCAATAATCTTTCCTTTACCCCACTGCTCGCTCTGGCCGCCTGCAAGGGTCAATGGTACTAGGATCAGCCCAAAGACCGCAATAAGGAGGATAATGCCGATAACATCCAACTGCCAGAACAGAGCGACTGCTAGCTTCCGCGGCCCGTGCATCTCGTAAGGAGTCTTGTAATTGTCCAGACTCCCAGCTTTCCTAGCTTTACGCCCAACCCACCACAGGGAGATGATTAGAGGAAGAGAGCAGGCTGGGAAGATGATGCACCACATCCCTATTCCCCAGCGCCATGTCGAGTGTTCGAGAACGGCAGCAGAAACGTCGCCAGAGACCCAGGTGTTGATGATAAATGGGGTTGCCGGGATGTAGGAGAAGAACAATCGAGATCTCAAGGAGGTAGTATCGGCGATGACGACTTCAACGAGAAGCAAAATAGATGTGTAGCCAATTTGATAGAGGAATGCACCAGCAGCAAAGCTCTGGACGTTGTTGGAGCAAGCTTCCACAATGGTTCCTATCACGTAGAAGAATACGGATACAATGATGAGCTCGACACGTCCAAAAACGTCAGCGATCTTTGCGGCAGTTGGCTATGCAGGCCTGTCAGTTACAACCCTATTTGTAATTTCTTGTGGTACAAGTGTCACATAGCGGCGGCATAGTATCAAAATGGATATACTTAAGAAATAAACGCTACACGCAACTAAAAACATCAGACGCAACAGAATGAGATCTTCAACATACTTGAGCAGCAGCAGCAACGACAGCCCTCACTACATTGATAGTGGAAAGAAGCGAATGATTGGCGAACTTGTTGGTGGCGGTAGGTTGGTATGCATACCGTAGCATCCCGTCCAATCCGTAAGCGTATGCAATCAGAAAGACTCCCATGAAGATGGCGATCCGGTTTCTCATTGTGATATGCTTGCTCAAAACTTCGATGCGGGCGACGCCGGGTGATTGGGCGCCGATGAGGCGGGTGTCATCTTGTTCCTCAACATCGGGTGGTGGAACATGAACATCACCTTTGGAATCGTAGTCACACATGCTGCAAAAACCGACCAGGGAGCGAACAGATGAGCGCAGGGACTAGCAGGAGAGGTGGTTTTATGTGATTGATAAGATTAGATCAGCCAAGACGCCGCGGATCAAAGATTTCTTCGGACTTTGCCGCTCCAGGTCGCCTCAGAGTCGCGTGCTGAACCAACCGGAATCAGATTCGCTTCGGACTTTCGAATTTTTGCGAAGATACGGTGCGAGGTACGATGCTGAGGCCAGAGTTGAGCACATAAGGCTGGTGACGGCACGATTCTATCTGATGTATGTTATCAGATGTGGAGGTGGAGATTTTGGCACTAATCTCGATCTGGCATACCCAAGTTACTGGTACCCAATCAAGTATTCGAAGCCTTGTGGCTCGTCCCTTCCAACATTGTCTCTTTTCGCTCTTCCACTGGCTTGAAGAGGTCTTAATTGATTGTCCATTAAGTGTAAACTCACTAGGGTCAATGCAGTTTGACGAGATAAATTCTCTTATCGATAAGAAATAAAGGGACGTCAATCCGTGAGGTGATAGCGATCAAAAGTTATGTCGAGATGAGTCCTGAGTTAAGAAGTGTTCCAGGGATAGGAGTAGTAATCCATACGCCAGAGAATCATTCTGAAAGAAAGTAATCTCGTGTACAAATTTTGACTATTATAAATTTAGTGTTGATTATTTTGCTTGCTCGTTGTGGGTGGTGTTCGTAATACTGGTTCCTCATTCTGAATCTCCCACCAAAACAATATGAGACTTATCATCTTCATTGGAAACTATGCTTACGAGTACTTGCTTTCCACATTGATAATGCGTAATGGCCCGCTCACTACACCTCGCACTATGTTTTTCTGCATGATTATACACGGAATTCATCCCGGCATTCTGATTATTGGCCATAAAAGTGCACCATGGGTGAGAATTCGGTCGAGTACCAAATATGATGTCAAATCTATCGCTTTCTTTATGAAGTCTGCACGAGTGCTTGAGCGCCACAACAGCACCAATACACTCAAACGAGTCGGTCAGACTAGTTAATAGCTTGGTAGTGCCATCCGTCTCAATGATGGTAATGCCATCAACTAACGATACTGTTGTCGAGATTCTTAGCATGAATCGGGCCGACGTACCTGGCCCACAAGATGAAATCTGCAGTTGAGAAATAGTCATGGTTGTCCTTGTGAATGAAGACCCGGATTGAGTAAGACCATAAGCTGATGTATTACTTTGGAGAGCACGGCGCCTCAATTTTCCCAGTCGATTTGGAATATATCCCGAGTACATAAAATCGTAAGTCAGGTCAAGTGTAACACAATGCTCAGAGGTCCCACCATCGATCACAACATCCAGGCATATAACTATGGCTTTAATGTCTGGGTTTTGAAGGGAGATATTGTCCCTAAGAAGTGATACCTGTAAGCCGCTGGATCCGAGAGATGCTTGTGGCTGTTCTGCATCAATGCCAGTCAATATGGCCTCTTCGTTGAACGATCTTGTTGCTGGGCTAAATGTAATTGGTCGCAATGAATAATAAGGGGAGCCTCGTGCTAGTTGTAGATTGTTTTGAAATATCCACTCAAAACACTCTCCCTCGTTGCAAAAGGCTTTCGGAGACGTTGCCAACAGACCTAGATTATAAGGTTCATGTTTTTGCGACCATATAAATAAAGTTTGATCAGAATTATGACTTAAAATCTCTTCTTGAAGCCGAAGAAATGCCTTTTCAGAACCCTCGCCATATATAGGTGGCATGTGAATGTCGAAAAGCCCCATCAAACAGTATGCCACATCTTCTTCTCGAGTCGTTTGTCGTTTTGAAGCCCACGACATTCTTTCGGCGATGGTAGTAGAGAGTGGCGATTTTCCAAGAAGTATTTCAAGAGGAATATTTGTAATGTGGGATATATGTCCAGCCAGAGACTGCTTAGAACCAAATGCCTTCCATCGACCATTGAAGAAGATCACTCGACGTGGTGCAATGAGTTCTTGCAAGGTCCAACCACGACTGAACCACTTGCTATTCTCCAAACAGCTGATTGAAGTAGAATCTTCTAACTCACTAATCAGTTCAAGGTCCTTTAGGATGTTGAATGATTTGAGGTCCTCCAGATCGTTGATTGATCTGAGTATCATTAAGTCACTGGTTGATTTCATAGCCGCCAGAATACTACTCGATTCTAGGTCCTCCAAGTAAGCGTAGCAGACGGATGACTTTGCGTACCAGCTATACATAGAATTGATAGCTTCACTGAGTTCGGCCGAGCTTTTTTTATCGATGCAACAGGTATCGATCCATACCCAGTCGTATCCATCTTCTGCCGCTGTTTTACAACACCCTACTAGCTTTTTATGCCCCTTCAAATCAAGAAAGGTTTGACTTTCCAGATCTTGAAATGTTACTTCTTCTTCTCCCCATCTGTGTGAAAGAATCGCATAATTAGGAATTCGGTTTTGAGAGAATTCTCGTAGCTTAAAGGTCTTTGTAGAGAGTAACCGCATGTGGTTGGAAAAAACGGTAGACCATTACTGAGTAATGAAGTCGATTTGTAACGGGTAGAAGTTAGCCTGAAGGGCTGAACTGCTGGATATATCACAAAAGGTACTAAAGCAGTAACTGCTGTCGAGCGAATTAGACAGAAAGGATCCAGATTCACCTAGAATACCAGGAGTCTTAAAGGCAGGACAACCAAGTGGAAGAGCCCACTGTGTGTGCACACAAGGGCTTCTAGAGGGGAGAGGCAAGAGGGCGGGCCTGTGCAATTGACTTTCAGCTTGTACAAGAATTCCGGTCAACGATGGAAGATGGCTGATCTACTTTTGGCATAGCGTTATGGCAGCAATTCAGGACCGCGACGCGTACAGCCAATCATCATAACATAGTAAACGACGTGGCATGGCTTGAGCCAATCCACGAATATGTATTTTTATTGAGCGCTCAATTATTGGGTTAGGATTGCACTGTAATATTCTCTGCGGCCGTCAAGTTTCAAGTGAAAGCGCTGAATAGAATACTATGAGAAAGCTTTCCACTTTCACTAACGAACAGCTTTCAAGGCTTTTGAATCTGATATAAGCATTGCATAGCACTTTGCTGCTTTATGATAGGGTATTGCTGTCCAGGCCTAATAGGCTTAGGGAAAGGGATGCACAGCTATACATATTGTGATAAACTAGACTGTCCATCGTCTTCCAAACAAGAACGGCTTGAGTTTCTTCTGCCAGCACGTAGCATAAAATGACGGGTTGCGCGGAGCAAAGAGATCAGTATGTCGTAGCTTGACGGTAATTGGATGACAACTGCAGTCCCAAATGGGCAGGTGGAGCGAAACTCGCGACGATCAATCCCGTTGAGTTAGGATTCACACGCGCAGTCAACCAACATGAGCTGCTGCCTTTTGCCCTGTACAGGCAAATTTATCCCCAGTAACATGTACTCTACATTACATTTCCTCTGTCGTTCCTGTTTCGTATCCACTGTCCTCCTGGAACTCGACCCAAGTGAGCATCTTCTTGCGAACATGCTCACCATACATAACGCTCTCTTTTCCCCCGTCCACCGGCACGACCACACAGGATTCTCCAGGTTCGAAAAAGAACGGAACACTGAACCGTCCGAATTTAGCGTCCGCCACAGTTTCCCTAAAGGGTGGGGATCGGACACGATGCATTGTTGCAGTGAACCTGGATCCTGACACCCGAGCCATCAAGTCCCCTATGTTCACCACAATAGACCCAGGAACGTAAGGTGCAGGAACCCAGTCACCAGTCGCATTGAGAACCTCCAGCCCCCCTGTGGTGTCTTGATGCAGAAGAGTAAGAATCCCACTGTCTGTGTGAGGAGTGCAGCTTAAGCGGACATCTTCTTTCTGTTGGTGACTTTGCTCCTCAAAAACTGCAACAGGGGGGTAATGAAGAAGACGCAGGGTGCTTAACGAATTTTCTAACCATGCATCGAAGAAGTTATTCTCCTTACCCAATGATACAGCGAGAAGAGGCAACAGTTGGGACGCCAGACCTTGAAGCTCGTTGTAGATCTGTTCAAGTCGTTCCTGCTTTGAGAATAAATTGCTGTTTGGCCAAACATTTGGTTCAGATAGATTTATTTTCTGTATTTTCCCAGAGCTCGCGTGATTAGCATTTGGATTCCCAACTTCGAATCCCTCTTTCAGGTTGTCTGCAGCAAGGTGCGGCTGCGTGGGAAAGTACCTAACGAGATCAATGCTAACAAGTATAATCGACTTATGTTGCATACCCTCGATAGGTATTCGAATGCCCCGGCCGGAGTGACTGCTTCGCCAATTTCATCTTCTGATCCAAGGGTAAAGCAAAGAACTCGCGTGTGAGATTGAATATCTCTTCATGATCGAAAGTCAACGGGGTGTTAATGAGGTAAGCAAATCCAGTAGTGGTGAATGCATTGTAAAGCTGCTGGCTCAACTTGGTGAATGCTGCCGAACTTTTGGGGCCTTTTAAAGCCTCCAAATCAATAATGGGTAGTGAAGAGAACGTGGTTGTCATTTAAAAACAGGATACACAATTGAAGGTATTTTTGAGTTGGTCATCGTGCGTGTTCAAAGAAATATAAACTCTTGTGCCGCCGGATACTTAGTACTCTTTGGGAAGGTGGTCGTGTGGCGCTGACGCGGGGCATAAACATCCTCAGCCAACCGACGTGCTGAGAGCCTAAGGATCCCTTTTATGCTTTGCGAATTGAAGATGGTGCATAAAATACAGCAAAGACTTGCTAAGAAAATCTAACTTCTCATTCAAGAGGGGGCGTACGCAGGCCCCCGACTACCTGACAAGCTGCAACATCCCGCCCGCTTGCCTTCTCCAGCATAAAAAGAAGAACTATCTCAGCAGCTGCTTGTGCATCATCATCTGAATTTATTGCATCGAAAGTCTCTTGAAGAAATTTGGGGTCCCACTTCGCACCGAACACTTTCATTATTTCCGTATTCACAAAGCGATCGAACTCGAAATGACCCTGTAAGGTGAACACGCGAGCAGGCTCATACACTCCTTGAACAGCACAATGTCGCGTGCTCCCAACCGTCATCCATGTACGAGGAAGCGCGCCTGGAGAGGGTATCACAACGTGATCGGCATGTACAAATTGGATCCGTAAGGTTTCGGGAATATTTTTTAAAGAATCCCCTAGTAAGTATTTGGTGCCATTGCGAAGAGTGTTTCGGAATTTCTCCTCAATTTCTATCTCTTGCACACCCAGCTCCCAGCCTTGAGGATCCTGCTCTACGCGTAGTCCATGTCCGCCAAGGAGACTTTGGCAGACAAGTTGGTGCCCAAAACAGCTTCCGAAAATTCGTATATGGTGGTGGTTTAGATATACATCCCGCACAAAATTATCGAGTCGGTGAATCCATTCTTCCTCATCATATGAGGAGGAGGCGGAGCCAGTGATCAGGATAACATCCACTTCTGCTAAATTCGGAGGATATTCGAATCGTTGAACATCGTAATCGACAGATTCTATCGTGACATTTGGAGCAACACGGGATGCAGCTGCAATAAGAAGCTCCTCAAACATCTTCCCATATGTACTCCACCTCGGTAGAACGTTGGGCACCGGGGTGTCAGAGTTGAGCATCGCCACGCGGCATTTGATACTCGACATGATGGCGTGTTAGAGGCAGTGCAATGCGGAAGATCCTCGAATAATTCATCCTAGCGATGCAAGATCCGAGTTTATAGCGTAAAAAAGCCGAGGATAAGTGCGATACCTCTGATTGGCCGTGAGTGGCACTTTAAATTGGCTTGCATTTTATGAATATTTCTACGATAACATGATACGGAGTATAGAAAGGCATAAGGAACGTGGCAGTATTGTGACGACAGACCTTCGAGGTCGTGTCGAGGTATCCGCATTATCAAATCCTAATGTCTGTACTGTGGTTCCCCCCTAACCATTATCCCCTACTAGCGCATGTCACCGCCGCCCAACCGTTTCAAAACTCAGGAGATGTTTATTACTGCGTTTTTTATACAGAATCAGCATTTTTGGTGAATTACTGAGGTCGTACACAAGGTGTATAGTCGCCAAGACTAGAAACTAGTCCCTTATAAGAATGGTATATAGTCCGTGATCGCTCACGTGATGTAAGGACGCTTATTCTGGCTGCCAAAGCTCAACACCATAGCGCCGCACATCAACGCTCCCTGGCTCAGCGCACCTACTGCAGAACTCTATATGACGCGACAAAAACGCCAGCAAACGTCTCGTAACGTCCGCGTTCGAATTCAGACACTATACAACGCTTGAATCAACATTAAGAAGCAATACACAAAATCAGCGTCGTGCAAGTCAAGTACGCCCTCTCTTACCACCTCACTCCTCAGAACCCAACAGGTAGGCCGAGGATCTTGTAGAGGATGACGTCGAATATACGGGATCGTTTTTAGTCGAAAATCTCTAGGCGCGCTGGCTTACTTTTGAACACCTAGCGCCCTGCCTCAGTCAACAGAACCCTCTCATCACTCCCGACAAAATACACGCCGCTCTCTCCCGTAGAGGGTATCAACGCCGAGTTGCTTGGCAGAAGCTCCTGCTCTCAGAAGCCAATCGCCAGGCTCGTTTAGCGTTTGCCCTCGCCCATGCTGACCATTCCGGCGTCATATGTGTCTGAATTCGAACACGGTCATCGCGACATGTTTGCTGGCGTTTTTGTCGCGTCATATAGAGTCCTGTAGTAGGTGCACTGAGCTAGGGAGCGTTGATGTGCGGCGCTATGGTGTTGAGCTTTTGCGCACAGTATATGAAGATAGTACTAGACTAAATCAGATTAGAGTTTATTATGAAGGTGACCTAGAATGTAGCAGTAAAACGAAACGTGCCCTAAGGTATATTCAGATACACAGTTGAGCCTGTTTCGATGCTGAAACGCCTTATTAGAAGCGCCTGAATTGTGAGAGCCATTCATACCGACAAGTAGAATTATCTTGAGTGGAAAGTAAAGAGTAGATGATGCTATACTAATTTATCATACACATTGGATGTTCCTTGTTCCGAGATACGTTGCGGCTGTGAACTCGGGAAAGTGGAAAGGTGACATTGGTGAACCAGTAGGCATCTTCGCTTCTAAAGTCATGCTTTGGAGCGATGTCAGTTGCGGAATATGATAGATATTTCATCAAATTTCAATACTTTAAATTGCTTTGCAATGCAATTTGGCGTAAGTCACTTGACTGGGATTTTTCAGTGATAGAACTACTGTATGGCAACATGGGAAGGCCCCCTTCAGCCTTGTATACGAGAGACAGAAGCTAGATACAGCGTCAGGTATTAGCAGGCACGTCGATCTCTACCTCCGATGACTAACATCCAAGCGAGTAGCCTCAAATCGCAGACTTGAGTGCGACAACAATGAACGATCGATCGTGACCGCAAACCTTCTCTCATGTCAGCACGGAAAAGAGCAACTATAATCCTAGCATGTGCTCGAAGATAGCGTCTTTCGGGTAACCTGCTCAACTAATAGGAGAGCAGAAAACCGTGATAGCGACTGATGTGGCATACTCAAATGTTAATTGCGGGGAGCGCCAATTATTGTATGTAATTGGAACGAAGTTTTTGGTCTATCTACTTGGAACTAATAAGTGGGAAACCAGACAAATAAAGATTCCTTATGATACAGTGATTTGATTCCAGCTATCATGGTTCAAGTGTTTGAGCTTTGATAAGAAGGGCCCAGACGTCAAAGAACATGACACTAGCCACTGGTGCCACTTTAACCGCGGTTTCGCAGACTTCTGCATGCAAGCACACGTAGTTGAGTCTACTTTAAAATGTGAGGTTGCCAATCAGAGAGCCCAGGTCGTATTTTGAGTTTCAGCCACCAGTCGCTTGCGTCGGGCTGAACTCCGCCATTTGTCCTACCATCAGGAATGGCTATGCGCTAGCGAAAAGCGGTGTTTCTGCTTCCAGTGACAGGACGCATAGTGTTTGCGCCATTCGCCATCTGAAGTCATAGGCTCAGTCATGGACGTTCTCCGCACTTTGTTAGTAGCTCGTATCGGCTAATTCCAAGCCAGAGCAGTCTTTCCATGTTTTCAATTCAGCTATAGCCCCCTGATACCTTCCTGGTGTCTCCGGACACCAAGTAGGTAACTTCTCTGCCTATGTATCTCGAATCATACCACCTCAAAACATGATCCTGATGGCTTCGATATGGGTCTTGTTTGCCTCTTTTACAGAGGGGTTTCCCCTCAGTTTCAGAAATGTCGTGTCCCGTGCAGAGCCCGGAATGAAATCAACAGGAAGCTTTGCGCCTGCTAGAACATCCACACCTGGCCGTATAATCCATGGTGTAGTCACCTTCGTTTGCCTGTTTGCCTTAGCCTTTTCTCTCGGTATATCTTGCTGGCTTTTTCCCTGTAGCATGACTGATAGTGACCAGGTCTCCAAGCCAGAAGTCAGAAAAAGAATCAGCTCAAGTTCTCTTGGATCCTCGTACATATTCAGTCCGTCCTCGCTGTGGGATTTTTGATCTCCTCTACAATGATTGTAGTGAGTCTGGGTATTACGACACAGAAAGAGTGCTATGCGTCCATCATTATCTGCCTCTTCTTCTACTTTAATGGAAAAATCTGTCTGTACGCGAACTGTCATTCCTGAATTGCGTTCGGAGTCTTCATCTAACACTAAACACAGGTACATGTTCTACCTTGAAAGAGTACACCTCGTGCGCGCCCCATTCATACAAAAAAGGATGTACGATCCTATATGGATGGTTGGAATGGTTCTAATCATCTTCTTTTTTGGGAGTCTTACCATCTGGGGCTACATAACACCTCACGCTGCCATTGATGAAGTAGATGGACAATGCAGAATAGGAAGCCAAAAAATTATCGCGTACATTATCGTTGTCTTCGATGCTTCTATTAACGCTCTGCTAACAATAATATTCATCTTACTCCTTTGGCCTGTGATGAAATCTCAGGCATGGAGATCTACACATTATCAAAACGGTGAGACCCAGCGACCAGTTCGACATCCACTCCAAAGAACGGCGAGACAACTGAAGTGGTTAATGAGGGAAGAGGATGGGAATTGCGAGACCTTCTCTCTTTCTATTAAGAGAATGCTATGGAAAAATGCCATTGGCAGCGGTTTGACCTTTCTGGCTGGTATGGCGAATTTAATATACTTTCTTACCGATGAGGCGAATCAGATGGCGTTTGTTTGCTTCGTGGCATGCCAGCTTGATGGTAAGTATTCAGTTTCTAAACGAAAAGGGATATCGCCTGATCAAGTCTCAGTAACGTTCGGCGTTTTGATAATACACTGGCTTACGCTTGGAGGGGGCAACGAGACGCCTACAGGAACAACAGCATCACAGTCCTCGACCTCTACTACCACTATCATCATCAAGCCTGAACCCGCGGTACTTTCAATACATGACGATATGTGAAATTTATCAGTAACCGGCGTTTCTGTCCCGAACCAGAGATAGGAAGTCATTTTTCGACTAACCGGATTTTGTTCCAAGATTGGCCCACTGCAAGAGGATCTCTGTATGACCCAGTACTATCCGTATTAGCGCTTCATATCTTTTCCTCCTTTGAATTGTTGCAAACATAAGCCCAAATGCGCTTTGCAATTTCTCTACCAATTGCTTACTACTACCATACAACCCCACCATGACTTCAGTCACTGATTCTGATGTTGGCTATGAAGATATTAGAGGCTGGTATTGTGATTATCATATTTGATCTTGAAGTGAAGAGTCAGAAGTTAACGGAGGTGGGAAGTGCTCAAATTCAGCATAACATAAAAAGCACTATGATCTGCTGTGAGCCCCCGGGTAATGCTCCGAAGCATTTTTGATTCCTAAGAAGTATTTGCTATGGTCTCAGTTGACTCCTGAAAGTATGATAATGGTGTCAGGATTTGATCATGGTCTGAATTTTGGGGTGATATAAATAGTATATGGATATACAATGTGGAAGAATATTTGTCAAACAAGCAAAATACTATATAGTGTGTTTGGAATGATATACTTACAGTAAAAGAGTAAACTAGATCGTAATTGAGTATTGTTCACTGAAACGAAACATCAAATAAACTGTTTGGAATACGAAGCTTGGGTTTGGAAGGCTTTTCATGTTACCAAGGGCCACCACACTTCATCCAGTCTTCATCTTTTTCGAGAATATCCCAACCAATGAGCCTCCAGACCTGCGACTGATACCACTCCAAGACATCCTTATCTTCTACTTTGGGAGCTCGAGGTGCAGGCCCAAAATCCACCGGCCGAGTAAGGACATCGACAAAATCATCTTCCACATTGTTGCCAAACGTACAAGTTACTAAAGTCCGTTGCAGTCGGTCTTTGGCAAGTGAACAAAGTTTTGTTCGCGTGAATGAGAGGTTCTTTAACGTCAGAGTTCGTGCCGTAGACGCTTTGTTCTGTTTCGTGGACTGTGGGTTCATATGAAGAGGTGCTACGCCCATGACGCGCTCCAACACAACTATCAGGGCCTTGACCTCCAGTCGAATTGCCGTAGATTCGATGTTATGCTGGGCAATCTCCCTCGGTTCTGAGGGTGTTGATGGCAAAGCGATACGCTCTTCCAAGGTAGCGCCTCGGTGCCTTCCAAATGTACAATAGTAAAGACGTGAGCCTACCCGCTCGAACAGTATATACACGATGCCCTCGAAAAGTTGGTGATGGATCATGTTATCCTTTTCGAGATGACCGATGAAAGTTGCGATGAGATATGCGATATTATGAGCGGCAACAGATTCTGGAACAGTACCTGAAGCCTTACTATTTATTTTTTTCTTTGCGGCTTGATGGGCTGCATCCCGAGTTGCATCCAATGCAACCGAGATCATTCTGACGCACTCGAAAACCACCAAGCGGGCAAGTCGTGAATTTTGATCGTCTTTGTCGAGGATTTTCAGCCCCACTAGTACTATGTTCCAAGCTCTTACGCATGCTGTCATTGAACATGACAATTCGGATCGCTTCTGGTCTGGCTGCTCCATAGTTCTTGTTGCAAGGTGATCATGGCTTTTAGCGATGATAGGCAGCAAGCGACACAAGCCGCCAGTAATTCCCACAATACTGGAACAAATAGCATCTAAATTCGTCTCAGACTGCTTGAACAGTTTCTGAGATGTCCAAATATGCTGCACCATAATCGCCCCATCTATGAAACATTAATAAGGGAAAGGATATTCAAAAAGCGTTGGGTTACTTACCCTTTCCAAAGGCCTCGAATAAGTTGAAGTCGCCTTCTAATGTCTCCTCGACTGATTTGGGTTTTGGAGGAGGCGCTTTGCCTCGTCGTGGGCGTTTCGCTGTTAAGCTTGCTCCTTTGCGTTCCGTAGAAGGGTCGACACCCGGTTGGAGGGCTGATCGATGTAAATTGCGTTCAAGGTTGGTAACCTTTTCCTCCAATTCTCGGCATTTCTCCTGTACATTTTTATATTGGAGTTGCCAGTAGGCTAGCAGATCGAGGTATTGACCTGGATGCTGTTCGATGAATTGCGGTTGACCGCATTTGAGATGAGTCCGAAGCTGGATGACATAGTCTAAGATCATCAGTTATTGGAGCTTGTCTTGTGGGCGACGATTTTAGTCTCTTTTACCTCGTGCTAACGTTCCCGGTGGGGTTGCCTGAACAATGACGAGCGCAAGTGCGATTGACTGCGCTGAGGGCATTGAACAATGAGGAAGAGGAGTCACAGATTGTGGTCCCATAATCAGGGTAATTGGCATTCAATGAAAAAAAGAAAGGCGACGAATGCAAAGTAGCATGCACGGATTGCTGGGCGATGAACCATTAGGAAAGAGCGACATGTGTCGGAAGAACGAATGGAAAGTACGAGAAACAACAACTCCCCTAAGAGATCGAACATTAGGACCGGAGCACCTTTTCGTTCTAGCGAAATCGCCGATACGTGCTATCATACATTGAAGTAATTGGTATTGTACACCCACCAGAGGCTTAGAGTCTGCATGTACCATAGAGTCACAGCCTCATACACTAGCGCATTCTTTCAGTCCTCCTCTTGTAAGGCAGTGGCTCGATTTTCTTGCGCTTAAATTCGACACCGAGCTCCTTTTCCAGCCCAGTTCTCTTCATGACGCTACGCATGCTCTCATCCCACTTGGTCCGGAAAAGTGTTGCAGTAATGGGCTTCAGGTTGTTCTTGTCTACAAAACTCCTCAAATTGAAACCGTCTCTCTTAACGTCCATGAGTTTTTGAACGTTCAGCACCTTCGCATTCTCTTGCTCCAGCACAAAAATAGTCATACGATGGTATGGTGCACCCTTATGCGCCCAAGGTGGAAGCCAGGGAAGGACAATTTTCTTTGCCTGAGGATCCTCGGTCTTCCTGTCCTGTTGCTCGAACGTATTTAAAGGAATTGAGTTTTGCTGAGCCGTAATAGGGATGTTGGAGGCGATGAGATGGCAGCGATAAGCGAAGCTCTCGGTCTCTGGGATAGGTACATCGGGGTCCACTACTACAACTGTGACCAGCTTTTGACCGGGCTGGAAGGTCCGGACTTGGAGGCGAGGCAGGATCTCGCTAACAGCAGAACCAACGAACTCACCAGGGGCAATGTTCTTTCGACCAAAGGCCAGGCTTATGTCCGCAACAAGATCGAGAGCAGGGAGAAGGTCAGGGACAAGATGAAATTGCGTGACACGCTGCTCCAAGACAAGGCGCTTATAGCTGCGCCATTTCTTCTCGGCGAGGTGCCGGTAAATGGGCTTTTGCATGTCCCCTACACTTGATTAGCCTCAGGTCACGTTTGAATGATTAACAAGCGTACCCTCCCCATCCTCAAACTTTTTCTTTACCAAAGGGTCATTGATGTCCGCGAGGATGATCAAGTCGTTCAGATGATTCTGCATGCTTCGTAGCCTAGCTTCTTTTTTCTCAGGCCCTCCGCTCATTTCCGGGTCTTGAGCCTTCAGGTTCTCTATCCTAAGCTTCTGCGTCGCGATTTCTTTCAGTTTCTCCTGGCGGTCCTCAACCAAGACTTTCCTTGCCTCCTGGAAACATTGGTATGGAAGCTGCTCGAATGGGACCGGCTTAGCTTCCTTGCTCGTTGATCGTGCAAGAACAGCACGGCGACGACGAGATCCAATGGGCTGAATGCCTTCTCTTCGGACGAGACGTTTCTCATCGATTCGTTTCTGCACCCGATTCGGATCGAGCTTTCCCCACGCTTGCATATATCTTGGAATAATCTCTTTGGTACCCTCAGTGGCTATAGACGCAACGTCAGCCGATGGGGGAGAAGGCGGCGGTGGAGTTGACGACTGCGTTTGCAGCTCTTCGCGGGTAGTTGGCGACGAGGAGAGGAATCTTCGAGAGGTGCCATTGAGAGGCGCAGGGCCCAAGCCGGTGCTGCGCAGACAAACGCTGAAATGCCGCGCAGACGGCTTGATGGCCGCCATGACGATGGAATATGAGATGCAACGGCCAAGGAGTGATGGATCTCACGAACGTCGAAAATGTGAGGTCGTGCACGGGCCTGAACATTTTAGCAACTTTCACCTCCGCGCCAGCTCCGCGACGTCTCTGAACCCCCCCGTCTGGCATGGCTTCCACGAGGATGGCTTCGCCAATGCGCGGCGTCACGTACCAATTGAGCAGATTGTCACTGCAGCAGGATTCTATTGCTGTTCGTCGCATTAGCCTGCTCTCACAGATGCAAACTGACATACTCAGCAGAAATCGCTATCAACCTCCTTTACCCGCCCGATAACCACTTCCTCATCTCCCCAGGCTGCCGTTTCTTCAATAACTAAGTCTGCCGATGGATACGTACCCGTTAAGCCTTTCGAACACCAGACGGTTCAGGCGACTATCCACCGGTTCCCTGCCCTTGAACCCCTCCGATTCGAAACCTTTCCCGCCAACCATCTATATCTCCCCACCCGCAGAGACATCCTCCATCGTGCTATCATCTATGAAGGAGACAAAACTCGATTAGGCACAGCCTCAACAAAGACGCGCTGGGAAGTCCGCGGTTCAGCGAGGAAGATTCGGCCACAGAAAGGTGGGGGTGTAGCGCGTTTGGGAGACAAGAAATCGCCAATGCTGAGAGGAGGTGGCGTATCGCATGGTCCCAAGCCCCGCGACTTTTCCACGGGCCTTCAAAAGAAGGTGTACGATCTTGCATGGCGGACAGCGCTCTCATATCGGTTCCGCAAAGGCGAACTGATCATTGTGGATAACGCGATCGAGATCGAGAGCCCTTCACATCGCCTCTTAAAGCATATCTTCGATCTCCATGATCGAGAACGTGGCCGCGGACGAAGCCTCCTCGTCACGACCCAGAACCGGCCTCTGCTAGAACAAGCCCTAGAAAAGATGGACCGCAGGAGACAAGCCCTGACCTGGGAAGAAGTCGACGTCAAGGACCTCCTAGAGCTCTCCCGTATCATCATTGAGCGCTCTGCCCTCCGAAACATTCTCTTAAGCCACCAAGAAGACCTTACACACTCCTCTCTCCGACCTACTGGAATTACCAGATCCGCACCACCCGCACACCTTGAATCCATCCTTGGGTGGTCTGAATTCCGCGCCCTCATGAACGCCCCTGCCTCAGTACGCGACTCCATGCGCCCAGATGCCTATGAATCCGTCGCCTATAGCCGCTGGCAGCGCGCCGAAAGCCTCCCTTCGGATTCCCCTGAAAAGCACACCCTCACCATCTCGGCATACGAACTCCTCGCTGAGGCAAAGGATCTACGTCGCGCCCAGCTGCCACCACTTTCTTATCTAGAGAACGACTTTGAAGAGAAGGATTCCATTGCCGTGTTTCACAAGGATCCTATGGGTGCTGCCGAGGCCGCCGTCGAAGCGGGCGAAGCTCAGGTTAAGTACCGCGAGACGATTCACCAGCAGCACGAGCTGCTTGCACAGGCGGCGGAGCACCGTCGGGATGCGTTGCGCTGGCAGGAGCAGCATGAGCTCGCCGAGGAGCAAGAAAATTTGGCTGGTGATGCACGCACGGATGTTGCTGAGGCAAAGGTCGAGTTATTGAGGGCGCAAAAGGAGCTCCTGCTTGCAAAGGCACAGGTATGCAGAAACAATGGGAAACAGCGACAAGCGGAGAAAATTGAAGAGAAGGCGAAGGCGCTTGAGGAGGAAGAGGAGCTTGCGGCGGCTGAGAGGGATAGCGTAGGCTTACCTAAGGACGATCTGACGGAGGACGAACTGAGAAACGAAGTGCTAGGTAAGAAGAAAGAATAAACTTAGAAGGAAGCTGGCCAGATTTGGAGAATGAAAAGAGGTGCACTTTGTAAATGAGGATCGTATGAGAGGATTGTATGAGAGGATTGTATGAGTACTGTACTGGGTATTTGCATTGTCAGGTGGCAGCACCTGTAGGATATTCTGGCCGGCTTTAGCTTCTTCACAATATATCCGCGATGGAACGTTCCACTTGATATTCGGGGAAAGAAATCGAATTGTGGTACAAGTCCGATTGATGGATCATATCCCAGAGCTCTAAGCAATTCTAAACGTTGCCATCGTATAGTTTAGTTGGGAGACCACAGGCGTCCCTCCACACGCGCCGAAACGCCAGGCCATGCATTCAGTGTGACGAAAAGACCTTTGCTCTTCAGCTCTTCATCTCGACTTCCTTACCCTCCGGCTGCTCCCCGACATCTCCAATCCCAAATACCCTCTCCTTCACCTTAGCGCTTAGCAACCCCATTTCCTCCTCTCTTGCAATCTTCCCACCTGCATTCCCCAACTTAGATAACTGGCCTTTAGAGTCGCTTCCTCCAAAGTTACCTTTCCGCTTGATAGAGCTGTTCTCTTGGTTCATCTTGCGCGCTAAATCAGATATCTGCTTGGTACCATAGTCACGGTTTGTAAAGAGTGGCGAGGAAGCCAGTGTGCCGACCCAGTACTTGTTCCAGAGGGCCTCAAGCAGCTTACTATCCAGACTAGACTTGTAGTGCGAGACCGACAACGGATAATAGTGCGAGGCATGAGCACCAAAATCCTCAATCTTGCCGAGCGGAATCGTCTGGAAGCCGTCAGCGTCGGTACCTCCGCTCTTGCTTCCCGCCGACTTTTCTTTCTCATGGACGTAGGACTCGGGAAACGTGCGGAAGGCGCCGATTTCGACTTTGCCGGCTGAGACGGTGCGATCAGGGTCGATTACGACGGCAACAAACGGGTCCTGATACATCTGCTGCGTCTTCTGCGTGCCGACATCGATACCTGATAGCCAGCAACCGTATCCAGGGTGGCTGTGGTACCAGCCGACAGCGTTTTCGCATTGGCCCTGCTCGCGCGCGCGGCTCAGAAACTCGACCATGTATTCGTTTGCTTCGTCCTGAGCATTTACTCGTGTTTCGGTACCTTCGACAGGTAGGCGGAAAGCGTCGGTGATGACAAAGGTGTGCGCTTCTATCTTGCCGAGCATGAGGCCCATGACTTCGAGGTGGCCACCAGACCGTGCATGCATGACCATCTTGAGGAGCGCCACGGCCGAGATGCGGACGCTGGTGAAGTAGTGCGGGTCGGAACGCCAGGGGTGGGCATCGTTGATTGCTTTTTGCTGTGAGGCGGAATAAGAGTAGAGAGCATCTTTAGTGGGGTCGACAAGCTTGACTGCGTTCTCAAGCTCTATGGATTGTCAGTATGTGAACGGCGGGGTAGAAAGGCGATGTGGAGTCGGAGTCTGGTGTTTGGACAGCGAATGGCAGTAGATCTGTACTTACCCCAAGTCTTGAGCGATGCCCCCATCTTTGAAGAAGTTCAGGGCTTGTGAGAAGCAAATGCCTTGAGGTGAGGTTGGAGCTTCGATGTACTTTAAAGGTGGGGAGCTTAGTGCCAAGAAACCCTGGGCTCGAGGCAACAACTGTAAGGGACAGACAAGAGCCAGAGTAGCGGCGACTTGGCTGTTAACCTTGGCAGAGCAAATCCGCAACGCTAGCAACGTGATATCGAAGCGATACATGTAAGGTTGTATTGAGCTAACAAGTGATACTCGAAGATAGAGTCTAAGGGTAGACCTAGCTAGAGTTTATATACACGAAATCGCGAAGATGATCCTAGCTCACGAGAGGTTACCCTAGCTCGCGAGAAGGTAGCCTAGGCGTCGTAAGAGCGGAGATCAAGAGACTGAGGGTGAAAGAAAGGGTCACGTGACTTGAAGATGAGAGGAAATAGAAAACCGGCACGAGATCCTTATAGGAACGACAACGTGTAGAAGCACAAAACGTCACATTTTGTGGGGAAAAAAAAATCGAACACCACTGACAGAAAAATATTATATGTGTCATGACGCATTTGAATGAAAAAAAAAAAACCAAGAAACTAAAGAGGTTATTAGACAGATTATAAATATTGTTGGAGGCGGAGAATGAGTGATTGCATAACGCTCCCTGTTATCTAGGCAAGAACAAATAGCGACTCTTGTTTAAACAATGGCGTGTCTGTGACAACGACTCGAGTTACTGGTCAAACGCATCGGGATCACTTTCTCCTCTTCTTATCGTCCCATCCCATCCTATCATTCATGATCTTTGCCTCCTCTTCCTTCGCTGCAACCCATCTCCTCGTCAACTCCTCGTTATCCTGCTTCAGCTTTTCATTTTCCCTCTCCATCATATTCAGCTGCAGCTGCAAAGCCAGCAACTCATCCTGTACCTGCTCTACAAACTGTCCTTTCCCTTTCAGCTCCTCCGCCCGATCCTTGACTTTCCGCTCGAGCGATTTGTTAGCATTCTCGAGTTGGGCAATGCGCCTATTTTGCTCTGTGTTGGTAGCTTTCATTGAAGCATTTTCGGTAGTAAGTGACGCTATCTGAGTCTCCTGCTCCCCGCGAATCTTGTGCGAGGAAGCGAGCTCTCTGCGGATTTGCGTGATGTTCGAGGACGCGGTAGGCTCTGGTAATGGAGAGGTAGTCTTTTCCTTGCCCTTGGGTGTGCTCGCACGTATTGTTCTTATGGAAGCGTTTGTGCGGGGATCAGACAGCTCATCGGGCGGCTGTGGCTGTGGCTGCTCTGTGGATGCTGTCCGATCGGCGAGCTGGGTATCTGTCTTCCATCAGCTGCCTGTACATTCTAATAATACAGACATCCTTGGACTTGGCTACAAAAATGCCACAGTCTCGTACTTACATGCTTGAATATACTTCTCATGCGCTTTTTCGCGCGCATCACGCGCCTGCAAGGCAGACAGATACTCCGCAAGCGGGGTACTCATGGCGGCAGGTCGAAGGGCCTAAGATGCAAACCGGATCTCTGTAGTGATGTATATGTTTGTATCATGGTGTGAGTGTTACATAGTCAGGCTGGTCGTGTAGCTATGAGCCGTGGGATCTGTGAAAGTGGATTGGCGGGGTGACAGCTGCCCTGCGCATTCGAGGGTCTGTGCGTGCCGTCCCAAAAAGCTTCCATCTTGAGCTTCGAGAACAGCTCCTCATTCACTACATTTGAACCTCTATGTTTTCGTATTTAGAATTGATTCTAGCTTTTTTACTACAGTCATTTTCTCTCCTCCATTTAGGCGATTAGGTCATAGAGATGTCTTGTTACTCTATGTCCCGCGCCCTCTACCGCGTCTTTGTCGCTCCAAACCTTCCAAACCGCATACCACCTGCCCCTCGGCAGACACCCGCTCTGTCGCACACAGTATCCCTTCTTACCCGGACCACTGTCCGACCAAAGTCGCACAATGCAAAACGACAGGCCCTTTCTGATTACTTTACCTTCGACGGCGCCATCAAAGCAACTAAAATCAACTACATTGACGACAAAGGCGCTTTCATCCGCAATGTTTCCATGGATGATGTCATGCGCCGCATAAACCGCGTAACTCAACATCTAGTGCAGATCCAGCCTGGCCAGGTCGGTGAATCTGGCGATCCAGATCCAAACAACCCCCCGACCTGCAAAGTCATGTCCAAGATTGACATGCGGAACCAGCACAACAAGAAGCTGGAGATTGAACGGCGACAGGCAAAGGGTCAGGGAACGGGGCCCTCGCCGAAGACCCTGGAATTAAACTGGGCGATCGCTGGTGGGGATCTGAAACATAGACTGGAGAAGCTGAAAGGGTTCTTGAAAGAGGGCAGGAAAGTTGAGCTGATGCTGGGGCCGAAGAGGAAGGGGAGACAGGCGACATCAGAGGAGTGTGCAGCTGTTTTAAAGGCGGTGGGGGATGCCGTTGCGGAATGCAAGGGCGCAGGAGAGACGAAAAGGGAAGGAGTTCCTAGTGGAGTAATGAAGTTTGTTTTCCAGGGGAGAAAGTTGGAATAGAAATAGGCCGGTGAGATGTTGGCAACCGAATGGAGACTTGCTTCACTTATGTCAAGCAAGAAAGACTTGGGATTGACCGTCGGTCTCACTTCGAGAAAACTAAAGCGTGTACACAACCGAAGGTTTAAAGGGTGAAGAAAGCGAAGTGGAAAAATTAACCCGGAACTATGGCTTTATTGCCCCTCCTGTACAGTTCAGATGTATTATATTATACATGTATCATGACAGTTTACGCAATGCGGCTTAAATTCACCTATCCCATTGTTTCATCGCATATACAGGTAAGATAGGTCATTATTTCGGAACTTGTGCATTTAAACGAAGTACTTATATCATCATTGATATCTTTAATGATCTAGATATTTATACATATCTTACAACAGTTTCCTCACCTTGCCAGCTCTCTCCGCCACCCATGCTCTTACAGTCATAGATCTTTTACGCCAAGTCTCTTCAAACACTCTTCCCTGCCTAAAATGAGCATAACATCGTAGATACGCATACCATCATCGCGATCCGTAAGCAACTTTCTCAAACCATGATACACATCCTTTGCTCCAGCCTTACCCTCCGGTCTAGCATCAATAATTTGAATGATTTTTGCCGTCAAGCTTTCTTTGTCCCACTGCTTTACGTCCGCCAAACCCTTCAGCAACTGCGTCACGCCCTCGGCGGAGGTTCGCTCGACTGGGTGCCGCAATGGTGCAAACATGAATGAGTTGCGATATACGAATTCGTTTGCATTTGTATAATTCTCGGAGTCTGCTTGAATGACGCATTTGACGTAGGCGTCAGGGAAGGGTGTTTTTATAAGCTTCTGCCAATCCTGATAAGGAGACTGGGGGTCGGTGAGGAGGCGGACGACGTTGTTGACCATTTCGGTAAGATCTGGGCCACCCGTGTTTACACGTGTAGTGGCATGCTTGCGCTGTAGGAAGTATAACTTGCCAAACGTGACGGTCGTATTGCCCTTGGTGAACTTGAGTGTAAACTTTTCGATGAGCTTTTGTAAGTCCATGACATCGGACTTCTCCGTGTGAGACCAACCCAGCAAAGCCGCGAAGTTAGTTAATGTTTCTGGGAAAATCTCCATCTCTTTGAACGCTGTGATATCAGTATCGTAGTTACGCTTTGACAGCTTGTTTCCGTGTTCGTCAACCAGCAGACCGACGTGTGCAAACTGTGGAGGCTCCCATCCGAACGCATTGTACATGGCTATATGCTTGGGTGTTGATGGCATCCATTCTGACCCACGTATTACATGCGTGATCTTCATGTGGTGATCGTCTACAACGTTCGCAAGGTGATAGGTTGGCAATCCATCAGATTTCAACAGAATGGGATCTTCATAGGCGGTCTCAATAACATGACCCCGACGTTTGAGTGGTTTGAAGGCCCCGTATATCAGATCTTGGTAGCTGGGATACTGCTCTGGCACTCGCAGCCGTACGACATACGATTCACCCTTGGCTGCGCGGTCATCAGACTCTTCCTTAGCTATCCCAGCGCATGTGCGATCGTAGTCTGTTGCTATCCCAAGCTTATGTCTATGCTCTGCAAGATTCTTCAGTCGCTCCGCAGAGCAGAAACAGCGATACGCATGTCCATTTTCTAGCAGTCTGTGAGCATGCTCTTGATACAGTGCACTCCGCTCCGATTGTTTATAGGGCCCGTAAGGACCTCCAACTTCTGGTCCTTCATCCCATTCCAGACCTGCCCATCGTAGATCACGGAAGAGGCGCTCTTCTGCGTCCGCTACCGTACGCTTTTGATCCGTATCCTCTATTCGAAGAAGAAATTGACCTTTTGTTCTTTGTGCTAGAAGATAATTAAATAGGGCGGTGCGCAGAGAGCCGAGATGGAGATAACCAGTCGGAGATGGCGCGAATCGCGTGCGTGCTGGTGTTGCAGGCAGAGCAACCTTGTTAGTTTTCCCTTTAGTCGCAGACGAAACAGATCGTTTCGAGGTTTGCGATAAGCGAGCAAGACATGATCGGCAGGTATATGAAGAGAATTGAGGCCTCAGCAGTAGAGGAAAGGACATCTTGCTCGAGAATGCGTATGCATAAACTGCAATCTAGACCTGACTACGCGTAGTTCGTCCTCAGTGGCAGAAAAGCTCCACCGCCTTCGGAAGATAATTCGACCGACAGCTCGAAAGGAATCCCTGCATATGTCTGCTGCATGAGACTGGACGTTTTCCATGATTGCTTGAGATTGTTTTAATTTCACCTTTTCTTGTAAATACTACAGTCCGTCTCGCTCTTACTTTCTTCTCTACCCTAGAAGCAACCCAAGGTGTCCGACTCTCGCTATCAGTACGAAAGCAACTCCATACTACAACATTTCTAATTGTGTACAGTGGCTGAGATGGAAGAGGTCGACCTCTATGGTGTGGTTGTATCCTATAGAATTTGAATTTTACTAACAATGAAAACAGAGATTTTGGGGATAACCAGCGGAGCCTCGAAGACAGAGATTAAGAAAGCATACCACAAGGTTCGTGTTACCTCGATCCCTGGCTTTTTATGGATGGCGTATCAGAAAGGGAAGTAGGTTAACAGTTCTGGCAGGCCGCACTATCGCATCATCCTGACAAGGTCGCCGAGTCCGAACGAGTCGAAGCCGAAGTTCGCTTCAAGAGTGTACAGCAAGCCTACGAAATCCTATATGATGATGACAAACGACACCTCTACGATACCCATGGCATGTCAGCTTTCGATCCTGCAAGAGGTGGCGGTATGGGTGGCGGTCCTGACATGGAGGACATACTTGCGCAAATGTTCGGCGGCATGGGCTTTGGCGGCGGAATGCCGGGCATGAGTGGCATGGGCGGCATGGGCGGTATGCCAGGTGGTATGCCAGGCGGTAGAAATGTCCCGCGCAAAGGCCGGTCAGTAGAGCAGGAATACGAAGTGACGCTGGAAGAACTGTACAAGGGCAAAACTACGAAGTTTTCAAATACTAAGAACGTGGTGTGCCAAATTTGCAAGGGAACTGGTGGCAAGCCTGGCGCAAAATCGCACGATTGCAGCCAATGTGGCGGAAGAGGTATGTATATGAGTATGTTACTGGTTGCTGGAGGTATACTAACAGTGCATAGGTCAAAAATCCGTCCTGCGACAAGTCGGACCCGGCCTTGTGACACAAGAGACCGTCCCTTGTGGTACCTGCTCAGGTTCTGGGCAGATTATGCCCGAAAAGCAGCGGTGCAAGAAGTGTAAAGGAAAGAAAGTTGTGGAATCTAAGAACGTTCTGGAGCTATACATTCCGCGCGGCGCACGACAAGGCGATCGGATAACGCTCCAGGGCGAAGCAGACCAACTACCTGATCAGGAACCTGGCGACATCATATTCACGCTCGAAGAGGCACACCACGATGTTTTTGAACGAGCAGGTGCAGATCTTAGAGCTGAGCTAAAGATCACTCTTGTAGAAGCACTCACTGGCTTCAACCGTCCCGTACTCACCCATTTGGACGGTCGTAGTATCCAACTCAACGTCAAACAGCCGGATGGTAAAGTCCTCCGACCGGGCCAGATTTTAAAAGTTCCTGGTGAGGGAATGCCGATTAAACGCAGTGATGCAAAAGGAGACCTTTATCTTATTGTTGAAATCGAGTTCCCCGAGGACGGATGGCTCAAGGACGATGCCACAGTGCAGAAGATCCGAGCGATTCTTCCAAATCCAGCGCCAGAGGATGTCCCAGATGACGTCGATGAGGTTGAGTTCGAGTGGGATGCCGATATGGATGAGTTTGGCGCGGGAAGCGGCGATCCACGTGCCGGCGGCGATTGGGAGGATGAGGACGAGGAAGGTGGCCCACAGTGTGCAACGCAGTAGTGGTGATGCTCAGATCTTCATCTGCTAGGCAAATGCATCGACCGGCGTTAGTGACACTCTTGAATCCAGATCAGCGCCTGACGGACCGTTGATATTCTCATGGTGCTTGTATAGACCGCCTCAGGCGATCGCATTGTACTGTAAGCATCACGGTATGAAGATAATAGTGTTCTGTCGGCTAAGACGGTCAGCACAACCATACTCTCATGAGCTATGATTAATGAGTCAACATTATCCTCCCATTTTCATCTTCTCAAATCAGTTCACATTTTGCATGCAGGGATAAATATTTAACGTTTTGAGTCATTCCAAATGTTTTGAGCCTCAGGTGAAATCATGTAGCCATCACACGTCTATGGCGGACGAAACTGGATTCCCCAGGCAGATTTGGTCACCGCGCCCTTGCAGCGGATGTGGTTCTCCTGCTCCTCCGGCCTCTATGGGCAGCATGTCATAGTATTTATGTCTCTGGGTATCTCAGGCATTATCATTCGGCACATCCCCACTAGAAGCGGTTAGAACTCCACTCAAATCTAGAAAGAGAGCAGCAAAGCTCACTCTGCAACCCCTTCTTTGGGCGCGATCAAGACGACTGAGTCACCTGTTATTTATTAGCAACTCAGTACATAGTCTGCAGTTCAAACGTACCTCGCACAAAAAGCATTTCCGCTTTTTTCTTAACCGACTGCCTACTATTACTTCATATCCTCAGGAGTTCTTGTGTAATACTAACCCTTACAAGTGGCGGTCCTTCATCGTCTGAGTCTTCTTGCTCTGCGACGACAAAAATTGTCTCTTCTACATCGCCGAGAACAAGGTTACAGTGACTGTCGTATGCCTATCTTATAGTCAGTTATTTCTCTAACCCATGCACAGCATCAGCTTACGATCATGCGACCCATGAGTTCTCGGTTGCCGCGCAATTTCACAATAACAGTTTCGTCGATACAAAGCTTTACAAGGTCGAGCGGCTCGTTTTGTACCTCTTCCTTTTCTTCTATGGTGGCCATGATAGCGAGGTAAAATGTGCGCACTGAAGTGAGTGTTCTTGATCTTTGGCTGCTCTTTAGTTGAGCTTTGGTGATCCATAAAGCTTGGCGGCGGGGACGGCTGCGCTAGCTATTTTAGTCACTAGCGCTACGTCATTGCGTCTATGTCCAGGTTACCACTCCACCGGCCAGACCAGGCTTGTTTGCTACGAACGAACCAACTCCTCTTAAGACGCTCTCTATCCCTTCGATTAATCGGCAGAGGAGTCCGTTCACAATCATGGCCGCTCCACCTACTGGCGGTAATCCCCTCCTCGAGGCCCTCCCACCTGCTACGGACTACCTGACCTACCTTACCATTGTCGAATACAATTTAAGCGAGGATAACCTGTCCACTTTGCATCAGGTTCTTCAAGATACTGAACTTACTACCAACATTGGATGGGATCTGGTGCATATGCTTCTTCCACTTCTCCCATCATCAGAGGAGTGCCTTCAGGATATAGCAAACAAGGGGAATCCCAGAGAAGTAATCTTGAAAGTTACCGAAGCTTTGCGGCTATTAGAGTTCGGCGATCCATATGATCAAACAGATGACGAAGTGGCTCCTACTGAAATAAGGTCATCAAACGGAGCCACAGGTGTTGAGGTGGGCGAATCGAGCACATCTCCAGCACTTCCGTCGACAGTATTGCCCCCACTATCAGTGCTCAAGTTTGAGGTTCTTCTGGATCTTCTGGCGACCTTGCACCGCCGGGTTAAGACAAAGTATCCAAGTCGATTCCTATCAACCAGCCTACAGGCAGTCCTATCAGCGTACAACAGGGCATCTACGCACCGTGATGAGCTTACCTTGTCTGCTGTCAAGTTTGTCAAGACAATTTCAGGAACTAAGAGACCCCATTTGCCTCCACGAACAAGCAGTGGAAATTTGCTTCGAACTATTTCAAATCGTCAAGAACCAGATCCAGAAGCACAAAGCGAGCCACCTACTGCAGACGAGGCGACGCTCGTCAATCGGTTGCTACAGTCTTTCCTAACTCATGTTATGGAGGATTATGTTCTCACTATCAGCTCGGCAGAAGATGTACCAGGGTTCGCATGGTCTAGTAGGCTCATGGAAAAGTATGAGCCCAGCCGTATAGTGCCCAACAAGCCCAAATACTCCGATCGTTTCGCAACAGAGGAGGCATTAAAATCAAGATCAGCTATCATTGGCCAACTTGTTGCTTTGGCACAAGATTTGGGGTTGGAAACTCAAGAGCTGGTGCAGACAACCATGGATCCTGAGACAGAGAAGCAAGGTATTCCAGGATCAGAAGACGAGCCTCCGAACTCCGCAGAGGATATACCCTTATCGAAGACTGGTGCTTTGTTGCTATATACAGCGCGAACTGTAAAGCAGGAACTATACACCAACATCAGCAGTGATGATGCTCCCTTCATTCATATATTCCCAGACCACGTAGCCATACTGGAAAATTTTGTCGGCCTTCTAGGTCAACAGACCGTTGGAATGGAGCCTGAAGCCCTGCTTGATGCAGTACTGGCTCTTGGCCTTATAGCTCTTGAGAAGAATGCGGTCGGGGAACCCAACGATGATGAGCAATTTGCTAAATATCTACAAACAACGTCACTGATATCAGCGAATAACCCATCTCCCAGCCTACGATATCATGCGCACTACCTCACATCTACGATCCTCCGCTCCCATCCCTCCGATATTGTCCGTCTTACCTTCATTCGCGACACTCTCGAGCACTGCCCGTACGAAAACCTTAAAGCGAGTGCAGTAACATGGCTCAAAGGCGAGACTCTAGAAGCCATTCCAAATATACCCTCCTCAGCCCAGACGCCTACGAAGGACTCCTCCAACCCACCTTCTATCTTCACGACGCCCGTCGCCCTCTCTACCACAGCGCCCTTCCTCTTTCCCGACCTTATACATTCGTTCCGCACCACTATCGCCATCTCGGACTCATTTATGCAGTTTAGACAGGAGCTAGGCTTCTACCTCGCAGCCTTGAACTTCTACTACCTCCTTTTGACGGCGAAGCCGCTGTATGAGGGGCTGGATATAGCAAATTTACACAAGGATAGCAATATGCAAGAGCATTACCTCTTGCCTCTCAAAGAGGCTGCGACGCGTTTCAAGCAGGATTTGGGTGAGGGAGGAGAGCTGAGGATTGCAGAAGATAGTGAAGAAGGAGTCCAACAAGCTGGCGTGGATATTGAGCTTTTGGAGCATGTGATCGCTCAGGTAGAAGGGGCGATTAAGAAATTAGGATTGGAATGAGAGGTTACGCTAGATATGGTCTTGTGGAAGACGGCAAGCTGAGGGTAAAATCCTTTGTTGTGCCCTTACCATTAGAGGGCTCTCATGAGCTTTTATTTGTTTATGTTGACATGCTGAGATGCGTATGAGAGGGCTATCATAGCTCTGTATTTTCCCTTTCTTGCATATGCCAAAGCTTGCGTTAGAGAACCGCCATATCCGTCCTTTCTATCTGCATTGATATATTGTAACTGTTGTAGAAGCCGTCAAAGCTCTTTAAGTTGTTTGTTCAACATCTTGAAGGTTGGGTAAGATGGCATCAAAGGTCACGCTGAAAATATTCGCATCTAACAAGGCATTTTTGGTTTATAAACGCCTCCTAGTAATACAAGTCGCAGCCCGAAAGACTCTACGAGATTAGGGGGATAACGATATTATGACCAGCGATTCGCTTGTCAAGCTCGACTTGATTAGTGACGTCAAGAACGAGAGCATGCGTGTTAGGAAATCTGGCCGCAAGTTCCTCAGCCCTAGCGAGAGTCTGTCAGGCTATTGTGTGCCAATATCATCCATTTGCTCTGTCTTTTGAGCCTACCTAGGGTCGTATAATTATTCGGATCGCGGGCGAGATATTTGAGACAAGGGAATACAATCATATCACTCCCAAGACACCATGGCTAAAGCGGCTGCGACTGATAGTGAGAAGGGGGTTGGATGAAAGCGATAGTCTTGTGATTGGAGGCTAAAATGTAATGGGAAGAGAACCTGGAAAGGATCTACTTGATATGAACATGAAGGAGTGCGTGAGGCTAAATTTACATGGGAGCGTCAAGTCGAAATATAGAACTCCGATTCTGCTTTGGGCTCCACAGTTTATAAGTCATCTCTTATCTGATCCACCAGTAAATGGCTTCAATCATGGCTTTTCCCCATAGATGATGGTTCTGTGGAATAACCTGGAAAAGATAGAATGTGCATGCTCTTGCGCTTTAGTATGTTGTCTTCATCTACCTATAATTTACACCATCTACATTTCCCGCTGATGTACATTTGCTCTCCCCACCCGTGATATTCTCATGAAGCGAATGCTTTTTAAGTGAGAAAATTGAAAAAACAGTCTGATGTCACACAAAAAATTGACGGATATGCACTGTTGCATTCGACACAGCTTGATTCGCCGCACATATTATACTATATGAGAATAAATAAGCTTTTCAGCTATTTGCTGTTTCTGTGCGGTCGGGTTTATCTGGCCAATATGGGGGTTACCCAACTCTTCAGTAGTCCATTTCAATCTCACGCAGGTATAGTGGGTACCATAACGAGCTTGTGAGTTGAGAGCAAATAGAGGCACCAGATTATGATGAACACTATCACTATAGCTGTGCTAGACACTTATTAAGGCAACGTTTGCCTTTGTAAATTATCTTACTTTTTTCATGCAAGGGTTGTGCTCTAAGTCTTTACCCTTACATAAGAGTGTTAGCCCCTTGAAAAGAGAGCCTGAATAACATATATACCGTCAGATTTGCGAATTAATTCCAGACATATAGATGTCACCTGCGAAAAAGTCCTGGGAGTTTTCTATGACTGGTCCCACACTACTTTAAGCTCGCCTCGACCGTACTGTTCCATTGCATGACTAACAATTAACTATAGGCTGATATTTGATAGCTCAAGGTCTGACCAATTGTTTTACAAGCGGTGATTAGCATCTTCCTGAGTAGCGAAATTGGAAGAAATCCTGTTCGGGGTTTCCAATTCCTCCGATTCTTTCCGCTTCTCTGGTAAACCTTGTTTGACCTCCACATAGTACGAAGCCGCGGAGTGTAGCAAGGGCAGATCTCCTTCAATTATGCCGTTAGCTCTTCGAGCTTTCTGGAAGGAATAGGTTTCCACGAATTCCTCTGAATATTGTCCGCAATATTTTTCCAAGTCTCCAGTGCTTGCCTTCCAAACGAGAACATCTGCAATAACGAACGTAATGGCGAGTTTTGACTAGTGTGAGCATGTAAATAGTCGGCTATCTTGCCAAAGGTTAGCGAAAGTATGAGGCGACTGACGTTTGCCTTAAATCGAGAAGAACATACATCCAAATCCACAACTTCGCCCCGCCCTCCCGCAAAGTTTCAAGACTGTTGCCGTATAGATACCCAAGGAGTTGAGAGATGGTCTCCGGTCCCAGATTTGCGTTCAAGAAACGGATGCATTCCTACAAATTGAAAGCCCGCTTAGTAGATCCACTTTAACAAGCTCCGCAGTGCACTCCACATTTTATGAAGTGACATACAGGCGTCAGAACTCCTCAATATGATTAGAAGCTGTCGGATTTGGTTCCACCTTCATCTGTTGCGTGTGAGAAATAAATCGTGCCTTTTGAAAAAATTGAAATCAGCCTCCATGGCGGCACCTATCAGAACGGCAATATCAGAGGAAACCGCGACCGTGACCTGGCTGGAGTTATTGGTCTAGTCAGGGTATCACGTGTTAGGGCTGTTTCCAATTAGCCCCGATGTTGTCAGTGCACGGACCGTCCAATTTTGGACGCGAACATGACACCTCGTGTTCTTGAGCAGAAGCCTGGCTATGGCACTACCTAAACCCGTGCATCCCGCCCTCACCGTTCCATCATGATTGTACGGACCGTGCTGTTCGCTGCGGCGCTGAGCCAGATCATGAGAAGTGCTGCCGAAATAGCGCCTGAGATTACTGTCGTGGAGAATGGATACAATGTCGTCGCCAAGGTTCCCTGTCTTGGATGTCCATTCCTGTTCCAAGACACTTCTGACGGTCTTAACAAGCCTTGGACCGAGCGAAAGGACAATAATGCTTTGGTACATTCGCGTTGTCTGGCAGCCGACAATCTCCTCGCAAGCTAATGTTAAATATAGCTGTTGAACGTCAGTCTGCCGTACGATAGTGCCTTTCTTTCCATTAACAATGCGCGTCTTTATACCGGTCAACGCATTCTTCCACGCACATATGCCAATCAAGTCGTCCAGGACTTCTCGGTTGACGAACTGTCGGCGAGCATTGCTAGCGGCCAGCTCGAAGCAAGTCACGAGACCAACATGGGTGGAGGTTTTTTTGGGCTCTCCTATCGTCAGTCGCTGCGTACTATACGGACATCTCAAGGCCGGGAAGCACTCATATTTCAATTCGATATTATTGAGCTCTACTGCGATCTGACGAAGCCACCACTTCAGTACAAGCTCGACGACCCGGCTCAGAAATTGCTTCAACTCATGCTTGTCGAGAGACCTGTCATGTCTGCCTCTGACCCAGCTCCTGCTTTTGAGATCTTGGATGCTGGTCTTGTATCTCGTTCGCAGAATCCTCCCACCCGTTTGACGTCGCTGCGCACAATGCACTTCCTCAACTGGGACTCATATGGCGAGAAAGGCACCACGGCACATGCGCTCACATATGGTGCTACTTCCTTCCTAGACTTCCTTGGATCTAGTATCTGGGTGCTAATAGGCTTCATATTTGCTATCATGGTCGTGTTTTCGCTTGTGTGTCTGCTGTGTATTTTCGGATGGGGCTTCTGGAGCGATGACTATAAATTGGCGCAGTGGCAGAAGCATAGGAGGACTAGGATCGCAATGGACGGCGATGTTGAAATGGGAAAAAGGAAGATGAGAGGAAGGTTCAAGGGTCCCGAAGAACTAGGTCTAGCGGAGCGAGCTCAAGTGGTCGGATTGGGCAAGAACGATTGATTCTGCTAATGGATAGTCGAGTGGGCTGAGAAGTCCCTGTTAAACAATTTGTGATGAGCGAACCCATGGTAGGTTCTCGTCTATGTACTGATGTATGAGGAAAGTCTAATGTCGACCACATGCTATTTAGTCGGCTCTTTAATATTAATTACAATTCTATTATTACTCTACAAAATCCCTTAAAACACTCTAGTGGGTATCGAACGCCATTCTAATGCAACATGTCCGAGATACATTACCAAAATCCAATGATTTGTCTTTCCAAAGTTCAAAAGCTATGGCATGTACTCTGGTCGACCGCAGTCTTGAAAGACTCCTTCGACAACCTGGAAAGCACTGCTCCTCCATCCTCCTAAAACAAGTCTTCGTTTTTCGTGAAGATTACACTTGGGGCCACCGTACCCTCTTCCAAACCTTTGCTCTTGGTACTACAAAAAAATTAGCGATGACAACACAGCTACCATCTGTTCTCAACAAACCTCAGAAACACAGTATTCGATCCACCACTTATATCCTCACCCTTTCCTATCCGATCAAGTGCATCACGGATCATACCGCAGCCTATGAGTCCATCTTCATAGTCTCCTTCCTCATGTCTCAAATGTGACTCCACGTCATCTAGCTTCTGCAAAATCACCTCCCGTCGACCTTGCGCATTGAGTTGAGGCTCCGGCCCTAGATTCTGCAGCTGAGGATCGATATTGTGCGATTTGACGATAGCCATAGCACCAACTTCGATAACACGAAGACTCTGTGCGAGTTGCTCCGCATGAGACATATACCTGAACTCCGGAGTCTTAGGGCCAGTGAGTTGAATTGGCACAGAAGGCGCAACAGCCCGAAGCGTTTGCAACATTTGGATTCCTGTTCCACACCCAGATGGAAGGCCATCGATGCGAGGCTGTAGGTCGCGCACTTGTACGTTCGCGGGTGCACTTGTCTTGCTTCTCTTGTGTCGCTTCCCTTGCCGTGTATTGCGACTTGTCTGGGTATTCTCTCCCTTGGCCTTCTCCTCTGTTCCTATAGACCGCGTACTCTGTTTTTGCATTCGGTAGAATGTGGGGGTGTGGCCTTGGAATGTCTGTGCTGCCGCCGCGAGCTGGTCGGCATGGTTCTGGCTGAGCGAGCGTCCGTGAGAGGGAAGATGCGCTCGAGAGTTTGTGCTAACGTGGTGCTCTGTCGTCGGAGGTACAACTGTGTGTGCTCGCAAGTGATGTGCAGGCTGCGGCTCGAATGGCTGTTGCAGCTGCAGACTATATGGGCGCGATGAGGTCGGAGCAGCATATTCTTGCGCCGCGTCTTGATGTTGTCCATATTCATAATCTGTGATGTTAGGTGTCGCTGTGCCTGGCGTTGTCGACGTAGAGTTCGCAGGCGCTATGATGCCGTCCCATTGTCTGAATCCGAGATCCTCAACTTTGAAAGTCGACTCCGCCCCTGGAAACAACGGCTCGTCGTTGCTATCATAGATAGCATACAAAGAGTCCAAATGTTCTCCCTTGATATCTGGTGTAGCAAGCGGTGTAAGGAAAGGATCGGTAGCCGCTGGGCTGAAAGGGCTGTCGCCGTGGCTCCGAGACATTACGGGCGATCGATGTGACGAAAGTTTCTATCCGACAAGATAGGTAAGAGACGTAGATCGTGGAAGCAGGTTGCGTAAGATGTTAGTTACACAAAGATAAGAAAAGTGCGCGCGTGACGAGATGATATAGGAGTGTGTGTGTTTGATGTGTGTTGGTTGGATGGCTGGGCTGAGACATGTTTAGGAGGTTCAACGGAGGGCGCCGAGAGGTTACGTCAAACTGCGACTGAAATCTACAAGAGACATGAAAGTAGGACTGTTTGATGTCATTAGTTTTGACATCGGGCAATCAGGAACACGTAGTGATGTCTGAAAATGAAGGTCGGATGTCTTCCCACAAAACTGAATAGGATTCGAAGAGTAAAGTGCTCAGTAATCTTGCAAAGGATTTTGTTCTAAAACCACGCTTTTCATTACGTTTTCAAAAGAAAAATAACACTAGGAAGACCGCATAGCGGTCTCTCGATTCTGATCAACGCTGAAAAGAAGTCTCTTTGTGAAGTACTTGTTCCTTAACCAAAGGACTGAAACTCGTTACTACAGAATCAGGGCACCTATTGAGTGGCCTCTTAGTCTTTTCATTGTTGTGTTCGATAGATCTCCGCGTTCATATCTGAAACTGTGATATGCGGCCGACATTGCGGTAGGAAGGATTTGTCTGCCATTAAGGTTGCAAGGCCTTATGGAAGGGGTGTTCGATATGAGCGAAGAAAAATCCCTTACGGCTTGTTGACTTGTTTGGGGCTCGAGAGGCTGGCTGTCTGTAATCGACCTTTCATGGTGGCATTCTCTTGCGGTGGAAGACCCTCACATGTGTAAGAGTTGAAAAACGTAAACGATAGAATGAGAGTGGTGAAGAGAAAGAGGGAAACAAGACGCTTGGGCGCGCCAATTGGGGCACGGCTTTGATGTCACTTTAGCAACACACCCACACTTTTGGCCTTGGAGGTGAAGGCATGCACGAGATGTTCTCTCAGCGTCCGCCGCGCCTCTTCCTTAAAGTCATCTGAGGGCCGAAAGTCATGTACGTCCTATATATAATATTTTATTGGAGAAATCGTCATCAACTGGCTAGAATCTCGGGTATGGTAGTTCAAGAATTGTCGCCTTCAAGAGTCCAACGTAAGGCGTCGGTTCGAACCCGAGTCAAGTACACCATGCGGTTCTAGTCGTGGCATTTGAACGCAAAAAATCCCACCGGGGGTTTTCAGCTTCAGCCTGGTGCAGTGTTGGGGGCCACTGCCTTCGCCAGGTACTTCTGTTTTGCACATTTTTTTGGCTCGATAATAATAGTTAAATATCTGCAAACATTTTTCTGCGCAAAATTTTAGCAGATGACTGGCAATTGACTGATGATGGCGTAGCAACGTACTAGTTGGCCTCACCACTACGCGAGACAGTGACAACGCGAAGCTGGACGCGTCTCTTTTTTACAAAGCTACTTATCTGAGCTCGACTGCTGTTATAGGCTTCCAGATGATTTCTCAAGAACATGCCTGCAAAAATTGCGACAAGAATTCGATATCGACGAAACAGCAGCCATGGTACCTTGCCGATTAATCACTTGTAAATGTCAGAAGCTGTCCTCGTGCCTGCAAATACCCTCAGCGACAGGGAGCGTAGCCTGCCATAGTCATCTCAGCTAGACCTCTTCGCTTTGAACCGGTTGAGAGAGAAGTATCATAGCCAAGTAATCCATTGAGAAGCTTGTGGCCATTCCGAGAGTCAGATACCGAGAACAATCTGTTCCACCAATTCAGCTGGTGAATTCTACAATCCAGGATATCATTCTCAACGACGTCAATACCAAGGCTCCTGGACAGTAGAAATAGTTCCTAATTTGAAAGAGGCATGTAGCAAACAGGTTCCAATCGTCGACAAAGATGCTAAGTTGGAAAAGGAATCTGCAAACGATCGCCACCGTAGGCTAGTAGCAATAAAAGGTATGTTGAAATACCAATTTGAACAACTAAGACTAATGAAAAGGAACAATTCGGGCAGAAAGACAATGAGCCGCAACAGGTTGGGCTAGGAACCTGGAACCCTAGAACCTGATCAGGCACCCTCCGGTGGGGAACATTCTCCTGTAAAATAGAGTAGGTATCGTGAAAATTTTGACTGGGTCGCGTTGAACATTGAATCGTCTCAAACCATAGGTTGTGTCATGGAGACGTAGCAACATGAATGAATGAGGCCCACACGTCACACTCTTTTTATGCAAAGTGCATATCTGTCAACACTTGGGTCGCCGACTCGGGAAAAGGCAAAACCATGTAAGGGTCCAGGATAAGCAGAGCCACATTGAAGCATCCAGTCTCATCCAGTCATGGTATTCAAGTAGCTTTCGTCTCGTAGTCCAAGTCGAAGTCCAGTCCCGAGCCCAGGGAAGAGAAGAGAAACAAAAACGGAGAGGAAGAATAACTAAAATAAACAACACCCTCCGGCACTCCAAAACACCTGCACTCCAGACTCCAGCAAAAAAAGTATCTTCCCCTTACACCACATCCCCAATCCTTTTGTTTTTCTTTCCTCTTGGCGTTGAGGTAGTTGTATGGTGCTTGAGTGTATACCCGTTTGAAAACAACTTCCCCAAAAAATAAAATAAAAACAGAACTAAGACAGCAACCCCTCCATCCGGTCATCCCCACAGCCAAAAAGAACCTTCTTTCTGCCACGGACCTTTCGGCCTACCAGAGCCTGGATTGCGTACAAGAAGAAGGGGAAGATGCATGACAGTGGTCATGCACCCCACTGCCACGTCCTCCCATACGCCTTCACCGTCTCAATATCTGGGGCATCTTCCCCCGCTTCCCCTGCGCCCTGGGTCGAAAACACGCGCGAGGTCAAGGGACCTTGCAACCAGCTGACGAAGCAAAACCTGCTTGGGTAGAGGGTGGAGGGTAAGGGGGGCGGGGATTAGGGAGTCCCTGGCTGGGAATGGGGAGGGGTAAGAGAGAGATGAGAGGGGAGGGAGAAGGGGGTTATATAGAAAGAACGGGGGATGGGGAGCGGAGAAGAGAGCAGCAAGCCGGGCTAATGCCAGTGGTTGCTGTTGGGGTTGTGGGGAGAAAACATACCAATGCGGAAGCAGAAAAAAGCAAATAATGCAAAAAAGGCACGGCGACGGGTAAGCATGCTGGTCAAGAAGTCGTTTACTGGCTGTGTTGGGACCCACAAGCGTATGTATAAGGTAGAAAGCACGCAAAATGACTGGTCACGACAGAGGGGGGCAGGTATGCAATCAACCACGAGCTTTTTTCGTTTCTCGCTACCACTTCCTGGCTACAAGCGCCAATAAGAGTCCAGTCCTCAACATGCATCCACTGATGTCTCCCCGGTTAGACTATTCATCCATCCACTTCCCAAATCCACCGAAGGAGGCGAAGGTAAATGAAAGTACAGACTGCTGGAAAGACCACCAAAGCGTACCAAAACTGTTGTACGCCAACAAAGGGGATGTTGAGGGAATTAGTAACTGTGTGTAGGGGACTTTCATGACTTCGTCACGTCGTGAAGGGGAAATTATACGTCCATCCCAAAGCCACCTCTATCTTTCGCCGATACAAGGAAAATATAGTCGAAGGGGGAATGTTTTGTTGGGGTGCAGTTCTACTACCCACGAGAGCTTGCCGTCGAAGATAAGGTCCCGCGTATGCTGCGCTAGCCATGATATTAAGGGTAGTAGCGACCGTTTGGTAACATTCGACTCTCAGACCGGAAAACCGTAAACGCCATGTTGAGCAGCCGATGAGAAAGAAGGGGTTGAAGACCGGGCCTGATGTTCCAATAGGCCACCGAAACGCCGGGAGTCGTGAAACAATGAACAAGAATAGAGCAGATGTCGATCGTATTGTTCACGGATGTGATGCTGAGGCGCACTGGCGGCTGAAGGCTGATAAGGTTGTGCCGCAGTCATAGGACGGCACCTAAACCTCTTGTCAGAAAGACCAACCAACAGCTGCGGGCACAGCTTATTCACTTTCGTCTCCAGGTCTGGCTCTGACCAGCAAGGCTGTCCCGGGACACGAAAGGAAGTTGGAAGCCCTTGTTGAGCTCCGTCTCGACAAAGATAGAGGCTCGCTTGTAGCGCTTGTCTGTGTACTTGTCGTAGACAGCGGAGTGATGCTTCTGGGGGTTCTCGCAGCACTCGAGAATCACTGATACAAGCTGACGAAGCTGCTGCAGGGTGTAACCAGAATAGTGGACGTGAGCTTGGGACTGGAATGACTTAGTTGACAACAAGCAAGCGGTGAGCCGAAACATACCCAATCACCCTTCTTCAGCATGAAGCGCGCTAGACAATGAGCACCGGCAGCAAGGAAGCTGGGGGTACATCCAACAAAACGCTCATCCATGATCGTGATCTCGAGGAAGTACTTGGCAAGGGTGCGAGTCTCCAGATCATAGTCATCCGCCTTGCTAATCCGACGAAGGAAGCTCATAGGTCCCGGCCAGCCTAACTCGAACTGAAGCATACTGAGCATGAAGCGCTCTGCCTTGAGAACTTCCTCTCCAGAGTAAGCTCCATCAACCATGTACACAATCTCCTGAACAGATGGGCAGTTGATCTCTTCATATTTGGCAGCGAGGAAGAGAGCAGTAGCTCCAACCAGCTGGAGTTTGCCTAATGAGACAACCTTGGCAGAGAGAAATCGGTCGACGTAGTTGACACTGAGGAACAAGGTCTCAGGAAGCAACGTGAAGCGATTGTGAACCTGGACGAGCCAGTCCATGAGGACAGAACGCATGGACCACTGGATCTCGGCCTGCAGGTCCATGTAGGAGGCGTTTGGCTTCATGCGCTCCTCAAGCTGGTGCATATACTCGAAAATCTCTTCTCCATACTCAGCAACCATGGAAGTGTCCCACTGCTCATCCTCCAGGTCCTCCAGGGTCTTGTGGGTATCCACGAACTGTTTCGCAGCCTCCAGCTCACGCTTAGACTTTGCAGTAACACGAGGGGCCAGAACGAGGGTGACGCCGCCGGTAGTATCGCCACGTGAGCGGAGAGAACGTGCCGTAGTATATCCATCGGCATCGTAGTACTCCTCTTCCTCGTCTTCATCCCAATACTCCTCGTCACGGTCCTGATTGAGTGCATGGGCCTTCTCCTCTAGGGCATCGACATAATTGGTGTACTCATGCACGTCGACAGATGACAGTTGCTTCTCAACGCTAGCGTGGGTTTCCTTGGCCACATCGGCTAGTGGGTATGAATCGACAGAGCTGACTTCAGATACTTTTCGAGTGTTAACAGTTTGGCAGGCTATCGAGGCTGCAGCCGTTTCCCCTGCAAGAGCCTCTTCAATGCGGTCAATGATACCTTGAGTAAGCTCAGCCTTTGCGGTTGGCTCGGTGATCTGATACTTGGAAGCATCTGGGTAAACCTCGGTAGGGTCCACTGGAGCCTCTCGGAAGACGGTGGTAGCCTTCTTGGTGAGCGCCTTGCGGGCATTTCCTGGGCCATGAGCTGCATCAAGAGTGACGTGCTTGGGTGCGGCGACCACGACGGATTCGGTAGTGACGCTGGCATTGACCTTTGCAGCAACATTTGCCAACGGGCGCTGGGCTGGGCGCAACAAGGCATTGGGCTTGAAGGACTCTTTGGTGGAAACGATGCTAGAGTCTTTGAGGACGATGTTCTCCTTTTCCTTACCAGCCATCTGAATGTCGTCCTTGACAGTGGCTCTACCCACGTTGCTCACATCGGCGAACACAGCACGCTTTGTGCCATTGGCCTTTGTGCCAGCCATTTGCGCAAAAGACGACAATGCGGGCGTTGATTTGTTGCGCTGATGAATAGCCTTACCGGCAGGAAGCTGGGGCGGCGCGTTCTCGTCACGTACGCGAAGGGCGCGCAGAGGGCGTTGCGGCTGCGAGAAGGGGTTGCTGTCAGTGGCGGAAGATTGGAGCCGAGTGCAAGGTCGAGGCGCAAACGGGTGGCAGCCAGTGACGGGCGCAGCGATGGAAGACGGGTGGGTACAGAAAGTAAAAGATGAAAACATACCTTGGCATCCATTGCGATGCTTTGACGGTGTGCTCAGTTACCAATACTCGACCGGAGCTGCTTCGACGAAGAAGGCGAAATAGGAGCAGGGCTGTCGACGGACGCGGAAAGGGGAGCGTTGGCGGCAGCGGGAAGAGACAACGGCCGTGGGTATAAACAATTAAGAGTCCATGTATGGGGGTAATTGGGCGACGATGAGATACACGAAATTATCTTCCGACACGACGGAGCGGATGGTGTGGTGGTGGAGCTTTAAAGCACGGCAGGCCGGGCGCTTTTGTTTACGGGCGATGCCACAACATCTTGGGGACGCGAGGGAGCTCGGGCCCGCCGCGTTATTGCTCAGGACCCCTGGTCACGCAGCCCTTGGCCATCACTTCGGCAACGGCAACAGGCGATCCCTCCCGCCGTGCGTCATCCGGCGCGTTCACCACAACACCGCGCAACCCGCTTCACCCAGCGCGCACCACCGCCCAGCGCCCAGACAGCGCTGATAAAAATTCCGCAACGTCGCGTCGCTCTTCGCACGCGATTCCGACAGTTCAAGCGCCGTGCGCCCTGTGTGCGCGCCGTGCTGGCCGTCGGCCTGAAGTCGCGTCCCACCCCGCGCCAAGCCTTCCTGTTCCTGCCGCTAGACGCGGAGTCACGTGCCTTCCTTTGGCTCCCCTCCCCACTCTGCACACGTCTGCCAGCGGGTCAAATGCCGCAGAAAAGGATGACAGCATTCGCAGCGCACACCCGGCGTCTGTTCGCATGCAGCGGTGTCGGCGCCGCAGCCATGGCGGACTCCTTCAGCGACGTTCGATGGGAGCGGCGCCCTGCCAACGAATCGATCCCAAGCACTGCCGCCTGTTTCAAACCTGTCCGCCTGCACTTGCCTTGCGCCAGGCTACAGATGCTCCAGAGACTCGAGGTTGGTCCAGAGATGCGCCTTGCTATTCGTGTCTGGCGCAGAGGGCTCCTCCGCAGTCGTCGAAATCAATTTTTGGCCGCATACCCCCCATGTGGGCATCAAACAGACACCGACGGCTGTCCTTAGGAATACGGAGGAATCGTAAGCGAGGATCAGGCAGAAACATCGAAACGTTCTTTTCATGCTGTCGAGAAGCCATCTGGCCGGGTGGAGATGGCTTTTACTCGGAAGTTGGCACGCCATGCGTTATCTGCTTGTGCCAATGGCGTCTTTGTCTTCACCGACAAGTCCCGAGCGACTTGCGCCAACTCGATTATCACCGACTGGTGCCCTCCGCCCACGCAAAGAATACGCGCGAGCGGCGGGAGATGGCTCTCCCTCCCGTTTCCCCTCCTGCTGGGCGCGCGTGCCTGTGCCAGTTGTGCCAGAGGCACATGTGTTGGTACCGTGAGCATGAACATGCGGACGTGGATGCGCCCCAGCTCGCTCGTCATCATGCAGGGTCAGGCATGTTCACAACGACTCTCTCAAGACGGCGCATCAAGGTGCTCCAGCACCAGCACCGGCTCTAGCTGGCATTACCGTGCTCACCTCATCGGCCGCGGGGTGCGGAGGGCTTGCCAGGGACGGCGTTAGCAACCTAGCGTAACACGGAGTTCAACAGACGCTGCAGTTCTGCTGCCAACGAGCCCACCTGCGACTAACAGGCCTAACAGGCCCAGTGCGTATTGAACACGGCTCGGCGCAGACAGCGAGTGTATGGCAAAGCCGTCTTAGAGTGCTGATCAAGTACGCAAATGTCGCAGAGAACCGCGCTCTTGTCGACTGGCAATGCGCTTGCCAGCTCATTGGCCCAGCGATGGTGGTAACAAGGCGGTTGCGGCGAATTAGTGCTCTGCCAGCTGCGGCATGCATCCATGGCCTTCTCAGCGCCTAACTCACACCCCGGGGCCAGCCTTTGTATCAAGCTGGGAGCGCATGCGCCAGAGACTTTGTCCTTGTGTACATGGCCCTTCAGCCAGGAGCCGTACCACCCGGCGACCGTTTTGCGGCGTCGCAAGCGCGGCCTGCCAGAGCTCATGGTGTAGATAGATGGATAGAAAGCATGCCTGATGGCCGTCTGCGCTGCCTCCCAGCATTTAATTCATGTGAATCTAACTTGCCAATCTGCATGCGACCAGCCCTAGTAATTGCGCTCAACGAGACTGCGTTGGCGCTCTGTGGTGGCTTCTAGGTCGGCGCTCCGTGTGGTCTGTTCGCTTGTCGAACCCTCTCTGAACCGCATCATCCAGTTGCCCTCCTCCTCTCTCCCACCTCGCACCATCCTCAGCGGTAAGCCTCCACAGCTTGCGGACGACGCATATGGGCCTGCCATCGCATGCTACCGTTGCTCAATTCTCCGCTCCACCCACGCTTGCATGCTAACGCCTCCTCCCAGCCAGCACTGAGGCGGTGGTCTACGGAACCCTTCCAAGCTTCTCCTACGCCCATCTGGCTTGCGCCGCATTACTGACAGTGAGTATCTTTTCTTTACCTCTTTGCGACCGCATCCAAGCCCCTCTGTGCCCTAGATGGCGGCCAAAGGAGACGGCGAGACCTTCGGCGCTGCCTCTGTCTGGCTCCCTGCAACCCGAGCGGTGACGAGGTCCACCAGCAGCCACCCCGTTTTCGACCAGCAGGCAGCTTTCGACGACTACATTGCGCTTCTTTGTCCATGATCAAACCCCACGTACTAACATCTGCTACTCTAGATTCAATCACCGACCTCCCCATCCGACCGCCTTTTGCTCCGAGCCTTTTGCGACACCGGCCGGGTCGGTCCAGCGCTCAGTCCTCGCGTTCCGAATATCGTCGCTAGGTGTCTAGGAACACCATTGCTACATTTGAATAGCAAGCACAGTGTTTGTTGTCAAGCACTGCGATCTTGTCGTCTGAACCGTCTTTCGCTCTTTGAGGGGTTCATAGTGGGCCCTCGGGACGACTCACACAACCAGCCCGAAGCGGCCGTCAACGCACCCGTACAGAAGCGACGCAACCATGATGGACATATACCCAAGCACAGAAATTGCTTCGGCGCATGATTCGCTCTCGCCAACGAAGCCATCCCAGCCAAAGCAGGTGTCATTCGAGCTGCTGTTGCTGCCTCAATCACCGCAGCACAAAGCACGCCTCCCCATGAGGGTGAATATTTTCCCCCACGATACAACTGACTCCATCATTACCACGGTCAAGAACTTCTATGGTCTCTATGAGCGCAGGGGTGTGGTGTTCGAGGATCGACATGGGAATACCTTGATCGCAAGGTACGAGAACTTCGATCATAACATGGTAGTCTATGTGCGCGTCACTGCAGAAGATCCCGATATCGACGAGTATCAATCTGTCACCCGTCTATCTAATTCTCCCCGACGTCCGCGCCTCGATGAAGCTTTCCAGATGCTGCCGCCCACTCTAGCGAGAGCGGTGGGAAGGCAAAGTGAGTCCCCACAGCCAGGTCGCGGACGACGAAGTGCTTCTGCAAGCACTAATGCTAAGCGTCCTCGCCTTGCCGCGAAAAGCCGAGGGCCTAGCTCTCATGGTAGCTTTGCTGATGGCAATGTGGACGCAAACAACTATAGTGATAGTGAGGGCGGTGACGCCTCCGTCACCAGTTCGCGTCGCTCCAGAAAAGAGCAAGTAGCCAGCGCAGAAATCAGCGTCGATAACATCGTTGAAGGCGGACGTCGTAAGAGGGCCAAGTTTGACAGCTCTGTGAGTACTCTTAGCCTCATACATGGCCTTGGAATGTCAACTAACACTTGCTCTTCTACCAGGAGCTTCCCCTTTTCGTTCCTCCCCAAGTTCCTATGACCGCCTCTCTCTCCTCGGTCTCGCCCCAAAGACGAATCAGCGGAAACAATGCCGCATCTCCCTACTCCTACAATAACCAGCAGACGTTTGCGTATTCATACCCCCTTCAGTCGCCCCAAAGCTGTGGCCAGGGTGAAAGCACTTACATGCATGGCCTCGCTACTCCTTATTCTGCCTCCAGTGGTCACATACAAGGACATCGATCGCGCACTCGTGGTGCGACTCAAGGCGGCCCATATAGGCAAGGTGGTGCAAATGGAGGGATCTTGCCTACCCCTGACCCTACCCTTGGGAGTGCTAGCGTGATTTCGGACGAGGATGTCGCTCGTCAATTGATGCGCCTGGGAGATGCATCCAATTTCTCGACTCATGGACGCACATCTACTTCAACTCTCGACGATGCGTTTAGCGGCAAAGCAGAGGTTGCATCATCAAGTGAAGAGAGCGATGACGGTAGTGACGAAGAGCAAGAGCTTCCTCCTCTTCCTTTCACTGTTGGACGTGCCCCAGGCATCAACGGAGAGCTCGTCCGCGGGTATGAAAGTGGCGACAGCAGCGGCGAAGAGTACGAAGACAACCACGACGATTCATTCAAGGGCGAGAGCGATGAGATTGTCCCTGACGAACACCATGACCACCGTCAATTAGCTGTGGCCAAGGCGCGCTCATCTGTACCAAGTAAGATCAGTAAGCCTGGTAAAGTTCGGGGTTCGTCGAAGAGCAAAGGCAAAGTTATGAAGCCGCCCATGTCCCCAACCTCTCTTCCCTCACAGTCACGCAAGACATCGAGTGCTTCAATCAATGTCCAACAGCAATTAGGCGCAGATGAGGAAGACCTTTCGTCTAAACCACGTTGCCAGCGATGCCGGAAGAGCAAAAAGGGTTGCGACCGCCAGCGGCCTTGCGGACGTTGCAAGGATGCCGGCATCGGCATTGAGGGCTGTATCAGCGAGGATGAGGGCAACGGTAGGAAAGGGCGTTATGGACGCCATATGGGAGTTCCCATCAAGAAGACGTCGGCAGAGGCTCCATTACACGACCACGTACATGCATCTGGCGTTGCCACTCACATGGCCCTTGACAGCAGCACGGCCGACAAGAGCAAGAAGAGGAAGCGATAGTGCTGGCTGAGTACCTTGGTCATGTTCTTTGCGTCGCATTCATTGTTGCTTCACGGCCACCAGCATCCGCGTTTCTTCTCTCCCTGGGTAGAAGGGGACTGTTTGGAGACGGCTTTACGAAATTTGGATGTCAATCTCCCATTATGTTATCCAACCTCATTTCCTTGCGCACGCCTTCGCTCATTCATTTCGGCGCCAGGAACATGCGAGGTCTTGGATAGCAGCGTAGGGAGACTTTCTTCCGTTCCATTCCTTTTCCCATCTCCTATCTCGAAAAACATTCTTCGGCGTTTCTTAGCGTGCGCCTGGCTGCTGTAGAGAGCATCTGCACGGGCGGGGGTCTGGCGGAGGGTATGCCGGTTTCAAATTGCCTCTGACCTTTTTTTTTGTCTGTGGGGAGAGCGGGCTGGGACTTTGGGCAAGAAGGGGGATCTTGGGGAGGCGGGATTCTACGGACGGTGTTGTTTGGCATTTTCCTTTTTTTTCTCATGGATGGTTGGCACAGTAGCGATCTTTTAGTTCACGACATTCAATGATTGAAACTCGAAGCAAGTCAGGCCCGCCGTGAGAAGCATTGACCGGGACTGTGAGAGACCCTGACTCGGACCGTCGTCCGTGTGGGAGCTAATTCCGGGTGAGGTAATTTAGGGCCGAGACATTTTGGCGGGGCAGTGGCTGGCCGGAAGGTGGCGCAGGGGCAGCAGGTTGGGTTCGTGGTTCACAGGGCCCTGGATCCTGCGTGTCGTATTACCTGTAACTTCGCCTTGCACCGCTGCACCAACAGAATATGTCAGGCTGTGCCCCAAGCTCGTGGGGTCGCTGTTCTGCACTGTTGCACGTCCACCACGTAGCAAACACCCACCACCTTTTGCCCTGTTAAAGACCTCGTCCGCTTCCGTTCGTGTGGAGTCAGCTACGCCTGCCATGGCCTCCATCCGAGACCGCATTGCGAACCTGAACCTCGAGCAGGTCCACACGCCGGCGCCTGGGACTGCTCCGAAGTACACCTTTGACGAGGCCATCATTACCAAGAAGAAACCACCTCCACCTCCTACGATTCGAAATAACACCGTCAACATCCCGCCCATTAGCAATGCCCCCAGCTCAGCAATACGTCCGGGTAACCAGCCCGCTGCTCCTCCAAACAAGTCGCCCGCGCTTCCTCCACGTCCGCAACTACCTCCGCGGCCCAGCTCGAGAGAGCCCCCCAAGCTCCCCCCGCGACGGGATTCCCAGCCGGCGAGTCTGAGGAAGAGGGACTCGAATGAGTCAATAGCCTCGCAGATGTCGACCCTGTCTCGCAGCTCCACGAAGACTACAGCCAGCAATGGTACAGTCAATGGCGGACGCCGGACAAGCTACGTGGTTCGAGCACCAGAGTTTGATCCGACCAAGCTCCCTCCCCTCCCCGTGAGACAGGTCTCCGATGACTCCAAACCACCCAGCTCAATTAGAGCCGTAATGAAGTCGAATACGGATGTAAAGGCACCTAGATCTTTGCCACCACCCCTACCAACGCGCGGTAGTGATCCCAAAGCAACAGAGACGAATTCTAGGGAGGATGAGAGGCGGGCAATACAGCCTCCCCCAAGGCAGAAGGTATCAGCATTGAAGTTTGCAATGAACACGTCCACCGAAGCACCGCCTCCGATTCCATCTACTCGGCCTAAAGCTGACCTGGCTCCTGAACCGGGCCTCCCTCCACCTATTCCGCTTGCATCACGTCCCAACCTTGATGCAATTCTAGCGTCGAAACCCAAACCTGGAGCTGCGCCTGCTTCGTGCCTCGTATGCCGTGACTTCTCCGCACCTGATCATCACGCTTCACTGTTCCCACGCACAAGCCTTCCATCTTCAGATGTGACATGGCTCGCTACGCAGCTGACGGCTCCATTCCCTTCCGCTACGGACAAAGCACGCGCTATTTTTGTGTGGCTGCATCACAATGTCGACTATGACTGCCATTCTTTCTTCTCCGGTACTGTATCACGGTCTACCCCGGAAAGGACTATCACATCGGGTCTAGCAGTCTGTGAAGGGTATGCTGCTCTGTTTGCCGCTCTGGCACTCAAGGCTGGTATGGAAGCTCTAGTTGTCAGTGGTCACGGGAAGGGATATGGACACTCAGCTCTTACCGCAGGAGAAGCGCTGCCACCGTTTAGCTCAAACCATGCTTGGACCGCAATACGCATCGATAACGGACAGTGGAAATTAATGGATGCCTGCTGGGGTGCTGGCCACTTGGGAAGCGGCGGTACATACAATCGACACTTCACAGCATCGGAATTCACGAAGAGCAACGAAGAGTTTGGTTTTACACATTATCCAACAGACACGGCCCATCTCTTCCGCAACGATGGCCGGACGTACACTTGGGAAGACTACATGATGGACGACATGGGTGAACGGCTACAGGTGTGCGGCGAACCCGAAGGTGAGCACGGCATAGGGCGCCGCACCTTCCAGCCCGCCGGGAAGCAGATCAAGGTATACGATGCGCAAGATCCAGTAGTCAGGTTTCAATTTTCCGTGGCATGCCCCCACTGGGACCACGAGCGGAACGGCAAGGGCAAGCCCTACGTGATGACGCTTAACGTCGGCGGCAGGGACGGCCGCAAAACGCAGCATCTACCCTTCAATACGGATGGCAGGTGCTGGTGGCTGGACGTCAACCGCCTCGACCTGGGGGCGCCCGGCCAGAAGATCATCGTCGCCTGCGTCACCAGCTTCGACAAGCGTGACGGGAGGGGGCTCACAGTGCAAGAGTACAAGGCCAAGGCAGGCAGGGTCGCGTCATCCTGGGGCTCGGTCTGCTCTTGGGAGCTGATCTAATTGCTGCATATTCGGTGGAACACGGATACCCCTGGGGTTCAGGATTAATGGATGGGTTGGGCTCACGGCTGGCTAGCTACGATGGGTTTGCTTTGTGGATTCCGGTTGGGTGGAAGGGCTCTCCTGCACTTGATGAATTGTGATGAAAATTAATTGGCCTATAGTGAATTTCCGTTGGATTTAGGGGACACATGAATTTAATTGGCTTCCAGAACACTAGTGAGCCCTGCTGTTTGTGACTCCGATCAATCCAGGGATGTCCTCTTAGATATGTGCTGCATGCCGTGGTAGTCTTTCGTTGTTTTGGTTATACGGGATCAAACGAGACATGTACGCTTTCACACCACGAGACACTGTAACTGGTCTGTGTGCTGCAGGCGCACGCGGGTGGCTGCCTTGGACGTACACGTGACGTAACGTCTTGGCGCCGCCATCGCGGCGCGCGAAATGTAGAGCTCCGAAAGAGATGCTTGCAACGCGCTTTCTCGTCCGCCGCAGCGTCACACCCACCGTCCTACCACTTCCGCTAAGAATGCAGTGAGGATACTGTGAGCTCAAGTCTCTCAATCATGGCATCTTCAGGCCTTATTGGAATCGCCGTCACCGTCACCCTCCAAAATCCTCCCAATACTGTGGTCCAAGGCCTTGTAGCCAACGTCAACACACAGACTTCGACACTGACACTCCAGAACGGTACTTGTTTCCTCGTACTCCTCTCGGTGTGATTTAGCTAACACGATAATCAGTTCTCTTTCCGGCTTCTGGTCATCGTCTGAATAGCTACCATGTGGAGGGGCACGCGATTGCTGACATTAAGGTGAACAATACTGCGCCTGCGCCAACGCCACAGCACAATCCCCGAATACACCATTCGCAGCCATCGTACCACCAGTATACTCCCAATGTCGTTTCACAACGCCCTGCCACGGTCCGGGAGACGTCAGAAGCGTTCGTCGACCCCGCGATATTGAGCATGGGCAAGCGGACCTCCGTCGCGCCCTCCCCCTCGCAGCCCATAGCTGGCCCTCCTCAAGAAGCACCCACTACACCGATGATGCCTTCTCCGACTGCGATTCCTGCCGCATTACCGAAGAAAACACCTCCGTCTGTGGTCGCTGCGAAGCAACGCACTGTGAGGAAGCCAAGCGCAGCCACACTCGAGGGCCCATTTTCGTCGTTGGACATAGCGGATGCGGGAGAGCAGGATAGCGATGATAATAAAACGGTTCAGCCTATGGTCCGCAGGGCGAGCATCAACAGGACACGCACGGGAAAGCCCATGGACGACCCGGTTGTCCAGACCAGTAGCAAGAATGAGGAAGGAAGCAAGCGCACGCGGCGCGGAGGCAAGGCTCGCAAGAAGGAGGTCGCGGCACAGGAGAGGCGCAATGGCACAGACCTTCACTCGTCTCCGGATGCTGCTCGTAAAACGTGGGTTACTCTTTTCCTTGAAAGGGATCGTATAGGTCGGCTAACACTACCCAGAAAGGGCAATGGCTGGAGACAAACGCCTATTCTACAAGACTCTGAACAGCCTCAAGTGAGGACACCTGGTGTCATTGACGGGAGGGTTGGTCTGCAGGCAGCACATGCATCGAACCGAAAGAACCGACGTCAGAAAGCACTAGAGGCTAAGAATGGTTGGGCTACAGAAGATGCAACCGATATCCAAGACATGCCCGAGTTCGATTTTGCCGAGAACCTGTCCAAGTTCGATAAGCGCACAGTATTCGATCAGATCAGGAACGAGGACACGACGGCTGATGAAGATCGTCTGGTAAGCTTTAATCGTATAGCAAGGCCTGGTACCCATGGCGGAAAGAATCTCCACCCCACAGAGAACGTGCTGGATGGGAGGCGTATGAAGAGCGCATCAAACTCAAGCTCAGATGAGGATTTGTCTGATTTTGGTAGCGGGCGCAACTCAAGGAGGGCTATGTCGCGGGCGTCTATCAAACGGATACCTACGCGGCAAGGCAGCAGCGTTCAAGCAGACTTAGAGACACAGAGTCAGATGGGTGCTCCTGTTCTCCTCACACGAGCAAACCGCGCTCTCATCAACCGACCCTATGCCACCTCATCGCATGCTACTGGCAGTCCAAAACCAGGGCGAATAACGACACCTCCGGATTCTCCTCTTCCAGAGGCCTCGAAAAGTTGCTTGCGAATCATCAACACTAACCGCAAGTGCCATACCATTACCCCCGGTGGCATGCTTGCAGTGGAGGAGATAGCAGAAGTTGATTTTGGCTTGTCTGAGGATATCATGGCAGAGAATGCAGGTCGTGGTATCGCTGAAGTCGCTCTTTCTGCAATCAACCCAGGCGGTCGTCGTCTAGCCCGTGATAATCCCAACGCCCGGCCCGTCATTGTCGTCCTAGCAGGTAACCATCGCGGTGGTGCCAGAGCCATCGCCGCCGCCAGACACCTAAACGCCCGAGGCCCCAAAGTCATGGTTACCCTGCTCGGTTTCGAGCGCAACGCCGACTGGGACCGTGATGTCCGGCGACAAGTCGACCTCTTCAAGAAACTAGGCGGCTCCGTGCGCGCCTGGCCCGACACAGAAGACGCACTCAAACGTCTCCAGGCACCCCCTGAGCTCATCATCGACGCCCTCCTCGGCCGGCACAAAGAATTCGAGGCCTTGGGCGATGAGGACCGCCGCACGGTGCTCGCCATCGTCGGCTGGGCCAACAAGTCGCGTGCCGCCGTCCTCGCCGTCGAAACCCCCTCGGGCGTCGGTGGCTCCACGGGCGAGATTGCCATCCTCGAAGGGGAGCCCCTTGAGGTCCGCGCCAAGTACATTGTCTGCTTGGGCGCGCCCCGCAGTGGGCTGCTCAAGGCGTTGCAGAACGGAGCAGGGAGCGATCCGAATTGGACGATTTGGGTGGTGGACATCGGGATGAACAGGCCGTGGAAAAGTGCGGGGATCGGAGGAGGGAAGGGGATCAAATTTGGAGAGCAATGGGTCGTGCAAGTGGATGTTGCAGATGAGTGAGGGTGAAAGGGGAAGTACAGAATGACATTCACTCGGGAAGTTTGAAAAGGTGAGAAAAAGGACAGTGGATAGTGGGAGAGAGGGGGGGGAGGGGGAACTCTTTTTCGGTGGTGTGTGTGATTGTTTGCATTGCGAGGCGTTTTTTCTTCCCTTTTCGTGGTGGTGGAATTAAAAAAAAGAACTTTACTCTTTGCCTCGCTTTGAGGGGGATGGGGTTTTGGGATGGTTATCTTTGGGATTCTGGATTCTCGGAGGCTAGCGTTTTGATGACGGTATGATATGATTTCTTTCTCTTTCTCTCTCTATGTGTGTAGTGCATGCGTGTGCGTGTGCGTGTGCGTGTTTCTGGCTGGCTGCGGAAAATCCGCTGTGGCTGGGTAGGATGGGAGATGTAGAATGATATGGAACGATGAAATAGAATGGAGTGAAAAGAAGTGTTGAGCTTGGGTGCAGAGTGAATGTGTTTCTTAGATAACAGCTTTCTTTAGGTGATTATAGGCGATTTTAGGCGATTTGGAAGGGATGGAGGTGTTCTGCAGTAAGGGGGGCGTGGGTGTTTGGTATGTGAAGTGCTTAGAGAGGCTGGTGAAAAGCTATGGAGAATTAACAAGTGTACCTATTGAAACGCCGAACTCGAACAATCTTTCTCAAGGGTCATTGTCTGGGCGCGGCAAATTTCAACAAAAGAACAAATACTCGGTGAACAAGCCCAAGCACAGAGAGCATGTAATATGAACAAAATCCTACTGTTCATCAGTATAGAGAGAAGTGGCCATCACCACAATCACAGGCATGATTATGGAGCACAATCCTCCTAAGAGTGCCATAATACTCGATGACACAAAATGGGATCGCGTGGTACATTCACACCATACTGAATACCGCAATGTGTATGGTGAAATAGAACAAGATCTCAGCGGGGGCATTGATAGGTCTATGTAGAAACGACACAGGAAAGCACTTTAATCAAACACAGCCTTTGAGCCTAGACATTTCCCTTTGTTTTGTTGTCTCAATATCGCTGGAAAACCTGGATTTTGACTAAGCACAACAGATTTATACTCAATTAACGGATGAACTGCACGTCTTGTGCAAACTGGTATGGCTGGAGCTATCATATGTCCATGAATCTGGGATATCTCAGTTGCTGATATTTGAATCATCATTTCTTGAGTCGCTGTGCTTTTTGTAATACGTCGAACCCTGACATATTTACTGATTGATCAATCTGTCGACCGCTTCCAGTATCTAATAGCTTTTCCTGTTCCTGGTTTCCCGGTGTAATGAATGTTCTGAGCTTTGCGCCTTCTGGACATGACAATGGAAGCGTTGAGCATGGTGATAACCAGATGATCATTAACTCATGCATGCTATGGTAGGCCAGTGGTTGAATTCCGAGTGCTTATTAGTATTCGAATTTCCCATAATATGGCAGTTACATGTATTTGACGTCTCGATTAGGCAACTAGGCCATTTTTATTGATTACTATCCCTAGATTTGCCCATGACATAATGCAACTCTACTTGTGATATATCTTCACCATCAGCTGTCACTCTCATTGTTGGCCTAGCTTTCTGCATATCTTTTTCAAATGCTTCTCTAATCCTCACTAGCAACTTCGGACTTGCTAGAACATCGACTGCTGTCCCCGCAAGCGCCACTCCCACTCTCAATGCCCTCTCGAACGCACCTCTTGTACCTGCTGCAGCCTCGAACCCTCGCGAATGCGGCCCACCGCCCTCAGGGGGTGGCTCAATACTAAAGCTAGCATTTATGCTGGGTAAAGCATAACTTAGGTCGCCTTGATCGGTGGAGGCGGCGATGTAAGTAAAGTGCGATGCAGTGGGTGATGACATCCGTGGAGGAGGAGGTTCTGGCATGGTGGTGAAGTAGGAGGTATACGAAGCCGCAAGAGGGATGTTAGGAACGTGGTCTTTATACCCTTCTACGACTTTAATAGATACTCTTGCGCCCGTAGCTTCAGCACCTGCCCGTAAACAGGCTTCTACTTTCCCTTTCAGGTCTCCCAGTCTCTTCGCTGTTTGGGATCGGAGCACAAATGCGCCCGCTGCATATGCGTGGATGATATTCGGCGCTGACCCGCCGTGTGTGATGTGCATGCCAATGATATCCCCGGGCATGGTTTGCTGGCGGAGCATAGATACTGCGTTATATGCATTAACTAGTGCATCCAGTGCATTAATTCCCTCCCACGGGCTCGCTGCTCCATGCGCCGCTTTTCCAAAATATTCTACCTCGAGCCTGCAGAAGGCTGTGGTGCGGACTAGCGCGCTGTTGTGCAAGATACCGGGGTGCGAGATCAGCGTGACGGATATGTCGTCGTAAGCTCCTGCTTGCAGTAGTTTTATCTTTCCGCCGTCGTGGCCTTCTTCACCAGGCGTGCCAAAAAGATGAATCCG
>Ga0247757_10000123_pt1 | contig 62456 bp, 60 predicted proteins | sample UWRJL126311R4_FD_180929 | JGI IMG/M metagenome (GOLD analysis project Ga0247757, IMG submission 180929) | Plant litter microbial communities from Arlington Agricultural Research Station in Wisconsin, United States - UWRJ-L126-311R-4 | ecosystem: Environmental > Terrestrial > Plant litter >... | reverse complement strand
GCGACCAGGGGCAGGCCCTCGGGCACGGCGGCGACGGCGACGGCGACCCCGCTGGCGACGGCCTGGCGCAGCGGTGCCAGTCGCAGCAGGCCCAGCCCGCTGACGAGCGCGCCGCCGGCCAGGCTGATGGGCAGCGCACGATTGGTCAGCTCACGCAGCTGGGCCTGCAGGCCCACGGTGGAGCCCGTGGTCGGCGCGACGTCGGCGGCCCGCTCTGCCTGGGTCTGCGATCCGACGGTGGTGACGATGCCGATCCCGGTGCCTGCCACCACCGTCGTCGTCGCGTAGAGCATGCAGCGGCGTTCGGCCACCGAAGCACCGGGTGTCATCTCGACCTGCTTGGCCACCGGCAGCGACTCGCCGGTCAATGCCGATTCGTCGACCTCGAGGTCGGTGCTGGAGATCAACCGGCAGTCGGCGGGAATCACCTCGCCCGAACGCACTTCGATCACGTCACCGGGCAGCAGGGCCGCGGCGTCCACGGTCTCGAAGTGTTCGGCTCGCCCGTCTGGGCTCTCGTCGGCCAGCCGCCGGGCCGGTGGCACCTCGCGGGCGAGCAGGCGCCGGAGCAGGCGTTCGGCGCGTACCTGCTGGGACGCGGCGAGCACGGCGTTGCCGGTCAGCACGGAGCCGACCAGCATGGCGTCGATCGGCGAGCCGAGCAGTGCGCTGGCAGCCGAGCCGACGGCCAGCACCGGCGTCAACGGGTCGGACAGCTCCGAACGGACCGCGGCGGCGAGTTCGGCGGCGAGCCGGATCGGGGGTGCGGCCACGCTGTTGACCGCGGCGGCGGACGTTCCCGCCGTCGCCGCCAGCCTCGACCGGGGTTGCGCGGCAACGCGTTCGGGCCGGGGCAGGCGTTCACGCACCTGCTCGGCGGTCATGGCGTGCCACTCGAACGTCGGCGCCGGTTCGGGCACCGGGTCGCCCAGCGCCGTGCGGGCCAGCCACAACCCGGTGACCAGCCCCGCGGCGCCGCCTGCGGTCACCGGACCCGGCCCGAGGCCGGCCACCCCGGGTATCATCAGCAACGACCCGAGAAGCGTTGCACTGGTGGCCAATTCGACACCACGCTGGCTGGCGCGCCGGGCGGCGGGCAGGGCGTGCATGATCCGCCAGGCCGCTGCCAGATCGGTGACCATCAGGTCGGCACACCACGGCGCCGGGCCTGGCCGGCCGGTCAGGCCGATGCCCAGATCGGCAGCCAGCAGCGCCTCGGTCGCCTCGGTGGACAGCACCGCCACGGTGCGTCCGTCGCTCTGCAGGCGCACCACCGCATCGCGCAGCGCGGAGTCGATCGACGCTCCGATCGGATGCAGTTCGTCGAAAGACGGTCGCAGATCGCCCAGTTCGTCGGTGCCGACAGAGACCACCTCGACGTCGCTGCGACGGATCTCGCCGATGACCGCGGCCGCGAGCGGATCGTGGACGTGGCCGACGAACACCTGCGCCCGGGAGTGCCCGTTGCCGACGTGCTCGCTCAGCGGCGGAACCTTGTGCCAACCGACCCCGAGCCCACCGGTGAGCACCTGGTCCTGTGCCCACCGCCAGATCGGTTCGTGGTGGCCGGGCGCGTCGGTGCGGATCCGGTCGACGCGCAGCGCGTCGGTGAGCAGCACCCGCGGGTCCACCACCACAGCGTCGATGCGATCCATACGGCGTAAAGCCCTGGGCCGCAGGGCAATTGCGTCGTGGCGATCGGCCAGTCCACGGCTCAGCGTGGTGGCGAAACCCTCACGGGCGTTGCGGGCGGCCTTGGGTGCGGCGACGAGCGTCGCGGTGGCGGCCGTGCCTGCTCCGGCCAGCAGGCCGAGCACCGGGGTGGCGATGAGCTGCGCGGCGCCGCTGCGCCGGGCGTGACGTTCGACGGGGCCCGGCGGCATCGGGCACGGTCGCGGCGGCGCCGCGGCGGTGCCGGTGTGCTCGGCGCGGTCGGCGAGTGCCGGCTCCATCCGCTGCCAGGCCCGTCCGGATGCGGCGAGTTCGCCGGCCTGTGCGAGGTGCCGGGCGGTCTCCACCGCGAGCGACGCCGGAGCCTGGGTCAGGGTGTACACGGCGGCCGAGGCCAGAGCGAAGGCGGTGTCGGTGGCGTTGGGTCCGAGCCGGCGTTCGACCACACCGCGCAGCATCGGCTGGTAGTCCACGGTCGTCACCGCCGAGGTCAGTGCGGCGGGCAGTCGCGGCCAGAGTAGGACCCGGCCGGCGGCGGCGGTGCACATGCCGATGCCGTTGGCCGCGGTCGAGAGCACCCGGGCGCCGAATTCCACACCGTCACCGGGCAATTCGGTGACCACACCCGGCGTGGTGGTCACGTCGTGCCGTTCTTCGACGTCGGCGATAACCGTGCACAGCGCGGCCATCGTGGGGCCGCCCGGCTCGACGGTGACCACGACCCGGCCGACGGCGGTGTTGAGCCGTGCCGATCGAACCCCCGGCCGGTCACGCACCGCCTCGAGAAGGGCGGGCCCGAGGGTGGTTTCGGTCTCGGCGGTCAGGCCGCGGACCTCGATCCAGTACCTGTTGCCGCTGCGCGAGCTGCGTCGGCGCGGCTGCGCACCGACTGTCTCGACCGCGGCGCTGAGCATTCCGGCCGGCACGGCGACGGCGGCGCCCACCAGGCGCCCGACGAGGGGGATCACCGAGAGGTGGTGCGGCGCGGCGCGGTCTTGCGAGCGGTCTTGGTGGCCTTGCGCGGCGCGGAACGAGGGGGAGTGGACGTGGGGGTGGACGGTGCTGTCACCGGCGGTGCTGTCTTGGACGGCGCTGTCTTGGACGGCGCTGTCTTGGACGTTGCTGTCTTCGGCGGTGTCGCGGCGACCGACGCTGTCGGCGCGTCGTCCTGCCGGTTGCCGAGTCGATGCACCAGCAGCGTTGCGCCGCCGACGGCGATCAGGACGGGCCACTCGACCAGACCGGCGGCACCGATCACTCCGATGGTCAGGGCGGCCGCAGTCGGGGACTGGCTGCCGCTACCCACACCGCTGCGCAACCCGGACACGGCTCCCTTGACACCGCCGACCACACCGTTGATCGCGGCGCCGCTCACCGCACCCGCGGCAGCGGTGGCCGTGTCGGCCATCGTGACCAGACCGCGCCTGGCGGTCGACAACACACCGGACACCGCACCCATGGTCGTCCTTCCTCGATGCTGGTCACCCGGCGTTCACTCGTCGGTCACTGGTCGATAAGGCATCAGTTATACACAGCCAAGGTGAACGACGCCCGCCGTCGACCTCAGGTGTGCGCCGGGGTGGCCGCGAAGCGATCGGTGATCGCCTGGCAGAACGCGGGCAGATCATCGGGCGAGCGACTGGTGATGAGGTTGCCGTCGATGCAGACCTCCTGATCGACGACCGTCGCACCGGCATTGCGCAGATCGGTGCGGATGCTGGGGTACGACGTCAGCGTGCGGTCGGCGGCCACACCCGCTTCCAGCAGGACCCACGGGGCGTGGCAGATCGCGGCGACCGGCTTCCCCGAGCGGACGAACTCACCGACGAACGCCACCGCGGCGTCGTCGAGGCGCAGCTTGTCGCCGTTGACGGTGCCACCGGGGATGACGAGGGCATCGAAGTCGTCGACGCCGGAGTCGGCCACCAGCCCGTCGACATCGAAGGTGCCCGCGGGTTCCAGGTCGTGGTCGCGTGCGTCGATCGTGCCCGATTGCAACGAGAGCAGTTCGGCGCGGCCGCCGGCCGCGGTGACCGCATCGCGCGGTTGCTCGAGTTCGACCCGCTCGACACCGTCGGTGGCCAGGAAAGCGACTCTGCGGCCCTGCAATTCATTCGGCATGGCAGGCGAATACCCGCCCGCCGAGGATCGAATCGCGTGACTCAGGCCGGGGCGTCGCCGCTGTGCGGTGTCGGGCTCTCGGCCGATTCCCACTTCGATTCCAGCGAGCGGATCACCCGGGTGCCTGCGGCCATCTCGAACTGAAACGTCTCGGCATCGTCACCTTCGAAGGTCACCAGGAAACCGGTGTCGGTGTCGGCCTTGTGCACCACCCGGTAGGGGCGCTCGCCCTCACCGTGGTCGACGACGACGAGGTCGCCGGGGGCGACGTCGTCGATCGGATCGGTAGGAGTCGGTTGCGACATCACTGCACCCTAGCCCTCGTTGCACGCTGCGAAATCGCTGCCCTGCACGGCTCTCGAACGCCCCGTACTCTGCTGGCGCGCAGCGCCGAACCCCGGTGCGCGGACATACGAAGGAGACGCGACACATGACTGCCACGAGCCAGGGATCCTGGGCCATGGTGACCGGGTCGACGAGCGGCATCGGGCGAGAGACCGCGCTGCTGCTCGCCGAGGACGGGTACTCGGTCGTGGTGACCGGCCGGGACGCCGACCGCGCGGCCGAGACCCGCACGCTCATCGAGGCGGCGGGCGGTCGGGCGGTGGACCTGGTGGCCGACCTCAACGAGCCCGCCGAGGTCCGTCGTCTGGTGACCGACACGCACGCGGCCATCGGTGACGGCACGCTCGACGTTCTGGTCCACAACGCCGGCGGCGGTGGCTTCTGCCCCACGGAGGACACCACCGACGAGATGTTCGACTGGGTGTTCAACGTGAACGTCAAGGCGCCTTACATCCTGACGGGGGCCTTCGCCCCGGCCATGGCCGAGCGCGGACACGGCGTCATCGTCAATGTCGGCAGCCTGAGCACCCGGATGGCCGCGGCGGGCACCAGCGCGTTCCAGGCGGCCAAGGCCGCGCTGGAGATGCTGACGAAGTCGTGGACGGCGGAGTACGGACCTCGCGGGGTGCGGGTCAACTCGGTGAGCCCCGGCTACATCGTCACCCCCATCAACGAGCACCTCCGCGACATTTACGGCGGATATCTCGCGAGCGTGCCCGCGGGCCGCGGCGGTGAACCCGCCGAGGTGGCCGAGGCCATCCGGTTCCTGGTCTCGCCCAAGGCGTCGCTCATCTACGGCGCCGTGCTGACGGTGGACGGCGGCAAGGGCGCAGTGGTCGCGATGTAGGGGAGTTTGGTCGGCAAACGCGCGGGTATCGCTGGCCGATGACTACCCGGGCGCACACCGCCGCAGCACTGATGTCAGCAACCGTGACGGCGGCCGCGGCCGTGATCGCCGGCGGCCTCGCGGCGCCGGTCGCCGGTGCGCAACCATGCCCCGACGTCGAGGTGGCGTTCGCGCGCGGCACCGGTGAGGCGCCCGGTGTCGGCGGCGTCGGACAGGCGTTCGTCGACGCGGTCCGCGCCCAGGCCGCGCCTCGGACGGTCGGGGTGTACGCGGTGGACTACGCGGCGGGCAACAACTTCGACGCCGGCGCCCAGTTCGTCCAGACCGTCATCGACGGCATCGGCAACGAGACCGGCCACGTCGAGCAGATGGCCGCCAACTGTCCGAACACCCGGATGGTGCTCGGCGGTTACTCGCAGGGCGCGGTCGTGTCGGGATTCGCGACGTCGGCGGTCGTGCCCGACGCCATTCCCGACACCATCGCCCCGCGGCCGATGCCGCCGGAGGTCGCCGACCACGTCGCCGCCGTCGTGCTGTTCGGTACGCCCTCTGGCCCGTTCCTCGCCCACTACGGAGCGCCGGAGATCACCATCGGCCCGCGCTACGCGGACAAGACTCTGGAGCTGTGCGCCCCGGGTGACACCATCTGCTCCGGCGCTCCCGACGGCGGACCGACCGTGGCGCACGCCCTTTACCCGGTGAACGGGATGGTCAACGAGGGAGCGACGTACGCCGTCGGCCGGCTCTGATCCGATCAGGCTCCGGCGGGAACCGGGTAGCGGTCGTTGACGTCGGCGTTGGTGTCCTTGCGAGCGCAGTGCGCGCAGCAGAACATGCCCTCGTCGGTCTCGATGCCGTGGCCGAGGATCCGGCAACCGCAGTGCCCGCACTCCGGTGCCACCTGCGCCGCGGCGCATTCGATGCTGTCGAAGGTGGCCGAGCGGCCGTCGGGCCAGGTGACCGTGAAGGCCTTGTCGTAGTCGTTGCCACAGGTCGAACAGATGGTCATCGGGAGTCCTCTCCAGGTTGTCGAGCGACAGTGTCGAGCGATCGTTGACCGGATCCCCCGCGCCGGCGGGTCACAAACAGTCACAAACAGGTTGTCGCCGAGGTGGTTTGGTCAGCGGCGGAGAGGGCATCAAAGATCAGCAGCGCCGACCCGGTGCTGGCATCGTCGTCAGGAGCGCATGTGACCACCGCATATTCCGATACTGGCACCGCCGCGGTCGAGGTGTATCCCCCGCAGGAGGATTCGCAGCTGTTGATCGATGTGATGGTGTCCGCCGGGTTGGCTCCCGGCGCTCGGGTGGCGGATCTGTGTACCGGTAGCGGTGTGGTGGCGGTGGCCGCCGCGCTGGCCGGGGCTGCCGATGTCGACGCGTTCGAGATCTGTCCCACCGCCGTCGCGCAGGCCCGCAGAAAAGCGAAGGCCGCTGGCGCCGATGTCACGGTGCACCGCGGATCGTGGGCGCGCGCGCTGGAATTCGCACCGTTCGACCTCGTCCTGACCAATCCGCCGTATGTGCCGGAGGCGCCCGCCGACGACGCCGATCTGATCGCGCCGACGGCCGGGCCTGCCCAGGCGTGGAACGCCGGGCTCGACGGCCGGATGGTGCTCGATCCGCTGTGTGCGGCCGCACCCCGGTTGCTCGCCGCCGGCGGCACCATGTTGGTGGTGCATTCGGAGTGCTCCGGCGTCGACCAGACCCTGATCGCCCTGCGCAGCCAGGGTATGCGTGCGGAAGTCGTTGCCCAGCAGTTGATTCCGTTCGGTCCGGTGATGGCCGCGCGCGCCGAGTGGATGATGAGCGTCGGTCTGCTGACCCCGGGATGTGAGCTCGAGCGCATCATCGTGATCCGCGCGGACGCGCCGTGACCGACCGGCCCGCACGTACCGTGCGGGTGGTCCCCGGCGGGCCGGTTCTGGTCGAAGGTCCTGTGCGCGTGGAACTCCCGGACGGGAGCATGGTGGAATCGGATCGGTTCATGGTCGCGATCTGCGCCTGCCGGCGCTCGAAGACCTATCCGCTGTGCGACACCAGCCACCGCCGCCGGGAACGCCCGACGGCGGCCACCGATTCAGCTGACGATTCAGTTCAGAGCCCGGCGGAGTGAACTCCCGCCGGCACTCCAGCTCTGCATGAGGTGATCGGCCAGGCGTCCCTCCACGAGGTCGAACGCCCGGATTCCGAAGACCACGTCGACGTCCAATTCGGGTTCGCGCGCGACCAGATCGCCCACCACATCGGTACGGACCACCTGTTCGTGGACGGCGTCGGCCTCCACGTGCTCGCGGTAGAACGCCGCGCACTCCTCCGGCGCACCCATCCGCTCCAATGCCTGCACCATCCGCTTCGAGCCGGGCGGCGAGGTCACCTCCGTGGCCGCGAAATGGCCCACGGCGGCCCCGCGCCACCGGCGGTGCAGGCCGAACAGCGACATCAGGTTCACCACCGCCAGCGACGAAGCGGGCACATCGGGCAGATGCCCGAGGTAGCTGGTGTCCAGACCGGCGGCGCCCAAGAGGTCGGCGAACAGCTGCTGGTGCAGCCGGTCGCCCCTGCCCGCGCCGAACTCGTCGTACTCCACCGCCACGAACGCGGCCTTGGCCTGGCCCGTCAAGCGCGGGATCGCCCACGCGTGCGGGTCACCCTCCTTGAGGTGGTACAGCGACCGGTGCGCGAAGTACTCCCGCATCTGCTCCCAGGTGCCCTCGTCGCGCAGGTAGTAGGACGGGCCGGTGCCGCCGACCGGTTCGACGCACAGCGCGTCGAGTTCGGCGGCCGCGGTGTCCTCGGGCCCGATCTCGCCGACGCCGCGGCGGACGTCGTCGAGGAACAGATCTTCGAGCCGGCCGCGCAGATACAGCAGCCCGGGATTCCACTCCCAGCCGGCGTCGACGCCGACGAAACTGCGGTAGTGCAGCTCGTAGCAGAGGTAAAGCGCCAGCTGCAGGTCCAGACCCGCTGGGTCGGCGTCGGCCAGCGAGGTCTCCACGCGGGCGAGGTAGCGCAGGGGAGCCCGCTGGGACAGCAGTTCCACCACGGACCGTGAGATGGGGCCGCGGGGTTCGGGCAACACGGGTTGCACCAGGGTAGGCATCACGGCTGCGAAATACCCGGCGTACTCGCGCCCAAACAGACGGCCGCGAGTACCCACGAGGCGGCCTTGATCACACCTGTACGGCGGCATTGCACGATATTTCACAATGCGGCCGCAAACCGCTCGCAACCGGATCGTCGGGTACCCAACTGTCAGGCGCACAGCAGTGCCGACCACAGAACACCGACACAGAAAAGGAAGTGAGCTCGAGATGGCCACCACCGCTGTCACCGAAATCAACACCGCGACACTGATCGCCCAGCTACGGACCGTGCTGGACCTGACGCACACCGAGATCCAGGTCGCCGAGACCCGGGTCGCACAGGCGCGCACCGACGCCGTCCGCCGGGAACTGACCCAGAATGCCGAGAACGGCCGCACGCGGGCCGAGGCCATCGAGCGGCAGATCCGTGCCCTCGGCGCCTTCCCCGACGTCATCGGTCCCTTCCTCGGCCGCGCCGCCGCCGCGGTCAAGGCGCTCACCGAACAGGCCGAACCGTTCGACGAGGCTCTGCTGGGTGATCTCGCCCTCGAAGACCAGCTCCTGGACCGGTCGCGCTACATCAAGGCGCTGGCCGTGGCCGGTAAGCACAAGGACGTCGAAGAGCTGGCCGATCGGCTCATCACCGCACACTCGGCCACCGTGGACTGGCTGACCACCGTGCTGGCCGAGGACGCGCTCGGCGGGCCTGCGGCACTGCGCCGGACGCCTCTGCAGGCCGCGGCCGGGATCACCGTGAAGCTGCTGAACCTGCCGTTCACCTGGTCGGTGCGCAGGGCCGAGCGGGCCGCCGAGGCCGTGCGTTCCGTGCGACCGGCGATCGGCGATCTCGTGGACCGGGGTGCGCGCAGCGGTGAGATCGCCGGCAAGGCGCTGGCGGGGGCCAGGGACTCGGCGCTGGAAGCCGCCGAGCGGATCACCCGGGAGCAGGGTGCCGAGGACGCCGCCGACGCCATCCATGCGGCACGCAGCGCCACCGGGGTGCTCAGCGCCGACGAACTGCCCATCGCCGGCTACGACGAGCTCAACGTCGCCGACGCGGTCAACGCGGTCAAGGAGCTCACCGATGCCGCCGACATCAGGGTGATCGTCGCCTACGAAGAGGCCAACAAGAACCGCCAGCGCGTGGTGTCAGCCGCTCAGACCCGGCTGGCCGCGATCGCCCAGGAGGTCGTCGGCATCAACTGATCCGACATCTGCACGCGCCGGCGTGGACCGCTCACCGCGGTCCACGCCGGTGGCGTTGTGGGAGCCCCCGTTTGACGGCACCCGGTCACGTCGATAGAGAATGACGACAAGATTCGACGGGTCGAGGGGAATGTAGTAATGACTGCCAAGGGCGAGCGGTCCGCTGTCGTGGTCACCGCGCTTGCCGCGACGACGGCGCTGGCCGCCGACGCGGAGGAGACGTGGTCGGCGCTTGTCGCCGGGAAGAGCGGAATCACGTCGATCGAGGACCATCTGTACGCCGAGTTCACTCTCCCGGTCACCATCGGCGGCCGCATCCAGGAGGACTTCGACGCACAGCTCAACCGCGTCGAGATCCGGCGGCTGTCCTACATGCAGAAGATGGCGCTCGTCCTCAGCCGGCGGCTGTGGGCGGCCGCGGGCGATCCGGAGGTCGACACCCGTCGGCTGCTGGTCTCGGTCAGTCACGCCTACGGCAGCACCCTCGACCTGTGGACCGGCTACGAGGAGTTCAAGAACCGCGGGCTGCGCGCCATCTCCCCGCTCGCGGTCCAGATGCACATGCCGAACGCGCCGGCCGCCGCCGTCGGCCTGGACCGGCATGCGAAGGCCGGGGTGATCGCACCGACGAGCGGTGACGCCTCCGGCGCCTCGTCGATCGCCGAGGCGTGGCGCCTGATCACCCTCGGTGAGGCCGATATCGCGATCTGCGGCGGCGTGGAATCGCGGATCGAGCCGCTGCCCATCGCGGCGTTCGACAACCTGGGCTGGCTGTCACGCCGCAACGACGACCCCGTCGGCGCCTGCCGCCCCTTCGACAAGGATCGCGACGGCATGGTGTTCGGCGAGGCCGGCGCGCTGCTGTTGCTCGAGACCGAAGACCACGCCAGGGCGCGCGGCGCGACGATCCTGGGTCGGTTGCTCGGGGTCGGCACCACCGCTGACACCGTCGACATGATCGAGCCCGACGTCAGCGGCGAACTGGCCGCAGCGGCCATCGGCCGCGCCATGGAGTTGGCAGGCGTGCAGGCCAGCGACGTCGACGCGGTGATCGCGCACGCGGTCGGTGCCAGAACCGGCGACCTCGCGGAGGCCAGGGCCCTGTGCCGCGCCCTGGGCGACCATCGGCCACCGGTGACTGCCCCGAAAGCGGCGCTGGGCCATTCGATGGGCGCTGCCGGTGCGGTCAGTGCCCTGCTCGCCGTGCAATCGCTGCGTGACGGGGTCCTCCCGCCGACGCTGAACTACCGGACCGCCGATCCCGACATCGACATCGACGTGGTCGCCGGTGACGCTCGCCGCGGCGAGTACCGCCACGCCCTGTCGAACACCCAGGGTTTCGGCGGCCACAACGTCGCCCTGCTGTTCGGGGGGAGCTGAGGCTCACCGGCCCGGGCACCCGGGGACGGTTAGTGTCGGGCGGTGACCACCGCCGGTGACAACCCGCACGACATGCCCCATGCCGTCCCCCGTGCCATCCCCTATGACGAGGCGTTGCGCAGCCGCATCCAGGATCGACTGGCCCGCCACGACCGGCGCACCGTCGTAGACCCGGACAAACGGCGGGCCGCCGTCGCCGTCGTGCTGGTCGACTCCGTCGCCGGCGAGGACCGGGTGGATCCGGCGCCGGTGGACGACTGGATCGCCGGCCGGCCGATACCGGAGAACCTGGACGGCCGCATGGTCGACGTGGCCGGCGGTGCGGCGTTCCTGTTGTGCCGCAGGGCATCCCGATTGTCCACGCACGCCGCCCAGTGGGCGCTGCCCGGTGGCCGCCTCGACCAGGGGGAGTCGTCGGTCGACGCGGCGCTACGGGAACTCGACGAGGAGGTGGGCGTCGCCCTGCCCCGGTCGGCGGTGTTGGGGCTGCTCGACGACTACCCGACGCGATCCGGGTACGTCATCACGCCGGTGGTGGTGTGGGGCGGCGGGCGCCTCGACCCACGGCCGGCGCCCGACGAGGTCGTCGCGGTGTACCGGGTCGGTCTGCACCAGTTGCAGCGTCCGGATTCGCCGCGGTTCATCTCCATCCCGGAGAGCCCCCGCCCGGTGGTGCAGATTCCGCTGGGCAACGATTTGGTCCACGCCCCGACCGGGGCGGTGCTGCTGCAGGTGCGGTGGCTGTGCCTGGAGGGGCGCGACGACCCCGTGGACGACCTGGAGCAGCCGGTTTTCGCCTGGAAGTGAGCCGCGGCGCCGCTGCGCGGTTTCCTGCGCGGCCAGGTCGGGTAGCCGACTGCTCGATGACGACCACACACAGTGCAGGAAGGCACCGGCTCGCGGGACCGCGGTTACGCGGGGTTCCGGGCTGGGGAACGACATCGATGATCGTGGCGGCCGGTGCGGTGGGCTGGCTCGCTGCCGTGCTGGACGACGACGGACCCCGCAGTGTGGCGATCCAGCCGCCGACCGCCCAGACCGCTCCGGCTCAGACCGCACCGGTCCAGGACATCCAACGCGCAGGCCAGGTGGCGGCGGTGACGCAGAACTCGCTGACCACCCGGGGGCCTGACGGTCAGGTCACCACGTTCGCGATCACGCCGGACACCACCCACATCGCCCGCGCGGGCGCGCCCACCACGTTCGCCGCGGGGGCCGTCGCGCCCACGCAGAACGTCGTGGTGATGGGCGTCGTCGACCACGGCGTCCCCGTGGCCACCCTCGTCGCGGATCCGGCAGTGGTCACCGATCCGGCGGCCGGGTCCACGACGATGGTTGCCGCCGGACCGCCGATGGACTTCCACCTGCCCACCTGAGGCGCCGTCGCGGGTATCGCGCGGTTGCGGATATCACATCAACGTTGTTACTTTGTGACAACTGGTGAGATATCGGCAGCTCGACGTGGAGGAGGCCGACCGTGCAGACGAGCACCTCCCGCCGCGCGCAGATCGCCCAGTTCGTGCGGGCCCGGGGAACGGCCCGCATCGACGAGCTGGCCGACCAGTTCGGCGTCAGCACGATGACGATCCACCGCGATCTGGACCACCTGCACCAGAAGGGCATGCTGCGCAAGGTGCGCTCGGGTGCGGAGGCGCCGCCCAGCGAGGTGTCCGAGCGCAATATCGACCTGCGGCGGATGCTCAACCTGGCCGAGAAGCAGGCGGTCGCCACCGCCGGCCTCGCGTGGGCCGCCGACCGCGTCGACCTGGCCGCCGTCGCCCTGGACGACAGCACCACCGCACTCCACGTGCTGCCCCTGCTGCGGCCGTACCTGCCGCTGACCGTCGTCACCAACTTCCTGCCCGCGATCACCGAACTCTCGACCGATCCTCGGGTGCGGCTCAACGCCATCGGCGGTGACTACGTGCCGGAGTTCTCCTCCTTCGTGGGCCCGCAGGCCACCCGCGCCCTTGGCGACATGCACTACGACGTGGTGTTCATGTCGGTGCCCGCCGTCTCGCGGGGCATGTGCTTCCATCCGTCCAGTGCCGCAGCCGAACTCAAGCGCGCCATGATGGCAGGCGCCGAGATCCGCGTGTTGCTGATCGACCACACCAAGTTCGCCCGCCGTGCCATGCACCGCATCTGCGACCTGGCCGACTTCGACGTCGTCGTCGTCGACGCCGGCATCGACGACGAAGAGCGTCGACGCCTCGACGACAGCCTCGACGGCAGCAGAACTGTCCTTCTCGTGGCCGAAAACGACTGTCCGGCAACGCAACCCGGGGAGGTGCAACCGGCGTGAGCGGTGCGGTGATCGCGGTCGACTGCTCGACCACCGCGGCCAAGGCGATCATCGTCGACGCCGACGGCCGGGTGATGAGCACCGGCAGCAGACCGCTGGACACCCGCAGCCCGGCCCCGCACTGGTTCGAGCAGGACGCCGGCCAATGGTGGACGGCGACCAGCGGGGCGATCACCGACGCGCTCGACGCGATTCCCGACCGGGCCGCGGTGTCCGCCGTCTGTGTCACCCACCAACGGGAGAGCTTCGTCTGTCTCGACGACAGGGGCGCACCGATCCGGCCGGCCATCCTCTGGATGGACGGCCGTGCAGCGGCCGAGGCCGACCGGTACGGCACCGAACGGGTGGCTCTGCTGTCGGGTAAGCCCGCCGACATCACGCCGGGACTCTACAAACTGTTGTGGCTCAAGGACCGTGAGCCCGAGACCATGGCCCGCTGCCAGCGTGTCGCCGACGTCGCCTCCCACCTCGCGCATGCGATGACCGGAGCCTGGGTGTCGAGCAACGCATCGGTCGATCCGCTGGCCGTGATCGACCAGGCCACCGGTGATTACAGCGACGAACTGCTCGAGTTGGCCGGGCTGGGTCGCCACCAGCTGCCCGAACTCGTGGCGTGCGGCACCTCACTCGGGCCGCTGCGCGCCGAGGTGGCCGATGCGTGGGGAGTGCGCCGCGACGTGACCGTGATCGCCGGCACCGGCGACGGACAGGCCGGTGGCATCGGACTCGGTGTGACCGACCCCGGCGCCGCCTACCTGGTGCTCGGTACCGCCGTGGTGATCGGCAGTGAAACGCTGTCCTACGTGCCGTCGCGGGCCTACCGGTCGATGATCTCGGCCATGCCCGGCCAGAGCACCGTGGAGACGTTCAGCTCGTCGGGAACCTATCTGTCGACGTGGTTCCGGCAGGAATTCGGCGACCCCGCGCTGGCGGGTGCGCCCGACCCGCAGCTGGAACGCGACGCGGCGGCGCTGCCCGTCGGCAGTGAACACCTGCTGACGCTGCCGTATTGGAACGGGGCGCAGACGCCGCACTGGGACGGCCAGGCATCGGGAATGACGTTGGGGTGGCAGGGATGTCACACCCGAGCGCACTTCTACCGATCCCTGCTGGAAGGTATCGCGCTGGAGCTGCGGTTGCAGCTGGACGGCCTGGAGGCTGCCCGTGGGGAACGCGTCGAGGTGCTGCGTGCGACCGGTGGCGGTGCCCGCAGCCCGCTGTGGACGCAGATCCTGGCCGACGTTTTCGACCGGCCGCTGGAGGTGTGCGCTTCCGGGGAGGTCAGTGCCCTCGGGGCCGCCGCCGTCGCGTTGACCGCGATCGGCCGGTTCGACACCCTGCCCGATGCCGCTGCGGCCGTGCGCACCACCGACGCCGTGGTGACGCCCCGGCCTGCACAGGCGGCCGCCTACCGACGGTTGCGCACGGTCTACGAGCGGGTCTTCCCGCAGACCCGCGACCTGCTGCACACCCTGCACGACCTGTCCCACGACATCTGAACGAGGAGAACCACAGTGCGAGCCGCCATGTTCTACGGTCCCGGCGAATTACGGCTGGAGGACATCGGGTCGACCGAGCCGGCCCCCGGTGAGGTGCTCGTCGAGGTGCGCGCCGCCGCGACGTGCGGCACGGACCTGAAGTCGTTCCGGCGCGGGCATCCCAAGCTGTTCCCCACGCTGCCGTCGCGGTTCGGGCACGAGTTCGCCGGTGTGGTCACCGCCGTCGGCGACGGCGTCGACCGCTTCGCCGTGGGCGACCGGGTCACCGCTGCCAACACCGTCCCGTGCGGATACTGCTGGGCATGCATCCGGCACCGCGAAAGCCTCTGTGAGAACCTGGAATTCCTCAACGGCGCGTTTGCCGAGGAGGTGATCATCCCGGCGGCCATCGTCGCCCGTAACACCTACCGGCTGCCCGACGACCTCGACTTCGCCGACGCGGCGCCGCTGGAACCGCTCGCCACGGTGGTGCACGGGATGGCCGAGACGGGAATCGAACTCGGGGACACCGTCGTGGTGCACGGCGCGGGCCCCATCGGCCTGATGTTCGTGCGACTGGCCACACTGCGTGGCGCCAACGTGATCTCGGTCGACCAGTCGCCGTGGCGGCTGCAGCAGGCGCAGCGCGCCGGTGCGGTCGACACCGTCGACCTGTCGGACGTGGCGGACTTCGAGGACCGGGTGGCCCTGATCAAGCGGCACACCCCGCACGGCCGCGGCGCCGACGTCGGCATCGAGGCGGTCGGCCTGCCACAGGTGTGGGAGCAGACCGTGCGCACCCTGCGCCCCGGGGCCACCGCCGTCCTGTTCGGCGGAACACCTGCGGGCGCAGCGTTTTCCGTCGATTCGAGCGCGATGCACTACGAGGAGTACACCCTCAAGGGCGTCTTCCACCACACCCCGGACTACGTGCGCATCGCCGTCGAACTGCTCTCCAGTAGGAAGGTCGACGGCTCCATGCTGGTGACCGAGCGCAGGCCGCTGGACGCCCTGGTGGCCAGCCTGGAGGACATGGCCGCCGGCCGCGGATCCAAGTACATCCTCGAGCCATGAGACTGCACGACGAGCGGCAGCAGGTCGTCGACGCCTGCCGGACGCTGAGCCGCTCCGGCCTGGTGGTCGGGACGGCGGGCAACGTGTCGATCCGCGTCGACGACGTGGTGGTCATCTCGCCCAGCGGCGTGGACTACGAGGCGATGTCGGCGCGCGACGTCGGCATCCACGATCTCGACGGCCACCCCGTCGACGCCGCGCTGGCACCGTCGAGCGAACTGGCACTGCACCTTTCGGTGTACGGATCGTCGGACCACACCGCCGTCGTGCACACCCACGCGCCGGCGTCCACCGCGCTGTCCACCGTCGTCGACGAGGTGCCCGCGTCGCATTACTACACGGCTCTGTTCGGCGGCGGGATCCGGGTGGCGCCGTACGCCACGTTCGGCACCCAGCGCCTGGCCGACAACGTGACGACCGCGCTGCGCGACCGGACCGCGGCGCTGATGGGCAACCACGGGGCGGTGCTGGTCGGCGCCTCCCTGCCGAAGGTGCTGAATCTGGTGCCGTATCTGGAGTACGTGTGCGACGTCCAGCTGCGGGCGATGGCCAGCGGTGCGGCGGTGCGGGTCCTCGACAACACAGAGATCGCCGAGGTCGGCCGAATGCTCGCCGGTTACGGTCAGCAGGCGACCGGCCGGGGCTGACACACGAAAGGGCCGGCCGCCCATGGCGACCGGCCCTCCCGTCAGAGGTGTTGCGTCAGGGCTGCTTCTGGCCCGGGATCCCCTCGTAGGCGATGTCGCCGGTCTTGAGGTTCTGCGCGGTCAGCTCGGACAGTCCTTCGAGGAACTTCTTGCGATCGGTCACCACGTGCTGGATCGCGACGTCGACGTTGGTCTTCGTGATCGCGGGCATGATGTACACCGGCTTGGTGTCCACCTGCTCCTTCTTGGCCAGCGAGTTCGCGACGGCCAGACCGGCCGACAGCTCGACGGTTCCGTTCTGCAGCGAGGTGCCGATGAACTCGCCGCTCTTGACGGCGTTGAGGCCGTCCTCGATGCCGTCGATGCCGACGATCGGCACGTCGGTGCGGCCGGACTCCTTGAGCGCCTGCAGCGCACCGAGACCCATGTCGTCGTTCTCGGAGACCACCGCGTTGATCTGAGGACCGAACCCGGAGATCCAGTTCTTCATCTTGTTGACGGCTTCGTCGCGCTTCCAGTTGGCGGTGTCCTTGGCCAGCACCTTGATGTCCGGGTACTTCGCCAGCACGTTGTTGATGCCCTTGGTGCGGTCGAGCTCACCGGACTGCCCGAGCGGGCCCTGCAGGATCACGATGTTGCCCTTGCCCTGCAGGCGGTCGGCCATCATCTGCATTTCCTGCTCACCGGCGGCCACGTCGTCGGGCTGCACGCTGGCCGCGACGTCGGGGTTGTTCAGTGCGGCGTTGACGGCCACCAGCGGGATGCCCTTGGCCTTGGCGCTGGCGACCTGCGGGCCCAGCGAATCCGCCTGGATGGGGACCACGATGATCGCGTCGACACCCTGATTGACCATCGAGTCGATCTGGCTGGCCTGGGTGGACACGTCGAGATTGGCCGAGTTCCAAACCAATTCGATGTTGTTGTCCTTGGCGTATGCCTCCATGCCCTCTTTGCCCGCGGTGATGAACGAGCTCATGTCGTACACCGTCACGCCGATGCGCTTGGTGTCCTTGTTGGCCGTGGTGTCGCCCGCACCGCAGGCGGTCAGCGCGACACCGAGCACGCCTGCCGAGGCCAAGGCCGCGATCCTGGTGGTCAATCTCATAGGTCTCTCTTCTTTCGTGTGCAGTGTTTTCGACGGTGAAAGGTGCTGCGTTGCTACGTGATCGACTCTGCTCAGGTGCGCCTCCTGGAGGACCACACGTCGACGGCGACCGCGGCGACGATCAGCACGCCCTTGATCACGTCCTGCCAGTAGGCCGGCACGACCAGGATGTCCAGACCGTTGTTCAGCGTCATGATCATGAACAGGCCCAGCGCGGTCCCCCAGATGCTGCCGCGCCCGCCCATCAGGCTGGCTCCGCCGATGACGACGGCGGCGATGGCGTCCAGCTCGTAACCCTGGCCCAGGTTCGGCGGGCCGGAGATGACGCGGGAGGCCAGCATGACACCGGAGAGCCCGGCCAGCAGACCCGAGATCGCGTAGACGCTGAACAGCACGTTCTTGGCGTTGATGCCGGCGATCTCGGCGGCGTTGCGGTTACCGCCGACGGCATAGACCCGCATGCCGTAGGTGGTGCGCTTCATGATGATCGCCAACGCGATGATGCCGACGATCATCAGCAGCACCGGGATCTGCAGACCCAGGATCTTGGTGTTGGCGATCGAGCCGAACTCGGCGGGCAACCCGTTGATGGGCGCCCCGCCGCCGATCACGTACGCCAGGCCCGAGCCCGCGGTGAGGGTGCCCAGCGTGGCGATGAACGGTGGAACGTTGATGCGCGACACCAGGAATCCGTTCACACAACCGACCGCGAGGCCCACCAGGACGGCGACCAGCACGGTCAGGTAGACCTGTCCGGGGTTGGCCTTGGCCGTGGCCGCCGCGGACATCGCCGACACCGCGATCACGCTGCCCACGGACAGGTCGATGCCGCCGGTGAGGATCACCAGCGTCTGCCCGAGCGCGATGAGCGCGAACGGTGCGGCGGCGACCAGGATCGTGATCAGGTTGTCGGGGGTGGAGAACCGGGCACTGCGGTAGCTGAAGTAGGCGATGACCAGCAGCACCACGATGACCATCGAGTAGCGCAACAGCAACCCTGAAAACCATTGCCGGGAGAACAGTTTCACCGGCTCGCCGGTGGTCGGCGAGGCGACGGTGGGGGCAGCAGACGGGCCGGGTGGCTGGGCGCTGCCGTCGACGTCGGTTGTCATGATGCCTCCTGCTGCGTGGTGGTGGGTCGGGAGTCGAGTGCGGTGGCGAGGCGGAACACCGAATCCTGGACCTCGGGATGGTCGAGGGCGTCGCGGTCGAGTTCACCGACGAACGTGCCGCCCCGCATGACGAAGGCGCGATGCGAGAGCCCGACGATCTCGGGCATGTCCGACGACGCCATCAGCACCGCCATGCCCCCTGCCGCGAATTCGTTGACGATGCGGTAGATCTCGCTACGGGCGCCGACGTCGACGCCGCGGGTCGGCTCGTCGAGCAGCAGCACGTTCACCTCGCCGGTGAGCCAGCGCGCCAGCACGACCTTCTGCTGATTGCCGCCCGACAGCGTGCCGACCTCCTGGCCCAGCCCGCGGGTCTTGAGCCGCACCGAGTCCATCACCTCGGACACCGCCTTGTTGCGCGCCTTGCCGCGCAGCCAGCCGGCCAGCGAGAACGACGACAACCGCGGCAGCGTGCCGTTGTCGAGCACGCTCATCGACAGCACCACCCCGGACAGCTTGCGGTCCTCGGGCACCATCGCCATGCCCGCGGTGATCGCGGCGGCGGGCTGATTGCGTTTGACGGTCTTGCCGCGCACGGTGACCTGGCCCGCGCTGCTGCTGTGGGCCCCGAAGATCGCCTCGAGCAGTTCGGTGCGCCCGGCGCCGACGAGTCCGGCCAGCCCGACGATCTCACCTGCGTTGACGGTGAACGACACCGGGCCCGCGGCCCCTTCGACCAGCAGGTCGCGGACCTCGAGCACCGGCTCGGTGGTGGGCTTGGGGCGTTCGGGGAACAGCGCGTCGAGTTCCCGGCCGATCATCGCGGTGACGATGTCGTCGTCGCTGACGTCGGCGATCGGTTCGTCGAGGATCAGTCCGCCGTCACGCAGGACGACGACCCGGTCGGCGATCGCGCGGATCTCGGCCATCTTGTGGGTGGTGTACACCATTGCGACGCCGTGATCGCGCAGCCGGCGCACCACGGTGTAGAGCCCCTCGACCTCGCGCTCGGAGATCGCGGAGGTGGGTTCGTCGAGCATGACCACCTGGGCGCCGGTGCTGGCGGCCTTGACGATCTCGACGATCTGGCGCAGCCCCACCGGCAGGCTGCCCATCCGCGCCGACGGGTCGATCTGCACACCGAACACACCGAGCGCATCGCGGGCCTGGTCCACCATCGCGCGTCGATTCAGGAACGGGCCGACCGTGAGTTCCCGTCCCACGAACAGGTTTTCGTAGACGGTCATGTTCTCGATCGACGCCAGCTCCTGGGGCACGATGGCGACCCCGTTGCGCACCGCGTCGCGGGTGTTGCCCGGCGCCAGCGTGGAGTCACCGACGGTGACGGTGCCGTGGTCGGCGCTGTACTGGCCGCTGATGATCTTCATCAGCGTCGACTTGCCCGCGCCGTTCTCACCCGCCAGTGCGGTGACGGTACCCGGTTCCAGGTCCAGGGTGATGCCCTCCAGGACCGGCACGCCGCCGAAGCTCTTGTGAATGTCGCTGCAGCGCACCAGCGGATGCTTCTGGGCAGTGCTGCTCCCCCGGTCGTCCCCTGCGCTTCGCGCGTGGGCCCTGCGCTCCTGCCCGCCGGGGCTCATCGGGGCTCCACGATCGATTTCAGGCTCGCCGGATCGGAATCGCTGTCGAGCGCCTCACCCACGTGCTCCAGGTCGTAGCGGCCGGTCACCATGCCGTCGAGGTCGACCAGACCGCTGGAGACCAGATGGATGGCGGCAGGCCAGGTGTCGGTGTAGCGGAAGATGCCGGTCACGTTGATCTCGTTGTTGGCGATGTGGCTGACCGGCAGCGCGTATTCGTCGGCGCCCATGCCGACCAGCACCACGTGCCCTGCCGGGCCGACGGCCTTGATGCCGCTGACCACGGCCGCGGGTACACCGGTGGCGTCGACGAACGCGTCGACCGGCTCGATCGCGGCGACGTCGACCGCGGTGGGGTCGAGCACCTCGGTGGCGCCGAACGCCATGGCTTTCTCCCGGCGCGAGGCGACCAGGTCGGTGACGACGATGCGGGACGCGCCGAACGCTCGTGCGGTCTGCGCGCAGATCACGCCGATGGGTCCGGCGCCGGCGATCAGGATCGACGAGCCGGGCTCGACCTTCGCCTTGCGCATCGTCGCGATCGCCACCGACAGCGGTTCGAGCAGCGCGGCCGCGTCGTCGGACATCGAGTCGGGCACCGGGTGCGCCATGTCGTCGTCGATCAGCACGTACCGGCAGAACGCGCCGTCGATCGGCGGGGTGGCGTAGAACTCGATCTGCGGGCACAGGTTGTAGCGGCCGGCGCGGCACTGCCGGCAGCGGCGGCACGGATGCTGCGGCTCGACGGCCACCCGCTGGCCGACCCGTCCGGAATCGACACCGGATCCGACGGCCGCGATCCGCCCGGACAGCTCGTGGCCGAGGATCATCGGCTCCTCGACGACGAAGTCGCCGATGCGGCCGTGCCGGTAGTAGTGCACATCCGAGCCGCACACGCCGACGGCCGCGACCTCGACGAGCACTTGGCCCGCACCGGGAGTGGGCACCGGGCGGTCCTCGATGCGCAGGGCGCCCGCACCGGTCAGCACGCTGGCCCGCATGGTGGACGGGGTGGATTCGGCGGTGGGTTCGGCGGTGGCGGTCATCCCGCACTCCTTTCGACGGGGGCGAGCAACGGGCGAGCCACGGGTGCCGCGCAGGCAGCGGCCGACGCCAACTCGGGGCTCCGAATCTGCACCGCTCGCCTTTCACTGTCCGTGGTCTCGACGCTCATGTGAGGCGCCGACTGCTCATGTGAATTGCCTGTGATGTGGATCATTCTCTGAGCTATGCTCACATGTCAAGCGGCGCCGCTCATATGAGCGCAGCGTCGGAGTGGGGGCCGAGGAAGGGTGAGATGGGACCGGACGAGCTGTTCCAGCGCGCCGTGATCGCCCGCCGGTACTACCTGGAGGGATGTACCCGCGTCGAGATCGCCGAGGAGTTCGGCCTCTCCCGCTTCAAGGTGGCCCGCATGCTCGAGGAGGCGCTGGAGTCCGGGATGGTCGAGATCACCATCCACGATCCGGGGCCCATCGACGTCGAACTGTCCAGCGCCCTGCAGAAGCGCTACTCCCTGCAGCACGCGTATGCCGTTGCCGCGGAATCGAAGAACACCGCCGACCGGGTCGAGGCCGTCGCCAAGACGATGGCCGACCTGCTCCAGTCGGTGCTGCGCAAAGGCGACGTCATCGGCATCGACTGCGGGCGCACCATGACCCGTATCGCGCCGTACCTGCAGACGCTGCCGCGCTGCGACGTCGTGCAGCTGACGGGTCTGGCCGGTGGCCTGACGTCCAACGGCGCGGACCTCACCCGGCGCATCTCCGAGGTCACCGGCGGCCGGTCCTTCCCGCTGTACGCGCCCTACATCGTCGCCGACGCCCGCACCGCCGAGAGTCTGGCCAGCACACCGCCGATCAAGGACGCCGTCGCCAACCAGTCCCGCGTCACCTGCGCACTGGTGTCGGTCGGGGGCTGGACCGCCGAGGCATCCCAGGTGTACACCTCGGTGCCCGAGGCCGAGGCGGCCGCGCTGTACGAGGTCGGGGTGCGCGCCGAGACGTGCGGCCTGCTGCTCGATGCGGACGGCAAACGGGTGCCCGGGCTCGACGAACGCCGCATGGGCATCACCGAGGAGGGCCTGCGCGCCATCCCCACCGTCATCGCGATCTGCGCGGGGGCCGAGAAGATCGTCGCGACCCGCGCCGTCCTGCGCTCCGGGCTGGTGTCCGCTCTGGTCACCGACACCGAGATCGCCGCCGCCGTACTGGACTGACACCCGACCGAAAGGACCACACCCCCATGACCGAACCCGTCGTCGACCTCGACTTCTCCCTGCGCGGCAAGACCGCGCTGGTGACCGGCGGTGCGTCGGGCATCGGCGCCGCCATCGCGTCGGCCTTCGCGGCCAAGGGTGCGCGCATCGCGGTGGTCGACCTCAATGCCGACGCCGCACGCGGGCGGGCGGGCGAATTGGGTGCCGACAGTCGCGGATTCGCTTGCGACGTCTCGGATTCCGCGGCCGTCACCGCCACCGTCGACGAGGTGCTCGCCGCCTTCGGCCGCATCGACGTGCTGGTCAACAGCGCGGGCATCGCATTGCTCGCGCCCGCCGAGGAGCTGGCCGAGGACGCCTGGGACGCCACGATCGCCGTGAACCTCAAGGGCACGTTCCTGGTGTGCCAGGCGGTCGGTCGGCACATGCTCGGCGCCGGGGGCGGCGTCATCGTCAACATGGCGTCGCAGGCGGCGACCGTCGCCCTCGATCAGCACGTCGCGTACTGCGCCTCCAAGTTCGGTGTCGTCGGGGTGTCGAAGGTGCTCGCCGCCGAGTGGGGTGGCCGCGGCGTGCGGGTCAACACGATCTCCCCGACCGTCGTGCTGACCGAACTCGGTCACAAGGCGTGGGACGGCCCCCGCGGGGAAGAGCTGAAGAAGTCGATCCCGATCGGCCGCTTCGCCTATCCCAACGAGATCGCCGCCGCGGCAGTGTTTCTCGCCTCCGACGCCGCGGCGATGATCACCGGCGCGGATCTGTTGATCGACGGCGGCTACACGATCTCCTGAGCGCGAGCGAGCAGCCGTGGGTGCTATCTCGCGGCGATCGCCAGGGTCTGGTGCTCGATGCGGCGGCACGGGAGCGCACTCGGGTTCGTGCCCTGCAGCCAGGACACCATGCCCTCGCGGACGTCGCAGCGCAGATCGAACAGCTGCCCGGCGTTCGACGCGCTGACCAGCATCCGCACCCGCACCATGCCGTCGACGGCGTCGGTCACCTGCAGTATGCCGACGCGGCCGTCCCACTTGTCGTTGCCGTGCAGCAGACGGTCCAGCTCGGCACGCATCGCATCGAACGGCACGGTGAAATCGACGTCGAGTTCGGCGGTCCCGAGCAGCTCCGTGGCATTGCGGGTCCAGTTCTGGAACGGCGTCGTCGTGAAGTACGTGCACGGCAGCACCAGTCGACGCTCGTCCCACAGGTGCACCACGACGTAGGTCAGCGTGATCTCCTCGATCCGGCCCCACTCCTCTTCGAGGACGACGACATCGCCGACGCGGATCGCGTCGGAGAACGCGATCTGGATGCCGGCGAACACCGAACCCAGCGACGTCTGCGCGGCCAGACCGGCCACGACGGTCAAGACGCCCGCCGAGGCGAACATCGTCTTGCCGATGTCGGAGAACGACGGGAACGTCATCATGGCCGCGGCCGCGCCCAGCGCGACCACGATCGCCACGGCGAGCCGGCGCAGCGTCGTGACCTGGGTGCGGATCTTGCGGCGGTGCCGGTCGGCGTCGGTCAGGCCGGAGTCACCGCCGGCGAACCGGTCGATCACCCGGCGCTCGACCACCAGCAGCAGGCTCGCGATCAGCCAGGTGAGGGTGCCGATCAGCGCGATCACCAGGGTGTGGTCCAGCCAGCCGCGCCACCCGGCCTCGTCGTCGGACACGCGCCGGACGGCGACGGACGCCGCGATGACCACCAGCGTCGCGCGCAGCGGTCGCCGGGTCAGGCCGGCGATGTCGCGCAGCACCCGGCTGCGCCGCCCCATCCGGAGCAGGACCCAGGACAGGGCCAGGCCGAGTGCATAGGCCAGCCCGACGGCGCCGGCCAGATAGGCCGCGGCGGTGGCCAGGTGGGTAGCGGGCGCGAAAGTCGGATCGTCCACAGGAAATGCGGCTCCTCGGGAATCGGGGGTGTGGCGCCAGGAGGCGCAGGCGCCGCAGACGACGGTGTCGGCGCCTCGAAGGCGTTCCCGCCGACCCGGCGGCGCAAAACCGCATCGCCCGATCTACCGCCCGATTGGGACTCAGTTCACAGCGGTGCGCCTGGCCACCTGGCGCTTGATCTTGGCGGGCAGCGCGTCGGCCACCGCGAGGCCGCCGAGAAGTTCCGGTTCGGTCATCAGCGCGCGGAACACGACGCCGACCGTGACGGCGTGATCGGGGCGCGAGATCACCTCGATGCCGTCACCGGCCCGCACCAGACCTGGCTCGATCACGCGGAAGTACACCCCGGGCAGCGCGGCCGCGGTGAACGTCTTCATCCATCCGCGGATGCCCAGCCACGTGGCGAACGTCCGGCACGGGGTCCGCGGGCTGGTCACCTCGAGCACCAGGCCGTCGGAACCGACCGCCCACCGCTCGCCGATGAGGGCGCCGGTGACGTCGACGCCGGAAGTGGTGAGGTTCTCGCCGAACATCCCGTTGCTCAGTTCGCGGTCCAGGTGGCGCTGCCAGTGGTCCAGGTCCTCGCGGGCGTAGGCGTAGACGGCCTGGTCGTCACCGCCGTGATAGCGCCGGTTGCAGATGGAATCCCCGGCCACGCCGCTGCCCGGCCCGTCCTTGGCCGGTCCGGGCGCGCTCACCGCGAGCGGCTCGGCGCTGGGTCTCTTGTCGATGCCCGACCTCATCTCGCCGAGGTCGGTCGGCGCGGTCGCCGTGTTCACCGTCAACACCGAAGCCATGACCGACGCTAACCCGCCGCGGGGCTCACAGGTCTGCCGGGTCGTCGGGGACGTCGACGGCGTAGCTCGCCAGCACCTCCAGCGGCACGACATCCAGGGTGCGCTCGTGTGTCGAGGCCAGCACCACCGGGCAGGCCTGCCCGTCCTCGTGGGCGCGCAGCCAGTTGTGCGCCGTCACGCACCAGCGGTCACCGGGCGTCAGACCGGGGAACCGGTAGGCGGGCATGGGGGTGCTCAGGTCGTTGCCGATCGAGCGCTGGTGGGCGAGGAACTCCACGGTCACCACGGCGCAGATGGTGTGCCTGCCGCGGTCCTCGTCGCCGGTGCTGCAGCAACCGTCGCGGTAGAAGCCGGTCAGCGGGTCGGTGCCGCACGGATCCAGGGGGTCACCGAGGACGTTCCGTTCTGCCCCGCGCTCTGCCATCACCCCAGTATCAGGGGTCAGCCGCCGAGCCGGCGATAGTGCTGCAGCCGCCGGACGTCCCGCACCGCCGCGGGGCCGGTGGCGGGTGCCAGCGCGGTCGCCATCGCGGCGCGCACGGCGTCGACGTCGAGGTGCGTACCGATGGCGACCAGCGCGTTCGCCGGTGAGCCTGCCGGTGCGGGCGCCACGTGCACCGACGTGCCGACCACGTTGACCAGGTGCCTGCGCGACGAGCCCCGGTGACGCACCGCGACCGTGCCCTTCATCCGGTACACCCCGGCCGGCGGCCCTTCGAGCAGGTCGAGCAGGGCGCCGGGATCGACCGTGCCCTCGGTGCGCACGGTCACCGAATCGGCGTGCTGATGCGGGTGTTCGGCATCGGAGGTGAGGAGCTCCCGGAACGACAGCTGTCCCACCTGCTCGTCGGCTGGTACGTCGAACAGCAGCGCGGGATCGATGCGCCCGCCGACGGCACCGACGACGTGCGCCCGCGGGTTGGGTTGGTGCACCCGCTCGGTGATGCGGCGCATCGTGGCGTCCCGGTCGTCGGGGTCGACCTGGTCGAGTTTGTTGACCACCACCAGCGAGGCCGCGCCGTAGCGGGCCGGGGGAGTGGGGTCGCGGTCGACGGTGTCGAAGTGTGTGGCCGCGTCCAGCACGTCGACGACTCCTCCGGGGCGGATGCGGTCCACGCCGCTGAACCCGATGATGCGTGCCACCGCAACCGGTTCGGCCAGCCCGCTGGCCTCCACGATGATCGCGTCGAGGCGCAGACGCGGATCCGCCAGCCGGGCCAGCGCGACGTCGAGTCCGCCCTCCTCGGGCAGGCAGCAGATGCACCCGCCCGCGATCGAGGCCGGCTCGTCGATCTGGCCCGTCACCAGCCCGGCATCGACGTTGAGCTCCCCGAAGTCGTTGATGACCACCCCGATCCGCGCATCGGGGCTGCGCAGCACGTGGTTGAGCAGTGTCGTCTTCCCGGCGCCGAGGTAGCCGGTCAGCGCGATGACCGGGATGGATTGCACGATCGGTCACGCTACCGGCGTCGCGCACGGGCGCCCATTTCCCGCTCCAGAGCTTGCTGTGATGCAGGTAACATGACGTTCGCGCCGACGGCGCGGATCTGGCACGGGGGATGGGTACCAGCCGATGGACGATGACGCGGACGCGCGGCGCCTCCCGTTGTCCACCGCCGCGGCGGCCGAACTGCCGGTGGTCGAGGCGCTGCTGCGCATCGCCGAGACCGTCGCGCTGACCGAGGACGTCGACGAGGTGCTCGCGGTGATCGCCGCGCAGGCGCTCGCCGCACTGCGCGCGGCGTCGTTGGCGATCAGCCGGGTCGAACCGAACGGTGCGGCGCACCACACGCTGATCAGCGTCGGCGAACCCCTCACTGCCGGCCCGTCGCCGGCCGCGCCCGAGGTCGCGGTCCCCATCCTGCGCGGCGACCGGATCTGGGGGCAGATCCGGGCCACCGGGGGCCCCGGCCGCCGCTTCGACGGGGGTGACACCCAGCTGCTGTTGGCGATCGCCGCGCACACCGCGATCGCCATCGGCCGCGACGAATTGTTGCGCACGGTGTGGTCCTATGCGTTGCAGGATCCGCTGACCGGCATCGCCAACCGCCGGGCCATTGATCGGCGGTTCGACGAATTGGACTGGGCCGCAACGCCTCCGGCTGTTCTGCTCTGCGATCTGGACGGTTTCAAGCGCATCAACGACCGCGACGGCCACCCGGCGGGGGACCAACTGCTGCGTGACGTGGCCGCCGTGCTGGCCCAGGCGGTGAGGACGGTCGACGGCGCGGTGGCCGCCCGACTCGGCGGGGACGAGTTCTGCGTGCTGCTGCCCGATGCCACACTCGCCACGGCGCAGGTGTTCGCCATCGACGCGACCCGCGCCCTGCACGACGTGGTGGGCAGCTCCGTCACGGTCTGCTGGGGTGCGGCGGCGGTCAGCGAGACCGTGCAGACCAAGACGGAGCTGCTCGCCGCCGCGGACGCCGCGCTGCTGCACGCCAAGCGGCAGGGGCCTGCGCGCTACAGCGCCGACGTCCCGGTACCCGTCGAAGCACAGGGCGTCGACGGCTGGGATCGCCGGGTGGCCGACCACAACCCCGTCGGCCGCCTCGCCGGCGCCGTGGTGGCGGCGATCGACGAGCGGCCGGACATGGAGCTGCCCGACGCGCTGGAGTACCTCGCCGGGGTGGTGGCCCATGCCGTCGACGCCGCGGCCTGGGCCATCTCGAAGACATCGGCTGGCGGCACGTCGCTGCAGTCGATCCGCAATGTCGCCAGCGTGCGCAAGCACAACGCGGGTCTGACCGTTCTCGTCGAGTTCGGGCCGCCTGCCTACGATCTCGCGGCGTACCCGGCCTCGGAACGTGCGGTCGCCGACGGGTCGGCGTTCCTGGCCGCGGTCGGCATGGACGGCGCCGACGCCGACGAGGTGGCCCTGCTGACTCAGCTCGGCTACCGGGCGGTGCTCGGGGTCGGTGTGCCCGCCGCGGGGCCCAGCTACCTGCTGGAGTTCTATTCGCACGGCGGCCACGAGAGCCTGGCCGCGATCGCGCCGCAGGTCCAGGTGCTTGCCGCCTACTGCGCCTCCCGGCTCGGCGGTAACCGACAGATGCACGGCCTCTGAGCGGCTGAGATCGGGCCCGCCGGGTGCGGTGGCATCCTGGCGGGGTGGGTCTCATCTTCCGGCTGGCCGAGTTGCTCCTGGTCCTCGTGCCCCTGGTCGGCGTGGCGTACGGGACGTACCGGGGGATCGCGGCCGCACGCCGGCAGCGCGCGGTACCGCCGGAGGCGCTGCAGTCGCCGACCCGGCCGGCCACCTCGGCGCAGGGCCGCACGATCACCCGCACCATCGAGCAGCACGACCGCACCGACACCCGGTGGTTGGACTACGAGCTGGACGCGGCCAAGATCCTCGACTTCCCGCTCATGACCGACATGCGCGATCCGCTCACCGAACGCTTCCACCGCGCGAAGCTGCGCGCGGACTTCCTGCGGCCCGCCGACGTCATGGAGCTGCTGGAGGACCGCGAGGCGATGCGCGCCTACGTCGACGCCGTCGGCGAATACGTCACGGCGTTCGACGTCGCCGAAACCGAGGCGCACCGCCGCAAACGTGCGGCGTTCTCTCGCGAGGAGCAGCAGCGTCTCACCCGGGCGCAGCGGCTGCTGCGGGTGGCGGCAGACGCCTCGGCGACGCCGCAGGAACGCGACCGCGCCTACCGGCTGGCCCAGCGCGAACTCGACGGCCTCGTCGTGCTGCCCGAACGGGCCCGCGTCGCCCTGGAGCGCGGCATCAGTGGCGAACTGGGCGACTGACCGGCTACCCCTGCAGTGAGGCGTCGGCGACGTCGAGCGCCCGGTCCAGCAGTGCCAGGCCCTCGCGCGCCTCGTCGTCGGTGACCGTGCACGGCGGGACCACGTGCACGCGGTTGTAGTTGGCGAACGGCAGCAGCCCCAGCTTCTTGCATTCGGCGATCACGGCGTTCATCGCGGTGCTGGACGTGCCGTACGGTGCCAGCGGTTCCCGGGTCTCCTGGTCGGAGACCAGCTCGACCGCCCAGAACACCCCGGCGCCGCGGACCTCCCCGACGCTGGGATGCCGGGACGCGATGTCGCGCAGCGTCGGCCCGATCACCTCGGCGCCCACCCGCGCCGCGTTCTCGACGATGCCCTCCTCGGCCATGGCGGTCAGCGTCGCGACCGCGGCGGCCGTCGCGAGCGGGTGCCCGGAGTAGGTCAGGCCGCCGGGGTAGGCGCGGTGATCGAACGTCGCGGCGATCTCGGGGCTGATCGCGACCCCGCCGAGGGGCACATAACCGGAGTTGACGCCCTTGGCGAAGGTCAGCAGATCGGGCACGACGTCGAAATGGTCGATGGCGAACCACCGGCCGCTGCGGCCGAAGCCCGACATCACCTCATCGGCGATGTAGACGATGCCGAACTCGTCGCACAGCTCGCGCACCCCGGCGAGGTACCCGGGTGGCGGCACCATGATGCCCGCGGTTCCGGGGATCGATTCGAGGATGATGGCCGCGATCGTCGACGGCCCCTCCATCTTGATCACGTCGCGCAGGTGGGCCAGCGCCCGCTCGCTCTCCTCCGCCTCGGTGGTGGCGTGGAACTGCGAGCGGTACAGGAACGGCCCGAAGAAGTGCACGACGCCGGCGTTGCCGTGGTCGTTGGCCCAGCGGCGGGGATCCCCGGTCAGGTTGATCGCGGTCTCGGTGCCGCCGTGGTAGGAGCGGTACCGCGCCAGCACCTTGTAGCGGCCGGTGTGCAGCCGTGCCATGCGCACCGCGTGTTCGACGGCGTCGGCGCCGGCGTTGGTGAAGAAGATCTTGTTCAGGTCACCGGGGGTGCGCTCGGCGACCAGCCGGGCCGCTTCCGAGCGTGCGGCGTTGACGTACTGCGGCGCGACCGTGCACAGCTTGGCGGCCTGCTCGGCGATCGCCGCGACCACCTTGGGGTGCTGGTGACCGATGTTGGTGTTCACCATCATCGAAGAGAAGTCGAGCATGCGTCTACCGTCGCCGTCCCAGATGTGGCACCCCTGCGACGCGGTGATCGTCATCGGGTTGATCTCGGCCTGCGCCGACCACGAGTGGAAGACATGGGTGCGGTCCAGTTCGTACGCGCGGGCGGCTTCGGCGCGGGCCGCGTCGGGGGTCAGGCCGTTGGGCAGCGTTTCGGTGTCACTGGTCGCGTTTTCTGTGAAGAGGGTCATCGCTGTAGTTCCCGTCTTTCCTTGATCCGGATGCGCGCGGAGTGTGGCGTTGTTGTACGGATTCGCTGGAAATCCGTGCAAGATCTGCACATTCGGCGACGATTCTAGCTCGCGGAGGCTTTCTCGAGTTCGGCCAGTGCCTCGCCGCTGTAGACGGCGAGGCGCTGCAGGTGGGGTAGCCGGTCCCGGCATCCGATGAACCCGAAGTTCATGGTGTCGGCGTAGCTCTGCAGCGTGATGTTGAGCGTCATGCCGTGGATCGGGATCGACACCGGATAGGTGGCCTCGAGCCGGGAACCGTTGAACCACAACGGTTCCCGCGGACCGGGCACATTGGACACGCACAGGTTGAACGTGTAGGGCCACGGCGTCCGCACACCCGTCAGCGCACCGGCGATCTGACCGCCCGCCGGGGCGAGCAACGCGGCGCTGTAGGCGATGATGGCCGCCGGCGACATCGTCTGCAGCTGCGCCTTGGCGGCGCAGGTCGCCGCGGTGATCATGTCGAGGCGCTCGACCGGATCGGCGATGTCGGTGCCCATCGGGGCGAGGATCGCGCCGACGGCGTTCCCGCCGCCCTCGTCACCCTTGGGTCGTACGTTCACGGGCAGGAACGCGATCAGCGAGCGGTCGGGCAGCTCGTCGACGTCGGCGAGGAATCTGCGCAGGCCCCCGCCGAGGATGGCCAGCGCCACGTCGTTGATGGTCGCGCCGTGCTGGGAGCTGAGTTGCTTGAGCCGGTCGAATTCGTACTGCTGGGTGGCGAAGCGGCGGTTCCGGCTGATCCGCGCGTTGAGGATGCTGTGCGGCGCCGACGCCGAGCCGGCGATCAGGCCGTGGTCACCGTCCCGGCGGATCTGCGTGTTGACCACCGCCGTCGCCAGATCCATCGCGGACGAGGCGCCGCCGCGCAGGGCCGTCCCGACGCCGCCGAGCGTGCGCAGTGCCGCGGTGAGCGGGTTGACGGCCTCCGCCGGCTCGACCTGCCGGGGCTCACGGGCGGGCTGCGCGACGTTGAAGAACATCCGGGTGTCACGGGACTCCGGGTCGGTGGACAGGCTGCGGCTGAGCATGCGCATCGCGCTGTAGCCGTCGACGAGCGCGTGGTGGATCTTCATGTACAGCGCGAACCGGCCACCCTGAAGACCCTCGATGACGTGCAACTCCCAGGGCGGCCGGGTCAGGTCCAGGTGGTTGCTGTGCAGCCGGGACACCAGGATGCCGAGCTCGCGCTCGTCGCCGGGGCTGGCCAGCGCGGAGCGCCGCACGTGATAGTCGAAGTCGAAATCCTTGTCGGGCACCCAGCTGTGCAGCGGGCTGAACTGCAGCCGCGGGTGGGCGAGCTTGAGGTTCCACGGCCGCATCACCTCTTGGCGGCGCGCCTCGGAGATCATCTCGCGCAGGTATTCGACGGTGGCATCGGCGGGCGGGGTGAAAGGCAGCAAACCGGCCACGTGCATCTTCGAACTCGGGGTCTCACCGTAGATGAAGATCAGGTCCTGGAGGCCGAGCCTGACTGTGTTGGCGCTCACGACGCCACGGTACGCGGTGTTCTCAGGTACCACAGAAGGTTCGGAACGAGGCCGAGAAGTCCTGCTCGGCGGGCTCCGCGAAGCGCTGCAGACCTGGTCTCTCGGCGAACGGGGACCGCACCGCATCCAGCAGCGCGTGCAGCGGCTCCACGTCGCCGTCCGTCGCCGCGGCCAGGGCCTCCTCGACGAGGTGGTTGCGCGGGATGTAGATCGGGTTCACCGCGTCCATCGCCTCCGGGTCGGGCCCCAGCTCGCGCCAGCGGGCGAGCCACGCGTCGAACGCCGCCAGGTCGATGAACTCACCGCGCACCGGTTCGGCGTCACCGCGGGCCGCGGCGGCCAGCCGGCGGTAGAAGGAGGTGTGGTCGACGCGGCTGTGCTGCAGCAGAGGCAGCAGCTCCGCGATCAGCGCCGCGGCGGGTTCGGCGGGCGCATCGGCGATGCCGAGTTTCGCCAGCATGCCGTCGGTCCATCGCGCCTGGTAGTGGTCGCCGAACCTGCCGAGCGTCTCCTCGGCCATCGCGACGGCGCGCTCGGAGTCGGTGTCCAGCAGTGGCAGCAGCGCCTCGGCGAAGCGGGCCAGGTTCCACAGCGCGATCGGGGGCTGGTTGCCGTAGGCGTAGCGCCCCTGGCTGTCGATCGAGCTGAACACCGTCTGCGGATCGAACGCCTCCATGAATGCGCACGGCCCGTAGTCGATGGTCTCGCCCGAGATCGTCATGTTGTCGGTGTTCATCACCCCGTGCACGAAGCCGACCAGCATCCACTGCGCGACCAGATCGGCCTGGGCGAGCATGACCGCGTCGAGCAGCGCCCGATACGGCTGCGCGGCGTCTGCGGCCGCCGGGTGATGACGGGCGATCGCGTAGTCGGCGACGCGGCGCAGCACGCCGGGGTCACCGGTGTGCCCGGCCACCAGCGAGGCGTACTGGAAACTGCCCACCCGCAGATGGCTGGCCGCGACGCGGGCGAGCACCGCGCCGGGCAGCTCGGTCTCGCGGTAGACGGGCCGGCCGGTAGCCACCACCGCCAGCGCGCGGGTGGTGGGGATGCCCAGGGCGGACATCGCCTCACTGATGACGTATTCGCGCAGCATCGGCCCGACGGCAGCCAGGCCGTCGCCGCCGCGGGCGAACGGCGTGCGGCCGGACCCCTTCAGGTGCAGATCGCGGACCCGGCCACGGCCGTCGACCAGTTCACCGAGCAGCAGCGCACGCCCGTCGCCCAGTCGCGGGACGAAGCCGCCGAACTGGTGCCCCGCATAGGCCTGGGCCGCCGGTGTCGCACCCGCGGGCACGTCGGTGCCGGCCAGCAAACCGATCCCCGCGGGGCTGCGCAACCACCCGACGTCCAGCCCGAGGTCGGCGGCCAGCGCTTCGTTGAGGATCAGCAGCGACGGATTCGGCGCCGCGTCGGCCTGCCAGCGCACCACGAGCTCGGGAAGGTCGTGGACGAACGTGTCCCCCAGCGCAACAGCCACCTCACCAGCCTACGGAGCCGGTTCGATCACCGCGATCGCGTCGACATCGTCCTGCACCGGGATCCGGCGGGTGCTCTCCTCGACCACCAGCGAACCCGCCGGATCGCGGTACCCGTCGGTGTGCGGCAGGATCAGCGCCCGCTGCCCGGGGTCCAGTTCGGCGGTCTGCAGCGCCGACGTGGGCGGCGCGACCTGGGCGATGTGGTCGCCGCTGAGCTGCCACACCACCGGCGGTACGGCTTGGGGCTGGTTGCACATCCACGTCCGCAGGCTGAGCTTCGGGGGACCCACCTTGGGCCACCACACCTTCGCGACCTGGAAGGCCGCGGCAGGGTCGGCGCCGGCCACGTCGAACGTCTGCTGGGTGCCGTTGGCGTCGGACTGCACGACCGCGGCCGTCCCGCAGGTGTCTCCGGTCGCCCGGTACAGCGCGTAGGCCAGCGCACCGCCGTCGGGGCTCAGCCGAGCCGTCGTCACCGGGCTGTCGGCGTCGGCCTGGCCCAGCGGCGTCGGCGCGCCGGGGCCACGGACGGCGTACAGGGTGTCCGGGCCGCCGAACGGAGACGGTGCCGACTCCACCCGCGCCAGGATCGTGGTGCCGGCGCGCGCCGCGAGCAACCGCGGCTGCCCGGCCTGCGGGGCCGGCGGCAGGTCCACGGTCTGCAACAGCGTCGGGGTCGACGCGGGATCGGCCAGGTCGAGTTGCATCAACCGGTTCGGCTCCTCCCACCACACGATGGAGCTACCGCCCGCGGTGCCCAGCGCAGGCCCGACGGTGATCTGACGGGTGGCGCCGCGCCGCTTGCGCACGTCGATCGTGGCGAGCTGGTTGTCCACCGTCCTGGCGAACACGAAACGGCCGTCCTCGGTGGTGAGCAGGTCGTCGGACGGGGCGAAGGCGCCCTGGGTGGTGGCCAGGGTCGTGGTGCCGTCCACGACGCCGATCTGGCCGGCCGCCCGGTAGGCCAGCAGCGGCCCGGTGATCGTCGCCGGCGCGGTCGGGTCGAACGGTGACGCGGCCTGGGTGCCCGACGGGGTCGACGTGCCCGCCGCGGTCGACCCGGACGGCGCCTGCGTACCGGTACAGGCGGTGAGGGTGGCGGCGAGCAGAACGGCCAGGGTGGCGGCGACGGAACGGCGGGTGTTTCTCAGGTGGCTTCTCACAGGACTCTCGGTGAACTTCTGGTGGGCCTACCCGTCCATGAAAGCGGAAAGACTGCAGGCGTGCTGGCCGGGGTGGGTGCACGGCGAGCCGGCGATCACGCGCCTCGGTATGGTGATGGCTCGGCGGTGGCGGGGGAATCGCGGGCTGACAACGTGCGTCAGCCGGCCGCCAGGGACACCGTCACCTCTTGTCACCTCAGATGTGGAGCAACGCTGTGAGTCTGAACACCATCGCTCTCGAGCTGGTGCCGCCGAACGTCGACCGGGGCCGGGAGCAGGCCATGGAAGACGCCGAGAAGGTGTTGCGGTGTTCGGCCGAGGCGGGCGTCGGCGGCCGGGTTCGGCACGTGATGATCCCGGGGATGATCGAGGAGGACGCCGATCGTCCGCTGGAGATGAAGCCCAAGCTCGACGTGCTGGACTTCTGGTCGATGATCAAGCCCGAGCTGCCCGGGGTCCGTGGATTGTGCACGCAGGTCACCGCATTCCTCGATGAGCCGTCGCTGCGGCAGCGGCTGACCCGGCTCGGCGACAGCGGGTTCGACGGCATCGCCTTCGTCGGGGTGCCCCGCACCCTCAACGACGGTGAGGGCTCCGGGGTGGCCCCCACCGACGCGCTGACGATGTTCGACGGGGTCGTCGACAACCGCGGTGTCATCCTGATCCCGACCCGTGAGGGCGAACAGGGCCGGTTCACGTTCAAGTGCGACCGCGGCGCCACCTACGGCATGACCCAGCTGCTCTACTCGGACGCCATCGTCGACTTCCTCACCGAGTTCGCGGCGACCAGCGACCACCGGCCCGAGATCCTGCTGTCCTTCGGCTTCGTGCCCGCGGTGGAGTCCAAGGTGGGGTTGATCAACTGGCTGATCCAGGATCCCGGCAACGCCGCCGTGGCCGCCGAGCAGCAGTTCGTCCAGAAGCTGGCCGCCGCCGATCCGGCAGAGCGCCGCACCCTCATGGTCGATCTGTACAAGCGGGTCGTCGACGGGGTCGGCGAACTCGGTTTCCCGATCAGCGTGCACTTCGAGGCGACCTACGGCGTCAACACCCCGGCATTCCAGACCTTCGCCGAGATGCTGGCCTACTGGGCCCCGGATTCCGGTCAGTGAACCTGCGGGTTCTCATCGATCGGTAGCTGCACCTGCGGGTTGTCGGGGATCTGCAGCTCGGTGGGCATCGACGATTCGGGTTCAGGTGCGGTCGACGGCGGCGCACCGGTCGGGTTCTCCCCGGTGGGCTGCCTGGCGCTCCCCGAACTCACCACGACGCCGGTCCGGTTCGTGCCCGCCGGTTCCATCCCGGCCGAGATCCCGTAGCGGGCGTTCGAGGTGACCAGGGGCCCGGGTTGCGGGGGTCCGCTGCCGAGCTTGTCGCCCGGCAGGCCCACCGACTGCGCCGTCGGGTCGACGTTGGACGCGATGCGCACGCCCCGCGCGTCGTTGGTCGGGGGCGGACCGACGGCGATCACGTTGTAGAGGTAGCTGAAGTTGCCGGGGTAGTCGGTCGGCGCCAGCGGCACCCACGGCGGCGGAGACGGCAGTTCCGGCTGGGCGGCGGCCTGCGGTGCCGTCGCGAGGCCGAGAGCCAGCACACACACCGTTGCGACGCGACGACGCATCTCGACTCCTAGATCTTGATGGGATCGCCGTAGACCGCGAACTGGGTGTGCGCGCTGTCTGTGGAGATCCGTAGGTAAGCGTAGGACCGGATGGTCACATCGCCACCGCACGCGTCGGCCTTGATGTGAATGTTGTCGATGTCGAGCATCGCCTGACCGTTCTTGCCGAGCGTCATGTTCGACAGCGGCAGGTCGACGATCACGCCCGGCTGCAACACGGTCTGCACGAAGCCGGCGATGCCGCCCGTGCCGCCTGCCGAGATGTTCGAGCCGGAGCCGACCGTCGCCGACAACTGCGGCGCCACCCCGGCGGTGCCGCCGTACTGCAGGCCCGCCGACACGTCGGCCTGGCAGCCGAGCTGGTAGCCCAGGATGAAGATGCTGTCCGTGATGGGGTTCGATCCCCCCACGGCCGTCGCGGTCGCCGACGCGGTGACGAAACCCTCGCGGGAGTTGGTGGAGTTCGCCAGGTTCGGGACGGAGTTGACGACCTCGTTGTCGATCCGGACGTTGAGATTCCAGCCGTCGCGGGTCACCTTGTCGTACACCTGTGGGCGCATCGTCACCGGATCCGCCTGGGCAGGTGCAACTCCGACCGTCGCCAAGATCGACGTCATCACCGCAGCACAGATCATCTTGGCGCCAAACCGCACGGGAGTATCCAAGCAGACCGCACGGTGACGTGCGCACCCGCGCTGAGTTTTTGCCGGCACCGCGGTCTACTGGGGTATGAGAACGCCGACCGCCGCTCGGGCTGCGGCGCTGCTCGCCGCGGCGTCGGCGGTCCTGCACGGACGGTCGATGGCGGACGCGGCGGGCTGGGGATTCGCGACGGTGACGGCGGTGATGATCGCCGGTTGCCTGTACTGCGCCTACGAATTGCTGACCCGCGACACCGTGCGGGCCTGGGTGCTGGTCGCGGTGATGAACGTGGCGATGATCGGCGTGCACCTGCCGATGCCCGCGGGCCACCACCACAGCGGCGCAGGCAACGTGGTCAGCGCAGGGTTGCCGCCGGCCACCGTGGTCGCGGCGGCGGAGGTGCTGCTGGCCGCGGCCGTGCTGTTCGTCCGCACCCGAGGGCTGGCGCCGACCTCCGGCGCAGCGTGCCAGAGTGGACGCCATGACTTCGGCCGAGCTACGCGACCTGCGCGCGCGGCTGGACGGTCTGACGATCCGGGACGCGGCGCGGCTGGGACGTAGGCTGCGCGGGCTGCGTTCACCCGACCCCGAGCAGCTGCGCCGGGTAACCGAGCAGTTCGCGACGGCCGAGGCGCTGGTCGCCACCCGGACGGCCGCCGTCCCGACCATCAGCTACCCGGATCTTCCGGTCAGCGAACGGCGCGACGACATCGCCGCCGCCATCGCCGCCAACCAGGTGGTGATCGTGGCCGGCGCAACCGGTTCGGGCAAGACCACCCAGCTGCCCAAGATCTGCCTGGAGCTCGGGCGCGGCATCCGGGGCACGATCGGGCACACGCAGCCGCGGCGGTTGGCCGCGCGCACGGTCGCCCAGCGCATCGCCGACGAACTGGGCACGCCGCTGGGCGATGCGGTCGGCTACACCGTGCGGTTCACCGACCAGGCCACCGATCGCACGCTGGTGAAGCTGATGACCGACGGCATCCTGCTGGCCGACATCCAGCGGGACCGCCGGCTGCTGCGCTACGACACGCTGATCATCGACGAGGCCCACGAGCGCAGCCTCAACATCGACTTCCTACTCGGCTACCTGCGTCAGCTCCTGCCGCGCCGGCCCGACCTCAAGGTGATCGTCACCTCCGCGACCATCGAGCCACAGCGGTTCGCTGCCCATTTCGGTGGCGCCCCGATCCTGGAGGTCAGCGGACGCACCTATCCCGTCGAAATCCGTTACCGGCCACTGGAAGTGCCCGTGACCGACGACGGAGACGATCCGGACGACCCGGACCACGACGTGGTGCGCACCGAGCTGCGCGACCCGACCGAGGCCATCGTCGACGCGGTCGCCGAGCTCGCCACCGAACCACCGGGCGACGTCCTGGTGTTCCTGTCCGGTGAACGCGAGATCCGTGACACCGCAGAGGCTTTGCGGGCCGATCTCGGTGAGCAGGCCGAGATCCTTCCGCTCTACGCGCGGTTGCCGACCGCCGAACAGCAGAAGGTGTTCACCCCGAGCCGGGCGCGCCGGCGGGTGGTGTTGGCCACCAACGTCGCCGAGACCTCGCTGACCGTGCCGGGGATCCGCTACGTCGTCGATCCCGGCACGGCCCGGATCTCGCGCTACAGCAGGCGCACCAAGGTTCAGCGGCTGCCGATCGAACCGATCTCCCAGGCATCCGCCGAGCAGCGTGCAGGCCGGTCGGGGCGGACCGCGCCCGGGGTGTGCATCCGGTTGTACTCCGAGGAGGACTTCGCGTCCCGGCCGCGCTACACCGACCCGGAGATCCTGCGCACCAACCTCGCCGCGGTGATCCTGCAGATGGCCGCCCTCGGATTCGGGGACATCGAAGGCTTCGGCTTCCTGGACCCGCCCGACGCGCGCAGCATCCGCGACGGCATCGCGCTGCTGACCGAACTGGGCGCGTTCACCGACGGTGAGCTGACCCCGCTGGGCCGACGGCTCGCGCAGATCCCGGTCGACCCGCGGCTGGGCCGGATGATCCTGCAGGCCGACACCGAGGGCTGCGTGCGCGAGATGCTCGTGCTGGCCGCGGCGCTGTCGATCCCCGATCCGCGGGAGCGGCCCGTCGACCGCGAGGAGGCGGCGCGGGCCAAGCACGCCCGGTTCGCCGACGAGCACTCCGATTTCGTGTCGTTCCTGAACCTGTGGCGGTATCTCGGGGAGCAGCGAAAAGAACGCTCCGGCAGTTCTTTTCGTCGGATGTGCCGGGAGGAGTTCCTGCACTACCTGCGGATCAGGGAGTGGCAGGATCTGGTCGGGCAGCTGCGGTCCATCTGCCGCGATCTGGGCATCACCGAGTCCGACGAACCCGCCGATGCGGCGCGCGTACACGCCGCGTTGACGGCGGGGCTGCTGTCGCATGTCGGGATGCGCGACGAGGCGAAGGGACGCGACTCCCGGGAGTTCCTCGGCGCCCGCAACGCCCGCTTCGTGTTGGCGCCCGGGTCGGTGCTCACCCGCAGGCCGCCGCGCTGGGTGGTGGTCGCCGACCTGGTCGAGACCAGCCGGCTCTACGGCAGGATCGCCGCCCGCGTCGACCCCGAATCGGTGGAGCGGGTCGCCGGACATCTGGTGGCGCGCACCTATTCCGAACCGCACTGGGACGCCGAGCGCGGTGCGGTGATGGCCTACGAGCGGGTGACGCTCTACGGTCTGCCACTGGTGGCACGCCGCCGGGTGGGGTACGCCCAGGTCGACCCACCGGTGGCGCGCGACCTGTTCATCCGGCACGCGCTGGTGGACCAGGACTGGCGGACCCGCCACCACTTCTTCGCCGACAACGCGCGGCTGCGCGCCGAATTGGCCGAACTGGAGGAGCGCGCCCGCCGGCGTGACCTGCTCGTCGACGACGACGCGGTCTTCGACTTCTACGACGCCAGGATCCCGGCCGAGGTGGTCTCCGCCCGCCACTTCGACGGGTGGTGGCGCAAGCAGCGGCACACGACGCCGGACCTGCTCACGCTCACGCGAGACGACCTGTTGCGCAACGACTCCGGTGCCGAGCAGCCAGACGCCTGGCGGGCCGGTGATCTGGCGCTCCCGCTCTCGTACCGCTACGAACCGGGTGCCTCCGACGACGGCGTCACCGTGCACGTGCCCGTCGACGTGCTGGCCCGGCTCGGCGGTGACGACTTCGCCTGGCAGGTCCCGGCGCTGCGGGAGGAATTGCTGACGGCGCTGATCCGGTCGCTGCCCAAGGACCTGCGCCGCAATTTCGTGCCGGCCCCGGACACCGCCAGGGTGCTGCTCGCCTCGATCACCCCCGACAGCGGCCCGCTCCTGGACACGGTGCAGCGGGAATTGCGCAGGCGCACGGGCATTCTCGTGCCCATCGACGCGTTCGACCTGTCCAAGATCCCGCCGCACCTCCGGGTGACGTTCGCCGTGGAGGGCGGGGAGGGCTCGGTGGTGGCCAGCGGCAAGGACCTGGGGGAGCTGCAACAGCAACTGGCCGCCCCCGCCCGCGACGCGGTGGCCGCCGCGGCGGGGGACCTGGAGCGCACCGGATTACGCGGCTGGCCGGATGTCGACGAGCTGCCGCGGGTGGTGGAACGCCGCGGCGCCTCGGGGCACACGGTGCGCGGCTACCCTGCGTTCGTCGACGAGGGCACGTCGGTGGCGGTGCGGGTCTTCGCGACCGAAGCCGAACAGGCGGTCGCGGCGCCGGTGGGCGTCCGGCGGCTGATGCGGCTGGCCGGACCGTCGGTCACCAAACCGGCCGAGAAGGCGCTCGACATGCGTGCCCGGCTGGCGCTCGGCACCAATCCCGACGGATCGCTGACCGCCCTGATCGACGACTGCGCGGACGCGGCGATGCGGCTGTTGGTGCCCGAACCCCTGTGGCGCCGTGAAGATTTCGATCAGGCCCGCACCCGGGTGGTGCAGCAGCTGGTGCCCACCACGATAGACGTGGTGCGGCGCGCGGAGAAGGTGGTGACCGCGCTGCACGGCGTGCGGCTCGCCCTGCCCGACAAGCCCCCGGCCGCACAGGCCGACGCGATCGCCGACATCCGCGGCCAGCTGGCCCGGTTGGTGCCCGCCGGTTTCGTGGCCGCCGCGGGTGCGCAGCGGCTTGCCGACCTGACCCGCTACCTCACCGCGGTGCACCGCCGGCTCGAGCGGCTACCGCAGGGGCTGGCCGCCGACCGGGAGCGCATGGACCGGGTGGCCGCCGTGCAGGACGCCTACGACGACGTGGTGTCGGCGCTCTCACCCGCGCGGGCCGCCGCCGACGACGTCCGCGACATCGCTTGGCAGATCGAGGAATTGCGGGTGAGCCTGTGGGCGCAGCAGCTCGGCACCCCGCGCCCGGTCAGCGAGCAGCGGATCTTCCGGGCACTGGACGCGATCACGGCGTGACCGCGGCGCTCGCCGGGTCGATGAGGACCTTGGCGTGGGTCTCCGGGTCGCCGAGCGCGTCGAACGCCGCCGCCACACCGTCGAGCCCCACCGTCCCGGTCACCAGTGCCGAGGCGTCGAGCTTGCCGTCGGCCAGCATGTGCAGGGTGTCGCGGAACTCCAGCGGCGTGTAACCGAACGCGAACCGGATGTCGACCTCCTTGCCGATCGCCATCGCGGGCCGGATCGTGTCGTCACCCATGCACACCCCGACCACGACGATCCGCGACGCCAGCGGCGCCGCGCCGATGACGCCGTCGATCATCCCCGGCACCCCGACGCACTCGAAGATCACCGGACGCTTCGGCGCGGTGCCACCCAACCGGTCGGCGAGCCGGTACACATGCGACCAGCCGGGGACCTTGCGCAGCTTCTCCATCGATCCCATGCCCAGTTCGTACAGTGCGGGCAGCTCGGTGAGGCCGCGCTGCCTGGCGGGCACCGCGTCGTAGGGCGAGTCGACCGCCGGGTCGACGACGACGTCGGCGCCGCACTGCGTTGCCAGCGCGCGCCGGCCCGGCGAGAAGTCGCTGGCGACGATCGTGCGCACCCCCTGGCTCTTCAGGTGGCAGATCACCGCGAGACCGACCGGACCGCAGCCCAGCACGATCGCCACGTCCTTCTGCGCGATCTCGCTGCGGCGCACCGCGTGATGGGCCACCGCCATCGGCTCGGTCAGCGCGGCCGTCGTCGGATCCAGCCCGTTGGGCACGGCGAACGTCATCGCCGCCTCGGCCAGCACCTGCTCGGCGTACGCGCCGGGCGCCAGCGGCGAGAGCCCGGTCAGATGCACCCCGCCGTGAGCACGCAGCAGCGGGAACGACACCACCCTGGTACCTGGTGCGAACTCCTTGCCCACCTTGCGCCCGCGCTCGGCGACCACGCCGCAGAACTCGTGACCCATCACCACCGGGGTGTCGCTGCGCATGAAGTCGCCGTAGCCACCCTCGGCCATCACCGCGGTCAGCTCGTCGGCGTGATCCTTGGCGTGCAGGTCCGAACCGCAGATGCCGCAGCGCAGCACCTCGAGCACCAGTTGGCCCTCGGCGGGCTGCGGATCCGGCATGTCCACCACGTCGAGGCTGCCCTGCACACAACTGACCGCTTTCATCGGCCCATCGTCGCACGGTAGAACAGCGGTATGACCAGTCGGCAGAAGTGGGCCGCGATCGCGCTGGCGGTCCTCGCGGTCGCGACGGTGGTGCCCGGTGCGCAGGCCCAACCCGGTGTCCCGGTCGTCGAACCCGTCGTGCTCGGCGAGATACCGCACGACCCAGCGGCGTTCACCGAGGGCTTCGAGATCGACGACGGCGTGCTGTGGGAGGGCACCGGGGAGGTCGGCACCTCGCAGCTGCGCGCGACCGATCCGGACACCGGTGCCGTGCAGCGCGCGGTCGACATGCCCGGCCCGTACTTCGGCGAGGGTGTCACCGTGGTGGGGGACCGCATCTGGCAGTTCACCTACACCGACGGGGTCGCCGTCGAGTGGGACCGCGCGACCATGACCCCGATCCGGCAGGTCCCGCTGAACCCGCAGGGCTGGGGCCTGTGCCGCGACGGTGACCGGCTGATCCGCAGCGACGGCACCGCCCGGTTGCGCTTCCAGGACCCGGCTGACCTCACCGAGACCGGCGGGGTCGACGTCACCCGCGACGGTGAGCCGGTGACGGGCCTCAACGAACTCGAGTGCGTGGGCGATCGGGTGTGGGCCAACGTGTGGCCGACCGACACCATCGTGCGGATCGACCCCGCCAGCGGGGTTGTCGACCTCGTCGTGAACGCGGCCGGTTTGCGGGCGCGCGGGATCCCGCCGACGGGGCAGGTCCTCAACGGCATCGCGCACGTGGCCGGTGACGAATTCCTCGTGACCGGTAAACACTGGCCGACGACGTTCCGGGTGCGACTAGGGTGACGGCGGTGGTGAGCAGAGCCCGCTCGCTGGCGATCGTCGGCGGTGCGTACGTGCTGGCAGTGGCCGTCGCGGCGGCCTGGCTGGCGTGGGGCCCGCCGACCGGCCTGCTTTGGCTCGACACGCTGATCGCCGATGTGCTGGCCACCCTGGTGGTGTTCGCGTTCAGCCGGGCCTACCGCAATTCCAGCTTCTACGATGCCTATTGGAGCGTGATCCCGCCGCTGCTGCTCTTCTACTGGTGGAGCCAGGGCGACGGGAACGCGTTGCGGTGCTGGCTGATCGCGGTGCTGGTGGTGGTCTGGGCGGTGCGGCTGACCGGCAACTGGGTGTATGCGTTTCCCGGTCTGCACCACGAGGATTGGCGTTACCCGATGTTCCGGGAGCGGGCCGGGCGCTGGGCGCCTGTTGCCGATCTGGTGGCCATCCACCTGATCCCGACGCTGCAGGTGTTCCTGGGTATGGTGCCCGTCTACGTCGCGGTGACCACCCCAGGTAGCGGCCTCGTGTGGCTCGGCGTCCTCGCGTTCGTCATCGGAACAGCCTCTGTCGCCATCGAATTCGTGGCCGACGTGCAGATGCACCGGTTCGTGCGCGACCGCACGCCCGGTGCGGTGATGGACCGCGGGCTGTGGTCCTGGTCGCGGCATCCGAACTATTTCGGCGAGTTCGGGTTCTGGTTCGCGCTGGCCCTGTTCGGGCTGGCCGCCGCGCCGACGGCGTGGTGGCTGTTCGCGGGCGCCGCGGCGATGCTGGCCATGTTCCTGGGGGCCAGCATCCCGATGATGGAGGCCCGCAGCCTGGAACGCCGGCCGGGTTATCAGTCGGTCGTCGACCGGGTGTCGCGGTTCGTGCCCCGGCCACCGGCGAAGGTGCGTGCGTGAAGCGGGTGGTGATCGCCGGGCTCGGCGACACCGGTGTGCTCACCGCGATCAAGCTGGCCCGCCACGCCCGGGTGACCGGGATCTCGAGCAAGCCCGGTCTGGTCAGCGGTCAGGAGCTGGGCTGGCGGCTGGCCCGGCCGGACCAATGGGCGCGGCACAACTGGATCCCGTTCACCCGCTTCCGCGCCCTGGACCGGGTCGAGACCCTGCACGGCACCCTGACCGCTCTCGACGTCGAATCGCGCTGTGTGCTGGTCGAACTCGCCGACGGCGGGATACAGCAGGTGCCCTACGACGCGCTCGTCGTCGCGACCGGGGTGAGCAACGGTTTCTGGCGCACACCCGCGCTGCAGGGCACCGACCAGGTCGACGCCGGCCTGCGGGATCCGCACGAGCGGCTCGCCGCCGCGCGGTCGGTGATCGTGGTCGGCGGGGGCGCCGCCGCGGTCAGCAGCGCTGCGCAGATCGCCACCACCTGGCCGGACACCCGGGTGGATCTGTACTACCCGGGCGAGCGGGCACTGGCCGGACACCACCCGCGCACCTGGAAGACCGTGCAGCGCAGGCTCACCGATGCGGGCGTGCGTCTGCACCCCGGGCACCGGGCCGATGTGGATTCGCCGCCCGCCGAGCTGACCTGCGAGCCGGTGCGGTGGAGCACCGGACAGCCGCCGGCCTCCGCCGACCTCGTGCTGTGGGCGATCGGCCGGGTCGTACCCAACACCGGATGGCTGCCCGCCGAACTGCTCGACGAGCACGGCTTCGTGCGGGTGACCCCGACGCTGCAGGTGCCCGGGCATCCGGAGATCTTCGCGATCGGCGACGTGGCCGCGACCGACCCGCTGCGCAGTTCGGCCCGCAACCGCGCCGACGGCCTGCTGGCCCGCAACATCCGGGCGCACTTCGACGGCGGCGCCATGAAGGCGTATCGGGCGCCGACGCGACGGTGGGGTTCGGTGCTGGGCATCCAGCCGAACGGGCTGGAGGTGTTCGCCCCCAACGGCCGTGCGTTCCGGTTCCCGGCGTGGTCGTTCGAGCGGGTGCTGATGCCGACGATCGTGCGGTGGGGGATCTACCGGGGGATCCGCAGGCGGTGATGGGGAGCAGATGGGACTGGGCATGAGCCTGAAAGTGGCTCCGGGAGCCCGGATTCGAGCTTCCGGTTCTGGCGCGAGTGGGCCCAGACCTGAGGGCGTCAGACGCGGGGCATCTCGGCGTTGATCCGGTCCAGCAGCTGCGGATACCGCTTGGCCTCGCGGTGCCCGCTCGGCTTGCCGCTGCTGACCACCGCGACCGACAGGGCGCGCTGCGGGTCGGCCCACACCGCGATGTCGGTGAGCCCGGTGTGGCCGAACGCGCCGTCGGCGTCGCGGCCGAACGGGCCGAATCGCTTGGAGCCCAACATGTATCCGGTGCCCCAGCGCATCGGAGCCAGCCCGGTGGCCAGATCGGGCCGCAGCCGACGCGCCTGCCGGGTGGCGGCTCGAAGCGTGGCCGGTGACATCACTCGCACCCCGTCCAGTTCGCCTCCGCGACACAGGATCTCGGCGAAACGGGACAGCTCGTTGGCGTTGGAGACGGTGCTCGACGACGGGATCACGCTGGTGAGGAAGTCCGGTGTGTTGGAGAACGGGATGATCTGCTGCGGCGTCCCGCCGACGGCTATCTTGAACGCCTTGGCGATCGGCGCCGGCAGCGGCTTGCCGGTGACGTGGCTGGGCGCCACCAGCGGAACGTCTTGGGGCGCAACGCCGTAATTCGTCCAGCGGAACCCCAGCGGGGAAAGGATGTCGTCGTGCAGGATGTCGCGGATGCTGCGGCCCGCCGCGGCGCCGATGATCTCGCGCATCAGCGGCCCCCACGTGAGGCCGTGGTAGATGTGCACCAGCCCGGGCGGATACACCGGCTTCAACTGGCCGAGCATCTCCCTGGTGTACTCGCTGTCGTCCATGCGGCGCAGGTCGGGGCGGGGGCCGGTGGCGAACGGCACGCCTGCGCTGTGCGTCAGCACGTGCCTGATGGTGGTGCGGTCCTTGCCGTGGCTGGTGTAGGTGGGCAGGTAGTCGCAGACCCGGTCGTCGAGGGAGAACACGCCGCGCTCGGCGAGCATGTGCGCGACGGTCGTGGTGATCGCCTTGGCCGCCGAGTAGACGCAGAACGGGGTGTCGGTGCCGACGGCGATCTTCTCGGCGTCGGGCGGATCGGACGGCCCGTTGCCCCTGGCGTGCCCGATCGCGCGGTCCAGGACGATGCGGCCGTCACGGCGGATGCACACCTGGATAGCCGGCTGCCTGCCTGCGGCGTACCAGTGGACGGCTGCCTGCCAGATCCGCTCGACGGCCGCGGGGTCGACCCCGGTGTGATCCTCGGTGCCGACCGCGGTGACGGCGCTCAGATCGGCGGGAACGTCGATCCGGCCGTCGATGGTGCCCGCGGCTGAGCTCAGCGCGGTCCCCCGTTGAACATGCCGCTGCCGATGGCCTGGGTCAGCGCCCCGAGCAGATCGCCCGGCCCCGGCTGAGGCGGCATCGGCCCGTTGGTCAGCTGCCAGGCCTGGCAGTCACTGGTGGTGAACGACGTGTCGGTCGCCGCGATCTGCACGAAGGCGGGCTTCTTGGTCAACGCGTTGTCGACCAGCGTGTCGCCGGCCGAGCGCTTCCAGTAGCAGGCGCCGTCGTCCACCGGACCCGCGGACTGGTACACCCCGGGGGCGATGTCGGTGCCGACCATGTAGGTGCCGTTGGCATCGATCGTGGTCTTCATGCCCTCAGGGGCGGGAGCGGGTGCCGGTGCCGGCGGCGCGGGCTGGGCCTGCGCGGGCACGGCGGCGGAGACGGCGGCGCAGGCCAGCGCCACGGCGACGGTGGCGATACGGATCGGCGTCATAGGAAGTCAGTCTAAGTGCAGCGGCGGCGAGTGGGAACCCGCCGCCGCCGCGTCCCAGAATGCCCGGTCAGCCGGCCATGAAGGTGTTGTAGGCCGTCTGCAGATCGGCGGGCAGCACGGTGACGTTGCACGCGCGCTGGGTGTCGCCGATCGGCGCCAGGATGCCCCGCAGGTCGTAGTACTCGCCCGGGTTGGCCGTGAAATAGCTCCGCAGGTTCGCCTCGGCCGCCGGCCGCGGCTGGCTCATCGCCGCGGTCACCGCCTGGTTCGCACCCGGATGGGCGTCGAGGTACTGCCGCGCCGCTGTGGTCGCCGACCCGACCGTGCCGGCCACCTGGCTCGCGCTGCACCCCGGAGCCGGCTGAGCCGACGCCACCGGGGTCGCCAGCACCGATATCGCGGCGAGACCGCCGAAGACGCCCGCCACCCCGGCGCGGGCACGGTTCTTGCGCACGCTGCTACCACTGGAATTCATGTTGGATTGGTCCTTCTCGAATTGTCGAAACGGTCACTGCTTTCCCCGGCCCCGCCATCCACGGTAACCACGCCAGGAGAGGGCCTCACCGGGCGCGGCGGGCCGATCCCGGCAACCGCGCCGGTGTTACAGCGTGCGGGCGTGAGATCGGCCTCACAAGCGCCGGGAAAATGGGCCTTCGCGCGGCGTTTCTCAGAGAGCGACGCGTTCTCTTAGCTGATCGTGATCTCGGGTTGTTTCCGAATTGTTATGCCGCAACGGCTAATTTGGTGGCGTGAAGCTGGATCTGCTGACGCCCGGCATCGAGGTCGGTCTCGTCACCACCGATCTCGACGCGATGACGGCGTTCTACGAAGGGTTCCTCGAACTCGAACCGCAGGGCGAGATCGAGTTCGAGGGCGGTTCGCAACGCCGCTACACACTCGGCGGCAGCGTCGTCAAACTCGTCACGTACACGACGCCGCCCGCGCCTGCGGTGCCCGGCGGCGGACGGGCACAGGCGGGGCTGCGGTACTTCACCGTCGGCGTCACCGGGCTGCGTGCCGTCGCCGAGGCGTTCGAGGCGTCGCCCTACCAGGTCGTCGAGCCCCTGACCGAGTTCGCTCCGGTGCCCGGCATGGGCTGGATGTTCGTCGCCGACCCGGACGGCAACCACATCGAACTGTTCGGCGCGCTGTGAGTCAGCCCGCCCAGCCGGCGCCCCCGTCCTGCTACCGGCACCCCGACCGGCCGACCTACGTCCGCTGCACCCGTTGCAACCGATTCATCTGCGGCGAGTGCATGCACAGCGCCGCGGTCGGGCATCAGTGCCCGGACTGCGTCGGCGCGGACGCCCGATCGGTGCGCCAGGCCACCACCCCGTTCGGGGCGGTCCAGCGCGCCTCGGTCACGCCACTGGTCACCTATGTGCTGATCGGTCTGAACGTGGCGATGTTCGTCGTGCAGATGGCGCTGCCCGGCACCGAGCGCGCCCTGGCGCTGTGGCCGGTCGCGGTCGCCGACGGCCAGTGGTATCGCCTGGTGACCTCGGCGTTCCTGCACTTCGGGGTGGCCCACATCGCGTTCAACATGCTGGCGCTGTACTTCGTGGGGCCGCCGCTGGAGGCAGCGCTGGGGCGGCTGCGGTTCATCGTGCTGTACCTGCTCAGTGCCCTCGGCGGCGCCGCGCTGGCCTATCTGCTGACGTTGACCGCTCTCACCGCGGGTGCCTCCGGTGCGGTGTTCGGTCTGTTCGGTGCCACGTTCGTGGTCGGCAAGCGGCTGAACATGGACGTGCGGGGCGTCGTCACGGTGATCGCGCTGAACCTGGCGTTCACGTTCGTCTTCCCGCTGATCAGCGGGCAGAACATCAGCTGGCAGGGCCACATCGGCGGGTTGCTCACCGGCGCCGCCGTCGCCGCGGCGTACGCCTACGCCCCGCGCGGGCAGCGGGTCGCGGTCCAGGCCGGTGCCAGCGTCGCGATCCTCGTGCTGATCGTGGGCATCGTCGTGTGGCGCACCGCCGACCTGCGGTCGATGTTCGGGCTGGGTTAGCCGGTCAACCCGGCGCCCTCGGCCACCGCCTCGAGCGCCGCGAGATGGGCGTCCACGGTCGTCAGACCGGCGTCCATCGTGCTCACCGCGAGGTGCGAGGCGCCGGTGTGCTCCCACGCCTGGATGTCCGCCACGGCGGCCGCGGCGTCACCGCGCCAGACGACGCGGCCCTCCATGCCGATGGCCGCCGCGTCGCGCCCGGCATCGCGGGCCGCGGCCTCGACCGCGGAGCGGGCCTGCTCGAGGTCAGGACCGGGCGGCACCATCGGGAACCACCCGTCGGCCAACCGGCCCGCCCTGGCCAGGGCGCGTGGGGAGGCCGCGCCGATCCACAGCGGTATCGGCCGCTGCACCGGTAGCGGAGCGAGCCCGGCGCCGACGACGCGGTGATGGCGGCCCTCGAAGGTGACCGACCGCTGCGTCCACAGCTGCCGCAGCACCTCGATCTGCTCCTCCGAGCGTTTGCCGCGGTCGCCGAAGTCCTCGCCGAGCGCCTGGTACTCGACGGTGTTCCAGCCCAGCCCCACCCCGAGGCGCAGCCGCCCACCGGTCAGCAGGTCGACCTCGGCGGCCTGCTTGGCCACCAGCGCGGTCTGCCGCTGCGGCAGGATGATCACCCCGGTGACCAGCTCCAACGTCGTCGTCACCGCGGCCAGGTAGCCGAACATCACCAGCGGTTCGTGGAACGTGGTGTCGACGTCGTAGGGCCCCGTCCACGGCTGGTGCACCGCGGGGTCGGCGCCGAGCACGTGGTCATAGGCCAGCAGGTGGGCGAATCCGAGGTCTTCGACGCCCTGCCCGAAGGCGCGCACCGCCCCGGGGTCGCCGCCGAGTTCGGTCTGAGGGAACACCGCTCCGATGCGCATATCGGCAGCCAACGATCACATCGTGAGAATTCTTCCTCGACTGGGTAAGAAGGGGAGGTGCTGGGCTTACCCGATCAGATCCGCGCGTGCCTGTTCGATCTCGACGGGGTGCTCACCGACACCGCGAGCGTGCACCGCCGCGCCTGGAAGGCGATGTTCGACGAATACCTGAGCAAGCACGGTGACGCACCGTTCGACGCCGAGCACGATTACGACACCTACGTCGACGGCAAGCCGCGCGACGACGGCGTGCGGTCCTTCCTGGCCAGCCGAGGCATCGATGCCGACGATGCGACCGTGCACGACCTGAGCAACCGCAAGAACGAGCTGTTCCAGCACACCATGCACCAGGATGGGGTGAAGGTCTTCGAGGGCTCGCGCCGGTATCTGGCCGCGGTCACCGAGGCGGGCCTGCGCCGGGCGGTGGTGTCGTCGAGCGCCAACACCAAGGAGGTGCTCGAGCTCACCGGCCTCGACGTCTACGTCGAAGAGCGGGTCGACGGCCTCACCCTCGACGAGCAGCACCTCGAGGGCAAGCCGGCGCCGGACTCCTACCTGTATGCCGCGAAGCTGCTCGGTGTCGACCCGGCACAGGCGGCGGTGTTCGAGGACGCACTCGCCGGGGTCGAGTCCGGGCGGGCCGGGCATTTCGGCGCGGTGGTCGGCGTGGACCGCGTCGGGCAGGCCGACGCGCTGCGGGAGCACGGCGCCGGCATCGTGGTCACCGACCTGGGGGAGCTGCTCACCACATGATGATCACCGACGACGCCTTCCCGGTCGAGCCGTGGCAGGTCCGCGAGACCGAGTTGCGCACCGAGCTGCTGCCGCAGACCGAATCGCTGTTCGCATTGTCCAACGGGCACATCGGTTTTCGCGGCAACCTCGACGAGGGGGAGCCGCACGGGTTGCCGGGCACCTACCTCAACGGGTTCTACAAGATCCGGCCGCTGCCCTACGCCGAGGCGGGTTACGGCTATCCCGAGGACGGCCAGTCCATCGTCGACGTGACCAACGGGAAGCTGATCCGGTTGCTGGTCGAAGACGAACCGTTCGACGTGCGCTACGGCGAATTGCTCTCGCACGAACGGATTCTCGACATGCGTGCGGGCACGTTGCGCCGCACCGCGGAGTGGCGCTCGCCGGCGGGCAAGCACGTGCGGATCTACTCCACCCGGTTGGTGTCGCTGGCCCAGCGCGGCCTGGCGGCCATCGAGTACATCGTGGAAGCGGTGCACGACGTCCGGATCACGCTGCAGTCCGAGTTGGTCGCCAACGAGGACCAGCCGGCGCCGTCGGACGACCCACGGGTGGCCGCGGTGCTCACCCACCCGCTCGAGGGGGTGCAGCACGAGGTCGCCGAGCGCGGAGCGCTGCTGATCCACCGCACCCGCGGCAGCGGCCTGACCGTCGTCGCGGCGATGGACCACATCGTGGAAGGTCCTGGGCGAGTGGAGATCACCGGTGACGCCGGTGAGGACTGGGCCCGCACCACCGTGGTCGCCGGCCTGAAAGCCGGTGAGCGCCTGCGGATCGTGAAGTACCTGGCGTACGGGTGGTCGAGCCTGCGGTCGCGCCCCGCGCTGCGTGATCAGGCCGCCGCCGCGATCGCGAGCGCCCGCTACAGCGGGTGGGACGGCTTGCTGGAATCGCAGCGGGCCTACCTCGACGACTACTGGGAGTCCGCCGACGTGGAGGTCGAGGGTGACCCGGACTGCCAGCAGGCCGTCCGATTCGGACTCTTCCACGTGCTGCAGGCCAGTGCGCGGGCCGAGCGGCGCGCCATCGCGGGCAAGGGTCTCACCGGCACGGGTTATGACGGCCACGCCTTCTGGGACACCGAGGGTTTCGTGCTGCCGGTGCTCACCTACACCGCCCCCCAGGCCGCGGCCGACGCGCTGCGCTGGCGCGCCTCCACACTGGACCTGGCCCGCGACCGGGCCCGCGAATTGGATTTGGCGGGAGCCAGTTTCCCGTGGCGGACCATCCGGGGCGAGGAGTGTTCGGCGTACTGGCCCGCGGGCACGGCCGCCTTCCACGTCAACGCCGACATCGCGATGGCGTTCGAACGCTACCGCGTGGTCACCGGTGACGAGAGCATCGAAAAGGAGTGCGGCCTGGCCGTTCTCGTCGAGACGGCCCGGATGTGGCGGTCGCTGGGCCACTACGACCGCACCGGCGCCCTGCGCATCGACGGGGTCACCGGACCGGACGAATACACCGCCGTGGTGCGCGACAACGTCTTCACCAACCTGATGGCCGCGGCCAACCTGCGCATCGCCGCCGACGCGTGCGGACGGCATCGCGACGGCGCCGGCGACCTCGGCGTGGACGACGAGGAGATCGCGGGCTGGCGCGCCGCCGCCGACGCCGTGCACATCCCCTACGACGAGGAGCTCGGCGTCCATCCCCAGTGCGAGGGGTTCACCACGCTGCGCGAGTGGGACTTCGACCACAACACCAAATACCCGCTGCTGCTGCACGAACCGTACGTGCGTCTCTACCCGACACAGGTGGTCAAGCAGGCCGACCTGGTGTTGGCGATGCAGTGGCAGAGCCACGCGTTCACCGCAGAAGAGAAGGCGCGCAACGTCGACTACTACGAACAGCGCACCACGCGTGACTCGTCGCTGTCGGCGTGCACGCAGGCGGTGATGTGCGCCGAGGTGGGGCACCTGGAGTTGGCCCACGACTACACCTACGAGGCGGCGCTGATCGACCTGCGCGACCTGCACCACAACACCGGTGACGGACTGCACCTGGCCTCGCTGGCCGGCACGTGGACCGCGCTGGTGGTCGGTTTCGGCGGCCTGCGCGACGACGAGGGCATGCTGTCGCTGGACCCGCAGCTGCCATCGGCCATCGGCCGGTTGCGATTCCGCCTGTGCTGGCGCACATTCCGGGTGACCGTCGATGTGCACGACGAGCAGGTCACCTATACGTTGCGCGACGGCCCGCACTCGTCGCTGACGATCCGGCACGCGGGCCGACCGCTGGAGATCACCACCGACGCGCCCACCACGGTGAAGGTGGAGAAGCGTCAGGCGTTGCTGCCCGCCCCGAAGCAACCTCCCGGGCGTGAACCGCTGCGGCGCACGCAGTCCCCAGCGCAGGAGGGGTCAAACCTGCAGGCGTGACCCCACGATCACCGTCCGGTCCTGGGGCAGACCGAAGCGGCCGGCCGCGTCGGAGCTCAGCACGGTGGTCGCGATGAACAGGCGCTTGCGCCAGGACGCCATCGTCGGCTGATCACCTTGCGTGAGTTGGACTCTCGACAGGAAGTAGGTGGCCTTGTCGAGTTCGATCGGGCCATTGGTTTCTGCGGGGTCGAGCAGGCGCAGGGCGTTGGGCACATTCACCTGCTCCAGGTAGCCGTAGCGCGCGACCACCCCGATGATGCCGTCGCCGCCTGCGCCGAGATCTTCGATGCTGACCCGGTCGGCATCGTCGATGCGCGGCACGGTCTCGGTGACGACGGAGACGATCAACACGTGCTTGGAGAGCACGTGGTTGTACGCCACGTTGGCACGCATCGACAGCGGCGCGGTGTCGTTGCCCCGGTTGAGGAACACCGCGGTGCCCGGCAACCGCACCACCGGCGGATCCCTTTTGTCCAGCGACTCGATGAACTCCCGCATCGGCCCTTCGGCGCGCGCCCGCTCACGCGTCACGATCGCCCGCCCGCGCTGCCAGGTCATCATCACCGTGAACGCCACGAGTGCGATCAGGAGCGGCAGCCACGCACCGTGCGTCAGCTTGGTCAGGTTGGCCGCGACGAACAGCAGGTCGATGACGAGCAGGACAGCCGCCCCGGTCAACACCAGGCCGCGCGGCAACCCGGACCGGAGCCGCGCCAGATACCAGAAGAGCAGTGTGGTGATCGTGATCGTGCCCGTCACCGCCATGCCGTACGCATTGGCCAGCGCCGAGGAGCTGCGGAACGCGAACACCAGGATCAGCACGGAGACCATCAGCAGACCGTTGATCCACGGCACGTAGACCTGGCCGATGGTGGTGGCCGACGTGTGTTCGATGCGCAGCCGCGGAAGGTATCCCAGCCGGGCGGCCTGCGAGGCCAGCGAGAAGGCTCCGGTGATGACGGCCTGCGAGGCGATCACCGTCGCGGCCGTGGCCAGCAGCACCATCGGGATGCGGGCCCACTCCGGCGCCAGCAGGAAGAACGTCGAGTTCACCGCGGACGGGTCCCGCAGTATCAGTGCGCCCTGACCGAAGTAGTTCAGCGTGCACGCAGGCAGCACCAGCCCCAGCCACCCGAGAGTGATGGCGCGGCGGCCGAAGTGACCCATGTCGGCGTAGAGCGCCTCGGCACCGGTCACCGCCAGCACGACGGCGGCCAGTGCGAAGAACGCGACGGGGAAGTGTTCGACGACGAAACCCGCCGCATAGGTGGGTGAGAGTGCCCGCAGGATCTGGGGATGTCCGGCGATACCGGTGATCCCGCACGCCGCGATGGCGACGAACCAGCAGATCATCACCGGCCCGAAGAAGCGCCCGACCGCGCCGGTGCCGCGGCGCTGGACGGCGAACAGCGCGACGACGATCACCGCGGTGATCGGCACGACGAGATCGTTGAAACCCGGGTCGACGACCTTGAGCCCCTCGACCGCGGAGAGCACCGAGATCGCCGGGGTGATCATGCTGTCGCCGAAGAACAGCGCCGCCCCCAGCACCCCGAGTGAGGCCAGCGTCGTCGCGGTGGCGCGCCCGGGGGTTGCCCAGCGGCGCACCAGCGTGATCAGCGCCATGATGCCGCCCTCGCCGTTGTTGTCGGCCCGCATCACCAGCGTCACGTAGGTCAGGGTCACGATCGCCATCACCGACCAGAAGATCAGCGACACCACGCCGTAGATGTGGTCGCGTGACAACGGCACCGGGTGTGGGTCGTGCCGATCGAAGATCGTGGACAGCGTGTAGATCGGGCTGGTGCCGATGTCGCCGAAGACCACTCCCAGGGCGCCGATCACGATGGCGGGTCGGAGCGATTGACCGGGCGGCTTGGTGTTCTCACGGAAGGTGGTCATAGATAGTGGTCATTGTGGCGGACGACGAGCCCTTCGCACCCGGTGACGCACTCGGTGCTGCGCTGGACGAGTTGTATTCCGTGGCCCCCGAGCAGTTCACCGCGTGCCGCACCCGTCTCGCCGGGGCGGCCAAGCGCGCAGGCGACGCCGAGACCTCGCGCCGGATCACGGCGTGCCGCAAGCCGACCGTGGCCGCGTGGGTCGTCAACCTGATCGCGCGGCAGGGCGCCGCGCCGGCGGCGTTGACCGACCTGGGCACCCGGTTGCGGGAGGCGCACGCGGCGGGCGACGGCGGCGCCATCCGGGCGCTGACCGGTGAGCAACGCAGGCTCGTCGAGGAGCTGACGCGGTCGGGGTTCGTGGCCGCCGGGTTGACGCAACCGTCGGCGGCGCTGCGCGACGACGTGACCGCGACCCTGCAGGCCGCGGTCGCCGATCCCGAAGTGGCCGGGCGGCTCGGCCGCCTGACCAAGGCCGAGCAGTGGTCAGGGTTCGCCGATCTCGGCACGGTCACCGCCAAATCGACCGTGAGGTCACCCCCAGCGGCACCCAGGCCGGCGCCGAAACCGGAACCGGCACCCAAGCCGGCACCGACGCGCAACCGGTCGCCCGACCCGGCCGCCGCCCGGGCCGCCGCGGTACTGGCTGCAGCCACCCGGGCGAAGGCCGACGCCGACGCCGCACTGACCGAGCTGCAGACCGACGTCGCCGCCGCCCGACTGCGCGCGCAGGACGCCCGGCGCCGGCTCGATGCCGCCCAGCAGACGCTCGCCGCCGCCCAGCAGACGCTCGATGACGCCGAGCAGGCGCTCACCGCCGCCGAGGACGCCTACGCGTCGGGCAAGCAGAACAGCAGACAGGCCGCCGCAGCGGTCGCGGCGGCGAGATCCGCGCGTCGCCCCGGCGGCAGCTCAGCGGGCTAATCTGGGACGAGCATCCACGAAGGGGAGACGCGTAGATGAAACTTCAGGTGCTGCCCTATGTCACCGTCGAGGTCGACGAGCGGCTCCGGCGCCGGGTGCGCCGCGCCGGTGAGCGCCTGCGGGTCACCATGCGGGCCTACCTGCTCAGCGCCGCCGACGACGTCGACAGTGCAGTCGACACCGCCGGTGAACGCGTGCGCGGGTTGTGCGACCGTGCGGTGCACCGGTTCGACACCGTGGCGGCGACGGTCGGCGACAAGATCGGCGACACCGCGGGCGCGGGGGACGGCACCGCCGGGCCCGAACCGGCGCCCCAGGGCCGGCCGCGGCTGCGGGTCGTCGGCGGCCGCGAAGCCAGCTAGCCGCGCCGGCTAACTCCGGACCCGGCCGGCCCGCCCGCCGACGAAGAAGGATCCGGCGAGTACCACCAGCCCGATCACGGCCACCGGGATGGACCACGACCGCCGCGACGACAGCGCCGAGTTGCACTCCGCGACGAAGTCCCGATGCGGGATGATCTCGTTCAACACCGGCAGGTTGGCCAGGTTCTGGCCGTCCACCGATTGCGCCTGCGACAGATCCGATGCGATGGCGTTGCCGCACCCGATGTCGCCCTGAGGCCCGGGCACCGACACCGGCACCAGCAACGCGATCACCCCGGCAAGCAGGATCACCGCGCCGGCGATCATGATCAATCTCCGCAGATTCATGACCGCCGTGATGCCCAGTTCTGCGGCGGTGAAACAAGATCGACCCCGGATGACCTCGTGCCGGGTGGGCAGGGGCGGTACCGATGTGCTGTCCTTGTCGGGTGATCGGCCATGGCGTGACCATCCTGCTGGCGGTGTTGGCGGCGGGGTTCCTTGCCGTCGGTATCGTCGTCCGGCAGCGTGCGACCCTGGACGTGCCTGCCGAAGACGGCGTCAGCAGCGTCATGTTCCTGACGCTGATCCGCAGGCCGCTGTGGTGGGCCGGCACGGCCGCGGCGGTCGCCGGGTTCGTGTTCCAGGCGCTCGCGCTGGCCAACGGGTCGCTGATGCTGGTCCAGCCGATCCTGGTGTCGGCGTTGCTGTTCGCGCTGCCGCTGTCGGCGCGGCTCGCGCACCGGCGCGTCACCCGCGCCGAATGGGCGTGGGCGCTGCTGCTGACCGCGGCGCTGGCCGTGTTCGTGGTGCTGGCCAAGCCGACCCCCGGTGACTACGAAGCGTCGCTGAAGACTTCGGCGATCGTGGCGGTGACCTGCACGGTGGCAGTGCTGGTATGCGTCGTCGTCGCGTTGCGCTGCTCCGGGTGGCGCCGCGCGGTGCTGTTGGCCGTGGCCGTCGGGGTGTTGTTCGGCGTCGTCGCGGTGCTCACCAAACTGTTCATGCACGTGCTCATCCACGAGGGCGTGGTCGCGGTGCTCACCACCGCGGTGCCCTATCTGCTGGTGCTGCTCGGCGTCGTCGCGGTGTTACTGCAGCAGTCGGCATTCCACGCCGGGTCCCTGCAGACGTCGGTGCCCACGATGCTCACCCTCGAACCGGTGATCGCGGTGCTGCTCGGCGCGATCGTGCTCGGCGAGCACCTCGACGTCGGCCGCTGGGACGCGGTGGCCATCAGCGCGGCGACGGTCGCGATGGCGGCAGGCACCATCGCCCTCGGCCGTGACGAAGGCGCCTACGAGGAGCGCCTGACCGCGCCGGCGGCCAAGCCGGCGGGGTCGCTGGGTCACGCCGCGTCGGGCAGCGAGTAGCCGACGCCGACGGCGGTGCCGCGCAGGGCTTCGCGCAGCTGCTTGCGGCCGCGGTGCAGCCGCGACATCACGGTGCCGATCGGCACGTCCATCCGGGCGGCCACCTCGCGGAAGGTCAACCCCTCCACGTCGGCGTAATAGATCGTCGTCCGGTACACCTCGGTCAGGTTGCGCATCGCCGACGCGATCGCGGGGTCGCCCAGGCGCGCCAGCACGTGCTCCTCCGGAGACCGCGGGGCCCCGCCGGAGTGCTCCCCGTGGGCCAGCATGTCGCGGTCGGAGATCGACTCGGTCAGCTGCAGCGCCGGGCGCCGCGCCCGCTTGCGGTGCTCGCTGATGTGAGCGTTGACCATGATGCGGTACAGCCAACCGGCCAGGTTGGAGCCCTCCTGGAACCCGTCGAACGCGGCGAAGGCCTTGACGGCCGTCTCCTGCAGCAGGTCCTCGGCGTCACTGGCGTCGCGGGTGAGCCTCATGGCGTGCCGGCGCAGCGCGGTCAGCTGCGGCACCGCGTCGCGTTCGAAACGGACGGAGAGCTGGTCGTGATCGGTCATCGAGACTCCTCAGCCGGGGCGGGTTGGTACGTACGACCTTTCCCCGCCCGAGCTGCGGCGTCTGCCCGGCTGACCCCCAACGCATCGGCGGTCACCCGCAGCATCGACTACCGGCTAGCCCCCATACCACGACACCCAGTTGCTGATCTCGATGCGGACCACGGGCCCGTTCAGCGCCACCCGCTCGTACTGCGGATACTTCGCGCGCAGCAGCGCGTAGCCCCGACCCACCTCGTCACCGGAGCGGTGGACCACCGCGGTACCGTCCGCGCGCACCCACCACAGCAGCGTCCAGTCGTCGTCGTAGTGGTCGACCAACAGACTGACCGCCGGGTTGTGCTCGATGTTGTCCAGCCGGCGCAGGTGCTGCGTGGACTTGGGTTTGGTGTCGATCGCGGTGTAGACGAGGTCGTCGCGGTCGGGGTCCACAGCGAACACGACGGGGACGATGTGCGGCCGGCCGTCCTGGCGCACCGTGGCCAGTGCGGCCACCGGCGCGCCGGCGAACGCGGTGATCGGCTGGGTGGAGCTCACCTGCGCAACCCTAGGCGCGAACAGCGCCGCCGGGATATGGTTCACCGCGATGACACGGCCAGGCAACCGCTGCGCCACCGCGCCGACTCCTGCTCACCGGAAGGTCTCATCCATGTCCACTTCCGCTCCACTGAAGTCCCGGGTTCTCGCCTGCGCCGCGTCCGCCCTCGTCGTCGCGGGCATCGCGGCGTGCGCACCGCCGGAGAAGAAGGATTCCGGCGCGCAGACGCAGTCCGGGGTCAAGGCCGCCGAGGCCACGTCGGCTCAGGATTTCGGTGGCATGGACGGCCTGGTGAAGGCGGCCAAGTCCGAGGGTGAGCTCAATGTGATTGCGCTACCGCCGGATTGGGCCAACTACGGCGCGATCATCAAGGCGTTCTCCGACAAGTACGGCATCAAGGTCACCTCCGCCCAGCCCGACGCGTCCAGTCAGGACGAGATCAACGCGGCGAACCAGCAGAAGGGCCGCAGCAGCGCGCCCGACGTGTTCGACCTCGGACAGTCGGTGGCGCTGGCCAACACCGCGATGTTCGCGCCGTACAAGGTCGCCACCTTCGACAGCATCCCGGCCGCGTACAAGGATCCCAACGGCACCTGGGTCAACGACTACGGCGGCTTCATGTCGATCGGTTTCGACGCCGCCAAGGTTCCACCGGTGACCAACGTCAACGATCTGCTCAAGCCCGAGTACAAGGGCAAGGTCGCGCTCAACGGTGATCCGACGCAGGCCGGCGCGGCGTTCTCCGGCGTGGTGATGGTCGCGCTCTCCCAAGGCGGTTCGGCCGACGACATCGCCCCGGGCGTCGAGTTCTTCGGAAAGCTGAAGCAGGCGGGCAACTTCCTGCCCGTCGACCCGACGCCGGCCACGATCGAGTCCGGACAGACCCCGGTGGTGATCGACTGGAACTACACCAATTCCTCGGAGACCAAGAAGCTTCCGTCGTGGACGGTGTTCGTCCCGCCGAACAACCCCGTCGCCGGTTACTACTACCAGGCGGTCAGCAAGGAAGCGCCGCACCCGGCGGCCGCCCGGCTGTGGGAGGAGTTCCTGTACAGCGACGAGGGGCAGAACCTCTACGCCCAGGGCGGGGTGCGGCCGGTCCGCGCGGACGCCATGACCTCGGACGGAACGCTGAATGCCGAGGTGGCCAAGGCGCTTCCGACGGTGAGTGGACCGGTCACGGTGCTGACACCGCAGCAGACCGAGGCGGCGTCGAAGTACCTGTCCGAGCACTGGGCCGCCGCGGTCGGCTGACATGCGCCGCGTGCGTGACGGCCTGCCGCTGCTGCCGTTTTTTGCCGTCGTCGTCGTCTTCCTGATCATCCCGACGGTCACCGTCGTGGTGAGCTCGGTGTACGTCGACGGGGTGTTCTCCCTCGAGCGGGTCGCTGCGCTGTTCACCGGCACCGCGTTGTCGGCGCTGCTCAACAGCGTGCTGCTCTCGGCGAGCACCGCGCTGCTGGGGGCGCTGCTCGGTGCGGTGATGGCGTGGCTGATCGTCAGCAGCCCTCCGACGTCGATGGTGCGCAGGACGGTGCTGTCCCTGTGCAGTGTGCTGGCCCAGTTCGGTGGTGTGGCACTGGCTTTCGCCTTCCTGGCCACGGTCGGGCTGAACGGCGTGCTGACTTTGTGGATCCAGCAGGCGACGGGGTGGAACCTGGCGGGGTCCGGGTGGCTGTACGGCCTGGGCGGGTTGATCCTGGTCTACACCTACTTCCAGATCCCGCTGATGGTGATCGTGTTCATCCCGGCGCTGGAAGGCCTGCGCGAACAGTGGCGGGAGGCCGCGGTCAGCCTCGGCGCCTCGACGTGGGCGTACTGGCGTGAGGTGGCGATCCCGCTGCTCACCCCCGCCTTCCTCGGCTCGGTCCTGCTGTTGTTCGCCAACGCTTTTGCCGCCTACGCGACCGCGGCGGCGCTGGTCAGTCAGGGCAGCCCGATCCTGCCGCTGCTGATCCGCGCGTCCCTGGTCAGCGAGGTGGTGCTGGGGCAGTCCGGCTTCGCCTACGCCCTGGCGCTGGAGATGATCGTCGTCGTCGCGATCGTGATGGCCGCCTACAACCTGCTGGTGCGGCGCAGCGCCCGGTGGCTGGCGTGATCTCCGCGAGAAGCGTTGTGCGTGGCGCGCTGTGGGTGCTCTTCGGTTTGTTCTTCTGCTTCCCGCTCTACGCGATGGCCGACTTCTCCACCCGCAACCTGCTCGCGGGCGGGCGGACCGGGCAGGCGTGGGCCAACCTGGTGACCGACGAGGCGCTCTACCAGGCGATCCTGGTGTCGCTGTCGCTGGCCGTGCTGACGGTGGTGGCGATGCTGATCCTGTTGGTGCCCACCATGATCTGGGTTCGGCTGCGGGCGCCATGGGCCAAAGGTGCGGTCGAGTTCCTGTGCCTGTTGCCGCTGACGATCCCCGCGCTGGTGATCGTGGTGGGCCTGCGCAACGTCTACCTGTGGGTGACCTACCTGCTCGGCGAGTCGGCGCTGACCCTGACGTTCGTCTACGTGGTCGTGGTGCTGCCGTTCTCCTACCGCGCCATCGACGCGGCGCTGTCGTCGATCGACCTGCAGACCCTCGCCGAAGCGGCCCGGTCGCTGGGGGCGGGCTGGGCGACCACCATCACCCGGGTCGTGGTGCCCAACATCTGGTCGGGAGTTCTCTCGGCGGCGTTCATCTCGATCGCCGTCGTGCTGGGCGAATTCACCATCGCGTCGTTGTCGGGATACGAGACGCTGCAGGTGCAGATCGTGCTGATCGGCAAGAGCGACGGACCCACCTCGGTGGCCGCATCGCTGGCCACGCTGCTGTTCGGTTTCGCGCTGCTGCTGATCCTGTCGCTGCTCACCCGGGGGCGGCGCCAACAGACGGGAGTGACCCTGTGACCGGAGTGGCCGTCGAGCTGACCGAGCTCACCCGCCTCTACGGCCCGACCCGTGCGCTCGACGGGCTGACCCTGCACATGCAACCAGGGGAGCTGGTCGCCCTGCTCGGTCCGTCGGGCTGCGGCAAGACCACCGCGCTGCGCATCCTGGCCGGCCTGGACGAGGCCACCTCGGGCACGGTGTCCGTGGACGGGGTCGACGTCAGCACGATGCCCGCGAACAAACGCGACATGGGCATGGTGTTCCAGGCCTACAGCCTCTTCCCGCACCTCACCGTGCTCGACAACGTCGCCTTCGGGCTGAAGATGCGCGGAAAAGCCAAGGGCGACAGGCTGTCCCGGGCCGCCGAGATGCTCGAGCTGGTGGGGCTGGGTGCGCTGGGCGGGCGGTACGCCAAGGAGCTGTCCGGCGGTCAGCAGCAGCGGGTGGCCCTGGCCCGTGCGCTGGCGATCCAGCCGCGGGTGCTGCTGCTCGACGAGCCGCTGTCCGCTTTGGACGCCAAGGTGCGCACCCAGCTGCGCGACGAAATACGGCGCGTGCAGCTCGAAGTCGGCACCACCACGCTGTTCGTCACCCACGACCAGGAGGAGGCGCTGGCCGTCGCGGACCGGGTCGGGGTGATGAACAAGGGCAGGCTGGAACAACTCGCCGCACCGGCCGAGCTCTACGCCCATCCGGCCACCCCGTTCGTCGCCGACTTCGTCGGTCTCAACAACAAGGTGCCCGCCCAGGTCTCCGGCGGTCGCGCCGCGCTGCTCGGGCTCACCGTGCCCGCGCTGTCCGGTTCGGTCGACGGTGCCGGGCTGGCGATGGTGCGTCCCGAATCGGTCACCGTCGCCGCCGACCCCACCGGCAGCGCGAAGGTGACGTCGGTGTCGTTCCTCGGCGCGATCTCGCGGGTGATCGTGACCGCGGCGGACGGGTCGGTGGTGACGGCGCAGATGGCCAGTTCGGCCGCGCGGGTGTTCAGCCCAGGCGACGCGGTCACCGTCGGCGTGGACGCCGAGGGCGTGCTGGTCAGCCCGGCGTGAGAGCCGCTGCGGCTCAGACGTCCTGAACGGGTTCGATGCCCAGGTCGCGGTAGCTCACCAACGCGTGGAACGGGATGCCGCGCGCGGCGAAGCGGGCGGCGGCGATGTCGCCGCGGTCGACCATCGGGATCACCCCGGTGACCACCACCCCGAGCGGGGCGATGCGTTCGAGCGCCAATTCGGTCGAGCCGCCGGTGCTGATGACGTCGTCGACCAGCAGCACCCGGTCCCCGGACTGCAGCCGGGTGCCCTCGATCCACTGCTCCCTGCCGCGCTGTTTCTGCTCCTTGCGCACC
>Ga0247757_10000122_pt1 | contig 62502 bp, 51 predicted proteins | sample UWRJL126311R4_FD_180929 | JGI IMG/M metagenome (GOLD analysis project Ga0247757, IMG submission 180929) | Plant litter microbial communities from Arlington Agricultural Research Station in Wisconsin, United States - UWRJ-L126-311R-4 | ecosystem: Environmental > Terrestrial > Plant litter >... | reverse complement strand
GTTCCGAGGGTCAAATGGTCAAGGTCAATCCAGAAGCCCCGGATGTGGTGTTCGATCAGGAAAAGCTACTGCTCCGCGCCTTTTACTCGGGCGGCGTCAACTCCAACCGCGGTTATCCGCTGCGCGGTGTTGGCCCGCATGGCCCGGTCGGCTTCTTGGTACCCACGGGCGTGAATTGCTCGCAGCAGAACGGCGTGCCCGCGATCGAGGATTTGAACGCCGCGTGCATTCGCCCCTTGGGCGGCTTCACGCTCTGGGAAGCGTCGCTCGAGCTGCGTTTTCCGCTGTCGGGAGCGCTGAGCGGCGTGGCCTTCGCGGATGCGAGTGACGTCGCGCGCGACATCGGTCATGTTCGCTTCACGGTGCCTCATCTTTCGGTCGGTCCTGGCATCCGCTACCTGACGCCGGTCGGTCCGCTGCGGCTCGACATCGGCTATCGCGTGCCGGGCGCGCAGGCGTTGGGAGAGAAAGAGCTTTCGATCGAGGAGGGCAGCCGCGACGTCGGCAACCTGTTCGGGATTTCGTGGCTACCCATGGCCGTGAACATCGCGTTGGGGGAGGCTTTTTGAGCCTCGCGCGCCGAACTCAACGACCGACCGACGCGCGCCGCGTCCTGCGCACGATTTCGCACGTTGGCTGGGGCGCCGTACTCGTGCTCGTGTTCGCGGGCGGCTGCCTGCTCGCGCTCGTGCTGTACGCGAACCTGCCCGCGGGGAGGCGCGTGGTGGCGTTCGGCTTGCAGCGCGTGCTGAGCACCACCTTCGAAGGCGGCTTCAGCATCGATTCGGTGGAGAAGGTTTCGTTGAAGGAGCTGCGCGCGCGCGGCATCACCGTGCACGACCCCGACGGGCACCTCGTGCTCTCGGTCAGCGCACTGTCGGTGCAAGTGGACGTACCCGGCGTGCTGCGCAAGCTGCTCCTGGGTAAGGGCGAAGTGACCCTGCGTTTCGATCACGCGCGCTTGGAGCGGGCGGAGGTGTACCTGCTCCCGAGCTTGCAGAGCAACGTGCCGACGATCGCCGATGCATTCACCCCCACGCCGTCGATCCCCGGCACCGCCGCGCCCTCTTCCGCCACGACGTACAAGGTGTGGTTCCCGGAAATAGAGGTTGGACACATCTACGGGCGCATGGCCCTCGACGGCGTGCCGACGCTCGAAGCCGAGCTGTCGTCGGTACGCGGCGCGGTGGTCGGCAGCGCACCGCTGACCACCGTCGATGTCGAGCGATTTTCGGCCATCGTGCGCGGCTTGGGCGGCGCGGATGCGACGGGCGTCGGCAGCGTGCACGTGCGCGCGCCGGGCGCGGTTTGGACCTCGTTCGACGGCTATTTCGGCGAAGTGCAGTTCGGCACGGTGGTGCGCATCGACGGTCCCAAGCTCGACGTCACGCTCGACGTGCCACGCGCCGAAGCCAAAGCGGTGCGGCCCTTGTGGGCAGGCTACCCGTTGCAAAAGGATCTGGGCGCGCACGTCGAAGCGGTCGGAACGCTGGCCGCGATGCACACGCAAGCCAAGCTCTTGATCGGGCAAGGTTGGATCACGAGCAGCGGCGAACTGCGTCTCAGCGGTCACCCCGGCGCCGATCTCGATCTGTCCGCGCGCAGCATGGATCTGCGCGCCCTTTGGCCGACCGCGCCCAGCACCGAGCTCGACGCCGACGCAAGCCTGGCCGTCTTTCAATCGGGCAACGACTGGGTCGCCAACGTGGACGGGACCACCCGTGCCACGAACATCGCCGGCACGCCGCTGCCTCCGATCGACATCGCGGGCAGTTACGATGCGAAGGGCTTTGCGGGTCACGCAACCGTGCACGAGCCCGGCATCCCGCTGAAGGCGACGTTCGACGTGCACCCCGATGGCACGATCGACGGCAGCGCCCAAGCCAAGGGCGTGGATCTGAGCCAGGCGCCGCGCTTGCAGCCCTACTTCGCCGGGCGCGGACGGCTCGATTTGCAGCTCAAGGGTCGCATCGACCAGGGCCGCTTGGTCGCGCAAATGAACGGGAATTTGAACGCATTCCGTTACGGTCAGGTGTCGGTGGAGACCAATCAATTCTCGGGTCGCGTGACGGGGCCACTCGCGGATCCCGACAAGTTCTCGCTCAATCTTGCGATTGCCTCGCAGCAATTGCGTGCGGGCTCGCTCGGCTTCGACGAGCTGAAGACCGAAGTGCGCGGGCCCGTGACCCGCCCCGTGGTTTCAACCACCATCAGCAACAAGCGCGGCCCGCAAATCACCGCCACGGCTACGCTGAGCCCGCGCCAAGCAACGCACATCGGCGATCTGAGCATCGACGTGCGACGTGACCAGGCCGCGTTGACCGCCAAGGTAACCGAGGTCCAACTCGACGGCGACCAAGTACGCGTGAACGGCCTGCACCTCGAGGGTGCGGGCGGCAAGCTGGACGGCTCGGGGCGGCTGGGGCCAAATCAGCTAGCGGTCGTGGCGCGAGGCTCTGATCTCGACCTGGCCGCGATCGCACACGCGCTCGGGTTGCCGCGCGGGCTCGTCGGCGGCAAGGTGTCGCTCGATGTCGATCTCGAATCGACGAGCAAAACCCAGCGCGGCAAATTCGACGTGCAGCTGACGCAAGGCGAAAGCCAAGGCGTCAAGGCCGACTCGCTGTCGCTCACGGGCCAACTGAACGGGTCGCAACTCGCGCTGCAAAGCAGCGCACAGTTGCCTGATTGGGGCGCCTTTTCCGGCGAAGCCAAGGTTCAATTGAGCGGCAGCTTGGCCGAACCCGGCACCTACGAGCGCGCCACGGGCGTGCTCACGGTGAAAGCCGAGCACGTCCCTTTTTCTCTCATGAGCTACCTCTTGCCCAAGAGCGCCGGCGTGAGCGAAGTACGCGGCGAAGGCAGCGCCACGTTGGTGCTCGATCGCTCCGAGCCCAATGCGATCCCCAACTTGTCTTTGGTCGCCAACACGAGCGGCCTGTACGTCGCACTCGCCGCGAGTGACCCCCAGAGCAAGCCCGCCGTGTTCGATGGCGTCGACGCGCACGCGGGCCTAAACGTGAACGGCCGCAACGGTGACACCGACCTGGTCGTCAAGCTCGACGACCGGCACGGGCCCTTGGCGTCCGCGACCGCACGCCTCGCCCTCGACCTCGCGGCCGCACGTGAACATCCGGAGCGGCTTTGGTCACAACTGCGCTCGACTCCATTCGTGGCGAAGGCGGTCGTCGACGACCGCGCGCTCGAAGACCTACCCGCGCCGATCGCGCCGCAGGGCATCGCGGGCCGGCTGCGCACCGAGCTCTCCCTGCGCGGCACCATCGAACGCCCCATTTTTAGCGATAAAACGGAGCTCTATCGGCTACGCTTGGGCGACAGCGAGCGAGACCGCGCGATCGATGTTTGCGCTCAGCTCGATTATGACAAGGCCTCGGGCCAATACGGGGCGCGCGGTGAAGTTTTCTTACCCAAAGCCAAGGACGACGCGCGGGCCTGTCAGGGCTCCCGCGTCGCGCAATTCAGCGCGGGGGGGCGCGCCGAATGGGACAAGCTGATGAACTCGACGCCGAGCGCCGATCCGGCTTGGACCGGCACAGCGGGTCTATCACTCGAAGGCTTACCGCTGGACATCGTGCCAACCCTGGCCGAGTCCGGGTTCAGCGGGCGCGTGCTCGGCGTCGTGATGTTCGATCGGCGCGAGGCACTGCCGCAAGTCCGCTCTCAGCTCGAGATCCGCGATGCGATGCTCGCGCGCACTCGCCTCGGCACGGCGCTCGTCCAAGCTCACACCGACGGCCGCGCGCTTTCCGCCGCCCTGTCATTGGAGCAGCCCGACACCGGCCCTGCGAGTGGCAGCCAAGTCGGCGGCAAACTGAGCGCGGAATTGCTGACCGCCGTCAATTGGGACGGCGTCGTGCCGAATATCGACGACACGCGGTCGGCTTCCGCCACGTTGAAAGCGAGCAACGTCGACGCGGTGGTGCTCACGCCGTTCGTGCGCGACGTGTTGTCCGAAATCGCCGGCAAGCTCGACGCCAATCTAAAACTGACCCTGACGCCCAACCTCGAGGCCAAGACCGAGCCGCACTGGACCGGTAACGTGACAGGTACGCTCGGCATGCGCGACGGCACGCTGCAGCTGTCACAGCTGGGCTTGCGCATCCGCAACGTGCAGATCAACGCGCAGGCGGAGGCCCAACAGGGGTTGACGCTGCTCAAGGTGAGCTCGCTGCGAGGGGCCGCGGAGGGTAACAAGACCAATGTGGGCGCCAGCGGCAACCTGTGGTTCAGCGACCTGCGCGTGGTCAAGGGCAACGCGCGCGTCAACGTCGCGGACGTGCCATTTTTGGTAGAAGGCGTGCCACTCGCCACTCTCGATGGCAACGAAATCGACATCGAATTGCAGCGGCGGCCGAGCGAGATGTTCGTCGGCCTCACCATTCCGAGACTCGAAGCCAAGCTGCCGCAAGAAGCCTCGCGCAGCCTGATCACCCTCGGCAAAAACCAGAACGTGCTGATCGCGCAGCCGATCAGCGAGCCCTCTCTGGCGACCGATGGCGCGTCGCTCCCGTGGCGCATGCGCTTCGATCTGGGCAACGACGTCAAAGTCACGCGCGCGGAGCTCTCCTTGCCGATCGGCGGCTCGCCCGAGATTTTGCTCGGTGAGGAGATGCAGATTCAGGGCAGCATCGATCTACGGAGTGGCGGGCGACTCAACCTGCCCGGCCTGCCGCAACCGTTCATCATCGAGAACGGCACCGTGTATTTCGACGCCGATGGCGATCCCAAGAACCCTCGCATCAAGGTGCGCGCCGTCTGCCGGATCGCCCAGCTCACGGTCTGGGCTACCGTCAACGGCACCTTTCAAGACGCCAAGATCGTGTTCGAGAGCGATAGCCCCAGCCTGACGAATCAGGCGCAAATCGTGGCCGCTCTGCTCGCTCCGGGCAGCACCTCCGGCAATGCGAGCCTCGGCGCGGGCGCGGGCTACCTCGGCAAGCAGCTGCTCGCGAACACCGCGCTTTCGAACCTGCAGCTGAACGCGGGCAGCGAAACCACCGCCGATCAACGGTCGTACGCCACGTACTCCGCCGCGTACCCCATCACCGACGAGATTTGGTTCGAGGGCAGCTACAAGACGCCCCAAGCCCAAGACCTCAGCGGCTCCAGCCGCACCGCCGTCAGCGGCACCTTCGACTGGCGCTTCAAGCGTAACTGGTCACTGCGCATCGAAGCCGGCAATATCGGCGTGGGCACGGACTTGCTATGGCAGTACCGGTATTGAGAACGAAAACACGAGGAGCGTTCGCCCATGCGGCCGCTGGGGCACCCTCCCGCAGATCATGCTTCGTGCACGAAGCTCAATTTCTGCGCGAGAAGCGCCTTCGTCCGTTGAAATGATGCTTCGTGCACGAAGCTCAATTTTCAGCGCGCGAGGGGGCCTCGGCCAGGCGCATCTTTCGCGGTTTCGCCCTCAGACGCCGAAGGCTGCGACGGCCGCGACGTGGCGCGTGACCATCGAACTAAAACCCAGAGCTACGGTTTTCTTGCGCTCGCACACCCAACATTTAGGGTCAGTTCGAGTTTGCCCTCCGACCAGTACTTGTCGATCGCGTCGCGCACGTAGTCGAGCGGCTTTTTCAAGTCGTTGATCTCGAGCCAGGTGCGGACTTCGGGGACGACCATCAGACGACTGATGGGGTCCTCCATGAAGGCGCGGCCGCTGTCGAAGGAGAGGCTGGTCTGACGGATTTCTACGTCGATGTCGTCGAGGCCGGCTTCTTCGAGTTCTTCGGACAGGGTCTCGATGCTGGGGCGGCCGATCAGGGCGGCTTCGATCGCTTTCGAGAATTCGCTGTCGTCGTTTTTGAGGGCGTACTCGCGGAACAGGTCGGCGATTTCTTGGAACGAGCCGCGCAGGGGCATGGCCACGAGGGCTTGGCCGCCCGAGCACAGCAAGCGGCTGATCTCGCCGAAGAGCAACGCGCGATCTTGCGGGCCCGAGATGGGGTGAATCGCGTAGGCGTGCGTGAAATGGCCGCCTTCGAGCTCCAGCGGCAGCTCTTCCGCGAAGCGGTAGTCGACGGCCACGTCGCCCAAGACGGCGGCCTTGTTGCGCGCGAGCTCGAGCGCGGGCAGTGAGGAGTCGATACCGACGATGTCGACGCCGTCCATCCGCTCGTAGAGCTTGAGATCGGGGTAGCCGGTTCGGCAGCCGAGGTGCGCGATGCGCGCGGATTCCCCGATCAAGATCATCTCCAGCATCAGATCGCCGAACAGCGACAGGTAACGCGGCACCACGAACGTTTCGAGGATCGCGGAGTCAGCGGGAGTCAGCTTTTCTGAGAAAACCAAGGCAAGTCATGGCTATCAACCCAGGGCGACGGACGCAATCCAAACCGCCATTTTGCGGCTTTCCGGGAAGGCCGCCTGGGCGTGCGGCGTTCTCGCGGTGTACTGTGCACGCTCGTATGGATCCGCTGCTGCGCGGCGCTTTGGCGCTGACTCTGATTGGCTCGTTGACCCGGGCCGCGGACCTACGCGCGCGCCCCGCAATCAACCCGCGAGACGCGGCGCATGCACCGTCGCCGAGTCAGCCCGTCGCGAATGCGCAGCGCGCGACGGACGCGAGGGACACGCCTGACGTCGCGGCCGCGCCCTGCCCGCGCGGCACATTGCCGGATGGCAACGTGTGCGTCCCCGTGCCCGATCCCGACGCGGGGCGACAAGCGTTGCTCGAAGAGCAGAACGAGCACCGTGACCGCTCGGGCCGGCGGCGCGTGTACGATCAGATCCCACGTAGCCCCGAGCGACCGAAAGATTTTCGCCAGTACCGCTTGCCGATCCCCGCGCCCGGCAAATCCGGTTTCGTCGGCAGTGGGTACGATCTCGATCGGCCGGACGGCGAGCAGCGGCGGGGCGCACAGCTGTCCGCGGTGGGACACGGTGGCGTCGATTTAGCGCAGGCGCGCGGCACGCCGGTGCGGCTCGTGAACCTCGAGAATCAAGTCGGAGACGCGCTGGTGCTCGACGCGGGGCACCTGTTCGGCAACTCCGTGGTCACCGTGCACACCGTGCGTGAAGCCGGCGCGCTGCGCGAGTACCTGGTAATCTACGGGCACCTCGACAGCATCGCGCCCGGCATTGCCCACGGCCAATCACTGAAGCCCGATTCGCTGCTCGGCTACGTCGGTGACTCCGATAGTCCGGGCATCGTGCATTTGCATCTGGAAGTGCGACGCGCACGTGAAGGCGTCGATGCGGGTCGTCTGCCGCTCGGTCAGGTCACTCAGAATTCGAAGACCGTGGCCTGCGATCCGCGCAACGTACTCGAGCTGCTACCCTGACACGGCGCGCGCGGCGCGCCCCTAAACGACGAGTTTGTAGCCGAAACCGTACACAGTCAGGATGTGTTCGGGCTTGTCGGGGTGTTTTTCGATCTTGCGTCGCAGCTTCACGATGAAATTGTCGATCGTGCGATTGGTCGGGTTCGCGTCCACGCCCCAGATCTTGTTCAAGATCTCTTCTCGGCTCACGGGTTGGCCCGCGCGCTCGAACAGCATGCGCAAGAGCTCCACCTCGTAGAACGACAGGCTCTCGGTCTGCTTGCCGGCGCGCTCGAGCGTGTGCGCGGCAACATTCACGGTCAGCTTGCCCAGGTTGAAAGTGGCCGCTTCACTCGGACGATTGGCGCGCCGAAAAATCGCGCGGATGCGCGCAACCAGCTCGCCCACGCTGAACGGCTTGGTCACGTAGTCGTCCGCCCCCGCATCGAGACCGCGGATCTTGTCCGCCTCTTGGCTCTTGGCCGTGAGCATGATGATGGGCACGAACGCGTCGAAGCGCCGCACGTCTTCACACACCTGGTAGCCGTTGATGTCGGGCAGCATCAGGTCGAGCAAGATCGCGTGGGGGTGCTCTTGCCGTGCGAGCTGGGAACCGTCTTTGCCATTGCTGGCCGTCACCACCCGGAAGCCTTCGAACTCGAGCGCGTCTTTCAGGCCCAGGGTGATGTGCGGCTCGTCGTCGATGACGAGGATGGTCTTTTTCGCTTCCATCCGTGCGGGCGAGTGTACACAAAAAGGAAACGGCGGCGAGCTAGAGCCTAGCTGCCGCCGTCCCTCACCCGGAGAGGGTTTGGCTTACTTGCCGTCCTCCATCAGGGCGCTTCTACCGGCTGAACCGCGGCACCGAGGCAGGCGATGAAGGCCACCGCGCCTTGTGCCGGCGTCTTCACGCCGCCAACCTCGACGAAGTTCAGCAATTGCGGTTGATTGACCGGGCATTTGTCGATGAGCGCGCCCGAGTCGACGTAGCAGTAGCCGGGTACCGACGGTGAGCCACCGGTCCTGCACGCTTCCAAGTCGGCGCCCTGCTCTTGCAAGATCTCGCATTGAGTCCAGGTGTCGCAGCTTTCCTGAGTGCCGTTGCCGCATTGGCCGCTCGCCTGCAGCTGGTCACGGACCGCCTTCAGGATGGTTGCATCGGCATCGCGACGGCCAGCCGCCGGATCGCAGGTAACCGCGGCCTTCTGGGCTTCGATCACCTTGCACAAGACTTGATTAGTGGTCGGATCGACGTCGAGTTTGCGGGGCAAGCACTTGCCCTTCAAGGCTTCCTTCAAGCGCTCGATGATCGCGCCGACGGCCGGGTTGTAGCCGTAGTTCGGATCTTGGTCGGCGGGACCGCTCGCCGTCGTGACCTTCGGGCAAATGGAGGCCACGATTGCGTTGTCGCCGTAGTCCTTCAGCACCTGGAGCTCACGCACGCCGGGGTACGCTTTGGCGTACGTTTGCTGATTGATGCTCGCACCGCCCTGGCACAGCGGGCTGTTGGCCGCGATTACCGCATCCGAATTACCCGACTTGTCCGGCGAGCAATCGCACGCCGCGTCGTTGGCTTCACACGTCTTGGGCGTCTTGCGCTTGAAGATGCACGCGTACTGCAAGTCGTCTTTTTTCGGGATATTCTGTTCGTGACCGTTGATCACGTTGGCTTGCGGGTTCGTCGAGTTGGCCGGCGAAATCGAGACGTTGACGATCGGGTTCGTTCCACTGCGCGGTTCGGTAGTCTCGCGCATGAACGGGTCCGTCGGCGGTACCGGGGCAGGCTCGCCCTCCTTACCGGGCGTACCGGGAGCACCGAGCAACACCGGCCAGCGACCCTTGTCGAGCAGCTCTTGCGCGGTGAGATAAGTGAGCCCTGGGCCCGTGAGCGAGGCGTCGTCCGCGATGTCTTGCCAGGGCACACCCACGATACCGGCCAAGAACACGAGCGACGGATCGCGCGGCGCCTTGTCCGTGCCGGTCGCATCGTACAGCGGATTGGTCACGACGATCCGACTGTCCGACTGCAGGGCAATCGTCTTGCTCGCGAGCGCGTTCACGTAACGCGAGGTCGGGTAGAGCAGATCGAAACCGAAGCGCTGGTGCTGGTTGTAGCAACGCAAATTCAACGAGTCGTTGTCGGAGTCCCACGTGCGGTACTGCGCGGTGGCAGCTTTGTCCTTACAAATCGCGTCTTGATCCAGCGCGGTGCAGCCCGGGGGCGGCCCAGACGTCTTTTCGTCCTGAGCGCAGGAGCGGCAGCATGCGTCGTTGGGGTTGGTTTCGCAGATGGCCGTGGAGCGCGGCATGCGATTGGAAGAACCGACGAACCAGCCGACGCCAGCATCGACGATCGAGCAGTCGTTCTCGTCCGAGAGCATGATGATGGCGACCAACGAATCCGGGCGCAAAAAGGCTTTGCGCTGCGCCAGCAATACTTCGTCACAGTTGGTGCACGCGCCGAGCGTGCCATCGTCGTTGACGGCTCGGCTCGAGCCGCGCACGGTTTGCTGACCCGCAAGCGTGACCTGCGCCGGCGGCTCGGGATCGATCAGGAAGCGGTACCAGGATTCGAGCGAGGCCTCGTAGCCACAGCCGTGCTCGCCCACAGAACCGACGAGATTGACGAACGATTTCTTCAGATCGTCGGACGACGTCGTGCCGGGAGGCGTGTTTGCCTTACCCGAGGCGTCCCAGGCCAAAAAGCCTGTCCCGTTGTAGGTGCCGGCGGCGACGCCATCACGCATGGTGGCGACCATGCGGCCGCGATCATTGCCTTCGTTAGCATCTGGGCAGCCGGGCACGGTGGCGCCATGGCCACCCAAGCTGGAGCTGACGATACCGATGTGAATGTCGCCGATCGGACTGAACTCGGCCTGGGAATTCGGGTCTTGGCAGCGCCCATTTGTGTAAGACCCGGTCGCGACGCCGGCCGGAGTCACGCAGGTCGGCGTGATCAAGCGGTTCACGAGCACCGGCACGGCGTCCTTCAAGATTTCCTGCTTGTCCGCCATCGACACCGAGTTGTCGATCATGAACAAGAGGTCGATCTTGTCGACGGAGGTCTGGATGATCTGATCGACGAACACGTTGCTCGTCTTCGGCTGGGCTTTGACCACGGGGCGATCGAGGCAGCCGGTGGCGGCCACCGCGACCAGGGCAACCGCACCCGCGGCAGCCAGGCTCGCGACGCCTGCTCGGACGAGCCGTGCCGTGGCACTCGGCTTGGACTCGGTGGTCGAACGCTTCAACATCATTGAAAGGACTCCTTGAATGAGCGCCGCCCCTGGCACTGCTTGGCCTGGGAACGTGAGGGGAACTTGGTGGTTAGCGGGCTAACCGAATTGACTGGGCCCGCAGGGACCCCTCGCGCACGGCGGCCGAAGGGTAGGTTTTTGCACAGCAAGTTGTCAATCCTTGCGATGCTCGCCAGAAAACACTCGTAGCAGCGGATCTTTGTCGGCTTGCTACTCGTGTTGACCGTGTTGGCCGCGTTGGCGCTTCTGACAACTGTCGCACGGCTCCGCATGAAGCACGCCGCATGCCGCCGCTCGGCCGGTGTTTTTTGGCCGATCCGCGCACCGTCTCCTGCAACTCGGTTGGCAGAACGCGCTGCGCCGCCAATCGAGTGGGCGGCGCTGGGCCGATGCACCTACAGCTAACTACCCTACCCTGGCGGCCTCAATCGGCAGACGCGGCTGACGCGCTCGCGATCGTCTCGCCGGTGCAGGCGATGAACGTGAACGCGCCTGGAGCCGGTGTCCTTTGCGTCGGGTCGACGAAGCTCAAGCGTTGCCGCTGATTGACCGGACACTGGGCCAGCTGCGCTTCGATCGCCTGCGCCCCACTCGGGTCTGCGCCTCGCTTGGCTTGCTCGTCGACGTAACAGTAGCCGGGCGGTACCTCGCCCTGACCCGTCTGACACGCCTTGAGATGCGACGAGTCGACCTGCTCGATTTCGCACATGCACCAGTCGCTGCAAGCAGCCCCCGCGCACGTGCCCGCGCTTTCGAGCCGCGTGCGCACCACGCGCGTGAGGTCCGACCTCATTTCGTCGCGGCCGGGTAGGCCGCAGTTGCACTCGTGCCCCGGAGACTGCACTTCGATCACTCGGCACAACACCTGCCCTCGCTCGTCGGTCTTGATCGCGCGCGGCAAGCACTTGCCCGCAAGCTTGCTCTTGAGCTGCGACACGATTGCCCCCACCGCCGGGTTGTACCCGTAGTTCGGATCGGCCGAGGGTCGGCTCGGGTCCGCCGCGTCCATCACCTTGGGGCAAATCGAGGCGACGATCGCATTGTCGCCCAAGCCCTGCAGCACCTGCAGCGCACGCGTGCCCGGGTAGGCTTTGGCGGAGGTTTGGCGCTCGCCCTCGCACAGCGGGCTGTTTGCGGCGATTTCGTCTTTGTCGCATGTCTTGGGGGTCCTGAGCGGGAACGTGCAGGCGTATTGCAGATCGCTCCGATTCGGCAGGTGCTGCTCGTGACCATTGATCGAATTCTGCCGCGGGTTCGTCGACGTCGAGGGTGAGGTGGCCACGCCGACGATCGGATTCGTCCCGACGCGCTCGTCGGGCGTCTCGACCATGAACGGGTCGCTGGGCAACGCGGGTGGCCTCGCGGTCGCATCACCAACCAACACTGGCCAGCGGTTCTTCTTCGATAGTTCCGCGGCCGTCAGGTACGTGAGCCGCTTGGCGTCGGCGAGCGATGCATCGTCGGCGATGTCTTGCCAGGGGACGCCCACGATGCCAGCCAAGAACACGAATGAAGGATCGCGCGCGTTCTGCCCCGGCACCGCGCCGTCGAAGAGCGGATTTTTGACAAACGTGCCCGGGGCCGATTGCAACGGCAGGGTGGTCTGGGTCAGCGCCTCCACGTAGCGGGACGGCGGGTACAACATGTCGAACCCGAAGCGTCGGCGCTGATCGTAGCAACGCAAGTAGGTCGAATCGCCCACCTCGTCCCAATGAGTTTTGCACACGGGATCATCTACCAATGCCACACAGCCGGCGGGCGGGCGATCCTCAATGGTGGAGCAAGAGCGACAGCACGGGTCATTCGGGTCGGCAGCGCACGGGGACGTCGCGCGGCCGAGGCGGCCGCTCGCGCCCACCACCCAACCGAAGCTGTCGTCGCGAATCGAGCAATCGTTCTCGTCCGACAACATCACGATCGCGAGCAGGGAATCTGGACGCAAGAACGCTTTCCGCTGAGCCAGCAGCGTGTCGTCGCAGCCGGTGCACGCGCCCGCGCTGCCATCCGCGTTCAGGCTGAGTTTGGAACTGCGCACGGTCTGGTCGCCAACCCGGGTGACACTGGCCGGCGGCTCCGGATCGATCAGGAAGCGATACCAAGACTCGAGCGAAGCCTCGTAGCCGCAGCCGCGTTCACCGACCACACCGATCAGATCTTGGAAGACGCCAACCAGAGCTCCGGGCTGACTCGTGCCGGGGGGCGCATTCGCCTTGCCCGAGGCATCCCAGGCTAAAAAGCCACTCTGGTTGTAGGTGCGAGCCGCCGCGCCGTCACGCATGGTGGCCACGAGGCGGCCGCGATCATTGCCCGGGTTCGCGTCGGAGCAACCGGGCACGGTGGCTCCGTGTGCGCCCAGACTGGAGCTCACGATGCCGATGTGAATGTCTCCGATCGGCTCGAACTCGGGTCGTCCTTTGCTCGCCTCGCACTGCCCGCTGACATCCGCGTTCACGCCCGTGGGCACGCCCGCGGCGTCGATGCAGATGGGTGAGACCAAGCGCGACAGGAGCACGGGCACCGCCTCCTTCAAGATCTCTTGCTTGTCGGTCATGGACGCCGAGTTGTCGATCATGAACAAGAGATCGATCTTGTCGACGCTCGTCAGTCGGATCTGATCGACGTACTGATTGTTGGTCGTGGGCGAAACTTCGCCCACCGGGCGAGACAAACACCCCGTCGCCAGTATCATCCCCCCGAGCCCCAGGCGCTTGAACATCATCCCCACCGCTCAGCACGCGGCGGGCCATGTGCTTTCCGCGCGATCGCCGATCAGCCTCCGCAAACTGCGTTGGCCTTCGCGAGGCCGCTGCCAACTCGGTAGTCGACTGCGCTCGAATCAACGACGATGAAACGAGTGATCGATCTCGTCGCTCGCCGACATATTACCGAAAAAAGAAGGATTTCTACGAGTTCGGCGCTGCGCTCGCGTCCTTCGCGAACCATTGCCGGAGGGCGCTCAAATGCTTTTTGCTCACCCCGGGCACGGCCAGGATCACTTCATCACTCGCGCTGCGCACCGCGGCCAATGAGCCCAGCGTTTTCAACAGCGCCACGCGAGTTTTCGGTCCGATACCGGGCACTTGGTCCAGCTCGGAGCCCAAGCGCCGCTTCTTACCGACCTTCTTTCGCCCGCGGTTCGAGAAGCGGTGCGCTTCATCACGCGCGCGCGCGAGCAAGAATAACTCGGGGCTATTCGGGCGAAGCGGGATGGGATTTTTTTGGCCGGGCAAGTACACGCGGTCGACCAGCTTGTCGCCCAGCACGTTCTCTTTCTCTTTGGCCAAGCCGCAGATCGGCAAATCATGCAAACCCAGATCGTGCGCGGCCGCGAGTGCCACGCCGAGTTGCCCGCGGCCGCCATCGACCACGAACAGATCCGGCAATTGCCACTCCGCCGAGTCACTGGCCTCGAGCGCCTGCGCCGTATCGCGGCTCGCTTCGGCTTCTGCGCCGTCCGCAGCCGGCGCTTCCGAGGCCGTTGCCGCGTCGCGCTGCGCGGCGTCGCGACCACGGCGGAAACGTCGGCCCAGCACCTCGAACATCGCCCCGTAGTCGTCGCCCTCGGCCACGCTGCGCACGCGATACGTGCGGTAGCGCTTCTTGTCGGGCAAGCCGTTGAACAAGTGCACCACCGCGCCCACCGTGTCTTGCCCACCCAAGTGCGAAATATCGCAGCACTCCACGCGCCGCGGCAACGTGGGCAAGCGCAAGCGCTCCTGGACCTTCAATAAGCGCTCATCGATGTCCGTCTCGGCGCGCCGCTTTTCTTCGAACGCGTGGCGCGCATTTTCCAGCGCCATGTCGAGCAAGGCCTTGCGCGGGCCGCGCGCGGGGGCGAGCAATTCGCATTTTTTGTGTCGACCTTGCACGAGCACCGCGCGTCGCTCCGCGAGCCACTCGGCCACGCCGTCGGCGCCATCGGGCAAGACGGGTACGATGATCTCTTCCGGGATCAGCGCCTCGCCCGAGCCCCCGTCGCCGTAGTGATCGCGCAAGAAAGCGGCCACCACTTCGTCGTCCGGGACTTCGACCCGGCGATTCGAGAAGCTGGCCACATCGATCACGCGGCCGGCGCGCACGAGCATCACACTCAGCTCGACCAAATCACCCTCGCGGTATAGACCGAGCACGTCTTGATCGCTGTCGGTCACCGACACCACGCGCTGGCCCTCGCGAATCGACTCCACCGCCGCCAGTTGGTCGCGGCAAACCGCGGCCACTTCGAACTCCAGGTTCTGGCTGGCTTCGCGCATGCGCCCTTTCAACTCCCGCGTGAGTTCGTCGTGCCGGCCGTCCATGAACAGCGACACGGCGTGCACTTGGCCCGCGTACTCCGCGGGGTCCACGTCGTACACGCAAGGCGCGGGGCAACGCTTGATTTGGTACTTCAAGCACGGCCGTTTGCGGCTCTCGATTTCGCGATCGGAGCAAGTGCGCAGCTGGAAGTGCTTTTCGACCATGTGCAGCGTGCGCCGCGCCGCGGTGGCCGAGTGATAGGGGCCGAAGTAGCGCGCGTTGTCGGGTTTGGGTTTGCGCACCAGCTCGAGTCGGGGCCAGGCGTGCTCGGTCGACAAACGCAAGCTCAGGTACTCTTTGTCGTCCCTCAGCTTGACGTTGAAACGCGGCTTGGCTTCCTTGATCAGATTATTTTCGAGGATCGCCGCTTCTTTTTCGCTCTGGGTGACGATCGTATCCAGATCGGCGGCCAGCTTGCGCAAGAACGGGATGAACGCGCGCACGTCCGAGCTCGAATCCTGAAAGTAGCTGCGCACGCGCGAGCGCAGGCTCTTGGCCTTGCCCACGTACAGCACCGCGCCCGCCTTGTCCTTGAAGATGTAGCAACCGGGGCTGACGGGTAGGCTCTCGAGTTTTTGCAGCAACAGCTCGGCGGTCATGATCCTGGAACGAGCTTCTTTTAGCGCGCCGGCCGGGCAATGCTATAGCCCCCCGATGTTCGCGTGGATCCCCGGCGGTAAGAGCGGGCGCGTGATCGCCATCGCGGTCGCAGCCGGCCTGGCCACAGGCCTGCTGCTCGTCCCGCTCGGCAAGAGCCCGGACGATCCCAAAGAGCCGCTGCCGCCGCTCTCGCTCCTCAAGCAACAGCTGCCCCAGACCGACAGCGCCCAGAAAATGGCGCTGGAGCGCGTGCGTCGCTACGCGGGCAGTAAACTGCTGCTCGAGCTCCCGGACGGCAAGCGGCGCGAAATTTTCGTGGGCGAGCTGGGCGGCGAGATCGACAAGGTGAGGCTTGCGGCGCTGGTGCACGACGCACAAGACCGCACCAGCGTGCTCCTCCGTGGCTACCACGCGCAGCAGCAGCAAGGGCCCATCACCCTGCCCGTCCCCGTCACGCTCGACCGCGAGCGGGCGCAGGTCGCGCTGCGCACGTTGAAAGACGAGCTCGATCGTTTGCCCGTCGACGCGCGTTTGGATCTCGAAGCGCGCAAGCTCGTGCCCGAACAGAATGGACGCTTGCTCGACGTGGACGCCACCCTGGGCGCGATCGAAGAAGCGCTCGGCCGCGGCGAAACCAAAGTCCAAGTCGTGTTCGAAGAGCGCCGTCCGAAACGCGTCGCGGCCGAACTCGGCGCGGTCGCCTTCGACGACATCTTGGGTTACTTCGAGACGCGGTACGATCGCTCCGCGCGCTACCAAGCGCGCAGTTACAACTTGCGCTTGGCCGCCTCCAAGTTGGACGGCCAAGTGCTGCTGCCGGGTGAAGTGTTCGACTTCAACGACAGTGTGGGCCCGCGCGACGAAACCAACGGCTACAAGGTGGCCAAGGTGATCGCGGAGGGCGAGCTGGTCGACGGTATCGGCGGCGGAACCTGCCAAATTTCGGGCACCTTGCACGGGGCCGCGTTCTTCGCCGGCCTGGACATCGTCGAGCGCTACCCGCACACGCGACCCAGCGGCTACATCAAGATGGGGATGGACGCGACGGTCGTGTACCCCACGATCAACTTCCGGATCAGAAACTCATTTCCCTTTCCAATCGTGCTGCACGAGACCGTCAAGAATGGCATCGTGCGCGCGGAGATCCTCGGGCCCAAGCGCACGCGCACGGTCACGCTCATCCGTCGCATCGACGCCGCCTTGCCGTACGAAGAAGTCGAACGTCCGGACAAGGAGCTGCCGAACGGCCTGCGCGTCCTCAGTCAGCGCGGCGTGCCCGGCTTCAAGTTGCGACGCTATCGCATCATCCGCGAGGGTGATAACGCAGTGCGCGAGCGCTGGGACGACACTTATCCACCGACGTCACAGATCGTGCGCGTGGGCGCGGGCGAGATCTCGGCCGAGCGCGCGAAAGCGGCTCCCCAGGACGACCAGCACCCGGAGTACGTGGCCGACGAACTGCTCGTCACCACCCAGGGGCCGAAACTGGACGCCGCCGAGGCCGACGAGAACGGCAAGAAGAACGACGACGACACCGCGGACCGGGGCGGAGTGATGCGGGAATCACGCGAACCGGGAAAATATGGAACGGCGGGCTGGACGGAGGAGGCCGGAATGCCCTATTGGCGTTCTGGGCAAAGTAAGCCTGCGGAACCGGAAACCGGCCCGAGCCGGGAGCCCAAGCCGCTGAAGCGAAAAGGGAAAAAGGCCAAAGGGTAAAGATCCGGAGCGTGGGCTTGACTCAAACCGAGACCTGCGCGAAGACCCCGGACCGAGAGGGCGGTAGGCGGCTTTGCTCACGTCCTGCCCGACCGATACCGGCTGGCCGGTGCATTGGAAAAACATGAACACCACAGAACCTGTCGTTAGCAGTCCCCGCAAACCCCCTGAAGAGAACGGCGCGTCGCAGCAACGTGCGGCCGACTGGGAGAACCCACGCGTCGCTTCGATCCTCTCCGCTGCCGCCAAGTGCTTCGCGCGCAAAGGCTTCACGGCGACGACGCTCGCCGAAATCGGCAAGGAGCTCGGGCTCCGGAAGAGCATCGTCCACTACTACTTCGCCAGCAAAGCCGCGCTGATCCACGAGGTTCAGAGCTTCACCTATCACCGCTACCTGGACCGCCTGAAAGAGGCCACCCAGAACGGCGACGGTTCCACGTCGCAAGCGATGGAAGCGCTCAAGGCGCTGTGGGAAGCGATCCAGAACAACAAGACCGGCACTGGCCTCAACATCGAGGTGTGGAGCGCAGCCCGGCGTGATCCGGAGCTGAAGCGCCGCGCCGCGGGCCTGCAGCGCGACGCGCGTCAGGTCATCCGCGAGGCGATGGGCCCGGCTGCGGCCAAGGGCGGCGTCAACCGCTCGGAAGCCCTGGCTACCCTGTCGCTCGCCGTGCTCAACGGTCTGAGCGTCACCGAGTACCTCGAGGGCGACGAAACGCGCGCTCGCGAGGCGTACGAGACCTTTCTGCAGTTGCTCCGCCTCGGCCTCGAGTCGTCGTCCGCAACGTCCTGAACCGGTCAGCACGGTCGGCCATCGCGAGAGCTCGGGATCCGGACAGCCCGGGATCCGGCTTTCGCGCTGGCGATCACTGACGAGGCGAGGCATCCTTCGGCACGTTGCCGTCTCGTCTCCGACCTTTCCTTACTTGCCTCGCTGCCGCCGCCTTGGCTGCCGTGTGCGTGTCGAGTCCCGCGCAGGCCGCCCTGCGCCAACCGAAGCGTGCACCGCTCGAGCTGAGTGCGTTCGGTCCCACGCAGCCGCTGACCGAGACCGCTTGGCTGCTCGATCGCGTGGGGAAGAACCGTCGCTTCGATTTGGGGAGTGAACCGCGGCTGGGCTTGCTCGAGCGTTTCGTCGAGCCCGCGCGCAATCGCACGCCCGAGTGGCGCAGCTTCTGGCACGGCCGCTTTGGGCGAAACAATTTCTCGATGCACCCCAAGCTCGTGTGGCTGGACGGAGCAGCGGAGGAAACGACACTCGCGAGAGAAGCGGGCGAGAGCCGCTTCGTGGGTTTTGGTTGGGTAGCGGGCGAGGCGAATCTCGAGGCGGCCGAAAGCTCCTGGCGCTTCGAGCTGCGGGGGCCAGAGCCGCTACCCCCGTTCGACATCTCGCGCGCGGATGTACTGCCGGATTGGTCGCTCGGTGTGCAAGCGCCCGAGCCGGACTTCTTCGGCATCACCCAGCGCCAGTTTTGTCCGCGTTGGAAGTCACCGCGCGCGGTCTCGGTGGTGCGCTACGACGGCGCCGAATACACGCGCATGCCGCTCGTCGATTGCGACGGCGCCATCGCGGCGGACGCGCTCGACCGCCTGAGCGTGCTCGCGCGCCCGCCCTCCACGCCCAAGCCCGAGATGCCCCTGCCCCTCGAACCGGCCGAAGGCGCGCCCGGTGGGGAATGGCTGCCGCAAGTGAAACTACTGCACCCGCGCCTGATCTGGGCCGTGCAAAAGATCGCCGAGGCCTTCCCGAACCGCTCCATTTTCATCATGAGCGGCTACCGGCGCGACGCTCACGGCAGCTACCACCAGAAGGGCCGCGCGCTCGATCTGTACGTCACCGGCGTCGAGAACGAAGATCTGTTTCGCTTCTGCCGTTCACTGAGCGACGTGGGCTGCGGCTTCTACCCGAACAATAAGTTCGTCCACGTCGACGTGCGCCCCTACGGCACGCACCGCGCCGCCTGGGTCGACATCTCCGCCCCCGGTGCGCCGTCAGAATACGTCACGACCTGGCCCGGCGTGCTGACGAGCGCGGGCGAACTCAACGCCAACGCTTCCGGCGAGTAACCTCGAGGGGGGCTCATTTGTGACCGCACCCGGGGTGAGGTCGCAAACGACCCACTCAGCGCGTAGGGCGGCGGAGTTCCGAGAGCACGCGGGCGGCGGCTTCGACGGTGATCTGCCCATCGCCCGCGATGCGCGCGGCGACCAGTTCGACTTCGTCGCCCAGGGCTCCGGCGGCGCTGGCGACGGAGCGCGCGTGCAGCGACATGTGGCCACGCTGAATGCCTTCGGTGGCCAGCGCGCGCAGCGCGGATAGGTTCGAGGCCAAGCCGACGCTGGCCGCGGTCATCGCCAGTTCGTCCGCGGAGGCCACGTTCAGCATTTTGAGCGCAAGGCGCGCGGTGGGGTGCACGCGCAACGTGCCGCCCACGATGCCGAGCGAGAGCGGCAGCTCGAGTTCGCCGACCAGATCTTCACCGTCACGACGCCAGACCGCGAGCGGCGCGTAGCGGCCGGAGCGCGCGGCGTACGCGTGCGCGCCCGCTTCGACGGCGCGAAAGTCGTTGCCGGTGGCCAGCACTACGGCATCGATACCGTTCATGATGCCCTTGTTGTGGGTGGCCGCGCGGTACGGATCGAGTTCGGCGAAGCGCGAGGCCGCGACGATCGCATCCACCACTTCCAAGCCGTCGAGTTCGCGGGGCCGCTCCGAACCGGTGGTGGGCTCACCGCTCTTGCTCGAGCGCGGCGAGCTGACTAGCTCGCGCGCATGCACGCGGCACTTGGCGTGCACGCGACGCCGGTCGCACAGGTTGGACAGAATGCGCAGGCCCAGCGTCCCGCCCGCGATTTCAGCCGTAATCGGGCCGAGCGCCTCGGCGATGGTGTTGACCAAATTAGCGCCCATGGCGTCTCGGCAATCGACCAACACGTGCAGCACGATGCAGCGCTGACCCAAATCACGCACGTCGATCGCGCGTGGCCCGCCGCCGCGCGCGATCAGGTTCGGGACGGCTTTGGTCGCCAATTCGAGCAAGCGCGGGGTGGCGGCTTCGAGGCGCATCACGGCCTCGGCGGGATGCTCCACGCCCGTGATCTGCACTTGGCCGATCATCAGTGACTCCACCACTTCCGCGCGGAAGCCGCCGCTCTGGCGCACCATGCGCGACGCGTTCGACGCCGCGGCGATCACGCTCGGCTCTTCGACCACCATGGGCACCAAGCGGTCGACGCCGTTCACGCGCACGTTGAGCGCGACCCCGAAGGGCAAGCCGTAAATGCCGAGCACGTTTTCGACCACCTTGTCGGCGGTGGCCGTGTCCAAGCCGCCCGCCTCGAGCGCGTGCTCGAGCTCGCCCAAATCGATGTTCGCGCGGCGCGAGACGACGGCTCGCCGCTCAGCGAGACTCAGCTTGTAAAACCCGGGGATACGCGAGCCTTCGGACATGCGAGGGCTGGCTTATCACAGCTCTCGCTCAGCCGCCTTCGGCGCTCTCAGCGGCTTTCGGCCGCGTGCACGCCGCGCGCACCGAGCGCGAGTCGCACCGGGGACAAACCGAGCGCTCGCGCACGCGGCGCGAACGACGGCGGCGGCGCACTCGCCCCCACCCAATACGCGACGTCGCCCCCGCCGGCGCCCGCGGGCAAGAATGCCGCCCGTTCCGCGGCGGCCAGCTGCGCGAGTTCAGCGAGCGCGGGGGTGACGATGCTCACTCCTGCCGATTCACCCAGCGCGCTGAGCGCCGCAACTTGGCCGGCGATCGCGTGCACGAAGGCGGCCCCGTCGTCGCGTTCGCTGGCTTCGAGGGCTGCCTCCGCGGCGTCGGCCTGGGCTTGGATGCGCGCGGCGTGGGCGGCGGCATCGCGCGCGGCAAACTCGGCAATGCGCGACAAAAATGCCGATGTCGAGGCCGCGACCGAGCAGGCCCAGACTTCGAAATGGAGCCCGCTCGGCAAGCGCGCAGGCGTGAGTTCGAGCGCGCCATTATTGCGGCGCGCGGCCAGCACGCCGCCGTGAGCACTGGCCGCGACATCCACGCCGCTACCGCCGCCCTGCGCGGCGCGATGCGCGACGAACGCGCGGTCGTAGACGCGCGCACACAGCGCTTCGTCGCTCAGCGTCGGATCGGAGTCGAGTTCGAGCGCGGCGAGCGAGGCAACCAAGATAGCCGCGCTCGACCCCAGGCCAAGCTTCTGCTCGCCTTCGCGCAGCGGGCTGGCGTCGAACCAGGGGGCCGCGCGGTCGCCCAGCGCCGCCCGCACTTCGGGGGTCAAGAACGTCGCGGGGCGGGCGCTGTCGGCCAGCACGTAGCGGTCGACGGCCACAACCAACGCGGGCGCGCCGGAAAGCACCGCGTACGCGCCGGAAAGCACCAATTTCCCCGGAGCGCGGGCCAAACTCACGGCTCGACCCAGTACGCATCGGGGCCGGCCGCCGAGCGCAGCACCTGGGTGACCCCTTCGAGCTTCGCGAGCTCGAGCTCGAGCTCGGCCGCCGCGCTCGGCTCGACCAGCACTTTGACGTGCGGACCCGCGTCCATGGTGAAATACGCGCGACCGCCACTCTTGCGGAACGCGCGTACGCGTTCCATCACGCGCAAGGTCGCGGGCGCGAAGTAGATCAACGCGGGGCGCGCGGCGAGCATCGACGCGTGCATGGCCAGCGCGCTTTGCTCCACCGCGGGACCGAGCGCGTCGAAGTCCGCGGCGAGCACGGCCGCCTGCACTTCCTCGTAGATCGCGGGCGCGGCCGCGACCCAGGCCGCGTAGTACGGGCTCGTGTCTTGCGTGTGGCCCATGCCGTCGGTAGAAGCCGTTGCTTTTTCGCCCGCAATCGTGACCGCGACCAGCATTTCCAAGGGGAAATCCGCGCCCGGCGCGACGCGCGAGGCGGCCTCGGCGCGCGCGCCGAGCGACACGTAGCCGCCAAACAGCGAGCGCGCGGCGGAGGCTGAGGCCGCGCGTGCCAGCGCGCTCACCTGCGCCAGGGAAAGCTCGAGGCCCGCGGCGCGCGTCGCGGCCATGGCCAGCGCGGCAAAGCCCGAGGCACTGGAGGCGAGCCCGGCCGCGGTCGGGAAATCATTGACCGACTCGACGCGCGCGCGGGTCGTCACTCCGACTTGCGCGCGGACGTTGTCCAGCAACTTGCTGACCCGTAGCAGCGGGCGCCCACTCACGATCTGACCCCCGAGGTTCAGCTCATCTACCGGCAGCGCTTCGTCGAAGCGCACGCTGGTCACGGTGCGCAGCGCCGCCAGCGTCAAGGACAGGCTGGGCACCGCGGTCAAGTTGCGCACGGCGTCTGCCTTGCCCCAATATTTGGCCAGCGCGATGTTGGAATGCGCGACCGCTTTGCCGACGCCCATCATTCGACGACTCCCCCCTTGGCGGCCCGCACGTGGCTGCCGAAGCATTCGATGCCCGCGTTGCGCCAAGCCGCCAAAATCGGCTCCGACGTGCCATCACAGAGCGCGATCACCGCGCCGCCACCGCCCGCACCGGTGAGCTTGGCGCCGAGCGCGCCCGCGTCGCGCGCCAAGCCGCAGCAACGCTCGATGCCCTCGCTGGAGACGAACAGACCCGAGAGCAGCATCTGGTTGTAGTTCATCAGCGAGCCAAGGCCTGGCAGATCACCCGCCTCCAGGCACAGCTTGGCATTTTTGACCAACGCTTCGATCCCCGCGAGCGCTTTGTCGACCACGTCGGGTCGCCGCTCGCGCAGCCGGGCTACGCCCTCGACCATCAGCTTGGTGCTCGCGGGCGGACCGGCAAGGCCGATGGCGAGCACCAGCTCGCGAGCGAGGGCGATCGGCTCGAGGCCGTGCGCTTTGTCGAACCACACGCAGCCGTCGTGCGCGGCCGCCGCCGCGTCTACGCCCGATGGGTTCCCATGGTACACGCCTTCCCAGGCGGCCGCCGCCGCCAGCACACGCTTGGGGTCTGCCCGTGCGCCGCGCGCTTCGAGCACGGCGCGTGCTATCGCCACACCCAAAGCCGCGGAGGCACCCAGGCCCGATCCGGGCGGCAATTCCAAGCGCGCTTCCACGGCTAGATCCGAGGCGTCGAGGGACGTCAGCAGCGCGCCGAACGCGCGCCCCAAGTCGCTGTCCTCTCCCGGCGCCGCGTGGCGATCGGCGATGCGCAGACTCGAGCCGTGCGCGGGGCGCGCGCTGGCTTCGACCCCGCGTTCGATGCCGGCCGCGATTGCCGGCACGCCATACACCACCGCGTGTTCGCCCAGCAGAATCACTTTGCCGTTGGCGCGTGCCATTCGAACGCTCAGCTCCGCCGTGACGTGAGCGCTTCGGTCGCTCCCGTGAGCAGCAGCGCGCCCTGCCGACTCACGCCGCGCGCGAGCTCGGCCAAGCCCGCCTGGGAAAGCTCGCTGACGCGTGCTTCGATGGTCGCGCGCGCGCCGGAGCTCTCGAGCACCCCGAGGGCGGCGCGCAACTCCGCATCAGTGGCCTTCGCGTTGCCGACGGCGAGCTTGAGCGCGCGCAAATCTTTACCGCGCGCGAGCTTCAGGCCCGCCGCCAGAAGGGCGGTGCGCTTGCCGGCGCGCAAATCGTTGCCCAACGGCTTGCCGGTTCGTTTCGGCTCACCGAAAGCACTGAGCAGGTCGTCACGCAGCTGGAAAGCAACGCCGATCGGCAGCGCGAAGCGGTCGAGCGCGAGCAGCGTTTTGGGGCCGGCCGAAGCCAAAATCGCGCCCAAGCGCAGTGGGCCACGCACGGTGTAGCTGCCGGTTTTCAGCTGATACGCGAGCTCGACGTCATACTCGCCGCCGATCAGATCGAGCTGTTGCCCGGCAATGGCATCGAGCTGCATCTCAGCGAAACAGGCGAACGCGGGCAGCGCCGCCGACGCTTTCATCTCGACCTGGCTCAGTGCTTCGAGCGCGACGGCCGATGCGTAGTCGCCCGCAAGGATGCCGGAGGCATGGCCTTTGTGTTCCGAGCGAAAACGCTTGGCCAGGTGCGCGTGCACCGCCGGGCCACCGCGCCGCACCAGATCGCCGTCCATCCAATCATCGTGGATGAGCAGGTAGGCTTGCAGCAATTCGAGGGCCACGCCTGCGTCGAGCGCCGGTTCGAGCTCGGCACGCTCACTGGCCGCGCGATAGCCCGCGACCAGCAACGCGGGGCGGAGGCGCTTGCCGCCGCGCAAACACAAGTCCCGAACCGCCGAGACCATCTCCAGCACTTCCGGCCCATGTCGACGCGCGACATCCAAGCGGGTCTCGAGAAAGCCGCGCAGGCGCTGATCGACTTCGGTCTGGACGGCGCCGAGGAGGGCGAAAAACGGATTCTGCGCCAGAGCCTTGGGCGCAAGCGGCGCCCGGCGCGGCGCGCGCTCCACGCGCTCCACGAGAGAGGCCTTGCGAACAGGGCTCGGTTTGCGGCGCGGGGCGCGGGGAGGCTGCTTACGCGGTGCCATCGGGTTCAGGGGGGGCGCAGCCTACACCGCCTTCATCAGCTCCGGATCGTCAATTTTTTCGCGCCGGTGGCCATCCCGCACGACTTGAATGGCCGGGAATGCCGAGTATGAGAGACTGATCAACTCATGGCCGACATTGCGGAGCGAAAAACCGACCACCTCGATCTCGCGACCTCGGGAGACGTTGGCTTCAAACAGACCACCACCCTGCTCGAATGCGTGAAGCTGGTGCACGACGCCCTGCCCGACCTCGATCTCGACGCGATCGATCTCGGCTCGACCGTGCTCGGAAAGCCGCTCAAAGCGCCGATCTTGATCGCCGCCATGACCGGCGGTGCCGCGCGCGCCGAACGCATCAATCTGGAGCTCGCGGCGATCGCCGAAGAACGCGGCTACGCCTTCGGCCTCGGTAGCCAACGAGCGATGCTCAAGCGCCCGGAAGCCAAATCGAGCTACGCGGTGCGCAAGGCGGCGCCGAACGCGCTGCTCTTGGGCAACCTCGGCATCGTGCAAGCTACGAAAATGAGCAGCGCCGAGGTCGCCGATCTCGCCTTGGAGGTGGGCGCGGACGCGCTGTGCGTGCACCTGAACCCCGCGATGGAAATCGTGCAAGCAGAGGGCGATCGCGATTTCCGCGGCGGACTCGCGACGCTCGAACGCCTGCGCGCGGAGCTGCCGATGCCGGTGATCGTCAAAGAGACGGGCTGCGGCCTTTCGCAACGCGTCGCGGCCAAGCTGCGCCGCGTCGGCATCGCCCACGTCGATGTCTCCGGCGCCGGCGGCACCTCTTGGGTCGCGGTCGAAACGCAGCGCGCGCAGGCCGACAAGAAAGCGCTCGGCCAAGCGTTCTGGGAGTGGGGTATTCCGACCGCGGTCAGCGTCGCGTGGGTCCACAGTCATGGCTTCGAAACCGTGTTCGCCACGGGCGGCATCCAAAACGGTTTGGACATCGCGCGCGCGATTGCACTCGGAGCCAGCGCGGGCGGCATCGCGCGGGCGGCGTTGCAGGCGCTCGAGCAAGACGGACCGAGCGGTGCGCGCCGCTTCTTCGACAACGTCGAAGCGGAGCTGCGCTCGGCGCTGCTGCTCACGGGCTCGCCCGACCTGGGCGCGCTTCGTCTCGCTCCGCGCGTCCTCGTCGGCGAGCTGAAAGACTGGCTCGCGCCTGCAACGCGCTGAAGCGGATGATAGCCGCTACTTGCGTTCGACCGGTGGCGGCGGGTGCGAGTGCGAGACCGAGGACTGGCGCGTTTCGAAGGCCGCCGACGACGCGTTTTGATACAGCGTTTTCGCGCCCGGCCAGTCCGGATTCTTACGCATCAGCTGAATCAACTGCTGCATCGCCATGCCCGAAGCGAGCGAGCCGTCGTACAGGCCGAGCTTGATGCGCACGACCGCATATCGCTCATCGGCCACACTGATGCTCTGAAGTGCGGCTCTCGCGCCACTCAAGTCGTCGGCCTCGAGCATGGCGTCCAACACGTCGGGCTCCAGCACAGAATCATCCGCCATGACCTGGCACCTTATCAGGCTCGCGTCCGCTCTCACAAGCTCCTGAAATGCTTACATTATCCTACGAGCACGCGGCGCCGCGCGGAGCGCCTCACGAAAGCTCGCCTTTTCGCGCACCTGCTCGGCGCCAAGCGCGAAAGCGCGAGCCGAATGGCGGAGAGTTTCCGCGCGAGCGTCGGGTCCGTCTATACTGGTGAGATTCGATGACGAAGGACAAGTGGAGCCGGGGCCCGGACGGTGACGTGCCAGGCACGGATCTGAAGACCGAACGCGACGAGTTCCTGAAGAAGTTCTCGCGAGGCACTCAGCTCACCGAAGACTTCGTGAAAGAGCACGAGCGCATCCAAGGCCGCTTACTGGATCTCGAGCAGGAAAATGCGGGGCTCCGCGCGAAGGTCGAGGCCGACCAAGCCGTTCGCGAGCTACTCAAGAAAATCGAGCGGCTCGAGAACGAGAAGAGTGAGCTCGTCTCTCAATATCGCCAAGCGGAAGCGGCGACCACGGAGTTCACCGCGCGCGTGCACGAGGTCGAGTCGGAGTTCGCGAACTAGGCCAATCTGTTCGTGGCCAGCAACCAGCTGCACTCGAGCCTGTCTCCACGCGGCGTCACTCGCCGCATCAAAGAAGTGCTCGCGCAGTTGGTCGGAGCCGAGCGCTACGCGATGTACCTCGTGAATGCCGAGGGCGAGCAGCTGATCCCAATCGCCTCCGAAGGCGTGCCGGGCAACCAGCTCTTGCCGGTACGCATCGCCGGGACGCGCATCGGGGACGTACTCCGAAAAGGCTCGGCCAGCGTGGCGGATTCCGACCCGAGTCAGGGCACCTTCGCCGATCCGCCGGCCGTGATTCCGCTCTCGGTCGACGACCGGGTGGTCGGAACAATTGCCATCTTTTCGACGCTGGCGCAAAAAAACAAGTTCGACCAGGTCGACTTCGAGCTATTCAAGCTGCTCGGGCAGCACGCGGCGCAAGCCCTGGTCGCCGCCAGCCTATTCGCGCAAGCGGAGCAAAAGCTCCCGGGATTGGAAGCGTTTTTGGACCTCAGCGTGTGATTCATGGCGGAATACTCGTGCTTAATCGTTGAAGACTCGCCCATGATGCGGCAGCTCTTGGTGTTCGCGTTGGCGCGCGTCAAGAACTTGCGCGTCACCGAAGCCGATGACGGCGTCGACGGCCTGCGCAAGCTCGCGTCGGCCCGTTACGACATCATCGTGACCGACATCAACATGCCGATCATGGATGGGCTGAAGCTCGTGAAGCGCGTGCGTACCGATCCGGTGCACAAGGATACGCCGATCGTGATCATCACGACCGAGGGTTCGCAAGAAGACCGTCAGCGTGCCCTCCAGCTCGGTGCGAACGCTTACATCACCAAGCCCATCCAGGCGCCGCAGGTGATCGCCACCGTCAAAGAGCTACTCAAGATCGAGTAACTCGGCGAGCGCCCTGATGACCTTCGTCAAGATCTGCGGCATCACCAGCGTCGACGATGCGCTGCTCGCGATTGCGGCGGGCGCGGATGCTTTGGGGCTCAATTTCGTGCCCACCTCCAAGCGCGTGGTGGATGTAGCGACGGCCACGCACATCGTCGAATCGGTCGGTGATTTGGTGGAGCTCGTCGCGGTCGTCGCCAATCGCAGCGCGGGCGAGCTGGAAGATTTGCGGCGCGCGACCGGCATTCGCTGGCTGCAACTGCACGGCGCGGAGACTTCCGAAGATCTGCACGCGGTCCTGCCGGAGGCATTCAAGGCGGTGGCCATCGGCAGCCCCGAAGACGTGCAACGCGCGTCCGAATACGGCGGTGAGCGCCTACTGTTGGACGCAAAGAGCAGTAGCGGCGAGCTCGGTGGCACCGGCAAGCGCTTCGATTGGGAGCTCGCAAGACCCCTCGTTCACAGCCGCAAGGTGATCGTGGCCGGCGGCCTGTATCCGGACAACGTGGGCGAAGCCGTGCGCGCGCTGCGCCCGTTCGGGGTCGACGTGGCGAGCGGGGTAGAGCTCGCGAGCAACCCGCGCAAGAAGCACGAAGGCCTCTTGCGATCGTTCTTGTACGCCGTGCGGGCCGCCGACAAAGACGCATGACGTCGCCGCGCGCGGTGCTCTCGGGCCTCGCTTGTCTCGTATGGAGCATCGCCTGCGCGGGCTCACCCTTCCGCGGCGGGTACGCCATGCCTGACCAGCCGCTGCCCGGCACGAAGACGCTCGCGCGCTTCATCCCCGGTCACTGCGAAGACGCGACGCACGCCGAGCAGACTCCGCGTTTCACCTCGATCGACGTGGTGGAGACGGCCACCGGGCGCGTTTTGTTGCTCGAGCATCGCCAGGGTCATGAGCTCTTGGTGGCCGAGAATTTTCACCACGATCGCTCGTTTTGGGTATTCGAAGTGGTGTTCGCGGGCGACCACCTGCGGCGTTGGCGTATCCCGAAGTCGGCGTTCGGCAGCGGCTCGCTGCAAGTCGGGCGCCAATTGACCGAGCAGCGCCGTGGCGAGCGCTTCGAGGCGGGCCTGGCCTCGATCCACCTCGACTGCACGCTGGTTGCCAAGGGCAGCGCGTTGCCGTACCGCTCGACAACCCCGGCTCCCTAAAGTATCGCCAAGGGCATGAGCCACGCGAAGCCAGAACCGAGCCGCGTCGAACTCGCCTGGGACGAAGCCGCGCTCGGCTACGACGCCTACTTCGGCCCTCGCTTTGCGCCCTACTTGGCCACGACCTTGGGCGCGCTGATCGGCCGCGCCTTCGAGTTGCCGAGTACGGGCTGCATCGTGGTGCCGTGCGTGGGTCCGGGTCGGGAGCTCGGTCCCTTGGCGCACGCCTTCGCCGGGCGTCAAATCGTTGCCAGCGATCTCTCGAGTGAAATGGTGAAGCTGGCATGCGCGCGCAGCGCGCGTTTTCCCAATGTGTCCGTCGGCCAAGACGACGCGACCCAACTGCGCGCGCCCGGCCCGCCAGTGGCGGGGCTATTCAGTGCGTTTGGCCTGCAATTGTTGCCGGATCCGCCGGCCGTGCTCGAATCGTGGCTTCGCTTACTGCAGCCGGGGGGCGTGGCAAGCGTGATGTTTTGGCCCCGAGAGAGCGACGTGAATGGGCCGTTCGACGTGATGCGTCGCTTGCTCGCCGAGTCGAGCCTGCTCGATCACGGTTGGGAACTACGACTCACGGCGTCCGCCCAGGCCGCGTCCGCTCGGGTCCGGGCGGACGTCCCCGTCCGCTTCGAGATGCAGCACGATGACGCGCGTAGCTTGTGGCACGCGCTGACTCGACTCGGCCCGCTGCGCGGACTGGCGCTCGCACGCGGCGAAGCCTTCGTCGATGAGCTGGGCGGGCGCTTCGCAGCCGAATTGCCCGCCGGGCCTCTGAGCCACACGCCCGAAGCGCGGTTACTCCTGATCGAACGGCAATAGACGCACTTCGAGTGCCGAACTCACTCGAGCGGGACGACGTGCTGCGCGACGTTGATGCCGAGTGGCGACGTAGTAACGATCGTGAAATTCGCGTAACCGCCGCCCGGCGCCTCCCCCACCGAGCCCACGTTCACGATCCGCACGTCCGCAACCGAACGGTCGAACGGAACGTGGCTGCCACCGCAGACGATGATGTCGCCTGGTTCGTCGCCGAGCAGCGCAATCAACTCGTCGTCGCTCATCTCCACGCTGAAGGGTTCGCTCGGATCGAGCGGTGAGCCGTGCACGGCCAAGAGCGTATGCCCCGATTCGATCGGCAACGTGGCAACCGTCGGCAACTGGCCAATGCGCGTCACGATGATCTCGCCGAGCTCGTGCTGAACTTGACGCAGGCGCTCGATGCGGTTGCGCTCGACCTCGCTGGTCGCGCTCAACTTGTTGGGGTCGATTTGCGCCAGCGCTCGGTCACCCACGCCCTGCACGCACAGCGCGCGGTGGCCGAGCAGTGTTTTCCACACCGCCAGCGGCGCGGGCCCTGGGAAACACAGATCGCCGCAGGCCACGAGCTGATCCCAACCGAGGCTATCGGCCTCTTTGATCACCGCGTCCAATGCAGCCGCGTGGCCGTGAATGTCCGAGATGCACAAAAACCGCATACCCCACGGTTCGTACGGTCAGGCGGGCTCGGGGACAAGGGGCTATGCTCGTGGTCCGCGGGCACCGCGGGAATTGAGCCACGAAAATCGCCGTGACACTCGCCCAAGAACTTCGAAACCTGGCCTTCGCGATCGCCCCGGAGCGGGCCCAAATGCTGCTCGCCGATCAGAGTGGACGCGAAGGCGGCATGCTCGGCGTGCTGCTCGGGTCTGCATTCCCGGCGTTGACGCCGACCGCGGGCTTCCAACACGACGCGCTCGACTTGATCGCGCGCGAGGGCTTTCGGGCCCGCCGCCGAGAGCGTGAGTTGTTCCCCGCGCTGCGCGGCACGCTCAGAGCGCGCGAAGATACGGAACGCGGCATCGCCTCCTTGCGACGCCGCGTCTGGGCCGAGAAGGCGCGCATCGCATTGCGTGAGCTGTTGCCCGTGCGCCTGGGCGGCGCGAGCATCGAAGTGACCGCCGGTGAAATCAGTGCGCTCGCGGCGGCCGCGTTCGACGCATCTCTGATCGAAGCCGAAGGCGCGATCACCGAGCGCTTCGGTCAGCCGCTCCGCGCGGACGGCCTGCCCTCGACGCTCGTGATGCTGGGCCTGGGTAAACTGGGTGGAAATGAGCTGAATGCGGGCTCGGACGTCGACGTCGTCTTCATCTACGACACCGACGAGGGCGAGAGCCAGATCTCGCTCCACGAGCACTTCAGCCGCGTGGTGCGGCGCGCGGTCGCCACGATGGGCACCCCCAGCAAAGACGGCCTGATCTGGCGCGTCGACCTGCGCTTGCGTCCGGAAGGCGCGGCGGGCGCGATCGTCAACTCGGTGGCCGCCGCCGAACGCTACTACGAGACTTGGGGTCGGCTGTGGGAGCGCGCCGCGCTACTCCGAGCGCGACCATGCGCGGGTGATCTCGAACTCGGTCGCTTGCTGAGTCGCGAACTGGTGACGCCCTTCGTGTACCGGAACCGCGTCGACCCCACGATCGCCGAAGCCTTGAGCGAGCTGGTCGTGCGCTCGCGGAACGAACTCAGTCCGGACCCGGAGCGCGATCTCAAACTCGGCCCGGGCGGCATCCGCGAGGCCGAATTCTTCGTGCAATCGCTGCAATTGGTGTGGGGCGGCCGGGAACAGGCGCTGCGCGTGCAGGGCACGCTGCCGGCGCTCGCGCGGCTGCGCAGTCAGGGGCTCGTCACCGATCGCGAAGCACGCGGGATTGCCGAGTCGTACGTGCTCTTGCGCCGGATCGAACACCGCGTGCAATGGGCCACCGGCGTGCAAACCCACCTCCTGCCGAACGACGAAGAAGAGTACGCGCGCTTGGCGCGCAGCTTGGGCTTCTCGGACAGCAACGGCCTGCGGCGTGAACTCGAGCTCGCACGCGAACGGGTGAGCACGACCTTCCAGTCACTCACGCACGGTTCGGCCCAGACGAGCACTCGGCGCACACCCCGAATCAGCGAGCTCGAGGGCGACGATCCCGAACTCGGGCGCGTCGCGGAAGAGCAGTTTCGCAGCGCGGACATGGGCGAGCACGTGACCGCGTTGGCCCGCCGCCCCGACGGTCTGCTCGGCGCGCTGACCCGTGACCGCCACCCGGGCTTGCCCGACAGCGTGCTGGACGCGCTGGCCAGCTCCGCCGATCCGGAGCAAGCCGCGCGCTATTTGCGCTCATTTTTCGGCAAATTCCTCGCGCCCGCGGCCTACGTCAACGCGCTCGGGGAAGACCGCCGCGCGCTGCAGCGCTTGATCACGGCCTTCGGTGCCAGCGCGTTCGTGGGCGACGCGGTCTCTAGCCGACCCGAGCTGGCGGACGTGATCTTGTTCGGCGGAGGCGGCGTGAGCGATCCGCAAGCCGCCGTGCGCGCCGAGATCTGGAACGCCGCGCAATCACTCTCGCCCGACGCCGATCACCATGAGCGTGAAGAGTCGTTCATCGGCGCGCTGCGCGCAGCCAAGCGGCGTATCACGGTCGAAGTGGCGGTCGCGGACCTCGCGGGCACGATCGGCATGCGTGATGCCACGCGCATCTTGGCCGATCTGGCGGAGGAAGTATTGTCCTGCGTGGTGCGCCACGTGTTCGGCGACGTGCCCGGCTTCGCGGTGCTCGGCCTCGGCAAGCTGGGCGGTCGAGATTTGGGCTACGGCTCGGATTTAGACGTAATTTTCTGCTTTTTGCCGAGCGCTGCCCCCGAACCCGAAGACGCCACGACCCACTTCGTGCGCGGGGCGCAACGCGTGATCCGCCTGCTCACCGAGCCCCACGCGGCCGGCCCCGGGTACGAACTCGACGCGCGCTTACGCCCCTCGGGCTCACACGGCCTGCTCGTCACGTCGCTCGCTTCCTTCGCGCGCTATCACGGGCAACCACTCGACGGCAGCGAGCTCGAACCCGGCCCCGCCGTGCTTTCTTCGGGGGCGCCCTGGGAGCGGCAGACCTTGCTCCGCGCCCGCGGCGTAGTCGGTGACCCAGACCTACTGCGCAGGGCGCTCGCGGTCGCGTGGCGCGCCGCGTACGACGGCGGCGCGCCGCCCGCGAGCGAGATGCATTACCTGCGCACTCGCCTCGAAAAAGAGCAGGGTCGCGAACGCGAGGGCCGCTACAACTTGAAGACCGGCCACGGCGGGCTCCTCGATATCGAATTTGCCGTGCAATGGCTGCAGATGAAAAACGGCGCGGATCACCGCATTCGCACGCCCGATCTGGGCCTGGCGCTGAGCGCGCTGCACGCGTCCGGCTACCTGAGTACCGCCCACTTCGAAGTCTTCAACGACGGCTACCGCTTCTTACGTCAGCTCGAACAACGCATCGTGGTCAAGACCGGCGTCAGCGCGGGCAGCGGCGCGGTCGTCGACACGCGCGGCGTCGGCATGGCGCAGCTCGCTCGCCGGATGGGCTTCCAAGACGGGCAAGGGCAACGCGCGAGCGAGCACCTGATCGCTCGCTACAAAGACGTCACCGACGGCGTGCGCGCGAGCTACGAACGCGTGCTGGGCCTGACCTGAGGGGCGCTCACGATCCGGCCACGCACCTCGCGCCGCGCGGTGTTCCCGGCGCGAACGACTACGCGAGCAGTTTTGCGGCTTCGATCGCGGCGTAGGTGAAGATGATGTCGGCGCCGGCGCGCCGGAACGAGAGCAGGGTCTCGAGGATCGCCTTGTCGTAGTCGAGCCAGCCATGTTGGGCGGCGGCCTTGAGCATCGCGTACTCGCCGCTGACTTGATACGCGGCGATCGGCAAAGCGGTCAGCTCGCGCACGTGGCGCACGACGTCCAAATACGGCAGCCCCGGCTTGACCATCAGCCAATCGGCACCTTCGGCTTCGTCGAGCCGCACCTCGCGCACTGCTTCGCGTACGTTGGCGGGGTCCATTTGATAAGTCTTCTTGTCGCCGCCGCGCGGAGCCGAATCCAGCGCTTCACGGAATGGTCCGTAAAACGCAGACGCATACTTCACGCAGTAGGCGCAGATCCCGACTTGGTTGAACCCTGCTTCGTCCAAGGCCGCGCGAATCGCGCCCACGCGCCCGTCCATCATGTCACTCGGCGCCACGATGTCCGCCCCCGCGCGCGCCTGAGCCACGGCCATCTCGGCCAAGATCGGCACCGTGATGTCGTTGTCGATGCGGCCGTCGATCACCACGCCGTCGTGCCCGTCCGAGGAATACGGATCGAGTGCCACGTCGGTGATCACGAGTAAGTTCGGCAGCGCCGACTTGAGCGCGCGCACCGTACGCTGCAAGAGCCCCGCGCTGTTGGTGCTCTCCGCGCCGCGCGGATCCTTCACGTCGTCGCTCAACGCCGGGAACAGCGCGACACCGGGAACACCGAGCGCGAACGCCTGAGCCGCGGTCTCGACCAATAAGTCGATCGACAAGCGGGCCTGCCCGGGCATGGACGAGATCGGGGTGTGTAGCCCCTCTCCCTCCTGCACGAACATCGGATAAATGAAGCGCTCCGGGCCGAGCGCGGTTTCGCGCACGAGACCACGGACCTGGGCATTGAGCCGATTGCGGCGAGGGCGAACGAGCATGAGGCCCTTAGCCTACCGCAGGCTCAGCCACCTTCCAACGCGTACTCCCAGTTCTCTTCGTCGCACGCGGCGCTCAGTTCACGCCGCAAATCCTCGAGCGCCAGGGCCGACGGGATCTGCAGATTGGCCTCCAAAATGAACAGCGGTGTACCGCTCTCGGCGGCAAACTCCAGGCGCGATTCTAGCGAAGCCACGTTCACCCCGCGGCCCGCGAGCACCGCCGCCACGCGCTGCACGATGCCCGGCCGGTCCACGCCCGTGACCCGGATGCGAAACGGCAGAAAGTCCTGCGCGATTTGGCGCGACGTGGTGGGCTTGGTGAACAAGTGCAGGCCGAGCCGCTTGCCCAGCTCATCGACGCGGGCTTCGACGTGCTTCGTGCTCTGCTCGTCTCCCGAGAGCAACACCAAGAGCGCGAACTCGCCGCCCAAGATCGCCATCCGACTGTCCTCGAGGTTTGCCCCCGCCGCGAGCACCATCGCCGAAATCTCACTCACCAACCCCGGCCGATCCGGCCCCACCGCCGTGAGCACGAGGTAACTCTTGTTCGCCATGCCCGACTAGTTAGCCAACTAAGTCAGCCTGAGCAAGCTCGCCCAAAAAACGCAAAACATGAACGTTCCTCCTCTCCTCTGCCCACGTGAACGTCAACGTGCCCGTGCCCGATCGTCTCTCCTTCTCGTCGTCTCACGCCCAGAACATTCCCGCCCCACGAGCTGCGTTGCAGGATCGCGATCGCTCATCCCCTCTCGACCCGACCCAGGGCGCCGTCACGAATGACCCACCCGGTGGAGTTGTCGCAACCGCGGTCGTGGTTGCGGCGTGAGCGCGCGTCAGATCCCCAAAAACGCGAAGAAATCAGCCGCGGTTCCGGCTTTCTTGCCGCGGCTTTGGCGATCGCTCTGGCGCGCGTTCCAGCGCGCGACTTTGGCTTGGTAAGCGGTGGTCGCGGCGATGTGCCTGCCGTGCAGCAATCGCACTTTGTCGAGATCGTTTTCGCCGTTCATCTCGTACAGGCAATCCGTGGCTTGAATCAATTTCAAGCGGCGGAGTTTGCCATCATCGGCGAAGGTCGGATCGAACGGAAAGATGCGGCAACCGAGGGGGCGATGGTTGTAGATCGTGCAGCGGTCGTCCGCGCCGAGGTAGCGACAGCCGCCGCCTTCGTGACGCAGCACCATCACGCGCTTGCCCTGACGCAGCATGACGAACGCCTCGGGCTCGTCGTCCATATCGATGCCGTTGCGGTCGACCCAGCGCACGAGTTCGTGACTGCTTTCACCCGTGTGGCGCACGATGCGTCGGATGTCCGAGTCGGTCAGCGGCAAGAGCGGCTCCTTGCAGCAATTGCCACAGCCGGTGCAGCGAAACTTCAGGTACTTCTCGCCCGGTGCCACGCCCGCGATCTGTATCAAAGACCGAGACGCGGGTCGAGAGTGTCACTGGCAAGGCGGTGAGCTCGCGAAGTCCGAACCCGGGGCGCATAAATCTTCGGGCCCGCGCCCGAAGTGGTTCAAGTAAAATTTCCGAAAGCGCTCGGTATCGACGCAGTCCGCGCGCAGGGTGAAGCCCCAAGCGCTCACACCCCATCGTACATCCAGAAGCGGGTCGGGCGTGAGCACCACGCGGCGCGGCGTAGCGGGGCCGCACAGGGGGTCGGACGGCAATGCGTCGATCATCGCTTGAACTTCGGCAACTTCGTCGGCACAGCCGTCGGCCGAGTCCGCGCAATTGTAGCTGTACACGACCGCGCCGTGCTCCAGGTCATGCACCCAAAAGCCGCGCGGCACGGGGAACGAGTAGCTCTGGAACGCCGCCCAAACCGGGTAGTGCTGACCGCCCGCCGGCGGATTGTCCGGATAGTCGAGCTCGGTGCAGACGGTGACGTGCGTCTCGTCGAGGCCCGTGACGGTCTTGGGTTGCACGTTGCAAGCGCCGCCGGGCTCGTCGGCACCGCCGGTGCCTCCGGACTCGTCCGAACACGCGCTCACCGTGTAGGCAAGCAGCGTGGTCAACGCGAGTGTCGAGATAGCGCGGAGAAACCCCCGGCAGACGCCCCGGAATCGCGAAAACGAGAACCTCACCAGTCCTACGTTAGCAGACCCCGGGGCCGTTGAAACGTGCAAGAATGGTGGCTGAATGTCGCTCAAGATCGATCAGGACCATTCACGGTTCCGCAACATCGTTCGCGGCAAGATTCGCCAAAACCTGCGCCGCTACATCTCGCAAGGCGAGATGCTCGGACGCAAGGGTAAGGATCTCGTCTCGATTCCGATCCCGCAGATCGACATCCCGCGCTTTACCTTCGGGGATAAGCAGAAGGGTGGCGTCGGTCAAGGCAAAGGAGACTCTGGCGATCCCGTAGGTGGTGAACAAGCCGAGGGTGAAGACGGCGCAGGGCAAGCCGGCAAAGACGCGGGCGATCACGTCCTGGAAGTGGACATCACGCTCGACGAGCTGGCCGACATCTTGGGTGAAGAGCTCGAGCTGCCGGCGATCGAGAACAAAGGCAAGAGCCGCATCATCGCCGCCAAGGATCGCTACACCGGCATTCGCCGCGTCGGTCCCGAGTCGCTTCGTCACTTCAAGCGTACGTACAAAGAGGCGCTGCGTCGCTCGATCGCCAGCGGCGCGTACGACCCGGGCAACCCGGTGATCGTGCCGCAGAAGGAAGACAAGCGCTTCCGCTCGTGGAAAGAGGACCACGAGCCCGTCGCCAACGCCGTCATCTTGTACATGATGGACGTCTCCGGCTCGATGGGTGACGAGCAAAAAGAGATCGTGCGCATCGAGAGCTTCTGGATCGACACCTGGCTGCGCCGCCAATATCAGGGTCTGGAATCGCGCTACATCATCCACGACGCGGTGGCCCGCGAGGTGGATCGCGAGACGTTCTTTCGCACGCGGGAGTCAGGCGGCACGATGATTTCGAGCGCTTATCGGCTGTGCGCGCAAATCATCGACGAGCATTATCCATCTTCGGAGTGGAACATCTACCCGTTTCACTTTTCCGACGGCGACAACTGGTCGATGGACGACACCCTCACTTGCATCGAACTGATGAAGAAGGAAATCCTGCCCAAGGTGAATCTGTTCGCCTACGGCCAGGTGGAGAGCCCGTACGGCTCAGGTCAGTTCGTGAAAGATTTACGCGAACACTTCTCGAGTGACGAGCGCGTGATCACGAGCGAGATTCGGGATCGCGATGCGGTCGTCGGCAGCATCAAAGAGTTCTTGGGCAAAGGGAAATAAGGCATGTCGCAGTTTGCCACCAACACCACGCTGCCGCGCTACCTGAGGGATGAACAAGACAAGATCGAGAAGATCGCGCGTGCCCACGGGCTCGATTTTTTTCCCGTCGTGTTCGAGATGCTCAGCTACGACCACATGAACGAGATCGCCGCCTACGGTGGCTTTCCCAATCGTTACCCGCATTGGCGTTTCGGCATGGAGTACGAGCGGCTCAGCAAGAGCTACGAGTACGGCCTGTCGAAAATCTACGAGATGGTGATCAACAACAACCCCTCGTACGCTTACCTGCTGGAAGGCAACAGCCTCACCGATCAGAAGCTCGTGATGTGCCACGTGTTCGGGCATGTCGATTTCTTCAAGAACAACTTCACCTTCCGCGCGACGGATCTGGACGCGGGCGAGCACATTGCGGACCCGATTGGCCGCCGAAAAGAGGGCTACGACCCCAACCGGCGCTGGGTGGACAAGATGGCCAACCACGGCTCCGCCGTGCGGCGCATCGTCGATCGCTACGGCATCCACAAGGTGGAAGAGTTCGTGGATGTTTGCCTCTCGCTCGAGAACTTGATCGACCCCTGGTCTCGCTTCGTGGTCCGCCGCCGTGACTCCCGTCCGGATGAAGAGCCCGCGCAGGTGGAAGTGCCGCGCCTCCGCTCCAAGGACTACATGGAGGAGTTCATCAATCCGAGCGAGTACATCGAAGAGCAGAAGAAGAAGATGGAAGCCGAGCGCGAGCTGGAAAAGGGCAAATTCCCGGCCCAGCGCGAGCAGGACGTGCTCTTGTTTTTGCTCGAGAATGCGCCGCTCGAACGTTGGGAGCGCGCGATCCTGAGCATCATCCGCGACGAGGGCTACTACTTCGTGCCGCAGATGCAGACCAAGATCATGAACGAAGGCTGGGCCTCGTATTGGCATTCCAAGATGATGACGGGCGACGTCTGCGACTGGAGCGAGATCGTCGACTACGCCGAGAACAACGCGGGCGTGATGGCCACCAGCGGTGGCCGTTTGAACCCGTACAAACTGGGCGTCGAGCTGTACCGCAACATCGAAGAGCGCTGGGACAAGGGCCAATTCGGCCAAGAGTGGGAAGACTGCGACGACCTCGACGTGAAAAAGAACTGGGATCTGCGGCTTGGTCTGGGCAAGCAGAAGGTGTTCGAGGTACGCGCGTTGTACAACGACGTGACCTTCATCGACGAGTTTTTGACTCCCGAATTCGCGATGGAAAACAAGATGTTCACCTTCAATTGGTCGAACCGAAACGAGCGCTACGAGATCGACACCCGCGAGTTCCAAGCCGTGAAAGAGAAGCTGCTCGCGCAGCTGACCAACTTCGGCAACCCGTCGATTTTCGTCGAAGACGCGAATTACGAGAACCGCGGCGAGCTCTTGCTCTCCCACGAACACCGCGGGGTCGACCTACGCAACGACTACGCGCGTGAAACGATGGCAAGCTTGGTGCGGATCTGGAAGCGTCCGGTATCACTCGCCACGCTGGTGGACGGCAAGCGCGCGGTCTTGCGCTACGACGGCAAAGAGCACGGCGTGCGCCACGACGCGCCCTGAGCCTCGCATGCGTGCGCACGAACAGCTCGCTCTGACGGCGTTGCTTGCCATCGGGCTTGGCGCGTGTGCGTCCCCCGGTGCGGCCCCGCCCGCCGCGCCCGCCGCGCCCGCGGCTGCTACCGCAGTCAGCGCTCCGCCGCCGGCCGCGGCGCTGCCGGCAGCGAAGCCGCTCGCCAGTGCCCCGAAATGCGCCGGGACGTGCCGCGATGTAAAACCCGTCGTCAACGCGCCGGCCGCGCTAAAGCCGCCCGAATCCGCGCCGGCGGCAGCGGTAGCGCCTCCAGCACCGCCCCCACCGCCGCCCAAGCCGGTGCAGGGAGGCTTGGCACGCGGCTCGGCGGAACCGTTCGACGTCGAGCTCGCCGCGGGTGACCAAGCATACCAAGCGGACGACTTGGCCGGCGCCAAGACGCACTACGAGAAGGCGCGAAAGCTCGCCCCCAAAGATCCTGCGCCGCAGATTGGCCTCGTGCGCGTCGCCCTCGCCGATAGCGACATCCCGACTGATTTCGCGTCCGCGCCGAAGAACCCGAGCGCGCTCGCGCTCTTGCGCAAGGTCGACGCGGCGCTCAAGCTCGACGATGCGTACGCCCCTGCTTACGTCGAACGCGGCCGCTTGCTCTTGATCTTGGGCTCGGCGCCGGAGGCGCTGAACGCGCTCGACCGCGCGCAGCGCTTGGCACCGGACGACGCCGAAACTCAATCCGCGCTGGGCGTCGCGCTGCTCGCCACGGGCAAACCGGCAGAAGCGCTGACCCGGCTGCGCAAAGCCGCTGAGCTGGATCCGGACAGCCCCGAGCGCTTGACGAACCTCGGCACCGCGCACTTGATCCAAGGTGAGGTTGCCGAGGCGGTGCGCGCATTCTCGCGCGCAGCCACGCTGTCGCCCAACGACGCAAAAGTCCACGGTGACCTGGGCACGGCGTACTTGGCGCTGAACCAAACCGCCAAGGCTTTGCCAGAGCTCGACCGCGCGGTGGCACTCGCGCCGGAGCGCGCGACCTACGTCTCGAACCTATCGTATGCCTACTTTCTGGCAGGCCAGTTGGAGCTTGCGATCAGCACCGCCACCAAGGCAAGCGTACTCGATCCGAAGCTCGGCTCGGCGTGGATCAACCTCGGCACCGCGCTGGCGAAGAAAGGCGATTTACCCGCGGCGGAACGCGCCTATCAGCGCGCGCTAGCGCTCGATCCGAGTGACCCGCGAGCCAAGGCCAACCTCGCCGAGCTGGCCGAGATGAAGCGCGGCAAGCGCGGTGAGACCGGTAGCGCGCCTGACAAGAAGTGAAACGTTTGCCAGCGCAGGTTGGCTAGAGCATGATTTCGCGCGATGCGATTTCGCTTATCTAAGCTTTTCCGGCGCGCCCAGCTGCCAGCCGTGGTCGGTCTTGGCACGTTGCATTGGCTCGCGGCCTGCGCCGGCAAAGAATTCACGGCCAATGGCGGCTCGAGCAGCGCCGGCAGCGGTATCAGCGGTAGCGCCGGAGACACGAACGAAGCCGGCGAGAGCGGCAGCACGGAAGGCGGCCGCGGTGGCAGCGCTAACGGCGGCCGCGGTGGCGTGCCGGGCAGCGGCGGCAAGACGAATACGGGCTGTGACTGCTTGCCGGGCACGTATTGCCAAGACGGAACCGGCGATTGCGTCGCATGCAGCAATTTCGCGCGCTTCACGTTCGCGAAGCCGCAAAAGCTGACCTCGCTCGGGCAAAGCGCCAACAGCGAGCGCTTCCCGCGGGTGGGCTTGACGAGCTCATCGCTCTTTTACGTCGTGGGGGGCGCAGACAACGCGAAGATCCGATATGCGGCCGCGCCCGTCAGTAGCGTCGGCATCGCGCTCTCCGGCTCGGACCGCATCGAGAGCGGGCCGCTGTTCGTGCGCGGATTCGCCGATCGTAACCTGTTTTTCGATCGTCTCGACGCGGGCAACCGCAAGCTGATGATGGCAACGTGGACCGCGCCCGCCGAGGTGACGGCCGATGCGCTCATCGAGGAGCCGATCAACGCGCCCGGCTTCGACGACTACAGCATCGCCATCTCGCCCGACACCGGGCGCGCGTATTGGATGAGCACGCGCAACGGGCAGGCCGAGCTGCTTTTGCAGGCGACGGGCGTCGACGCTTCGCCAACTCCCGAAGTCTTGGATTTGAAGGTCAAGGCCGGCAAGTCCGAGTGCCCGCGCTCGGGGGAGGACGCCACGCCCTGGGTCAACGTTGCCGGTACGCTGCTGCTGTTTCGCAACCCGTCCGTCGACGAAGGCTGTGCAGAAAACGACTCCGGCGCATTCGACCTGTTTGCCGCCTCGCTCGACGCCGCGGGCAAGCCGAAGAGCGCGGCCGTACCGCTCGGCTCACTGAATTACACGGGCGGCATGTCGAGTGAGACCGACCCGAGCTTGTCCCCCGATTCGTGTACGATCTACTTCGCGTCGAACAACGAGACCGGAGATTTCGACGTGTACAAGGCGCAGCGCAACTAGCACGTGCACTCGTTCACTCGCCGCCCATGGCCGTGACGTAGTTCTCGATGACCGTCAGCTGGTCCGGCGCGAGCGCGGCGAATTCGAGGCCGATGGCGCCCGTGCCGCGGGCCTTCTTCACCCAGCGCGCGATCGCCGGCACTTCCAGCAATTTGCCGGTGATGGGCAACGCGAAGCGCACGCTGACGCGCTCCTCTTGGCCGAACGCCTGGGGCGCGAGCACGAGTAGGCCGCCCACGGAGATGTCTTCACTGCGACCCTCGATCGAGCTGCCGTTCGCGCACAAGATCCGGATTGGCGTGACGTACGGCGCGCGCGCAAAGCGGCGACGAGTCGACGACGGTTGCTCCGGCAGCGGCGGCGGGACGAGCAAACCCGCGGTGGCTCCCGCCGCGGGCGACGAAACTGCCGCCGAAGCGACCGCAGGAGCCGGGCGCGGCGGAACCATTGCCGGCGCGGGCGGCACCGGACCGCGCTGCAGCGGATTTTTGTTCGGAGGGGGGCGCGGAACGACCGCGCGCAGGCCGAGCAGAGACGTCGGCAGCGCATCCCCCGTCGGGACACGGCTGAGCGCCTCTGCGAAATCACGCACCGTCGCGTAGCGATCGGCGCGATCGCGGGCCAAGGCGATCTCGATCGCGGCCTCCAGCTCGGGCGGAACCTGCGGGCAGCGCGCGCTCAGCGAAGGCACCGGCTCGGTCGAAACCTTCAGCAGCACTTCGCCGAAATTGCCCTCGAAAGGCACGGTGCCGGCCAGGGCTTCGTACAGGCTGATGCCCAGCGCGTAAATGTCGCAGCGCGCGTCGATGTCTTCTTGCGCCAAAAGCTGCTCGGGCGCCATGTATTCGGGCGTGCCCAGCACCGCACCCTGCAGAGTTATTTTCTGGTCCTGCTGCGGCAGGCGCGCGATGCCGAAGTCGAAGATCTTGACGCGCTCGCGACCGGATTGACTGCGCGAAATGAACACGTTGCTCGGTTTGATGTCGCGATGCCAAATCCCGTGCTCGTGCGCCACCGCCAGCGCGTCACACAGCTGCATGCCGATGTACAGCGCGTCCGCCACGCTGATGCGCCGGCGCACGGCGAGGATCCCTTCCAGCGTGCGACCTTCGAGCAGCTCCATCACCAAGTAGGGAGTGCCGTCCTCGGTCTCACCGGCATCTAAGCCGAGCACGATGCCCGGGTGACGGGCGACGGTCAGCGCGCGTGCCTCGAGCAGCAAGCGCAAATGCGACTCCGACGTCGCCGCTTGCTCGGCGAGCAGTAGTTTGATCGCCACGGGGCGGCTCGTGTACAGGTGCTCGGCTTCGAACACGGCACCGGCACCGCCGCGCGCGATCTCGCGCTTCAATCGATAGCGGCGGTCGACGACCGAGCCCACGTCGAGCTGAAGTTTGCTCTTGGGCCTGGTTTTCGCCGCTAGCACACGCGCCATGCCCCGTCGGATACGGCCATGAGGCGCCCTGCTTGAGGGTCCGCGGACTAAATGCAACACGCGCCGGCCACGCGCCGGTTGCGCGGGCCCACTCACGCGCACCTACATCACGGCTCGCCGACGCGCACGCGCACGGCGCCGCTCGCGGGCGAGAACGGCAGCTCACCGCGCCGCACGCGCACGAGCGCGGGCTTGGCCGAGATCAGCCGGCCCATGAAGGCATTGAACCCCAAATCCGTGGCCGGATCGGCCGCGTCGAAGCGCGCGTGCACCAGGTACAATCCGGGGCGCGCAAACGCGTGCGCCGGGCACATCTCGATCAGACGAGTCACGGCCGAGAATTTCCCGCCCGGGCGGAGCGTTTGCACGGCGGAGCGATCCGCCGGTGAACGGCGATCAGGCTGGGGATCACAGTGGAACACGCCGTCGGGGCCGCTCACCTCGTAGGTGACCATCTCGCGGCGGAAGTACAAGTCCTGCTTCTTCGGCCCGCGATTGACGAAGGTCGAAGTCGCCGTGACGGCGCCCTCGTTGGCCGCGTCGTTGCCGGAAATGCTCAGCTCGAGTCCGGGGGCGGGCGGCGCGACTCCGGGAGGCAGCTTGGGAACGGTCGCGAAATTGGAGCCTAACGTGAAGGGCGTGCCGCTGAGCTCTTTGATGCGACGCTCGCTCGGCTCGCCGCCGCCGTTCCCCGGTAGCGATCCGCGCGCCTCGCTCGGCTCGGCCACGAACGGTTCGCTCTGGACTCCCGGCTTTTCTTCGCGCTTGCCGGCCTTCCAAGTCACTTTCAGCTTCGGCGGCCAGCCGAAGCGCGCGCTCACTTGCGCTCCCTCCACCAACGGCCAAGGCGTTTTGCCCAGGCAGTACAGCCGCGGGTCGAAGTTTTGCACCAGGCCTTCACCGGGTTCGAGCTTGATCGCGAGCGCGGCGTCGACCGAGCCCGGAATCACGTCGGCCGGTAGCCGACACAGCACCGGCTTTGGCGGCTTCTTGGCTTTGGGGAATTTGTTCTTGGCGCTTGGCGCTTCGGGCTCGGGCGTCGGCAGCTGAATCTCGAGCGTGAGGAGCCGCGCGTCGAAGTCGACGACGGCGGCTTCAGTGCCGCGATTGACCAGCGCGAAGGCCCAGGGCAACTCCGCACCGAGCTCCATGACTTCGAAACGCAACCCGAGCGGCGCGGCGCCCGAGCCCTCACCGCTCTTGGCCACCAGCGCATGAGCCACCGCCGGATCGACGATCGGTGGTGCGCTCGGCTCGGCGTCCGCCCCTGCATCCGCCCCTGCATCCGCCACGACGGCGGGCGCGGCATCGCGGGGGCCGGCGTCCGACTCGTTGACCGTAGACCCGGCGGATTGATCACCCGTGAGCGAGCCGGGCTCGAGCGCGGGCTTAGCGCCACCGCCGCAGCCGAACGCGGCACCACACATTCCCAAACCGAGCATCCAGCTCGCAGCACGCATGCGGGCGGCGTAACATATCCCCCGTGCGCGGCCTATACCCGATCGTTGACGTCGACAGCCTGCAGGAGCTCGGCACGCAGCCCGAGGCGATCGTTGCCTTCGCGGAGCGTGTCTTATCGGCGCGACCGCCGCTGCTGCAGCTGCGCGCCAAACACGCCGGCACACGCGATACACTCGAGCTATTGCGCGCGCTCCGGCCGCTGTGCACGCAGTTCGGCGCGCGCTTGATCGCCAACGATCGACCCGATTTGGCCGTCCTCGGACAGTGCGACGGCGTGCACATCGGTCAGGAAGATCTTCCTCTCCCCTTGGTGCGTTTGCTGGCACCGGGGCTGCTCGTCGGCGTGTCCACGCACAACCTCGAGCAACTCTCCGCCGCGCTCGCGGAGAAGCCGGACTACGTGGCGTTCGGGCCCGTATTCGGCACGGCCTCGAAAGAGCGCGCCGATCCTTCGGTGGGGGTCGCGTTGCTCTCCGAAGCACACGCGGCGGCGCGCGCGGCCGGTATCCCGCTCGTCGCGATCGGCGGCATCACGCTCGAGCGCGCGGCGCAAGTGGCCGAGCATTGTGAACTTGCCGCGGTGATCGCCGCGCTGCAACCGGACCGACGCTCGCTGAGCGGCGTGAGCGAAGCGGCGCAGGGGCTGCACGCGGCGCTCAGTCAGGCTCAGATCTGACGCAAGCGGTAGATCATCGCCTCCAAAGCGAGCGCGGGAGACACGTTGCGCTCGACGTCTTGCATGGCCGACAGCACCACGTGATGGCGTGCCGCCGAGCGCTCGGCTTCTTCGACCTGCGTGGTTACTTGTTCACGGCCCGCGAAAGCGAGTGATTGAGCGAAGTAGGCGAGCAAGCCGCGCAAGCTGTCGCGCTCGCGCCGCGCTTCTGCGAACTTGATGCCCAAAGCCAAGTCGCGCGCGGCCATCGCCGCGTGGGCCGCCGAAACGAACTCTTCACGCTCCTTGATGGCGTCTTCCGAGGCCAGGTCGAGCGCCAGCGCGACGCTGCCTTGGGCCAGCGCGGCGACCTTCGGATCGAGCCCTTGCTTTTGCAAAATCTGCGCGACCAGCGCGTCCGGCAAGGGCGAGAAGCGGACGGGCAGCGTGCGCGAGCGAATCGTGTCCAAGAGCCGATTGGGGCGACTGGTCAAGAGCACGAAGTGAGTGCCCTGCCCTGGCTCTTCGAGCGTCTTGAGCAATGCATTGGCCGCGGACACGGTGAGCTCGTCCGCGTCGCGCACGATGAACACGCGGGCGCGGCCCTCGTGCGGCCGATAGCCGACGCGCTCCAAGACCATCCGCCGCACTTGCTCGATGCTGATGCCGGTGGCTTCGTTTGCGCTGATGCGCCCGCGGTACAGTCCGCGCTGAAGCACGATCACGTCCGGGTGGGCGGGCACTTGCGGCTCTTCTTCACTGATGCGCACGGCACGCTGGCAAGCGCTGCATTTTTCGCAAGCCCGCGGGCCGCCGACCTCACACACGAGGGCTTGAGCCAACGCAAACGCGGCAAGCTCCTTGCCCACGCCGGCGGGCCCCTCGAAACGGTAGGCGTGGTGCACGTGACCGCTGTCGAGCGCACGCGTCAGCGTCTGCAGCGCGGGTTCTTGGCCAAGGATGTGCGAGAACATGGCGCGGGGATGGACTATGCTCCAAGTCGCGAAAATGGCGGAACCCTTTTCAGACATTCTCTGTCCGGCGTTGGCCGAGCTGCACTCGTACACCCCGGTGGCGGGCAACTACCCCGTACGGCTGGACGCCAACGAGGCCCCGGAGCTGCTTTCGGACGCCGCCAAGCAGCGCCTCGCCGAAGCCGCCGCCAAGCTCACGTGGGAGCGCTATCCGGATGCGAGCTCGCGGCAACTGCGCCAAGCGCTGGCCGCTCATTCGGGTGTGACCGCGGAAGAAGTGCTGGTCGGGGACGGCAGCGACGAGATCATCACCATGTTGCTCTCGACCTTCTCGCAAGCGCGAGATCGCTCGGGCAGTGCCGTGGTCATGACCACCACGCCGAGCTTCGTCATGTATCGCATGAGCGCGCGCGTGCGCGGGCAACGCGTGCTCGAGGTCCCGCTCGACGCCAATTGGGATCTGTCGCTCGATTCGATGCTGAAAGGCGTGGAACATGCGCCGCCCAATCTGATCTTCATCGCCACGCCCAACAATCCGACCGGCAACTTGGTCGATCGCGAGCGGCTCGAGCGCTTGATCCAGGCCGCACCTGGCTCTTTGGTCGTGATCGACGAAGCATACATTCCCTACTCGAATCGCGATCATTTGGAGCTGTATCGGCGCTACGAAAACGTGGCCGTGATGCGCACCTTGTCCAAGATCGGCTTCGCGGCGCTGCGCGTGGGTTGGCTGATCGCGCGGCCGTCTTTGCTCGCCGAAATCGACAAAGTGCGCTTGCCATACAACATGAACGTCCCCGCGCAGGTGCTGGGCGCGCTGGCCGTCAGCGAGCTCGGTCCCGAGATCCAGCGCATCGTCTCGTACGTGGTCGCCGAGCGCGAGCGGTTGAGCGCGGAGCTCTCGAGTCTGAAGGGCGTGCAGGTCACGCCCAGCCAAGCCAATTTTTTGTGGTTTCGCAGCGAGCAGCCCGCAGAAGGGCTGTTCGAAGGTTTGAAGGCTCGCGGCGTGCTGGTGCGCAGTTTTCATCAACGCGGCGGGCGGCTCGCCAATCAACTGCGGGTGACCGTGGGCACTCGCGAAGAAAACGACCGCTTCCTCAGCGGCTTGCGCGAGCTCACGTGATCCGCTCTCGCCTCGCCTCGATCGCACGCGCAGGCATCGTCGCCTCGTGCGCGATCGCGTTGGCCACGTGCATCGGCTGCGCTCGCGGCTCGAGCGGCGTGACGCGCATGTCCGGTGGCGTGCGCTACGAGGGCCGCTTCGTCAATCCGGAGGCTTATGCCGCCTATTTGCTGGGCGTCGAACGCGAGGCGCGCGGCCACTTCGACGAAGCGCTCCAGGCATACCTCGAGGCGCACGCGGAAGACCCGGATAGCCCGGAAATTTGGGCACGAATCGGCGCGGTGCGGTGCTTCTCGAGCGAGCCGCTGCGAGGCCCCGCCGCGGGGCGAGCCGCTTTCGAGCGCGGCCTGAAGACCGACCCTGCCTACTTTGGCAATTACTTGGAGCGCGCGCGTTGCGGAGAACGCGCGCGCGATTTCCGCAGCGCGCTGCTCGACGCGACGGCCGCGGTGGTGCGGAGCCCCGATGACGAGCCGGCCAATCTGTTGGTCGCGCGTTTGCTGCAAGCGCTGGGCCGAAACGCGGAGGCGCGCACGTGGCTCGAGGCCTATCGCAGCTACCACTCCGCAACCATCGCCACCGAGCGCGCGCTGACGACCGCTCGCGGTCCCGCCGCAGGCGCGGTGGCCGCCGCCGCGAGCAGCGGTGCCGCGGCGGCCGCCGCGCATTCCGGTGCATTCGCCGAGCTGCGCTCGGGCCGCACCGAGCGAGCACGACAACAAGCCGAGAGCGAGCTCGAAGCCGATCCGAGCAACGCCGATGCCTGGATCGCAACGCTCGTCGCGTGTGACGCCTTGCGCGACGACGCCTGCTACGAAAAGACGATCACTCGCCTGCGAACGCCGAGCTTGGCCCCGAGCAATACCGCCCTCGGCTACCTCCGTGAGCTCTTGGCGCGCCGGGCCGGCGTGACCGGCAGCTTCTAGCGCGAGCGCGGGTCGCTTTACTTGGACGGAGCCGGCGCTGCGGTCCCGCTGCGCCGCGCATCCCAAGCTTTGCGATCGAAGCTGAGCGTGAGCGGCACGTCGACCAGCTCACCGGCATGCACCTCGACCTCTTTTTCGGCCTGCGCCATGGTCGTCGGCAAAAGTGCGGACACTTTCACCTTGCCCACCGGTACCCGCGGGATGACGTAGCGCCCATCGAGGCCCGTCACCGCGTGCGTCGGGAACTTCACGACCAGCACTTCGGCCATCATGAACAGGCGCATGCTGTCAGTCAGCTGATAACGCCCGGGTTGCTCGGGGTACAGGTGAATGGCATCGCCACGCGGCACCGCGACCAGTTGCGCCTTGAGCCGAGCCCCCATCAAGTCGGGCACGTACGCGCGCGAGTCGCGACTGCGCACGTCCAAGCTTTGACCGAAGGTGAGCACGTACGTGCGCGAGTTCCAGGCGCAACCGTTGGCATCGGCGATCTGGGCGGGCGACTCCTCGGGCAGGTAGCCCTTGTAGCCGGTCACGCCCACGACCACATCCGCGAGCCCGCGCCCGGGCCCTTCGCGGAATAGCTTGCCGTAGATCTCCTTGGCGGATGCGCAATCACTCGGGATGCCGGCCACGGCCTCCGGCATATCGGGCGGCGGGTCCCCGCTCACGGTGATGATGCCGCTGATCGTGCCGGTGGCGCCCGCATATGGAGCTTCGTTGTTGCCGTTCACCGCCGCGCTGACGATCTTCGGATCGATCGGCAGCGAAGAGGCGATCGGCGCGGGCAAAGCCACGCTGCCCACGGCGGCCGGGCTCGGACTGGGTTTGCTCTTGCAAGCACCCAGCCCGAACAGGCTCGCGCCCAATAGGCAGCAGCGGCCGAGGAAGACTCGGCCCGCCATCAGCCGTGCGTCAGGCCAGCGGCCGCAGCAACGTCGAGCGAAGAGCTCGGCAAGATGCCGAACACGAGCACGAACACCGCGGCGACGATCAGCGCGGCGACGACGAAGCCCGAGCGCATCGGCGTCGCGATCGGCGCGCCTGGTTCCGGCTCGCGCATGTACATGTAGACCATGACGCGCAGGTAGTAGTACGCGCCGATCACGCTGTTCAGCAGGCCGATCACCGCCAGCACGTTGAGCTGCGAATCGACGGCCGCGCTGAAGATGTACAGCTTGCCGAAGAAACCCGCGCTCGGCGGTACGCCGGCCAGCGAGAGCAGGAAGAACGAGAACGCGAGCGCGACCGCCGGGTGACGCTTGCCGAGACCCGCGAGATCTTCGTAGCTCACCGCTTCCGCGCCGCGGCGGCCACACAAGATCAGCGCGCCAAACGCGCCCACGGTCGAGACCGTGTACGTGAGCATGTAAAAAAGCACGCTCGAGGTGCCCCGCTCGGAGCCCATGATGGCCACCACGCCGAGCAGCGCGTAGCCCGCGTGGGCGATCGAAGAGTAAGCGAGCATGCGCTTTACCGACTCTTGGCGCCCTGCGATCAGGTTGGCCACGACCATGCTGAGCACGGACAGCCAGGCCACGATTTGCGGCCAGCCCGTGTTCCAGCCCATCAAACGCGGATCGCCGAAGCCGACCACCAAGATGCGGAGGAGCACCGCAAAGGCCGCGCTCTTCACGGCGACCGCCATGTACGTGGTGCTCGGGGTGGGCGCGCCTTCGTAGGCATCCGGCGTCCACATGTGGAACGGTACGGCGCTGATCTTGAATGCCAACCCCGCAACGACCAGCGCCAGCGCGATCAAGACAATCGGCGCATGGATCAGGCTCTGCGCCTTGCCGATCGTGCCGATGCTCTGCCCAATACCCACGAAATCGGTGTGGCCGGTCGCGCCGTACAAGAGAGCTCCACCCATCAGGGTGAGAGCGGCCGCGAAGCTACCGAGCAGGAAGTACTTGAGCGACGCTTCACTCGCGCGGAGGTTGCCTCGGCGCAGGCCGATCATGCAGTACACGCCCAGGGACATCGTCTCCAAAGCCACGAAAAAGCTGAGGAAATCGCCGGAGGCGGCGAGCGCCATCGCGCCCACGGTGCTGAACACCAGGAGCGGAAAGAACTCCCCGCGGTCGAGGTTGTGCTCGGGCAAGTAGCCGCCCGCGAGCAGCGAGGCGAGCCCGCCGCCGAGGCACAGCACGAAGCAGAAGAACAGCGAGAAGCGATCGATGATCAGGTACGGCGCGAGTGTTTCCACGCCCGGGATCGACTCGGGGCCAACCTTCCACAAAGCCACGCTGATCAGCGCGCCCGCGAACAGCACGACCGCGCTGCCGAGAGCGAGTTCGTCGGCGCGACCGGCACCGGCGTCCGTGGACACCATGCCGGCTTGGGCGCCCGTGAGCGCGACTGGCTTGCCGAATGCCTCGGCCAACATGAGCAGCAGGCCGCCGATGGCGACGGCCAGGATTGGAGAGACAGCGAGCAATAAGTTGAAGTTCACTTCGCCTCCGCATTCAGCGCTTGGGCTTGGACCGCAGCGGGCGAATCAGCCTTTTTGCTGGGATCCTCGGGGTAGCCTTGCTCGAGCGCGCCGCCGTGGCGGTCGGTCAGCTTGGCCGTGTCCGAAGCGCCCAGATCGAGGTACGCCTCGCGCGATTCCTTGTAGCGCTCGAGCACCGCGCTCACGCCGTCAGTCATGCGACTCAGGAATAGACTCGGAAACAAACCGATGATGAATATCAGCGCGATCAGCGGCGCGACGGCCACCGTTTCACGCACGTTCATGTCGGTCAGGCGCTTGTTCTTGGGGTTGGAGAGCGGCCCGAAGAACACGCGCTGCACCATCGACAGCATGTAAATCGCCGCCAAAATCACGCCCGCAGAGGCGAGACCGGCTTGCAGCTTGGCTTGCGTACCGAGCGTCTGCGATACGAACGTGCCCATCAGCACCATGAACTCGCCGACGAAGCCGTTGGTCCCGGGCACACCGATGCTCGACATGGTGACAATCACGAACACCGCGGCGTAGATCGGCATGACCTTGGCGATGCCGCCGAACTCACGCACCAAGCGAGTGTGCCGGCGGTCGTAGATCACACCGACCAAGAGGAACAACGCGCCGCTGGAGACGCCGTGGTTGAGCATCTGCAAAACCGCGCCCTCCATGCCCGCCTGCGTGCCCGCGAACAGCCCCAGCATCACGAAGCCCATGTGCGCGACCGACGAATACGCGACCAGTCGCTTCACGTCGTCTTGCTTCCAGGCCACGAGCGCGCCGTACACGATGCCGCCGCCAATCGCGAAGCCGGCCAAGGTGGCGGCGCACATCCAGGCCACTCCGCCGAGCAGGCCCATGCAGAAGCGAATGTAGCCGTAGGCACCCAACTTCAGCAGCACCGCGGCCAAGATGACCGAGCCACCGGTGGGCGCCTGCACGTGCGCGTCAGGCAACCAGGTGTGGAACGGGAACATCGGCACCTTGATGGCGAAGGCCAAAAAGAAGCCGAAAAAGCAGAACCAGGCCGCCGTGTGCGGCAACGAAACGCGCTGCAGCGCCAGGTAGTCGAAGCTGGGGTAGCCCGCGAGCTTCGTGTAGTTCCAAACCAGGAACAGGATCGCCGCCAGCATCATCATGCTGCCGACCATCGTGTACAGGAAGAACTTGTACGCGGCCTTGATCTTCTCGGTGCCGCCCCAGACGCCGATCATCACGACCATCGGGATGACCATCAGTTCCCAGAATACGAAGAACAGGAACATGTCGAGCGCGACGAACACACCCATCATCGCGCCGTGCAAGAGCAGGAACGCGAAGCACAGATCCTTGATGCGCGTCTTGAGCGAGCCGAACGCGACGTAAGCGGCGATCGGCGTGGTGAGCGTGGACAGCAAAATCAGCCACATGCTCACGCCGTCGACGGCCACGTGGTAGCGAATGCCGAACATCGGCACCCAGTCCACGATGTGCTGGAAGTGCCAGCCGCGCGTCATCGGTGAAGACAAGAGCCCGAGCGAGACCAGGCCGTCCAAGCCCAGGATCAAAAACGTGATGCGCTTCAACATCACCGGCGACTGGCGCGGCAAAAACAGCATCAAGATCGCGCCTGCAATCGGCAAGAACACGATCACGCTGAGCAGGTAGGGCCACTCCTTCGCGTTTTCGTCGGGCACGGCGGCGCTGCCGGACGGCCACAGGCCGCGCACCATCAGCAAAGACAGAGCAGCCACGATGCCGATCGCTACGCGCTCGGCCGTGCCTTGGCGGCGCGGCACGAGTGCGCCCACCGCGAACGCCAGCACATACGGCGCAATTTGAAACAGAGCTAAAGCCAGCGGATTCATTTCATTTCCTGGGGCTTCGGGAGCAGGCCCAGGTCGGGCACGCGGCGCGCCTGAGTGGGGTCTGCATCGAGCCGCGACGTAGCACCCGAGCGATCGGGCGCGGGACGCGCAAAGTTGAACGAGCGAACAGCAGTTCGACCGAATGCGTTTTTCACTTCCAGCCTGACCGTGCGATTTTCTTTCACGGCCAGGTTGAGCGACTGTTGTGTCCGGTTACCGAACTTCTCCTTGTCGTCCCACTTGCCGTCGTTGTTCAGGTCCCAACGGTAGCTGTAACCGAGGCCCTGGGCGGCGGTCAGGCTGTACACGCCGGATTCCTCGTTGGCGTCGAGCTTGGCCTCGGCGCGCGGGGCGACGAAGAACCAGCCGACGCCACCCAAGCCCAGCACCATGATGGCCGCGTACGTTTGCACGCGACCGGTTTGGAGGAAGCGCAGCGCCGTACCCGTGGTCGCGACCAAGAACGCGCTGACGCGCGCGAGCAGCATGTCCACGATCCACTTGTCGGCCCAAGCGAAGAACTCTGCGAGCGAGTCCACCGCGCCGATCACGTACTCTTCGTACAGCTCGTCCACTCGCCACTTGTCGAACACCAGCGCGTGGAAACCCGGCACGGCTTCGACGAAGGACTGAGCGGGCTTGCCCTTCTGCAGCACGTAGATCCAGTAAGCGATGCCCGAGCCGCCGAGGAACGCGGCGATCGCCGCGCCCAGGAACGCGTACTCCAAGTGCTCGGCGCCTTCGATCAGTTCCACCGAGCCGCTCGCCTTGGCGAACACCGGCTCGAGCCAGTGATGCATGGTCTCGATGTGGAACAGCGGCGCGTTCAGCCAACCCGCGAAAGCCGCGAGGAAGCCGAGGACCGCGAGCGGCACCCACATTTGCCAGGGTGACTCGTGCGGTGTCGGACCTTCGAGCTGAACGTTGGGATCGTGGTGGTGATGATCGTGGCCGTGGTCGTCATGACCGTGCTCGTGCGCCGGCTCTTTCCAATGCTTGACGATCTTCCAACCCTTGAATTCACCGAAGAAAGTGCCGAGGTAGAGGCGCGTCATGTAGAACGCCGTCATCAGCGCGGTCAGTATGCCGATCGCATACAGCACCGCGCCGAGCCACGTCGGCCAGACGAAGACCACCATCTCCGTGCCCGTGGGCGTGGGCATCGTCGCGACGGGCGTCTTGACGAAGGAGGTGTAGGCCCGCAGCAAGATTTCGTCCTTGGAGAAGAAACCGCTGGTCAGCGGGAAGCCGACGATCGCGGCCCAGGCCGCGGTGAACGTCCAGAACGTGATCGGCATGTACTTGCGCAAGCCGCCCATGTTGCGCATGTCCTGCGACGCATCCGTATCGTGGATGCGTGCGTGCATGGCGTGGATCACCGAGCCGGCGCCGAGGAACATGCAGGCCTTGAAGAAGGCGTGAGTCAAGACGTGGAAGAACCCCGCCGAGAACGCGCCCACGCCGACGCCCAAGAACATGTAGCCGAGCTGGCTCACGGTCGAGTAGGCGAGCACCTTCTTGATGTCGTGCTGCGCGAAGGCGATGCTGGCCGCAAACATTGCGGTGAGCGCGCCCGTGACCGCGACCACGGCCATCGCCGCCGGGGTCAGCACCATCACGAAGGACAGGCGGCACAGCAAGTACACGCCCGCGGTCACCATGGTGGCCGCGTGGATCAACGCGCTGACCGGAGTTGGGCCGGCCATGGCGTCCGGCAGCCAAACATAGAGCGGCAGCTGCGCGCTCTTACCCGCGCAACCAAGGAACAACGCGAGACCGACCAAGGTCGCCGCGCTCACGTAGCGCGGCGCATTGAGCCAAGCTTCCGCACCCTGCGGCAGCAGACTCGCGGCCGGCACGTGCGAGCCGAGCGGCCAAACTTGCACGGGCTGGAGCAGGTTCTTCGCGCCGCTATCGATGCTCGACCAGTCCAAACCGCCCGTGTAATAGAGCAAGAGCCCCATCGCCACGAGTAGGCCGAAGTCACCGATGCGGTTGGTGACGAACGCTTTCTTGCCGGCGGCCGCGTTCTTGTCGTCTTCGAACCAGAAGCCGATCAAGAGGTAGCTGCACAGACCGACGCCTTCCCAGCCCACGAACAACACCGGCAAGCTGTCCCCGAGGATCAGCACCAGCATCGAGAAGATGAACAGGTTCAGGTACGTGAGGAAGCGATGAAAACCCGGGTCTTCCGCCATGTAGCTGACGGAATACAGGTGAATCAGGAAGCCGACCCCGGTGACGACCAGCGCCATCGTGGCGTTTAGCGCGTCCACCGAGAAGGCCACGTCGAGTATGCTGGTGCTGCCGTCGGCGCGGGTGAGCCGGAACCACTCCCAACCCTTCCAAACGAAGCGCGCGGCCTCTTCACCCTCTTGGGCGTGACCCAAGGCGAGGAAGGTGACCACGGCCAGCGCGAACGCGACGAACATGACGCTCAGCGCCAGGAGAGAGACGGCTTCTTTACCGAGCCGCTTGCCGAAGATGCCGTTCACGGCCGCGCCCAAGAGCGGCAAGAGCACGATGAACGCCAGCAGCGTGTAGTTGTTCGCGGGGAACAGAGCCTCGATCGCTTGCATGAGTGATAAGCCCTAAAGGTTCAGTGACGGAGCTGGTCCGCTTCGTCACTCTGGACGCTGGACTTCAGCCGGTAGAAAGCGAGCACGATGGCTAGGCCCACGGCGACTTCGGCCGCGGCGACCGCGATGATGAAGAAGGCGAAGACCTGACCGTTCAGGTCGGCCGAGTGCTGGCGGTTGAAGGCGACCAACATCAAGTTCACGGCGTTGAGCATCAGCTCGATGCTCATCAGCTGAACCAGTACGTTCCGCCGTACCAAGAACCCGATGCAGCCGAGGGTGAAGAGCGCACCCGCGAGCACCACGTACTGCTCCACGAAATAACCGATCGTGCTCATCAGACGCCTCCGGCGGCTTTGGCCGCCCGCTCGGCTTTGGTCGGGAGCGGTCGCTGCGCGTCCCTCGCCATCAGCGGGCCATGGAACATGCGGGCGGTGGGGCTCGCGCTCTTGGATTCACGCCGCACGTGCGGCTTGCCGCGGGCAACCGCGATCGCGCCGACGACGGCGACGATCAACAGCGCCGTGGCGAGTTCGAACGGGATCACCATGTGGTTGAAGAGCAGCGTACCGATGCCCTCGACCGAGCCGTGACCGGGCGGCGCGACCTTGAAGCGCGTGGGCGTGAGGCCCGCGTACGAGACGAGGTGCGCGGTGGCCGCGGCCAAGAGCAAGAAGAACGCGCCCGCCCCGTAGCGAGCCACGCGCGCCCGCACCACGGTGCCTTCACCGTCGCCCGCGTCCGGACCGAGCAGCATGATCACGAATACGAACAACACGACGACCGCGCCCGCGTACACGATCAGCTGAATCGCGGCCAGGAACTGCGCGTTCAGCATCAAGAACAAGGCGGCGATACCCACGATCGTGATGAGCAAGCCGACCGCGCTGCGGATGGGGCTGCGCGAAGCGATGGTCATCAGCGCGCCGAATAGCGCGACCAAGCTCGCCACGACGAAGAAAACGTTTCCGACGGTCATAGCGTCAACCTTCGCGTCTGCGACTTGCCGCCGCTCACGATGTAGTCCTCGAAATGCTTGCGATAGCGGCGTACGAAGGCCAGCGCCGGGGTCGCGGCGCCGTCACCGAAGGCGCAGATCGTGTTGCCGGTGATGTTGTTGGCAATCTCGTGAATTTCGTCCAGCTCGGCGATCGAGCCGTTGCCTTCCACGATCTTGTTCAAGATGCGCTCGATCCAGCCGCAGCCTTCACGACAGGGGGTGCACTGCCCGCACGACTCGTGGCGGTAGAAGCGCATCACGTTGTGCAACGCGAGTACGGGGTCGACCTTGTCGCTCAAGACCGTCACGCAGCACGTGCCGAGCATGCTGCCCGAGGCACGGAAGGTGTCGACGCCGAGCGGGATGTCCAAAATCGACTTGCCGCGGTAGGGGTCCCACTTCGGGTCGGCGGGCAAGGTCGGCACCTCGTCCGGCAAGTGCACGGGGCAAGACGAGCCGCCCGGGATCACGCCCAAGATCGAGCGCCCGTCGGGTAGGCCACCCGCGAGGTCGAAAATCAGCTCCCGCATCGTGATGCCGACGCACGCTTCGAAGATGCCGGGCTTCTTCACGTGGCCGCTCACGCCGAACAAGCGCGCGCCGCCGTCGTTGAAGGAGTGGAGGGCGGAGAGCTTGCTGAACTCGTCTGCGCCCATCTCGAACGCAGTCGGCATGATCGCCAGCGTCTCGACGTTGTTGACCGTGCTCGGACAGCCGAACGCGCCGTACTGCGCGGGGAACGGCGGCTTCAAGCGCGGCTCACCGCGCCGCCCTTCGAGCGAGTTGAGCAGCGCCGTCTCTTCACCGCAGATGTACGCGCCGGCGCCCGTGTGCACGTAGACTTCGACTTCGTAGTCCTTGCCGAACGGGTTCTTGCCCAGGTAGCCCTTGGCCTTCGCTTCTTTGATCGCGCCCCACAGCCGCTCCTTGCTCAGGTGCAGCTCGTCGCGAACGTAGATGTAACAGGCGTGCGCGTTGATCGCGTAGCTGCCGATGATGCAGCCTTCGATCAGCGCGTGCGGATTCATCTCCATGATGGAGCGATCCTTGAACGTGCCCGGCTCGCCTTCGTCGGCGTTGACCACGAGGTAGTGCGGCTTCTTGCTCTCCTTGGGCATGAAGCTCCACTTCGTGCCGCAATCGAAGCCGGCGCCGCCGCGCCCGCGGATGTGTGCCTTCTTGGCTTCTTCGACGACCGCTTCACGGGTCATCGACAAAGCCTTGCGTACGCCGCGGTAGCCGCCGGCGGATTCGTAAGCGGAAAGCGTCCAACTATTGGGCTTTCCGTAGGAGTGACTGAGGTACGTGGTCTGCTTGATCATCTGGGGGCTACGGGAGAGCGCTAGGGGCCTCAGCCGTCTTTCACGAGCGTGTCGATGATGCGGTCGACTTCTGCGATCGAGAGGTTCTCGTAGTATTTCTTGTCGACTTGAATCACGGGGGCGGTGCCGCAAGCCGCGAGGCATTCGGCGGTACGCAGCGTGACTTTGCCGTCTTTGCTCGTGCCGCCGGCGTGTACGCCGAGCCGTTTTTCACAGTGGTGAAGGATGTCTTCGCCGCCGCGCAGCGCGCAGGACAGCGTGTGGCACACCCAGAGTTGATGCTTGCCGGGCCGTTTCTGATTGAACAGCGTGTAGAAGGTCACGACGCCTTTGACGTGCGCCGCGCTGAGCTCGAGGCGCTGCGCCACGAACTCGATCACGTCGTCCGAGACCCAGTTGTCGTTCGCCTCTTGGCAAAGATGCAAAACCGGGATGCACGCCGCCATTTTATTGGGGTAGCGCGACAAGATATCGTTGAGCTTCTGCTCTGCTTCCGCACTGAGGGCGAATGCCATGAATTTCCGAGGGGGGCGGGGCCGCGATCGTCCGTCGAGCGGAGCTTGAACGGCGTCGTCGAAGTGCTGGTTTTACCCGGGGGGACCCCCGGGCGTGGCGAACCGTAGTGACCCCGAAAGCGGGGTGTCAAGAGCGACGCAAAAGCAACGTGAACGCTCGGCGACTACGCGGACTCTCTTGAGAATTGGGCGAGAGGACGTGTAGGCTGCGGCCTCCCCTGCGTCATCCAAGAGGTGCTGAGTGTTTTGCCCGAATTGTGGGACTGAGAATGAGGAGGCGGCGACGACCTGCAAGAAGTGCGGGTTTAACCTAAAGGGTGCGGCAGCCCCTAAGTTCAAGGGCACGATGCTCATGATGAACGCGCCGGTGATGCCGAAGCCGGCCGCCGCGCCTGGTCCCGCCGCCGCTCCACCGCCCGGCGCTCCGCTCGCTCCGCCCGCTGCCGCACCTCCGGCCGCCGCGCCGGCCGCGGCTCCCCGCCCTCAGTTGAAGGGCACGATGCTCGGCGTCGCGCCGCCATCGATCGGCACCCCCGCACCACCCGTTGCGCCGCAGGGCTTCGGCCCGCCGCCCGGCGCGCCTCCCGCGGCCGCGCAAGGCTTCGGTCCTCCACCTGGCGGACCGAATTTCGGTCCCCCGCCCGCCGCACCGCAGGGTTTCGGTCCTCCACCCGGGCAATACGGCGCGCCCCCCGCAGCACCTCCCGCGTATGCGCCTCCCCCCGCGGCTCCGCCCGCTGGCGTCAACCCGCTCGGCGGGACGATGGTCGCTGACGCAGGCTCGGGCGCGTTCAACCCCTACGGCCAACCCAATCCGTATGGCGCGCCTCCGGCCGCTCCCGCTGCACCGCCGGCTGCAGATCCTTACGGCCCTCCGCCCGGTGGCTACGGCACTCCGGGTCCGGCACCCGGCGGCTTTGGCCCGCCGCAGGGCGGATACGGCGCGCCGGCTCAACCCCCGCAGCAATACGGTGGCCCACCTGCCCCGCCCGCCGGTGGCGGCTATGGCCAACCGCCCGCCCAGCCAGGGTTCGGTGAAGCCCCGCCCGCGGGTGGCTATGGCCAACCGCAAGGCGGATACGGCGCGCCCGGTGGTTACGGGCAACAACCGCAAGGTGGCTACGGCCAACCGCAAGGTGGCTACGGCCAACCGCAGGGCGGATACGGCGCGCCCGGTGGTTTCAGCCCGCCCCAAGATCCGTACGGTGGCCCCGGCGGCGGCGCACCGATCGTCCCCATGGGCGGCGCGTACGGCGGCAGCGGTCAACGCGGTCCGATCGGCAAGATCCGCAACCCGGTGATGACCATCGTGCTCAGCTGCGTGTGCTTCGTGTACGCGATCATCCAGGTCTGGCAGATGATCAACGAGCTCAAGGCCTTCCGCGGCAAAGACGACCTGAACCCGATCTTCTTCTTCATCCCGATCCTCAACTACATCGAGCTGTGGAAGTTGAACGAGAAGGTGCTCGACGCGAAGCGCATGGCCGGCGTGCCGAACGCCCAGGTCGCCAGCCCAGTGCTGTACTTGTTCCTGGCCATGTTCTTCTTGCCCGGCGATCTGAACGAGATCTGGCAAGCGGCCAGCGGCGGCCAGCTCCCCCCGGCGAGCTGACCCTCCCTCTCACCGGAACGAACGCGAGGCGCGGCTCTTCGGAGCCCGCGCCTCGTTTTCTTTTGTTGGGGATGCTCCTGCGCGGCAGATGAGCACGAGCCTCCTGACGAAGTACGGCTAAGCTCGCTCTCGCGTGGAACGCGCGGTCATTCAGCGCAGCCTGGTCGTCGCGACCTTCACCGGCATTTTTGCCGGCATCGTCGCGCTGCGGCTGCCGTTCTGCCCGCTCGCCAGCGTCGTCGGAATCCCCTGCCCCGGCTGCGGATTGACGCGCGCCACGCTGGCCCTCGCGCACGGCGATCTCGAGCACGCGCTTTCGCTCCACCCCCTCGTGTTCGTGCTCGCGCCGCTCTTCATCTGGGCCGTGAGCAGCGCCGCCATCGGCTACGTGCGCGGCTCGGGAAGTTCGGGTCCCGTGCGCTTGTGGGTCGCCTCTCGCACGGTGACCGCGCTCGCGTCACTCTTGCTGCTCGTCACATTGGGCGTGTGGGGCGCGCGTTTCTTCGGCTACTTCGGCGGGCCCGTGCAAGTCGAAACGCTGAGCGAATGGACCCACGCGCACCTCAGCGAACCAAGCAGCTCGCTGAAACCCTAAACTCCCCTCGCGCCCCTCGCGCCCCTCGCGTCCACCGCGTCCACCGCGCCCCTCGCGTCCACCGCGTCCACCGCGTCCACCGCGTCCACCGCGTCCACCGCGTCCACCGCGTCACCCTGCTCGAAAGCGAACGGTATTGTGCAAACACCGTCTGCTCAGCGCGAGGCACGCCGCTCGAAAACAAACCGTACTGTGCAAACACAGTACCGCATGCACGACGCGAGACACGCCGCTCGAAACGAACCGTTCTGTGCACACACAGTACGCCTTGCCCAACGCGAGACACGCCGCTCGAAAACAAACCGTACTGTGCACACACAGTACGCCTTGCACAACGCGAGACACGCCGCTCGAAAACAAACCGTACTGTGCACACACAGTACGCCTTGCACAACGCGAGACACGCCGCTCGAAAACAAACGGTACTGTGCAAACACAGTACCGCCTGCACAACGCGAGACACGCCGCTCGAAAACAAACCGGTACTGTGCAAACACAGTACCGCCTGCACAACGCGAGGCACGCCGCCGCCAAGCGGCCGTTCTGTGCAAACACAGTACCGCCTGCCTAACGCGAGGCACACCGGTTGAGTGCGCGATGCTCAGACGTTGAAACGGAAGTGGATCACATCGCCGTCGCGCACGATGTAGTCACGACCTTCGATCGCAAGCTTGCCGGCTTCGCGGCACTTGGCTTCGCTGCCGAGGGCGATCAGATCTTCCCACCAGATCACTTCGGCCTTGATGAAGCCGCGTTCGAAGTCGGTGTGAATCGCGCCCGCAGCTTGCGGCGCGGTCGAGCCCTTGAGCACCGTCCACGCGCGGCACTCTTGCTTGCCCGCGGTCAGGTACGTGATCAGGCCGAGCAGCTCGTAGCCGGTGCGAATCACCGAGTTCAGGCCTGGTTCCTTGAGGCCCACGCTCTCCAAAAACTCGGGGCGATCCGCTGGTTCTAGCTCGGCAATTTGCTCTTCCAGCTGCGCGCAAATCGGCACCACGGGCGCGCCCTCGGATTTGGCGAAGGCCACCAGGGCTTGGTAGTGCTTGTTGCCCGCGAGGTTGCCGAGCGAGCCTTCGTCGACATTGCCGACGTAGAACATGCGCTTGCTCGTGAGCAGCTGCATGTCGCGCAAGATATCCTTCTCTTTTTCGTCGATGGTCAGCGAGCGCGCGGGCTTGCCTTCGTCCAGGTGAGCGACCAAGCGCTCGCACAGGCCGACCGCGAGCTTCTCCACTGCGTCCCCGCCCTTGCTCTGCTTGCGCGCGCGGTCGAGGCGCTTCTGCGCGGTGTCCAGATCCTTCAGGCACAGCTCGGTTTGGATCGTGCCAATGTCGGCGACCGGATCGACCTTGTTCTCGACGTGCACCACGTTCTCGTCTTCGAAGCAGCGCACCACGTGCGCCACCGCGTCGACCTCGCGAATGTGGGACAAGAACTGGTTGCCGAGGCCCTCACCCTTGGATGCGCCGCGCACGAGGCCCGCGATATCCACGAAGCGAATGCTGGTCAGCACCTCCTTGTCGGAGCTGTACACTTTGGCCAGCGCGCTGACCCGCGCATCCGGCACGGCCACGATGCCGACGTTCGGCTCGATCGTACAGAACGGGAAGTTCGCGGCCTCCGCCTTGGCGTTCGAGAGCGAGTTGAACAAAGTGCTTTTGCCGACGTTCGGCAGACCAACGATTCCACAGGAAAAACCCATCGCGCGCTCTCCTTAATGTCGCGCGTGGCAAGTTGCAAACGCAAGCTAGCTAGGATCGCGAGATTGCTGGGCAATCACGAATTTTGCGAGCAATCGGCCGGTCACGGAATCAGGTAGCGCGTCAGCAAATGGCCGTCGCTGACGTTGATGGTGTCGCTCACGGAATCGTTGTTCGTACTGAGCGACCATTGCACCGCCACGTACAGGTCCGTCGTCCCAAACGAGCCGTTGGAGGTCAGGGGAGCGGACCCGACGCTCGTCGTGCTCAGGCCGTTGGCCAACTTCGAGAACGCAAACGACGAACCGGTCGGCATCGGCGAACCCGAGACCGTGGCGGTCTTGGCGATCTGAAGCGACTGAAGCGGCACGACATTGCCGGTCGAGAACGCGATGTCGATGTACATGTACACGTCTTCCACGAAGGCCTCCGGCGGCAGCGCCGCGTTGTAACGAAACACGCCACGCAAGCCGAGGTTCGAAGCATCATCGCCGATCGGCAAGCTGGTGCAGGCTCCGGAGCACGGTGTGGCAACACCGGGAGTTTTCACGCTCCATGACTCGGTGGGAAAAAGCTCGACGGCAATCGAGCGCGCGGTCGTAAAGCCGACGGTTTGGGCCGCCGCAAGCGGTACCCCGGCTGCGCTCTGCGCGTTCGTGGACAGGGCGTACGAGTACAAGCGGGCCTGCGTCGACGCGGGCGCCGTGCCCAGGGCATAAAGCAGCGCCGAGCTCGGCTTGTAGGTCATCGTCTTGGAGTCAGCGCTCCAACTAAAGGTGCCCGCCGGTAAGCTCTGTTTGTCGAACCCAGCTTCGG